>Ga0265334_10000637_pt1 | contig 17721 bp, 19 predicted proteins | sample 42023metaG_FD_192442 | JGI IMG/M metagenome (GOLD analysis project Ga0265334, IMG submission 192442) | Rhizosphere microbial communities from Carex aquatilis grown in University of Washington, Seatle, WA, United States - 4-20-23 metaG | ecosystem: Host-associated > Plants > Roots > Rhizosphere... | reverse complement strand
CAGGTTTCGCGCTGGCACCGCGTGGATGCCGCCGAGGTTTGGCATTGGTATGCAGGCGAGGCGCTCGCGCTCTCGATTGCGCGGGAGGCCGGTGTCGAACAGATCACGCTCGGGCCGCGCCTGGATCGCGGCGAACGTCCCCAAGGAATCGTTCCGGCGCGTCATTGGCAAAGCGCCCGGCCCTTGGGCGCCTACGCGCTCGTCGGCTGCACCGTCGCGCCGGGATTTGAGTTTTCGGGCTTCGAAATTGCGCCCGGCGGAAACCTGCCGGATTAGGGACTTGATGGCCAAACCTTCGCGCTGGCGCGCAAACGGGAACTACAGCGCCGCTTCCAAGGCACGCGCGATGACGAGCGAAGACGGCCGCGCGGACGCGCCGCCCTTCGGCGCATAGGTGACGGTGAGCACGCCCTTTTGATAGGAGGCTCCCGCTTTCGCGCCTTCCTTCACATGCACGATATGGAGCTTGTCCACCACTTTGGCGCGCTTGCCGGTCTTTGCCACCGCGTCCAGCGCATAGGCCGCGTCGCGCATGGCGCTGCAGGCAAGCCCGCGGAGCGCGTCCGATTCCGTTCGCGCAAGCCCGTCCCAATCGGCGACAAAGCCGACCGCGAAATCGTCCCCTCCCGACAAGTCCTGCGCGAGCTTCAAGGCGAACGGCCTCATGTCCCTGTAGGAAAGCGGCGGCGGGTCGACACTCACATTCTGGTCCCCGTCATTGTATTCGGCGGGCCAGCCGTTTTTGGCTTTGTCCGTGTAGAGAGTCACTGCGCCGAAAGCGGTGACTTGAAGCGCTTCCGTGCCGGTATCGTATTTGAAGACGCGCCCGCCCAGCAGCCCGGCTTCGCCCGACAAATAGAACACTTCGTCATTGTCGAGGAAGCGAAGCCTTACCTGGTTGCCCTTGTGGTCCAGGGCGAAAGCGATTCTGTCGTTGGCGATATAGGTGCCGTCGCGGGGGAGCGGCGTGGACGGCGTCAGCAACAGCTTCGACCGCGGCGCCGCCTGTTGGGCGCTCACGCCGGTAGCGCCCATCGGTCCCAATGCAAGGACCAACGCCATCACCAAAGATCGTTGCAGCCTCAAGGGCATCATTTTTTGCGCCTGACCGTAGCGGCGGATAGCCGTCTCGACCCTCCCCAGGATCGCCCCCTCTTTCTAACGCCCCGAGTTTGGCAACAATATGGAAGGAGCGTGGCCTTTGTACCGATCGCGCGGTAAATCGATCTTAAACGATGAGCTAAACTGTCAGGTAGCCATCCTGAGAACTTAGGATTAATGTCCGCGCCCGATTTCATTTTCCCATCAGAACAGGGGTAAATTTCGTGGCCAGCCTCGATAGTTTCAAAGCGCGGCGGAAGCTCAACGTCGGGCTCAAGACCTACACCTATTTCAGTCTCAAAGCGGCGGAGAAGAACGGGCTTAAAGGCATCTCCCGTCTACCCAACTCCTTGAAGATACTGCTGGAAAATCTGCTCAGGCATGAGGATGGCCGCACCGTTACGGCTGCAGACATTAAGGCGGTCGCCGGCTGGTTGAAGACCAGATCATCCGATCGTGAAATTGCCTATCGGCCCGCGCGCGTGCTGATGCAGGATTTCACCGGCGTGCCCGCAGTGGTCGACCTTGCCGCCATGCGTGACGCCATGGCGAAGCTCCACGGCGATCCCAACAAGATCAATCCGCTCGCTCCCGTCGATCTCATCATCGATCATTCCGTCCAGGTCGATTTCTTCACCGGCAAGGATGCCTTCAAGAAGAACGTCGTCATGGAATATGCCCGCAACAGCGAGCGCTATTCGTTCCTGCGCTGGGGCGGCCAGGGCTTCGACCGCTTCCGCGTAGTGCCGCCCGGCACCGGCATTTGCCACCAGGTGAACCTCGAATATCTCGCCCAGACGGTGTGGTCCGACAAAGTCAAAGAGGGCAGGAACACCGTCGAATACGCCTATCCCGACACGCTGGTGGGGACCGATTCCCACACCACGATGATCAACGGTTTGTCCGTGCTCGGATGGGGCGTGGGTGGCATCGAAGCCGAAGCCGGCATGCTCGGACAGCCCATCTCCATGCTGATCCCGGAAGTCATCGGCATGAAGCTCACGGGCAAATTGCGCCCCGGCTGCACGGCCACCGATCTCGTGCTCACCGTCACGCAGATGCTGCGCAAGAAGGGCGTGGTCGGCAAATTCGTCGAATTCTACGGCCAGGGACTTGCCGACATGCCGCTGGAGGACCGCGCCACGATCGGCAACATGGCGCCGGAATATGGCGCCACCTGCGGCTTCTTTCCCATCGACGACGAGACGCTGCGCTACCTCAAAGCCACGGGCCGCAAGGCCGCCCGCATCGCCCTGGTCGAGAAATACGCGAAAGCCCAAGGCATGTTCCACTCCGCAAAGAGCGAGGAGCCGGTGTTCACCGACACGCTGCACCTCGATCTCAACGACGTGGAGCCCAGCATGGCGGGCCCGCGCCGGCCGCAGGATCGCGTCTCCCTTTCCAGGGTGGGCGAGGAATTCGCCGCCGCCCTGATGGACGTCTTCAAGAAGGAAGACGAGGCCATGAAGCGGGTGAAGATCGAAGGCACCGAGCTTACGATCGGCCACGGCGACGTGGTGATCGCGGCCATCACCTCCTGCACCAACACCTCCAATCCCTATGTGATGCTGGGGGCGGGGCTGCTCGCCCGGAACGCGGTCGCGCGCGGACTGAAGGTCAGGCCCTGGGTGAAGACCTCGCTCGCGCCGGGAAGCCAGGTGGTGACCGATTATCTTGCTCGCGCCGGCCTCGACAAGCCGCTCGCCAAGCTCGGATTCAACATCGTGGCCTATGGCTGCACCACTTGCATCGGCAATTCGGGCCCGTTGCCCGATCCGGTGGCCAAGGCGGTGACCGATGGCGATCTCGTGGCGGCCGCGGTGATTTCCGGCAACCGCAATTTTGAAGGCCGCGTGCATCCGCAGGTTCGCGCGAACTATCTCGCCTCGCCGCTGCTGGTCGTGGCCTATGCGCTTGCCGGCAATATCAATGGCGACCTCACCAAGGAGCCCATCGGCTACGACACGGAGAACGAGCCCGTCTATCTCAACGAGATCTGGCCCTCGCCGCAGGAGATCGCGCAAACCGTGCGCAAATCGGTGACGCCCGCCATGTTCCGCGCGCGCTATGCCGACGTGTTCACCGGCGACAAGAACTGGAAGAAGATCAAGGTCAACCCCGGCAAGACCTATGGCTGGGACGAAACCTCGACCTATGTGAAGAACCCGCCCTATTTCGAGGGCATGACGAGCGAGCCCGCGCCCATCGCCGACATCAAGGGAGGGCGCATCCTCGGCATATTCGGGGATTCCATCACCACCGATCACATCAGCCCGGCGGGCTCGATCAAGAAGGATTCACCGGCCGGCCGTTATCTGATCGAGCATGGGGTGGCGCCCGCCGATTTCAACTCCTACGGCGCGCGGCGCGGAAACCACGAGATCATGATGCGCGGCACCTTCGCCAATATCCGCATCAAGAACGAGATGCTGGGCGGCAAGGAGGGCGGCAACACCCTGTGTTATGCGGACGGTGCGCCCTCGGAGATGGCCATCTACGACGCCGCGATGAAATATCAGGCGGCGGGCACGCCGACTGTCATTATCGCCGGCAAGGAATATGGCGCAGGCTCATCGCGTGACTGGGCGGCAAAGGGTCCAAGTCTCCTGGGCGTGCGCGCGACGATTGCGGAGAATTACGAGCGCATCCACCGCTCCAACCTGATCGGGATGGGCGTGTTGCCGCTTGAATTTGCGGACGGCAAGACCCGCCGGGACTATGGGTTCACGGGAGCGGAGATCATCGACATTCCGGTGGCCGAGGCTTCTTCCGGCACGCGCAAGGCCGTGACCGCAAAGGTCACCTATCCCGATGGACGGACGGTGGACATGCCGCTCGTCGCCCGCATCGATACGGTGGATGAGGTCGCCTATTTCAAGAGCGGAGGCATCCTGCAGCATGTCCTCCGAAACCTCGCCGCCGCGGCCTGACGGCTTGCCCGTAAGGGAGGGTTCCCGGAAGCCGCGTCAGCGGCTTTCGGACCCTTGCGGTCGCGAAGCGAGAGGCGATTTAACGGAGGCCGTCTAGCCGGCGGCGTCGGTGTTCGTGTCGGCGACAACCTCGGCGGTACCGCGCTGGCGTTCCTGGATACGGGCGGCCTTCCCGCGCAGGCCGCGCAGATAATAGAGCTTCGCGCGCCGGACTTTGCCGTGGCGGATGACTTCCACGGAATCCACCAGCGGGCTGTAGACCGGGAATACGCGCTCCACGCCCTCGCCATAGGAAATCTTGCGCACCGTGAAGCTCTCGTTCAGGCCCGCGCCGGAGCGCGCGATGCAGACGCCCTCGAATGCCTGGAGGCGCTCGCGGGTCTTGGTCTGCTTGGTCTTTTCGTCATAGGACGCGTCGACGACCTTGACGTTGACTTTCAGCGTGTCGCCCGGCCGGAAAGTGGGCAGCTTGCGGCCGCCGCGCGCGGCGTCCATCTGTTCGCGCTCAAGCGTCTGGATCAGGTTCATTTTTCGCATCCTTCGGCGGGCCAAAGGCCCGGCCTGGGTCTGAAGAGGGGCGCCTTCTAGCGGATAAAGACGCCCTTTCATAGAGGGTCCAGAGGTCCGGGCGGCGCTCCCGCGTCAGGCGTTCGGATTCGGTGCGCCGCCAGCGGGCGATTTCCGCATGATTGCCGCCTACCAGGACAGCGGGGATTTCGCGCCCCTCGAAGTTTTGCGGGCGGGTGAATTGCGGATATTCGAGAAGGCCCTGCTCGAAGCTTTCCTCGGCCTTCGAGGCTTCGGCCCCCATGACGCCGGGGAGCAGCCGGACGGCTGCCTCGATCAGCGCCATTGCGGCGATTTCTCCACCGGCCAGGACGAAATCGCCGATGGAAACCTCTTCCATCCGGCGGGCTTCGATGACCCGCTCGTCCAGCCCCTCGAACCGGCCGCAGAGGAGGAGCACGCCCGGACCCGCCGACAGTTCGCGCACGCGCGCCTGTGTCAACGGCCTGCCGCGGGGGGAGAGATAGATGAGGGGGCGGGGGGGATGGTCATCGGCGCGCGCGTCATCGATAGCGCCCGCCGCCACATCGGCGCGCAACACCATGCCGGGACCGCCTCCGGCCGGCGTGTCGTCGACCGCCCTGTGCCGGCCAAGCCCGTGGGCGCGGATGTCGCGGATGTCGAGCCCCCACACGCCTTCGGTCAGCGCTTTGCCGACCAGCGAACCGCCCAGCGGGCCCGGAAACATGCCGGGGAAGAGGGTCAGAACCGTCGCGCGCCACATGCAAAATCACCCGTCATCCCGGCCAGTGTAGCGAAGCTCGCCTCGGTCCGGAGCTAAGGCTTGCGCGCCCGGGATGACAAGCGGGTTTATTCTTCCGCAAATTTCGGGAACACGACGACCGCGCGGCCGGACGGGATGTCCACCACCGGCACGGATTCGTCCGTAAACGGAACGAATTCGGTCTTTCCGTCCGGCAGTTCGATTTCCAGCACATCTCCGGCGCCGAAATTGTGCACGGCCGATATCCTGCCCAGCACGACGCCGGACGCATCTTCGGCCCGAAGCCCGATCAGGTCGGCGTGGTAATATTCACGCTCGGCGGGTTCCGGGAGCGACGCGCGGGGCACGAAAAGCTGCACGCCCTTCAGGGCTTCGGCGGCATTGCGGTCGGAGACGCCCGAAAACCGCACCACCGCTTCGCCCGCCTTGACCGCACGCAAAGCGGCCACCTCGAACACGCGGCCATTCCCGGCCGTCAGCGGTCCATAGGCGTTCAAGCCTTCCGGGCTTTCGGTGAAGGTTTTCACCTTCACCTCGCCCTTGATGCCGTGGGCACCCACAATCACGCCCAAAAGGACGCTGGCCGGCTTCAAGCCTGCGGCGCGGCGGTGGCGGCTTTGGCGGCGGCCGCGGCGCGTTCCTGCGCCTTCTTTTTCGGCTTCATCTTTTCGGGGCTGTGATGGGTGACCGCTTTCACCAGGCCCGCGTCGGACAGAAACCGGTGCACGCGGTCGGTCGCGGTCGCGCCCTTGCCGAGCCAGATCTTAGCCTTGTCCAGATCGAGCTTGAGGCGGTCGGCATGATCCTTGGGCAGCAGCGGATTGTAATAGCCGAGCTGCTCGATGAAGCGCCCGTCGCGAGGAGAACGCGATTCCGCCACCACGATGGAATAATGCGGGCGCTTCTTGGTGCCGCCGCGCGACAACCGGATTTTCAATGACATTCGTTCCGTTCCTTTTCGTCCGTGTGCAAACCAATCCCCTCCCCCCCAAGCGGAGGAGGAAAGGGTCTATTTCTTTCCTCCGAAACCGGGAGGGAGATTTGGAAATCCGGGCGGCAGTCCACCGGGGCCGCCGCCTCCACCGCCGAGGCCCGAAAGCATCCCCGGATTCATCCCGCCCAATGCGCCCATCATGCCCCGGCCGCCCTTGCCGATCTTCTTCATCATATCGGCCATCTGGCGCTGCATCTTCAGCACCTTGTTGACCTCCGAGACTTCGACGCCCGCACCCGACGCGATACGTTTGCGGCGCGAGCCGTTGATGATGTCGGGCTTGACCCGTTCCTGCTTGGTCATGGAGCCGATGATCGCCTCCTGCCGCTTCAGCAGCCGGTCGTCGAGCCCGGCCGCGGCAAGCTGATCCTTCACCCGTCCGATTCCGGGCAGCATTCCGAGCAGGCCCTGCATGCCGCCCATCTTGCGCATTTGCCCGAGCTGATCGGCGAGGTCGTTGAAATCGAGCTCGCCCTTTTTCATCTTCTTGGCGAGCTTTTCGGCCTTGTCGCGGTCGACGGTTTCGACCGCCCGTTCGACCAGGCTGACCACATCGCCCATGTCGAGGATGCGCGAGGCCACGCGCGCGGGGTGGAAGGCTTCGAGCGCGTCGAGCTTTTCGCCGGTGCCCAGATATTTGATCGGCGCGCCGGTCACTTCGCGCATGGAAAGGGCCGCGCCGCCGCGCTGATCGCCGTCGGCGCGGGTGAGGATGATGCCGCTGATCTGCACCCGCTCGTTGAAGCTCTTGGCGATGTTCACCGCGTCCTGGCCGGTGAGCGAATCGGCGACCAGCAGCGTCTCGTGCGGATTGGTGAGCTTCTTCACCTCGGCGACTTCGGCCATCAGGGCTTCGTCGATGTGCTGGCGGCCGGCGGTATCGAGGATGAGGACGTCGTAGCCGCCGACACGGGCTGCGGCCAGAGCCCGCTTGGCGATGTCGGTCGGGCGCTGCCCCAGGATGATGGGAAGCGTGGGCACGCCCGCCTGCTCGCCGAGGATTTTCAGCTGCTCCATGGCGGCGGGACGGTTGACGTCGAGCGAGGCCATCAGTACGCGCTTCTTGTCGCGGGTCTGAAGCTGCAGCGCGAGCTTGGCCGAGGTCGTGGTCTTGCCGGAGCCTTGCAGACCCACCATCAGAATGGGTGCGGGCGGCGCGCCGAGGGAGAGGCCTTCGGATTCGGTGCCCAGAGTCTCGACGAGGGTGTCGTGGACAATCTTGACCACCTGCTGGCCGGGCGTGACGGAGCGGATCACCTGCTCGCCGACCGCGCGTTCTCGAACCTTCCCGATGAATTTCTTCACCACCGGCAGGGCGACATCGGCGTCGATGAGGACGGCCCGCACCTCGTTGAGCGCGGTATCGACATCGGCCTCGGAAAGCGCCCCGCGCCCCCGCAAGCGGTCAAACACGCCACCCAGACGATTCTGCAATGAGTCGAACATCTAGAACCCTTTCCTCATCCTGAGCTTGTCGAAGGATGAGGCCATTGAGTTGCTCACCCTTCGACGAACTCAGGGTAAGAGTATTACTCCAAACGCCGAACGCCCCAGGGGGCGCACCTGCGCTGCCTGAGGGCGATCCCGGATTCGAGCCCGGGACCGGAAAAGGCCCTAGCCGTTCCGGATGGTAGGGATGTAGGTCCGCCTATAGATTAAGTCAATCTGAGGCAGAGGGAGGGACGTCGATGGCGGTCGCGCATGGAAGCTGTCTTTGCAAGACGGTGCAGTACGAAGTCGAGCTGCCGTTCGAACGCTTCATGTATTGCCACTGCTCGCGCTGCCGCAAAGCCACGGGTTCGCCCCATGCCGCCAACGGGTTCGTAAAGGCCGGCGCTTTTCGTTGGACCCAAGGCGAAAGCGCGGTCAAACGCTACGATCTGCCCGAAGCGGTCCGGTTCGGACTGCAATTCTGCAGCAATTGCGGCTCGAAAGTGCCGCACCATACGCGCGACCATAGTTGGATGGTGATCCCGGCAGGTTCGCTCGACGAAGATCCCGGCACGAAGCCACAAGGCGTGGTGTTCTGGGGCTCCCGCGCGCCGTGGTTCACGGACTGCTCGGAAATGACGAAATACGACCAGATGCCGGGATAGAAAACCTCCGCGGCTCCGCGCGCAAAATATCGCGTGACACGCTCGATTCTGGACGAAATGGATCCCCTTCCCCTCGCGCCGAGGGCGCTCGGCCGGGGATGACAGCGCCTCTATTTCGAGAGACCCAATTTCTGGGTCAGATACACATAGGTCAGCGCGTTCATTTCGGCGGCTTGGGCGTGGTTGGCCGCCGCCGCATGGCCGCCATCGGTGTTCTCGTAGAACAGCACCTCGTGGCCCTGCGCTTCCATCTTGGCGGCCATCTTGCGCGCGTGCACCGGTGTCACGCGGTCGTCCGAGGTCGCCGTCACGAAGAAGATCGGCGGGTAGGTCAGGCCGGTCTTCACATTCTGATAGGGCGAATAGGCAAGGATCGCGGCGCGCTCGGCCGGATCGTCCGGGTTGCCGTATTCGCCCACCCACGAAGCGCCGGCCCCGAGCTTGTTGAACCGCAGCATGTCGAGCAGCGGCACCTGGCAGACCACCGCACCGAACAGATCGGGCCGCTCGACCGCTACTGCCCCGACCAGCAAGCCTCCGTTCGAACCGCCCATGATGCCCAACTGCTTCGGCGTGGTCAGTCCGCGGGCGATCATGTCCTGGGCAACCGCGATGAAATCGTCGAACCCCTTTTGCCGGTTGGTCTTCTGCGCGGCTTCGTGCCAGCGCGGCCCGAACTCGCCGCCGCCCCGGATGTTTGCGACCGCATAGGCGCCGCCCTTGGGCAGCCAGAGCTTGCCCATGCTCGACCAATAGAACGGCGTCTGCGAAATCTCGAACCCGCCATAGCCGTACAGCAGCATGGGGCTCGGCCCGGTTGCGTCTTTGGCGCGCACGACGAAATAGGGGACTTTGGTGCCGTCCTTGGACGTCGCCTCATATTGCGCGCTGACATAGGGGCTCGCGTCGAACCGCGCAGGCATGGATTTGATCGCGGCAGGCGAGCCTTCCGCGTGGAGCGCGTAAAGCGTCGTAGGCGTCAGGTAGTCCTGATAGGTGAAATGGGCGCCCGGCCCGAACTCGTTCACCGATGAAATGCCGGTCGCGCCCCCGCCCGGAAGTGCGAGCTTTTCATCGCTCCAGCCGCCCGCGCCATCTTCACGGAACGCATGCACGCTGCCCGTCACATTCTCGGAAATCACCGCATAGACGGCATCGCGGCCGGCCGTCACCCGCTCGACCGCATCGCGCGATGAAGGCGCAAAGAGCACCGAAATCTTCGGCAATTCGTGCGTCACAAGCGCGTCGCGCAGCGAGAACGCGATCAGCGCCCCTTGCGGGATCGTCGGCTGGCCTTCGGGCGTCCATTCCTTGCGCATGATGGCGATGAGATTGCCGTGAAGCTGCGCTTTCAAGTCGGCAGACAAAGGCAGCGGCAGATTGATCGTGCCGCCCTCCGGGGTGACGTAATAATATTCCGTGTCGAAGAAGCTGACCGCGCGCGTGACCAGCGGAATGGAGCCCGCGACACTTTGGAACACGGCGGGCGATGCGATCACATCCGCCGGCTGGGCGTCGAAGACAAGCTTCGCATCGCGCAATTTTTCGCCCCGCCGCCACAGCTTGATCATGCGCGGATAGCCCGATTGGGTCAGCGTGCCGGGGCCGAAATCGGTGCTGAACATTATCGTATCGGCATCGATGTAGACGGCTTCGGCCTTGGCTTCGCCGAGCGCGAAGCCTTCGTTGACGAAGCGCTTGGCGGCGGGATCGAATTCGCGCAGGACCACGGTATCCCCGCCGCCGGGCGACAGCTTGACGATGCAGCGCTTGAGATCGGGGGAGCACTCCGCACCTTTGAACACCCAGTTCTTGTGTTCGCTCGCGGCCAATTTGTCGACGTCGAGAACCGTCTCCCATTGCGGGTCGGCGGTTTCGTAGGAGGCGACGCTCGTGCGGCGCCAGATGCCTCTCACATGGTCGGGGTCTTGCCAGAAATTGAAGACGTTATCGCCGTGCAAGCCGCCGAGCGGGATGCGATCATTGGCATCGAGCAGCGCCAGGATCGTGTCGTAATCCTTCTGGTACTCGGGATCGGATTTGAGCGCCTTCATAGAAACAGCGTTCTGTTCGTTCACCCAGGCAAGCGGCTTTGCTCCGTGCACGTCTTCGAGCCAGAGCCAGGGATCGTCGGCCGTCTCGGCTGCGGACATCGCACCTATCGCGCCCAAGAAAAGCACCATGCCGGCGAGCATGCCCGGAACAATGCGGAACCGCATGGATAGCCTCCATCAGCGGTGCCTATTTTGAATGCACCGGCGGGGATAGCAACTCCCCATCGCGTGAAGCACCCCCATCCCCACCTAGCAAAACGGCGCGGCTTGGTCCTATAAGGCCGCTCATGACCACTTTCCTGAAAATGCATGGGCTCGGCAACGACTTCGTCATCTTCGACGGGCGCACCTTTCCGGTGCCGGTCGATCCGGCGTCGGCGCGCGCCATTGCCGACCGGAAGCGCGGGATCGGCTGCGACCAGGTCATCGTGATGGAACCGGCCAAGAACGGGTTCGCCGCCTTCATGCGCATCTTCAATGCCGATGGCGGCGAGGTTGAATCCTGCGGCAATGCGGCACGCTGCGTCGGGTTCCTGCTGATGGCTGAGCGCGAGACCGACAGCATCCAGATCGCGAGCACCGGGGGGCCGCTTTTTTGCCAAATGGCGGGCGACGAGGCCGTCACGGTGGACATGGGTGTGCCCCATCTCGACTGGCGCGAAATCCCCATGACGCAGGCGGTGGACACCCAATCCTTCGTGCTGGACGTTCCGGGATTTTCGGAACCCGCGTTGCAAACCGCCGCCGCGGTATCGGTCGGCAATCCTCATTGCGTCCTGTTCGTCAAGGACGCGGAGACGGCACCGGTGGCGAGCCTCGGTTCCGCCATCGAGCACCATCCGTGGTTCCCATCCCGCACCAACGTGGAATTCGTGAGCCTGCGCGGCGAGAACATTTTGCGCATGCGGGTGTGGGAGCGGGGCGCGGGGATCACGCTCGCCTGCGGCACCGGCGCGTGCGCTGCGGCGGTCGCGGCGGCGGCGCGCGGACTGACGGGGCGCAAAGTGAAACTCATTCTCGACGGCGGCACGCTCGAGATCGAGTGGCGCGAATCCGACGGCCATGTGCTGATGACCGGGCCTACCCGTTTCAGCTTTGCGGGCGAAGTCAGCATTCCCGGCCTGGTCGAGCAATGAGCGTCGAGATTCTCACCTTCGGCTGCCGGCTGAACGCCTATGAGTCCGAAGCCATCCGGGCGCGCGCGGCCGAGGCGGGGCTCGACGGAGCCGTCATCGTGAACACCTGCGCGGTGACCGGCGAAGCGGTGCGCCAATCGCGCCAGGCGATCCGCAAAGCGCGGCGCGAAAATCCAAACGCCCGGATCATCGTCACCGGATGCGCGGCGCAAACCGAACCCGAGACCTATGCCGCCATGCCCGAGGTCGACCGCGTGTTGGGCAATATCGAAAAGCTCGAACGCGCGAGCTACGAGGCCGATTTCCTCGGCCAGGCGCCGCGGGTCACGGTTAACGACATCATGGCGGTGAAGGAAACCGCGGCCCAATTCGTCGACAGCTTCAACGACCACACCCGCGCCATCCTGCAGGTGCAGAACGGCTGCGATCATCGCTGCACCTTCTGCATCATTCCATATGGCCGTGGAAATTCGCGCAGCGTGGGTGCGGGCGCCGTGGTGGAGGAAGCCCGGCGTCTCACCGAGGCCGGCTTCAAGGAGATCGTGCTTTCGGGTGTCGACCTCACCGCCTGGGGCGGCGATCTGCCGGGGAAGCCCACACTCGGCTCGCTGGTGGCGCGCATCTTCAAGCACGTGCCGGAGCTTCCGCGACTGCGGCTCTCTTCAATCGATTCCAGCGAGGTGGACGAGCAATTGCTCGGCCTGATCGCCGATGAGACGCGGCTGATGCCCCATTTCCACCTTTCGGTGCAAGCGGGCGACAATATGATCCTCAAACGGATGAAACGGCGTCACACGCGCGAGGACACGATCCGGTTTTGTGACACCGTGAGGCGGTTGCGGCCCGATGTCGCGTTCGGCGCCGACCTGATCGCCGGCTTCCCGACCGAAACCGAGACGATGTTCGAGAGCACGCGTGCGCTCATCGACGAGGCGGGTCTTTCCTATCTGCACGTCTTTCCGTTCAGTCCGCGAAAGGGAACGCCGGCCGCGCGCATGCCGCAGCTCAGCGCGGCTCTGGTGAAAGAGCGGGCGCGCGCCTTGCGGGGAAGAGGCGCGCAAGCGTTGTCAGCGCGTCTGCGCAGCCTCGAAGGAACGCGACAGGAACTGCTGGTGGAAAAGTCCGGTTTCGGACGTACGCGCTGTTTTGCCTCGGTCACCTTTGCCGGCGATGCGCCGCAGGGAAGTCTCATCGACGCGCAAATCCTCGTCCGCGACGGACAGATGCTCAAGGCGCGCGTTGTGGAACCGGGGCATAAAATTCAGGCGCTTGCATGAGCAGCGACGAAGGCTCGGTCGGCAGGCCCGGATTGTTCGCGCGCCTGAGAGCAGGCCTGCAGCGGACGGCGTCGCAGCTCTCCGGCGGGGTCACCGGCGTCTTCACCAAAGAGCGGCTCGATGCCGATACGGTTCGCGATCTCGAAGACGCATTGATCCGTGCCGATGTGGGCACCACGCTCGCGCATGACTTGGCGGCGGAAGTTGCGAAGGACCGCTACGACACCGACATCACCGAACAGGAACTCCGTCAGTTGCTGGCCGATGCCATCGCAAAGGTGCTCGCGCCTGCCATGCAGCCCTTTGCCGCGGACCCCGCGAAAAAGCCGTTCGTGGTGCTGGTCGCCGGCGTCAACGGCACCGGCAAGACCACCACCATCGGCAAGCTCGCCGCCAAACTCTCCGGGGAAGGCAAGCGTGTGTATCTGGCGGCCTGCGACACCTTCCGCGCGGCGGCTATCGATCAGTTGAAGATCTGGGGCGAGCGCGCCCATGCGCCGGTCATCTCAGGCGCGCCCGGCGCGGATGCGGCGGGGCTCGCTTTCGATGCGCTGAACGAAGCAAAGACCGCCAAGGCGGACGTGCTTCTTATCGATACTGCGGGTCGTTTGCAGAACAAAGCGGGACTGATGGCGGAGCTGCAAAAGATCGCGCGCGTACTGAAAAAACAGGATGAAACCGCACCTCATGCCGCCATCCTGGTGCTGGATGCGACCACCGGACAGAACGCGATCTCTCAGGTCGAGGCATTTCAGCAGGCGGTCCCGTTGACGGGATTGATCATGACCAAATTCGACGGCACTGCGAAGGGCGGCATTCTGGTCGCGCTGGCGCACCGTTTTCGACTGCCGATCCAATTCATCGGCGTGGGCGAGACGATCGGCGATCTGCAAAGCTTCGATGCCGCTGCTTTCGCGCGGGCTCTGACCGGGGCAAATGACGAGCCCAAGGTCACCATGGGCTCGTTCAGGTTTTGAATGTTTCCCGCTGGTACAATTGCCGCCAACCCCCTATGGTGAGTTTATGCACCCTTTGCTGAAGTTAGCGCTCGATCTCGGGCCGCTGCTGGTTTTTTTTGTCGCCAACGCGGTATTCGGAATCTTCACCGGGACGGCGGTGTTCATGGCCGCGATGCTGATCGTCATCGCGATCGGGATAACCATCGAGCGCAAGGTTTCGCCGATGCCGCTGGTCACGGCCGCGCTCGTGCTCGTTTTCGGCGGCCTAACTCTCTGGCTCTCCAACGACATTTTCATAAAGATAAAGCCGACCATCCTCTACGCGATATTCGCAATCGTGCTGATCGGAGGGCTTTCCTACGGACGTCTCTTCATCAAATTGCTGCTTGGCCAGACGCTCAAGCTGCCCGAGCCGGCGTGGCGCACGCTCACCTGGCGCTGGGCGGTGTTCTTTTTGATACTTGCGGTGCTCAACGAGATCGTGTGGCGAAACGTCTCCACCAACACATGGGTGGCGTTCAAGGTTTGGGGTGTGTTTCCGCTGACACTTCTTTTCGCGATGGCGCAGGCGCCCTTCATTGCGCGTCACCAAAGCGAAGACGAGGAGACGCCGGCGTCCAAGGTGAGCAGCTGATCGGGGTTCGCCAAAGACGGCCCGGAATGGGCATTAGGCGCGCATTTGTTTCGAATGATTACAAACATATCGCTGGAATGCGTGTCGAGTGGAACTTGTAAGCATCACTGTAGCAAAATCGTTAAAGACCCGCTTGCGTCCGGTAAGCGTTGCGCTAAGGTTGCCCGCCTCGTTCGACGGGTACGGACGATCTATCGAGCTACAATCATTCGGGGGAATTGGGGGATGGCTTCGAAGAGTCCGCGCAAAGCCAATGGGGGCTTTGATCTCTCTCAATCGCCTTCGCATCTGCTGCGCCGCTGCGTCCAGTATGCGAACGATCTTTTTTCGCGCGAGCCGGGCGCAAGCGAGCTGACCAAGCAGCAATTCACCGTTCTTGCCGCGGTCGAACAGAACGAGGGCATGAGCCAAACCGATCTGGTCAACATTACCGGTATCGACCGCTCGACGCTCGCCGAAATGATCCGCCGGATGATCGAGCGCGGGCTTCTCGACCGCGAGCGCACGGAAACCGATCAGCGCGCCAACTCGGTGCGCATCGGGGTGGCGGGCAAGAAGGCCCTGCGCACCGCGCGTGCTGCGAGCGAACGCGTCGAGCGTACGCTGCTGGCCGGATTGGCCGCGGCCGATCGGGTGCGCTTCGTGAAGATGCTGTCGATGGTGGTGTCGCAAGCGGAGTCCGCCGACGACAAGAAGCCCCGCGGCGGCGGCGACGGGCGGGCAAAGCCGAGACGTCCGCGCTAAGTCAAACCTTGATGTCGAGATGGGTCCCGGGCCGCGTGATGACGCCGGCCGAGGCGGCCGGTTTGCGTCCGGCCGCCGATGGCGATTGCGCCGGATCGGGCTGCTGAAATCCGGCCTTTTGGGCGGGATTTGCAGGCGAGGGCCGTTGAGTCTGAACCTGTGCCGCGAGCAGAAGATTGGAACTGTCGATGCGCATGGTTGGCACCATGCCGCAACATGGTTTGCAAAAGATGAATGCCTGCTTCTGCGATGGAATCTATTATTATGACTGGCCGGAACGCCTGCTAATAAAGTTGCGCGCGGGCATTCTTGGGTGCGGGCGCGCGCGCTATTTGAGCGCGGGCAGGATCTGCCTTTCCAAGATGTCCTCCGTCAGCGGCCCTGCGTAGTGCACACGGATCACACCCTTTGCATCCACGACGAACGTCTCCGGCACGCCGGTGACGCCCCAATCGATCGCGACCCGGCCTTCATTGTCCTTGTCGATCCTGCTGAAGGGATTGCCGAGTTCGTCAAGGAAGGCGCGTGCGTCCTTCTCGGTCTTTCCGTACAGGGATTCCTTGTAATCGACGCCGTAGAGGGTCACGCCCTCGCGCTTGGACAATCCCATCAAGGTCGAATGTTCGAGCCGGCAGGGCGCGCACCACGAGGCCCAGAAATTGACGATGATGGGTTTGCCCTGCCCCAGCTCATTGCGCGCGAAGCCTTGCGCCTGGGCGTCGAGCGGAGGCAGCGGAATGTCGGGCGCCACCTTGCCGACAAGCGGCGAGGGCAGTTCGGACGGCGGTCCCTGGAACAGCCCGACATACAGAAGAGCGGCAAGTCCCAAAAAGATCACAACCGGAATCAGGAAAAAGAGCCGCTTCACGGTTGGCTTTCTCCATTCTCCCCCGCATCGTCTTCGAGCCGGCGCACGCTCCGTCTGGCGCGCGCGTGGGCCTGAAGCGAGACCGCGATGGCCGCGATGAGCATCAGAACGGTAATAATATAGGCCGGCCATACGAAGGCGGCATAGCCGCCCATGGCGAAGAAACCCGCCATGACCTACATGCCCTTCGCCATCATGAGCGAGCGTGCCCGCCGCTCGAATATCTCCGTCTGCATACGGATGAGCCACAGCCAGGCGAACAGCACCGTGTAGCCGGCCATCATCACGAAGAGGGGCGCAAGGAAGCTCTTGTCGATGGTTGGCCCTCCGGGGCGGATGATGCTGGCGGGCTGATGCAGCGTGTTCCACCAGTCGACCGAGAAATGGATGATCGGGACATCGGCCGCGCCCACCAGCGACAGGATGGCTGCGGCCTTGGCCGCGCGCACCGGGTCGTCTATGGCGTTCCACAGGGCGATGTAGCCCAGATAGATGAAGAGCAGGATCAGCTCGGAGACCAGCCGCGCGTCGCCCCATTGCCAATAGGTGCCCCACATCGGACGGCCCCAGAGCGAGCCCGTCATCAAGGCGAGCGCGGTGAAGGCAGCCCCCAGCGGGGCGGCCGATTTCGCCGCCACGTCGGCAAGGGGATGACGAAAAACGAGGCCCACCAGCGAAGACACCGCCATCACGCTGTAGATCATGATGCCCATGTAGGCCGCAGGCACATGGACGAACATGATCTTGACGGTCTGGCCCTGCTGGTAATCGGGAGGCGTGGCGAACAGCGCCCAATAAAAACCGATGCCGAGCAGAACGGCCGCAAGGATACCCACCCAGGGCGCAATCGCGTTGGAGAAGTCCAGAAAGCGTTTGGGATTGGCGAGAAAGGTAATGTTCATGGGCACCTCCTTAAGCCTTTCCTTGAGAAAAATCAGCCGCCGAGATTGAGCCGCACGGCCGCCGCCGCGGCGAAGGGCGAGAGTGCGGCCGCCGCTACCGAAAACGCCGCCAGGAACAGGAACGCGCCGCGCCCGGTACCCTGGAGCGCATCCATCACCGCGCCTGCGCCGAAGATGAGGGCGGGCGTTATCAGCGGCAGCACGATGAGGGCCAGGATCAACCCGCCGCGGCGGATGGAAAGCGTCAGCGCCGCCCCGATAGCGCCCACTCCCGAAAGTGCGGGCGTGCCGATGAGCAGAGAGCCGACCAGCGCGAGATAGCCGGGCGCGGGAAGATTGAGCAGAAGGCCCAGAACCGGGGACAGCACCACCAGCGGCAGCCCCGTGGTCAGCCAATGGGCGAGGATCTTCGCGGTGGCCGCGGATTCCAGCCCCAGCGGCGAAAGCGAGAGAACATCGAGGCTGCCGTCTTCGAAATCGGCCTGAAACAGCCGGTCGAGGGAGAGGAGGGCTGCGAGCGCCGCCGACACCCAGAGCACGCCGCCGGCGATCTGGCCCAACAGGATCAGATCGGCGCCGACCCCGAACGGCACCAGCGCCGACACCAGCGCGAAGAACGCCGCAGCGAGACTGGCGCCTCCGCCCGCGCGGAAGGCCAGCCGCATGTCGCGGAAGAGGAGCGCCTTGAATGCCGTCATGCCGACCCCAGGAAGAAGCGGGTGGCATCGAGCCCGA
>Ga0265334_10000633_pt1 | contig 17743 bp, 12 predicted proteins | sample 42023metaG_FD_192442 | JGI IMG/M metagenome (GOLD analysis project Ga0265334, IMG submission 192442) | Rhizosphere microbial communities from Carex aquatilis grown in University of Washington, Seatle, WA, United States - 4-20-23 metaG | ecosystem: Host-associated > Plants > Roots > Rhizosphere... | reverse complement strand
CGAAGGTATGTATGGGATCAGATGTGATGATGTCGAATTTCTCGTTCGTGGCGGCCACGAAATGGCGCGCGTCGTCATAGACGATCTCGGTGCGCTTATCGTTCATCACACCGTAATTCTCTTTACCGAAGAAGCGTGTCGAGGCCGGCGGGATCAGCGGCTCCAGTTCGCAGATCACGATGCGTGTGACGCTTGGGTAGGTGGTGAAGGCGCCGGCGGTCACGCCAGCCCCAAATCCTACCACCAGCACCGATTTGGGGCCCTCATGGATCAGCCCAGGCAGATGGGCGAGCGTGCGCTGCAGCCGCATGTCGTAGATTTCAGTCGAGGCTTCGACCTTGCCTGCCACATGGAACTGCACGGCGCCGTCGTTCCATCGTGATACCGCGATGGAGGTGTTGCGCCCTTCCGCCGTGTAGAGGATCGTCGACATGCCGCGCGTGGTGGCGATGCGCCGCCCATACGCGATGAGTTCGTCCGGGACTTTGTGCACGCCCCACGCGGCGAGCGCGATCAGTCCGGCCGCGATGCCGGCTGCGAGTTGGAGCACCTGCGTGCCCGTATGGCGCATGAGCGGCGCGAGCACGATCAACCCGCTCACGCCGGAAAGAACGAGCAGCAACCGCTGGGTGTTCTGGGTGCCGATGGCGGGAATAAGGACGAGGCTGACCAGCAGCGCGCCCAGAATCGCACCGGCCGTGTTCGCGGCATAGACGTGGCCAACCGTAGCCCCGGAATCGCGCGTGCGTCCGGATGAAGCGGCAAACGCTAAGGGGAAGCTCGCGCCCCAGAACAAGGTGGCCGGCAGAATCGCCCACATGACACGAGCTAGATCGATCTGGAAGGTAGACCCGGGGCTCGCCGAAAGCTGCGGATTGATCGGCCAATAGGGAAGCTGGTCCGCAATGGCCGAAGCCGTCCATGCGATGCCGAATGCGGCGAGCAGCTGGCACCAGCCGAGTGCGGCTCTTGGGCTGAGCCTCGGCACCATGCCTGACGCCGCCCACGTTCCGAGCGCAAGGCCCGCCAGAAAGACGGCAAGGATCAACGAGAACACATAGACGGTCGCGCCTAGCATCAGGCCCATCAGCCGCGTCCATACGACTTCGGCACCCAAAGCGGTTGCGCCCGAAAGCGCGATGCCGAGATGGATCGTCCAGCGGAAACCGGCCGCGTCCGCTGCAGGAGCCGGGATGGCGCGCAGGCCTTCGTCTTCCGCCGGGCCCAAAGGGGGCGCTCGGCAGGCCAGAAGCAAGCTCGCGCCCGCAATGATGAAATTGAGCCCAGCGGCGGCAAAGGTCGCCACGTTCACGTCGTAAAGGCGCAACAGGAAAAAACCCGTGATCAGACAGCCGAAGACCGCACCCAGCGTGTTGGCGCCGTAGAGCAGGCCCCACCAGGAAATTCCGCGTTCGTTGCTTTTGATCCAGCGCACGATGGCCGGAAGGGATGCGCCCATCAGGACGGTCGGCGGCAGTAAGCACACGCCGGCAAAAAGCCCACGCAGCAGGATGCCAACAAAGCCCGCCTGGGGACCGGCGAGGTAGACCCTGCCGGCGAGTGGAATCAGCACGAGCTCGATGAGCCCGAGCGTGCCGATCAGAAACTCGATTCCTGCATAGGTCCTTAGCGGATGAAGCTGGGCCAACCGGCCATGCTTTGTCACGCGCAGCAGAACGAGGCTGCCGACGCACAGTCCACCCATAAAGGTTGCGAGCAGGACGCCGAGCGAGACCGCGCTGGCCCCGATGGCAAGCTCGAGCAGCTGATACCAGACGATCTCGTAGATCAGTGCCGACGCGCCGCTGGCTGCGAACAGCAGCGCCACCAGCGGCAGAAGCACCTCAGCCCGCGCGAGCGATGAGGCGCCTGCCGCCGGTCCGGTGGTCTCGTTCATGCAACGGCCCCCGGACGAAAACGAGGATGAGACCTACTCTGCCGGCATTGGCGCCGTTGGCTTGGCTTCGGCGACGCGCCGGCTCTTTTGTGGCAGGGGCAGCCGGCGCACATACAACGCCATAAAGGCTGAAAGCAGAGCGAGGGCGGCGCTGGCAAAAAACGCATAGTCCCAGGTGCCCGTCATCTCGAACAGATTGGTTGCGAGACCGGCGCCCACAAGGGATGCAAAACCCTTCGCGCTGTACAGGAAGGCATAATTGCCGGCCGAGTTCTTGCTTCCATAGAGGTCGGCGAGCACGGCGGGGAATAAAACATACAGCTCGCCCCAGGTTAGGAACACAAGCCCCACCAATGCCACCCATATAGCGTCACCTTGCCGTCCCAACGTGGTAAGGGCCAGCAAGAAGATGGCCTGGAGCAGGAACGCGACGAACATGGTCCTTTCGCGGCCCAGATAATCCGAGGCCGAGCCCCACAAAATGCGGCTTAAAGCGTTGGCCAGCGGGTAGACAACGAGGGCGACGGTCAGCGCTGCGTGGCCGATACCGAAGTCGGTCGCCACCGGTTTCACCGACGCGGTGACCATCAACCCGCCGATCGCCACCGACAGCATCGCGATGAAAAGGAAATAGAACTGCGGCGTACGCAGCATTTCCGAGTATGTGAATTGGAGGTCGTGGCGCCGGACATTCGGCTTGGCAGCGGCCGCAGCGACTTTGTAACTGGCCGGCGGGTTGATCATCACCAGGCCTGACAGCGCAATCAAGGCGCCGTGCGTTATGCCCGTCCATATAAATGTATCGGAATACCCAATAGTCTGGATCAGGTAATCAAATATCGGATTGAAGAGGAACGCGCCCCCTCCATAACCCGCCGTAATGATGCCGGAGGCGATCCCGCGCTTGTCGGGGAACCATTTCACCGCTGTCGAAACCCCGCAGGCGTAAACACAGGCGACGCCGATCCCGGCGATGCAAAAGAGGGCATAAAACGAAATGAGGTTGGGGACGTACCCCAATGCTCCCCACCCGACGGCGCAAAGCAGTCCGGAGGCAACCATGAAGAGCCGGGGACCCAATTTGTCGATGAACGATGCAAAGAACGGCATGGCCCATGTGCCTGCGGCGATGAACAGGCCAAAGCCCCACTGAACTTCGGAGAGCTGCCAGTGCTGTGCCGCGTGAGCCTTCACCATAGGCTCTGCAAACAGCGTCCAGGCGTACTGAAGGTTGCCGATCATTATCATGCCGACAAAGGCGGACCATAACCGGACCCATCGATTCATCGTTTGCTCCTCAATGCCTCGTGTTTCCGCTTTGCACCGGGTGATGCAAGGGAAATCTTACCGCCGCCCCCAGGCGTGGCACGGCCCCGAATTTTTACGCGTGTCCGCGTAATTTTCCAACCGAAAAGCGGGCTTAGGACGTGGAACTGTTATCCGGCGGATGAGCAGTCTCCGCAGGGATGTTGACGGCGCCGCCCCACGTCTCTGTGCGGCAGACGGCGCCGGCGATGTGCACACACCAGCGATTGGCGGACAGGGCTTGAGCCCCGTTGAGGCGGCTTTTGTGCCCTCTCACAAGCCCTATGAAGGCAGCCGGGCTTTGTCGTGGGTTCGCACTGATTCCGTGTAAGTGAACGAGCGGACGCTTGACTCCGGGTTCGAAGGACGCGATTTCGTAAATGTCGTTGGTCGCGGAGGGTCACTTTGCGCAATTCTGTCTTTGCCGTCGTGGCGGCAATCGGTTCATTGATGGCGGCGCCGGTCCTGGCGCAGCAGGCTCCGGCGACGCAGACGTCTCCTCCTGCCAATGCAGCTAATCCCCCGGAGGTGAAGCCGGTCAACGATCCTGCGCTGGGCTCGGAGATGGTGTGCAAGACCTTTGCGCCCCCGACCGGCACGCGGCTGGGCGCCCGGCACATTTGCCGGACCCAGGCGGAATGGGACAACGTCCAAACCCAAGCCCGAGAGCAAGTCCAACAGATTCAGGATACGGGTCTGACCGGCCGCAAACCCGGAAACTAGGCCCCTCCTCCCCCTTTGAGTTAACGCCTTCAACGGGTCAGCACGTCGCAGACGAATCTGTTTGCGCTTTTCCGCGCCAGTCTGGCATATTGTATACCAGAATGAATTCCCACGATCCCATCCTGCGCGCGGCGTCCGCTGCCTCGGCTGAAGCCGTCCTGCCGCCAGCCTCCTCGGCCCCTTCCTCGGCGGGCCGCCTCACCCTTGCGCCGATCGACGCGCAACTGAGCTTCAAGAACCAGGCCTATACACGGCTCAAGAACCTGATCGTGTCCATGGACGTCTATCGCAATCATGAGGACATCCGCCTGGACGAGCGCAAGCTGGCGTCCGATTTCGGCGTCAGCCGCACGCCGGTGCGCGAGGCGCTGGCCCAGCTCGAACGGGAAGGCTTCGTCCGTTCGGTGCCTCGCCGCGGCATCTATGTGGTGCGCAAGACCAAGCGAGAGGTGATCGAGATGATCACCGCTTGGGCCGCACTCGAAGGCATGGCCGCCAGACTCGCCACCGCGACAGCGAGCGAGGACGAGATCGCGGGGCTCAGGCGCATGTTCACCACCTTCCAAGGCGGTGTGGTCGAGGCCAAGCTCGACGAATATTCCGAAGTGAACATCGAGTTTCACCAAACCATCATCCGCATGAGCCACAACCGCGTGCTTACCGACATGGCGGAGAACCTGTTCACCCATATGCGCATGATCCGCCGGAAGACCATCGGCGAGATGGACCGCGCGGACAAATCCATTCATGACCATATGAACATCATCGAAGCTCTTGAGTCGCGCGACGCCGCGCGCGCCGAAGAACTCACCCGCGAACATGCGCTGGGCCTGGCCGAGCACGTGTCGCGCTACGCCGACTATCTGGACTGAACAACAAACTGGGAGGGAGCAGAATGTCCGCAACACTACAAAGCGTGGACGCGAATGCCCAAGAGCGCGAGCTGACGGACGGCTTTCACCTCATCATCGACGCGCTGAAGCTGAACGGGGTCGAGACGATCTACGGTGTGCCGGGCATCCCGATCACCGATTTCGGCCGCATGGCACAAGCCGAAGGCATCCGCGTCGTTTCGTTCCGGCATGAGCAGAACGCAGGCAACGCGGCCGCGATCGCCGGTTTCCTCACGAAAAAGCCCGGCATCTGCCTGACTGTGTCAGCGCCCGGTTTTCTCAACGGCCTGACGGCGCTCGCCCATGCGACGACCAATTGTTTCCCGATGATCCAGATCTCGGGCTCCTCCGAGCGCGAGGTGGTCGATCTGCAGCAGGGCGATTATGAAGAAATGGACCAGCTGGCCATCGCCAAGCCGCTGTGCAAGGCGGCCTTCCGGGTGCTGCATGCCGCCGATATCGGCATCGGCATCGCGCGTGCGATCCGCGCGGCCGTGTCCGGGCGTCCGGGCGGTGTCTATCTCGACTTCCCGGCCAAACTCTTCGGTCAGGTGATAGATGCGGAAGCCGGACGGAAGTCGCTCGTCAAAGTCATAGACGCCGCGCCGGCGCAGGTCCCCGCGCCCGATGCCGTCAAGCGCGCGCTCGATGTGCTCAAGAGTGCGAAGAAGCCGCTCATCATTCTCGGCAAAGGTGCTGCCTATGCGCAGGCCGACGATCAGGTCCGCGCGTTCGTGGAAAAGACCGGCGTTCCGTTCCTGCCGATGAGCATGGCAAAGGGCCTGCTTCCCGATACCCATCCGCAATGCGCCGGTGCCGCCCGCTCAACGGTGTTGCAGCAATCCGACGTGGTGATGATGATCGGCGCGCGCCTCAACTGGCTCTTGTCGCACGGCAAGGGCAAGACCTGGGGGGAGCCTCACTCGAAGAAATTCATCCAAATCGACATCGAGCCCAGGGAGATGGACAGTAATGTCGAAATCGCCGCTCCGCTGGTCGGCGACATAGGCTCCTGCGTGTCTGCGCTTCTCGATGGACTCGGGGTCAACTGGCCCGCGCCGCCGGCAGAATGGGTCAAAACCGTCACATCGAAGCGAGACGAGAACGTCGCCAAGATGGCGCCGCGCTTGATGAACAACAACAATCCGATGGATTACCACGGCGCGCTCGGCGTCCTGCGCACCATCGTCAAGGAGCGGCCAGACGCCATCCTCGTCAATGAAGGCGCCAACGCGCTCGATCTGACGCGCGGCATCATCGACATGTATCAGCCGAGGAAGCGCCTGGATGTAGGCACGTGGGGCGTCATGGGTGTCGGCATGGGCTATGCCATCGCGGCTGCCATCGAGACCGGTAAGCCGGTGCTTGCCATCGAGGGCGACTCGGCGTTCGGCTTCTCCGGCATGGAGGTGGAGACCATCTGCCGCTATAACCTGCCGGTCTGCGTCGTCATCTTCAACAATGACGGCATCTATCGCGGCACCGACGTCAATTCCGCGGGCTCGGACCCCGCGACCACGGTCTTCGTCAAGGGCGCGCGCTACGACAAGATGATGGAAGCGTTCGGCGGCGCCGGCGTCAATGCAACCACACCCGACGATCTCAAGCGTGCGGTCAATGCTGCGATGGATAGCGGCAAGCCGACGCTCATCAACGCGGTGATCGATCCGGCGGCAGGCAGCGAAAGCGGCCGCATCGGCAATCTCAATCCGCAAAGCGCGCTGAAGAAGAAGAAATAGGGAGGGGCTCGATCATGGCCACGAAGAAGAAGACTGCGAAGAAGACTAAGGCATCTACAAAGAAGCCCGCCAAGGGCGCCGCGGTGAAGAAGGCTTCCGCCAAGAAAAACGCGGCAAAGAAGACAGCCGCCAAAAGGATCGTGAAGCTTCGCGCGGCGAAGAAGCCTGCGGCGAAGAAGGCGGCTGCGAAAAAGAAGGCCAACGGCAACGGGCTGCCGATGCCTTCCGCCGCAGCGTGGGGCGCGGCCGGCAAGGCGCTCGAAGGTGTGCGCATCCTCGATTTCACCCATGTGCAATCGGGACCGACCTGCACGCAGCTCCTGGCCTATATGGGCGCGGATTGCATCAAGGTGGAACGGCCCGGCGTTGGCGACATCACCCGTACGCAGCTTCGCGACGTGAAGGGGCAGGACAGCCTCTATTTCACCATGCTCAACGGCAACAAGCGCTCCATCACCATCGACTCCAAGAACAAGAAGGGCATGGAGATCCTGGAGCGGCTGGTGAAGATCTGCGACGTGCTGGTGGAGAATTTCGCGCCCGGCGCGCTCGACCGCATGGGCCTGACCTGGGAGCGGGTGCATCTGCTTAATCCACGCATCATCATGGCGTCGGTGAAGGGTTTCGGCCCTGGTCCGTACGAAGACTGCAAGGTCTACGAGAACATCGCGCAATGCGCAGGCGGGGCGGCCTCCACCACCGGTTTCCGCGAAGGTCCGCCGCTGGTGACCGGCGCGCAGATCGGGGATTCGGGCACGGGATTGCATCTCGCGCTCGGCATCGTGTCCGCCCTCTATCAACGCAACCGCACCGGCCGCGGCCAGCGCGTTCTATGCGCCATGCAGGACGGAGTGCTCAATCTCGCGCGCGTGAAACTGCGCGATCAGCAGCGGCTGAAGCACGGGCCCCTCACCGAATACAGTCAATATGGCGAAGGCATCCCGTTCGGCAAAGCGGTTCCGCGCGCCGGCAACGATTCGGGCGGTGGCCAGCCGGCGTGGCTCCTGAAATGCAAAGGCTGGGAGACCGATCCCGACGCGTACATTTATTTCATCACCCAGGCCCCGGTATGGGCTGAGATTTGCGACCTGATCGGAAAACCGGAATGGAAGACCGATCCCGATTACGCCACGCCGCCGGCACGGCTGCCAAGGCTGAAGTCGATCTTCGCCACCATCGAAGAATGGACCATGACCAAGACGAAGTTCGAGGTGATGGATATCTGCAACAAGTTCGACATTCCCGTCGGCCCAATCCTGTCGATGAAGGAAATTGCGGAAGAGCAAAGCTTGCGCGATACCGGCACCGTGGTCGAAGTCGATCATCCGGGACGCGGGGCCTATCTGACGGTCGGCAATCCGATCAAACTGTCGGACAGCCCTTGCGAAGTGAAGCGGTCGCCGCTGCTGGGCGAGCACACGGAAGAAATCCTGACCCAAGTGCTCGGTTACACGGCCGCCGAACTTGCGGAGATCAAAGCGTCAGGCGCCATTACGCCGCCGGAAAAACCCGCGCGCGCCGAAGCGGCGTAAGACAATCCCTCTCCTCTCCGGGGGAGAGATCGAACCGCGCAAAGCGGCTCGGGTGAGGGGGCGGTGTTTCAACCGCCTCCGTCCCTCCCTGCAGGGGAAGGGTCATAAAGAGGGGAAGGGAAGAAAAATGCGCATCGTCGTCCATGGCCAGCAGGCTTTCGGTAAAGCGGTGCTCGACGCGCTGATCACGCGCGGCGAGAACGTTGTCGCGGTCTATGTCGCGCCGGAAAAACCCGGCGCCAAAGCCGATCCGTTGAAGGATGCGGCCATCGCGGCGGGCATTCCCGTCGTGCAGCCGGCGTCCTATCGCAAGCAGGAAGTGTGGGAAGAATTCCGCCTGCTCGCGCCAGACCTTCAGGTGATGGCGTTCGTGACCTTGTTTGTGCCGGAGGAATTCCTGAACATCCCGGCCTTCGGCTCGATCCAATATCACCCGTCTTTGCTGCCGTTGGGCCGTGGCGCGTCTGCCATCAACTGGCCGATCATCAATGGCGAGAAGGAGACGGGGCTTTCCATCTTCTGGCCGGACAATGGACTGGATACCGGCGACGTGCTGCTGCAGAAGACGACGCCGATCAGCGACACGGACACGCTGGGCTCGGTCTATTTCGACCGCCTGTTTCCGATGGGCGTCGACGCGATGATGGAAGCGATCGATCTGGTGAAAGCGGGCCAGGCCCCCCGCATCAAGCAGGACGAGGGCCTCGCCACCTATGAAGGCATGTGCAAGGCCGAGAACGCGAAGATCGATTGGGGCAAGCCATGGAAACAGATCGACCGGCTGATCCGCGGCTGCAATCCCTCGCCCGGCGCGTGGACCACGATCGACGGCAAGGTTTTGCAGGTGTTCGAGGCCAAGCCGCTGCCTGCCAAGACGCCCAAGGACATCGCCGGCAAGATCGGCGAAGTCGTCGAGATTGCCGATGACGGTTTCTCCGTCGTCTGCGCCGACGGACGCTTCAAGGTGATGCGCGTGAAACCCGCCGACGGCGGCAAGATGCCTGCATCCGATTTCGCCAAGACCACAAATCTCGCCACAGGCACGCGCCTCGGCTGATCATCAGTATAAGGACCATACCATGCCCGCTTCGCAGCATCAGAATCCCAAATCCGACATCGAGATTTCGCAAGCCGCCAAAATGATTCCGATCATGAAGGTCGCGAACGAGCGGCTCGGCATCGCGTCTGAGAACCTCGAACCCTATGGCCATTACAAGGCCAAGCTGTCGATGGATTACATCAAGTCGCTGAAGACCAAGCCGAACGGCAAGCTCGTCCTGGTTTCGGCGATCACGCCCACGCCCGCCGGCGAAGGCAAGACCACGACCACGGTGGGCCTCACCGACGCCCTGAACTTCATTGGCAAAAAGGCGATGCTGTGCCTGCGCGAACCCTCGCTCGGGCCGTCCTTCGGCATGAAGGGCGGAGCTGCGGGCGGCGGATATGCCCAGGTAGTCCCGATGGAGGACATCAACCTCCATTTCACCGGCGACTTCCACGCCATCACCTCGGCGAACAATCTGCTCGCTGCGATGATCGACAATCACATCTATTGGGGCAATTCGCTGGGCCTCGATCCCCGCCGTATCGCCTGGCGGCGCGTGCTCGACATGAACGACCGCGCTCTGCGCCAGATCGTGAATTCGCTGGGCGGCGTGGCCAACGGCTTCCCGCGCGAGGACGGATTCGACATCACGGTGGCCTCCGAAGTGATGGCGATCTTCTGCCTCGCCTCCGATCTCGACGATCTGAAGAAGCGGCTCTCCAACATCATCGTGGGCTATACCCGCGACCGCAAACCGGTGCGCGCAGGGGACGTGAAAGCGCACGGCGCGATGACGGCGCTTCTGAAGGACGCCCTGTCGCCGAACCTGGTCCAGACGCTCGAAGGCACACCCGCCTTCATCCATGGCGGCCCGTTCGCAAATATCGCTCATGGTTGTAATTCGGTGCTTGCGACCTCGACCGCATTGAAGCTCGCCGATTATGTGGTGACGGAGGCCGGGTTCGGCGCCGATCTGGGCGGAGAAAAGTTCATCGACATCAAGTGCCGCAAAGCCGGGCTTGAGCCCTCCTGCGCCGTCCTCGTCGCGACCATCCGTGCACTGAAGATGCATGGCGGCGTGAAGAAGGAAGACCTGAAAAAGGAGGATGTGCGCGCGCTCGAAGCCGGCATGTCCAATCTGCAGCGCCATGTCGAGAACGTGCGCAAATTCGGCCTGGAGCCGGTGATTTCCATCAACCGTTTCAGCGCCGATACGCCAGCTGAAATCGATGTCGTCAAGACGGCCTGCGCCGCTCTCGGCGTCGAATGCCACATGGCCGATCATTGGGCGATGGGCGGCGAAGGGGCGGCCGATGTCGCGCGTGCGGTGGTGAAGGTCTGCGAATCCGGGAAGAGCAAGCTCAAGTTTCTTTATCCGGACGAAATGCCGCTGTTCGAGAAGATCCGCACTATCGCGCGGGAAATCTATCGCGCCAAGGACGTATCCGCGGACAAGTCGGTCAAGGACCAGCTCGCGTCGTTCGAGGCCATGGGCTACGGCCATGCTCCGATCTGCGTGGCGAAGACGCAATACAGCTTCTCGACCAATCCGGATGCGAAAGGTGCCCCCGTCGATCACACCATCAATGTGCGCGAAGTGCGGTTGTCTGCGGGCGCCGAATTCGTGGTGGCGATCTGCGGCGAGATCATGACCATGCCGGGCCTGCCCAAGGTGCCCTCGGCCGAAGCCATCGACATCGGCGCGGACGGTAAAATCGTGGGATTGTTCTGAGCAGTGCTATCATCCCCGGCCGAGTGGCATAGCCGCGACGCTCGCCGGGGATGACGGGTTTGGACGACGTGATTGGCCTTATTCTCGCCGGGGGGCGGGGGCGGCGTCTGGGTGGTCAAGACAAAGCGTTTCTGACGCTGGGCGAGGAAACGCTCCTTGTACGGGCGATTGCGCGCGCCAAACCGCAAGTCGGCGAGTTGCTGATCAACGCGAACGGCGATCTCAGCCGGTTCGCGCCATTCGGATTGCCGGTGATCGAAGATCGCATCGGCGGGTTTCTCGGGCCTCTGGCGGGGATCGTGTCGGGGCTGGAATGGATACGGGAGAACCGCCCGCACGCGCGCTGGCTTGCGAGCTTCGCCTGCGACTGCCCGTTCTTTCCGCTCGATATGGTTGAGCATTTGATCGCGAAGGCCGAGAGCGAAAGCGCATCCGTAGCGATCGCCGCGAGCCACGGACGCCATCACCCCGTCTTCGCGGCCTGGAGCGCCGGACTTTCCGTCACATCCGAAAATGTGCTGTGCGATCAAGGGCTGCGGAAGATGGATGATTTCGTCGCAAGATTTCCCAATACGCGCGTGCAGTTTCCGGCCGATCCCGCGGACCCGTTCTTCAACATTAACACGCCGGACGACCTTGCCCGCGCGGAAGCTCTGCTCACCCTTTAGCCGCGTTCAAAAATCCGGCTTCTGTGCTTGCGGAATGGGCACAAGACCGAAACTCTCTTGCCAATAGCCGCCGCCGTCCTCGGCGCAGACCAGCTCGCCGAGCGAGCGGCTGTCGTTGCGCCGCCAGCGTTGCACCGCAGACCATGGCATGTTGAATGCGCCCGGATCGGCCACCGTTATCGCTGCCTCCAGCGTCTTGCCGCCGTCGATGAGGCGGAAACGCTCGACGACATGCAGCTCGGTGGTATGCGGCGTGCGGTAATTGTCCACGAACGTCTTGTCGTTCATCCCGATCGTGTCGACGACCAGCGTATCGCCTTCGTAATGCCCGATAGACTCTCCGTACCAGGACGGTTTGGGATGCGCGGAGTGCGGCACGTTCAGAAATATGTGCCTCACCTGCTGATCGTGCTCTTCGATGATGGTCACTTCCTTGGCCGTCTGAAGCAGGAAGATCGGCCGGTCACGCTCATAGATGTCGAAATCGGGAACCCCGCCGGGCCAGCAGCGTTCGCGCGCGGTGAAGGGGATCTTGCCGGCGAGCACGTTGTCGTTGGCGTGTTTCATCTGCTCCACCGCCCACGGTTTCAGAATCGGATTGGCGAGGTCGGCGACACGATAGGTCGATTGGCCGACGCCGTTGGGCACATAGGGATGATCCTTGACCGAGACCACAGGCCCCGGCCCGCTATCCGGCGGAAGAAAGTCGTCACCTGCCACGCGGGAGGGAAACCAGGCTGTGTTGCCGTTGGCCGTGAAGAGAGGTGTGGCTGCACTGGCCGGCGCCGGCGCGGCAAAAGTGGGGCCAAGCGCGGAAGCCGACAGGAGGAGCGCACATGCTGCGGCCGCTTGTTTGCTGCCGCTGCGCATCGAGCCGGGCTTGAACATGCACGTCCTCCGTTCGCAAAAAACGAGGCCGGGATATGATACGCCGCCAAAAGCCGGAAAACGAGCGCACGCCGGCATTCGCGGGCCTCACTGTTCGCTCCACCGGCGATCCGGTAGACTCTCCGCCATGTCAGCCCGCACCTTCAGCCCGACGCCGACGGAACCGGACGTTCCGGATATTTATGCAACGGCACATGAGCATCCGACGGTGCGCATCACGCCGGCAGAGACGGCCCCCGGCTCGCGCCTGCTCGCGAACGAGGTGCCGGTCGCGCTCGAATTCGACGGCGAGGCCTATGCCGTCATGATGCTTACCCCGGCCGATCTCGAAGATTTTGCCGTCGGGTTCGCGCTCTCCGAGCGGATCATCACCCGCGCCAATGAAATCGCCCGCATCGATGTCCGCTATGGCTCGCGCGGCATCGGCGTGGACGTCAGACTGGAGAAGGAGCATTCGCATCGTCTGGCCGAGCGCCGTCGCTCGCTGCCCGGCCAATCCGGCTGCGGTCTGTGCGGCCTGACCAGCATCGAGGAGGCCCTGCCCCAGCTTGAGCCCCTGACTGCCGCGCCGCGGCTTTCGTCCGCCGCCCTGTTCAAGGCGCTTTCCGCCCTTCCCGCCCGCCAGACGCTGAACCTGGAAACCGGCGCGGTCCATGCCGCCGCATTCTGCTCGGCCGATGGCGAGATTCTTGCCGTTCGGGAGGACGTCGGGCGGCACAACGCCTTCGACAAGGTGACAGGCCACCTCGCCCGCAACGGCATCGATCCGGCCTCAGGTTTCGCTCTTCTGACCAGCCGCTGCTCTTACGAATTGGTGCAAAAGGCGGTCCTCGCCCGCATCCCCCTTTTGGCAGCCATTTCGGCTCCGACCGAGCTTGCGGTTTCAATTGCGCGTGAGACGCGGCTGACGCTGATCGCGCTGGCCCGAGGCGATTCCGTGCTGGTCTTCAATAACCCTTTCAATTCCATGGTTAAGTAGCTGGGCTGACGCCATAATTTTAAGCGGCGCCCGGGCAGGATTTATGCTGTGACATGCCCTATATTTGCTGTAGGAAAGCTCGTTTGAGCCTCGGTCGGAGTATCAGGTGTTGGGAAGAGATCGCGCTGGTTTCGCGAATGGATGGGACGCACAGGCGGCTCGTGGCATCGCCGAAGGCATGAGGGATTTGGAGGGGCCGTTGCTTCCGATCCTGCACGCATTCATGGAGCGGTTCGGGCACGTCAATGACGAGGCCATCGTGCTGGTAGCCGATGTGCTCAACCTCACGCGCGCCGAGGTACAGGGCGTGGTGGGATTTTATCATGATTTTCGCCGCGAGCCGGCCGGCCGGCACGTGATCAAGGTTTGCCGCGCCGAAGCCTGCCAGAGCATGGGCAGCGAAGACTTGGCCGCGCGCCTGGAACGCGCGCTCGGGATCGAGTTTGGCGGCACCACGTCGGATCGTCGCGTGACGCTGGAAGAGGTTTATTGTTTGGGCAATTGTGCGCTTTCTCCTTCGGTCCTGATCGATGGCGAGCTGCACGGCCGTGCCGATGAGGCAAAAATATTGGCTGCGGTAGGAGAGCGCTGATGAGCATGCGCATCTTCGTCCCCTGCGATGCCGCCGCCCTTTCCATGGGTGCGGAAGCGGTCGCCAATGCGGTTGAAGGCGAGATCGCCACACGCAAGCTCGACGCGGTACTGGTGCGCAACGGCTCGCGCGGGCTCTTGTGGCTGGAGCCGCTGCTTGAAATCGAAACCGGCCATGGCCGTATCGGCTACGGGCCGGTGAGGCCGGCCGACGTCAAAGCCATTTTCGACGATGGGCTTGCCGGAAGGAAACATCCGCTGAATCTAGGCCCGGTCGATGAGATTCCGTATCTGAAGAATCAGCAGCGGCTGACCTTTGCTCGTTGCGGCATCACCGACCCGCTGTCATTGGAAGATTACGAGGCTCATGGTGGGCTGAAGGGCCTTCGCCGTGCACTTCAGATGGCGCCCGCCGACATCGTGAAGGAAGTCACCGATTCAGGCTTGCGCGGCCGTGGCGGCGCAGGCTTCCCGACGGGCATCAAATGGAAGACAGTGCTCGGCTGTGAGGCTGATCAGAAATACATCGTCTGCAACGCGGACGAAGGCGATTCAGGCACCTATTCCGACCGCATGATCATGGAAGGCGATCCCTTCGCGCTGATCGAGGGCATGGCGATTGCGGGTTTGGCCGTCGGCGCGACCAAGGGTTACGTCTACATCCGTTCGGAATATCCGCACGCCTTTGCCCAGATGAACCGCGCCATCGATGCGGCACGCGCCAAGGGCCTGCTCGGCACCAATGTGCTGGGCTCGAACCGCATCTTCGACATGGAGACGCGGCTTGGCGCTGGCGCCTATATCTGCGGCGAAGAAACCTCGCTGCTTGAGAGCCTGGAAGGCAAGCGCGGCCAGATCCGTTTCAAGCCGCCGCTGCCCGCCATCAAGGGCCTGTTCGGCAAGCCGACGGTGGTCAACAACCTCATTTCGCTCGCCACCGTCCCGTACATCCTTGGCGAAGGCGCTGCCGCGTATAAGGATTTCGGCATGGGCCGTTCGCGCGGCACCATGCCGATCCAGCTTGCCGGGAATATCAAGCATGGCGGTCTGATCGAGCGCGCATTCGGGCTGACCTTGCGTGAGCTGATCTACGATTACGGCGGCGGCACTTATACCGGCCGGCCAGTGCGCGCGGTGCAGGTGGGAGGCCCCCTCGGCGCCTATTGGCCGGAGAGCCTGTTCGACGTGCCGCTTGATTACGAGGCTTTTGCCGCCAAGGGTGGCATGGTCGGCCATGGCGGCATCGTGGTGTTCGACGACACTGTCGACCTCGCCAAACAGGCGCGCTTTGCCTTCCATTTCTGCGCCATCGAATCCTGCGGCAAGTGCACGCCCTGCCGCATCGGCTCGACGCGCGGGGCCGAAACCATCGACAAGATCATGCGCGGCGAGCGGGTGGTGGAGAACATCGACCTGGTCAAGGACCTCTGCGAAACCCTGCGCGATGGCTCGCTTTGCGCGCTCGGCGGGCTGACCCCCATGCCCGTGATGAGCGCGATGGAACATTTTCCCGAAGATTTCGACCGGTTGCCTGAGCGCAAAGCGGCCGAGTGATGTGGTATAATGATTGCAATACCTAGATGCATCTCCCTCGGCCCTTTGGGTAGGGGAACACGGCTAAGAGGCCAACTATGACCGTCCATACGGATATCGACCGCGCAACCATCGACCGGGGCACGCCCGAGCGGACCAGCATCCAATCGGTAAGCCTGGAAATAGACGGCGTCCAAGTCACCGTTCCGGCTGGCACATCGTTGATGCGGGCAGCCTCGCTCGCCGGCATTCAGGTGCCGAAGCTCTGCGCGACCGATTCCCTTGAACCCTTCGGCTCCTGCCGCCTGTGTCTCGTTGAAATCGAAGGCCGCAAAGGCACGCCCGCCTCCTGCACTACACCGGCCGAAAACGGAATGAAGGTCTCCACCCAGAACGACCGGCTGGCCAAGCTCCGCCGCGGCGTGATGGAGCTCTATATCAGCGACCATCCGCTCGATTGCCTGACCTGCGCGGCCAATGGCGACTGCGAGCTTCAGGACATGGCGGGTGCCGTGGGCCTGCGCGAAGTCCGCTACGGTTACGACGGCGAAAACCATATCGTCCAGGCCAAGGACGAATCGAACCCCTATTTCACCTTCGATCCTTCCAAATGCATCGTCTGCTCGCGCTGTGTCAGAGCCTGCGAAGAGGTACAGGGCACGTTTGCGCTCACCATCGACGCGCGCGGCTTCGCCTCCCACGTTTCGGCCGGCATGAACGAGCCGTTCCTGGAATCGGAGTGCGTGTCCTGCGGCGCCTGCGTGCAGGCCTGCCCGACCGCGACCCTCATGGAAAAGAGCGTTATCCAGCACGGCACACCGGAGCGTTCCGTGATCACCACCTGCGCCTATTGCGGCGTCGGCTGCTCGTTCGAAGCGGAGCTGCAGGGCAACCGCGTCGTGCGCATGACGCCCTACAAGGACGGCAAGGCCAATCACGGCCATTCCTGCGTCAAGGGCCGCTTTGCCTGGGGCTACGCGACACACAAGGAACGCGTCACCAAGCCGATGATCCGCAAATCCATCAAGGATCCATGGCGCGAGGTCAGCTGGGACGAGGCCATCGCCTATACCGCGTCGGAATTCAAACGCATCCAGCAGAAATATGGCACCGGCTCCATTGGCGGCATCACCAGTTCGCGCTGCACCAATGAAGAAGTCTACGTGATGCAGAAGATGATCCGCGCGGCTTTCGGCAACAACAATGTCGACACCTGCGCCCGCGTCTGCCATTCGCCAACCGGCTATGGCTTGAAAACGGCATTCGGCACCTCGGCCGGAACCCAGGATTTCGACTCCGTCAACGAAGCCGACGTGATTCTGGTGATGGGCGCCAATCCGACCGATGCGCATCCCGTGTTCGCGTCCCGCATGAAGCGGCGCCTGCGCGAGGGCGCCAAGCTGATCGTGATCGATCCGCGGGCGATCGATCTGGTACGCATGCCCCATGTGCAAGCGTCGTATCACCTGGCCCTGCTGCCGGGCACCAATGTGGCGATGATCAATGCGCTGGCGCACACCATCGTCACCGAGGGCCTGCTCAACCGGAAATTCGTCACCGAGAATTGCGATGAAGCGGAGGTCAAGGCCTGGTCCGACTTCGTCAGCCGGCCTGAAAATTCGCCCGAGGCGGTCGAGAAGGTCACCGGCGTTCCCGCCAAGGACGTCCGCGCCGCGGCCCGGCTCTACGCCACCGGCGGCAATGGGGCCATCTATTACGGGCTCGGCATCACCGAACACAGCCAAGGTTCGACCGCGGTTTTGGGCCTGGCAAATCTTGCCATGGCGACCGGCAATCTGGGACGCGAGGGCGTCGGCGTGAATCCGCTCCGCGGCCAGAACAATGTGCAGGGCTCGTGCGACATGGGCTCGTTCCCGCACGAATATACGGGGTATCGCCACATCTCGGAGGACGGCCCGCGCAAGATGTTTGAGGCCGATTGGGGCGTGCATCTGGATCCTGAACCGGGCTTGCGTATTCCCAATATGTTCGATTCGGCGATCGACGGCACGTTCATGGGGTTGTACGTCCAGGGCGAAGACATCGCGCAATCCGATCCCAACACCCATCATGTGACATCGGCCCTTTCCGCGATGGAATGCATCGTGGTGCATGATCTCTTCCTGAACGAGACCGCGGCCTACGCTCATGTGTTCTTCCCCGGCGCGTCGTTCCTGGAGAAGGACGGCACCTTCACCAATGCGGAGCGCCGCATCGG
>Ga0265334_10000632_pt1 | contig 17749 bp, 17 predicted proteins | sample 42023metaG_FD_192442 | JGI IMG/M metagenome (GOLD analysis project Ga0265334, IMG submission 192442) | Rhizosphere microbial communities from Carex aquatilis grown in University of Washington, Seatle, WA, United States - 4-20-23 metaG | ecosystem: Host-associated > Plants > Roots > Rhizosphere... | reverse complement strand
GCTACGTCCAAAAATACCACAACAACCAGACACCGGTTATGAGCAATTTAGTAACCTACCCGCTCTTAATTACGACGTTGATCCCAAAGATCCAATCGTCGGGGAGAAGGGTATAACTCACGGCTATGGGGCTTTTAATGGCTTTCAACCTGCTTCGGAAAAAGTCACGTATCTCGGAAAGTACACTGTCGCAGGCCTAGAAGCTCCACAGCAAACCTTTTATTTTGTTGCCATAAATCCTAAAACCGTTACACGAAGCGGTTGTCTGCCGGGCTATAGCGGTTCATCTGTAGAATTCTCCAGCGGAGCTACAACTGGGCCACTAACATACGCCTACGATTTCGGCTATGCAAATCCTTTGGAAAATTCAATCAGCCCTTTTAAGCCCTATTTCCTAGACCGTTATATTTTTGAACAGCTTACAGGCATTAACTTGGAGGGAGACGAAGCAGTATGCGCCTATGGTGTAAGAACTAGTGACTATGCGGGGCAAAAAGGTGGCACTATGGTGGGGCTAACAACCGGATTTACACACCCTGTCCAAGTAGGTCAGCCAGGCAAGGGTGGTGACTCAAGCGGCCTAAAACCCTAGGTTCTAGTTTTTGGTGGCGTAGGCCAGGGCAATGGGTGTAATCTTAGAATATAAGATAAGTAAGGAGGGGATATGACAAGTGTGATAATTATGGGCCTGCTGGCTGGAATTTTATTCAGCTTTGGCTTGCCTCATCTAGTAAGGGGCGCGGCTGGTAGAAAATTAATGACACCGTTCGGCCAAAACCGCTCGGCAGTAGAAAATGTTCTATGGGGATGGGTTTTTTGGGTGGTGGCTGTACTGCTTTGGCACGTCGCGCCTATGGCTACCCACCCGCGTGCGGCATTCGTATCGGCCGCCGGGGGTGTTTTAGTGGGCGCCTTGGTTATGGCTATGATGAACCCCGGCCCCGGGTCCAAAGAGAAATAACCTAGTCTTTCGTAGCATAGGCCAAGGCGATGGTTGCTGCCGTGGCCAACCCAAAACCTATTAGGTAAACCGGCGATAGCCGCAAGTTTTGCTCCGCAGTTACGGCCTGGGCTGGAGCCGGCAATTTATCTGTTGTTTTGTTGTTGCTGGCGGCCAAAACTCTGGGGTCTAACGAAGTGGATTGATTTGAGGTTTGTGTTGGCGTTGGTCCTTCGGACTTGGTTTGGCTGGCCGCCAGCACGGCCGGGTCGGCCGCCGCCGTAGGCTGCAACGGCGTACTGATGAAACCATCGCAGGCATCATCCGCGCCATCCTGGTCAATATCGTTGCCAGATGCCGGTACGCCAACGCAGGAGTCTTGATTGTCCGGAATGCCATCGCCGTCTAAATCGTTAGGACTACCGGCAATGTAGATTGTTTTATATATATCAACTGACTGACCGGTTAAGTCTGTACTGTAAATGTGCAGGCTGTGATAGCCGGGCGGGACGCTATCCGGGATGAGAATTTGGGCGGACAGATTGCCGACGGTATCAGTAGTGAACGATCCAAGTACGACTGGGTCGGAGTGCAGGGAAGCCTGCAGAGTAGAGCCGCCTGGCAGGGAGTGGTCTATACCGTTTACAGAAATGTTTCCAAGCGAGCCTTTGTAGATTACATCATCACTGATACCGGGGTCATATTGAGTAACATTGATGGCGCGCCCACTCTGCGGTTCATCCAGAATAGGCTGGCCCGCCTCGGCGGGCGGTGCGGCGCTTAGGTCAGCGCTGGCCGGCATTAATTGGGTTAGATTTTGGGTAGCTATCAGCACTGCCTGTTCCAGCAGTTCGTGGCCAATGAAGTTTGGGTGATAGCTTTCGTTGCCAAGCGGACCACCCAGCGATCTTGGGCTGTCATTACCGGCGGTCAGACCGTTGACGGCTGATTCGTACTTGTTGGCAGCCTCGCAGAGGCGATGGCCGTCCAGGGCGTGCTGCGTATCGACATAAATCACTCCGGCCTTGGCTGCTGCAGCCTGTACGACGCTATCTAAATAGCTGATAAGTTGGGTCGAAAATTCAACTTCCTGGGCGCTTAGGTGGACATTGTCGCCGCAGTCGCCACCGACCTTGGCGATTTGCGGATAGCCAATAACGTAAATGCGTGCATCCGGCGCGCCAGTACTTTTGACTTGTTGGTAGGTGTTGACCAGCTTGGGAAAAACCGAATTGTTGATTTCGCGCACCAGCTCCAAGCGGTCTTCGTAGCTGCCGTAGCAAGTCCCGGGCTCAATACATTTTTTGAGGATGGCCGAAAAGCCCATGTCGTTGCCGCCTACTGAAAGGGTAATAATCTTGGGCTGGTACTGGCTGACGAAATCCAACTGGTCAATGTAGCCGGGCAGGAAGTCTGATAGGATTGTATGAACTTGTGAATCTGCACGGTCACTTCTTTTAGTTTTGGGCGATGCGCGCCCTAAATAGGTGCTGCTAGTATTCACTATATCGCCAGTAACTGAGCCCGAGCAGGCAATTGAATGATACGAGTTAAAGTTCAAATCGCGTCCTAGCAATAGCGGGTACGAAATTAAAGAGACATGACACCCATTGTTATCCGTGTCCGTACCGGCCTGGTAGTCATAAGCGCCCTCGCCGGAAATATAGGAATCGCCCAAGGTTAAATAATCCAATTGGTGCAGGCCGCCGGTGCCGGTACTTAGCACATATTTAGCGGTAGTTTGCGTACCATTCTGCACGGATGTTGCGTACAGGCTCAAAGTATCATCGGTGATAAAACGCAGATAGCTGGCATTTATAAAACCTCCAACTTGTTCAGTCACAAAACTCTGCAAGTCGCGCGACTGGCAGGCTACAGCCCCGGCGAATGTACTAGGAACCGGATCGCATGTGCTAAGGTCGTAAATCTTAATGAAGCCGAAATTCTTTGAGGCTACAACGGCGTAGCGTCCGTCGTTAGTAATGGCAGTTTGCACAACGGGAGCAAGGCCAATCCGGTAGTTAAAACCAACAGCAAATGGCGTTACTTGGAAGGTATCCAAGTTAACGCGCAACATGGCATTGTTAGGGTCAGAAACTATCATCCACTGGCCGTTGGCAGAAAAACCCATGGAATCATAGTCCGCGGGCAGTAAGTGCCCGTCTTGGTCGGCTAGCTTGCCGTCGGGCGATTTATTAATAACGTATTTGTAGGTCAATTCCTGGCCGTTGTAATAACTTAGGGTGTTGAACGAGCTGCTAAAGTCGTGGTTAAAGTAAAAATATGCGCCATAGGTCGCGCTGGGGTCATAACTTATGACAGTGTTGGAGTTGGGGATAGCCTGGAAATGCTGTTGGTTATCAATATTAGTAAAAACTGGGTAGTATTTGCGAGTGCCGTTTAAAAGTATCTTACCGTCGGAGGCCGCCTTACCGTACGTGGTTGGTATGGCGCAGTTGCTCGGCGTCTCTTGCTGGCAATCTATATTGTTGTTTAACGATGGAGGTATGGCCGATAGATTTGCCTCCTTTTGCAGGCCTAACGGGGAATCGCCCAACCAAGCAGGCACATTATCAGCCTTAGCTGTAGTGACTACAACCAGTAAGATGATGATTAAAAGCCCAGCCAAAATTCTTAAAAACTTAAGCATTATAGTATATTTGACAATTAGTCAAATTATAACAACTTTTGTTCTAGGAAGAAGAAATATTCGCTAGTTTAGTGGATAATATTGGGCTTTAGCCCAATCCGAACAGTCAATACCTATTTCAAGTGGTTTTTTGGTCTGATCTTTAATGCTAAGGTCTGTCTCCCGGAGCGTGTCGTAAATATAACTAGTCTCGCACTTCATATGGCGGGCTGTTTTATAGTGGTCATGGGCTGTTTGGTAGTAGCTGTTGACTACAAGAGTGCTACTAATTTGGTTAGTCAGTGGTGCGCTGGGTTGCAATAAGCCAGGGTGATTAGCTATCAAGTTCTGAATGTTACTCATCAGACTATCTGCCTCTTCAACACCATTTACTCCGTAAATGAAACTAGTGTCCACGTCACAAGAAAGGGGTCCATTCTCAAATTCCTCTTTCACCCTGTTGCAACTGTTAACACGTTTGGAGTTGTCGGGTGGACCGACTTTGGCGATGATGTCGGCGTAAACGATATCAATGGCCGAGCGGGCTTGTTGAAACCCCCGCTTATTAAGCTCCAAGGTAATTCTTTGGTAAACAAAAAATCCGGCCACCACCAAGACGATCAAAATAAAAACTGAAAATAGCTTGTGACGGAGCGGCCAAAGCCGGGCAGATTTGTTAGCCATTATCATATTCTAAGCCAGCCCTCAGCCCTTTAGCAATATTTCCAAGGCCGGGCCTTGGAAATAGAAAAGTATTGTATAATATAGTTTATGCCAAGCAGGAATCGCCTAAAGATTTATGCGCCTGAAGCCTATTATCATATTTATAATCGTGGCGTGAATAAGCAGGAAATTTTCCAAGACACCACAGACTATGCGGTATTTTTGAACTTACTTAAACGCTATCTAGACAAAGAACATGCAAAGGACAAAAAAGGCCGGGAATACGAAAACATGTATGGCCAGATGGAGTTGCTGGCGTTCTGTTTGATGCCCAACCATTTTCATCTGCTTATCTACCAGGTTGAGGAGCAAGCAATGACTACCTTACTTCATCGGGTAACTGGCTCTTACGTCAGGTACTTTAATAAACGCCATAGACGCAACGGTCCACTATTTCAAGATCGATTTAAAGCCAGCATGGTCTCAAACGACGATTATTTACTGCACATTTCAAGGTATATACATCTGAACCCGCGCAAATACGAGAGTTGGGAATTTTCAAGCCTACCGTATTATCTGGGATTTAAGCAGGCCGAATGGGTGAAGCCTGAGCGGGTGATCACAATGTTCAAAAACAACGAGTACGGACAATTTTTAATGGACTACGAGGGTTACAAGAAGATGTTAGAAGAGATTAAGCACGACCTTGCGAATGAGTGATTTCCAAGGCCCGGCCTTGGAAATAGGCCGGGGTATGTGCCCTAAAGATTTGCTATTTTGGGTGGCCAAAGTAGGAAATATTGTATACTGCTAATGTATGAAATTCGCGGCAGCGAAAAAACGTTTTATGTCAGCCAGTGCGATTGTGCTGGTGATAGCTTTTGCCTTAAGCCCAGCGGTCCATGCCGATACTTTTCCGTATCTTAAGGCTTTTGGCGGCGATGTTTGGGCCGGCGGGGCATTTAATAGTGGTGGTAGCTGTACTCTTGCCAATGGCTATCAGGACCCAACTTACGGCTCGGGAAGCCCGGCCAACGACAGGGGCGGAATTTTGACTTACGCCAACAGCAGCGGCGGTGGCTCTACCGGCGAGTTTGGCGCTTTAGCTTTAGGCCTGATAGACAACGGCGGTACCAACGGCGGGTTTTATAGCGACGCGCACAGCAACGCAGCGAGTAAAAAACTGAGTTTTGCCAATACCGGAGCCGGCGGTGGCGGGTTGTTTGAAGGCAGCACCCCGCAGGGTCACTGCATCCCGGATTATTACGGCAAATTAAGAAGTGGGGCCGCCGTTTGGAACGACAGTACCAGCAATCCTGCCAATGGACAGTATCAGGCCACGGGACCCATCACTTTATCCAACAGGGTAATCGGAGCTGGGGCCAATATCAGCCTGTTTGTTAACGGTGACGTTTATATTACTGGCCCTACTATTACTTATGGGGCTGGCTACACCGAAGCAAACGTACCCAAGTTTGCGCTGGTCGTGAAAGGCAATATTTTTATCGGTCCTGGTGTTACCCAGCTGGATGGCGTTTATATTGCTCAACCCACCAGCGGTACAACCAATGGCAATATTTGGACTTGTTACGACGTAGCCACACCGTCTAATTCTAGTTATGGCCCCTGGATACACGACAACTGTAATAACAAACTAACTGTTAACGGCTCGCTAATTGCAAAACAGGTTAATTATTTACGTATTCCAGGTGACATCAGTGATCCCACTACCGTTGCTGAGACCGTTAACTACACGCCGGCTATGGTAATTGGCGGGCCATTCTTTAACCCACCGCCGTCGACTACTCTCCCGATAGATAGTCTGGTGAGTTTACCGCCGCTCTTTTGAATGTTCAATTAGACGTTCAGTGATTTTGGTTTTACCTCATTACCCTTATGCTATATAATCGGAACTGACTATGAGTTCCGTTAGACCTCACTTGACTTTCGTACCTGTACAGGCGTTTGAACGGTTGTGCATGCTTCAACTCATCAATAAACTTTATAAGGGTTTCTGAGGACTGACAGAATGAACCTGCTGAGTGGGATATCAGATTTTTTCGGCCTAGACATCGGCACTACTGCCATAAGAGTTGTCCAGCTGGGGGGTACCGGACCCGTCAAAGTGTTAGATCGCTACGGTGAGGCGCCGCTGCAAGGTACGCTGGCTATTAGCGACGCCAAACCCGATCGACAAAAAGTCGCCCAAGAAATCCATAACCTGGTCAAGCAAACCGGCATTACCACCAAAAACGTGGCCGCTAATTTGCCGTCCAGCCGAGTATTTACGGCGGTGGCCGATTTGAACAAGATGACCGATGACGAATTGACTAAGACCATCCGCTATCAGGCGCAGACTTTTATCCCTACACCGCTAGCGCAGTCCAAAATTGACTGGGTGGTTATTGGGCCCTCGCCAAAAGACGCCGCCAAAGTGGAAGTACTGCTTTCTAGTGTTTCTAACGATTTTATTGAAGCCCGTTTAGACATGCTAGAAGCTGCGGGTTTAAACGTCGTGGCTTTTGAACCTGATAGCATGGCGTTGGCGCGGGCGATAGTGCCGGCGGATACGGCCAGCCCGGAAATGGTTTTGGATATTGGCTCCAGCTCCACAGATCTGGTGATTACGGTGGGCGGCGTGCCCAGACTAACGCGGGCCATACCGATCGGCTCGCAGGCCATAATTCGTTCGGCTGTTCAATCTCTGAATGTCGAACCTGCCCAAGCCGAGCAATTTGTCTTTAAGTTCGGGCTGGGCAAGGACAAGCTGGAAGGCCAGGTCTATAACGCCATTATCGGTACCGTAGACGGGTTGATGAACGAAATTGAGAAGTCCATAGCTTTTTTTCAGAGCCGTTACACCAGCCTGCGCCTGGAAAGGATTGTCGTGACTGGCGGTGCCTCGGCCTTGCCGGAATTTCCACTGTATATCGCCAATAAGTTTGGCTTAAATGTAGAGATTGGTAACGCATGGCGCAATGTAAGTTTCCCACCGGCGCGCCAAAACGAACTATTGAGTATTTCGAACCACTTTGCCGTGGCGGTAGGATTGGCGGAGAGAGCCGGATGAGTGCCATGCAGTTTAACTTACTGCCTGATGTCAAGCTGGAATATATTAAAGCCGAGCGTAGCCGGAAGGTGGCCGCCAGCTTGGCGCTGTTAGTCAGTGGTGTGGCCGTGGCTATTTTGCTAATCATGTTAATTACGGTTGAAGTGGTGCAGAAAAAACAGCTTAGCAATGCCGCCAGTGCCGTGACTACGGCCAACAAACAATTGTCCGGCATCACCGGTCTAAGCAAGGTACTTACGGTTCAGAATCAGCTTGGTGCTTTAACTACCTTGCACCAGCAAAAACATATTACCTCACGTATTTTTACCTATTTGCCCGAAATAACTCCCGACAACGTTAAAATCACACAGACCAGCTTGGATTTTGTCAAAGATTCTATAACCATTACCGGGACGGCCGGCAGCCAACTGGCAGTCAACACTTTTGTGGACACACTCAAATTTACCCAGTACAAAGCTAATGCCCAGGCCAGCCAGCAGGCGGCCTTTAGTGCGGTAGTAGAAAGCGCCTTTTCTCTCTCCGATAATGGGGCGACTTATACCATTGACGCCCAGTTTGACCCGGCACTGTTTACTAACAGCGGTCAAATACCGCAAATAATTTTGAAAAACCAGGTTACGACCCGTTCGGTACTGGATGATCCCAGCAACACCTTGTTTAGCGGTCAGACTAAGACAGGCGGGCAATAATGGCTAACATTAAATTGCCCACTTCCACCAAGCACGCGCAGATTAACAAAGCGCAATCCACAATGTTCGCTACCATAACTGTTGCCAGCGTGGTAACGATTTTCTGTCTGGTTAGTGCCAAGGCGCTGCTTTCAGAGGCGGCTTACCAGCGCAAAGTGGTTAATGCCAACCACGTGGCTGTTAAGCAGCTGCAAACTAATGTAACGGCAGCCAAACAGCTGGACACCCAATACAACAGTGTCTTTGAGAGCGGCACCACTAATATTATCGGCGGCAAAAATGACAGCAGCAGTAACGCGGTGCCGCCCAACGGTGACAATGCCCGTATTGTGCTGGACGCGCTGCCCAGCCGGTACGATTTCCCGGCACTAGTGAGTAGCCTGAGCAAGCTTCTAAATGCCGACGGCATTGGCAACCAATCAGTTACAGGCACGGACCAGTCGGCCACCGTTGGTAGTAACGATGCCGCCTCCAGCCCCCAACCGGTACAGATCCAACTGACCGTTGCCGGTACCGCCAGCTACGGCGCGGTGCAGTCTTTCATAAAGGATTTAGAGCGCTCTATCCGCCCGTTTGACGTGACCAATCTGCAGCTTTCCGGTCCACAAGCGCAGCTCACTTTTAACCTGACGGTCAATACTTATTACCAGCCGGCCAAGTCACTATCAATTACCACCAAGGAGATACGCTAAACTATGAAACGCGAAGACATCATAAAAATAGGCCTGGTGGCCGGTATCTCGGCGATTATCTCGCTGGTTATTGCCGGGGCAATGTTTAACTCACCAGCCAAACACAATCAAAAAGTGCCGGTAGTGCAGCCTATTACCACCAGCTTTCCGGACGTCGCCAATGATCCGTCGTACAACGTCATTTTCAACAGCAATGCCCTTGACCCGACACAGCCGGTACAGATAGGTAATTCACAAAACACGTCACCCTTTACCGGATCGCAGTAGGGCAGGAGCATGCGACAAATGCTCAATGCTCAAGTATCAATAATCAATGGATGTATGAATGATCAATGCTTTAATACATTTGTCCATTTGTCCATTTGTCCATTGTCCATTGTTTCCGCGGGGGGCTTGGGATGAACATTTTATCGCCCACCGCTCAGCAAGAAGTTGAAGAAGTGCTGGTTTCTGACGGGTTGATTACCGATGCCCAGCTGGATCAAATTAAGGACAAGGCTGCCAATAACCATCAACCGATATTTGGCCTGCTGATAAGCGAAGGCCACATTACCGACGAGCAACTCACCAAAGCCCTGGCCGTAGTTAGTAAAGTACCCTATGTCAATTTGTCCAAAACGCACATTGACGGCAAAATGCTGGCTCTGCTGCCGCGCGACGTCGCGGAACAGTATATGGCCGTGCCGATAGGCGAAATGCAACACCGCCTGGTGGTGGCTATGTTGGACGCCGACAATATCCAGGCCGTGGATTTTTTGAGCAACAAAATTGCTCGGCCGTTAAAGGTTTATGCTGCCAGTGAATCGGGTATCAAACACGTGCTTAAACAATATGACCAGAGCATTAACACCGGTGATACCAATCTTGATTTTAGTAATTTGGGCGGCCTGCAGACAGAGGATGAAAGCCAAACCGAGGCTTTTGCGCCGGTGGGCACAGCCGAACGCAAAGTGCAGACCATCGTGCAGGATTCGCCCATCAGCAAAGCCCTCAGCGCCATCTTGGACTACGCCGCCAAAAACCGCGCCTCGGACGTTCATATAGAATCGCTGGAAAAAGAGCTTAAGATACGTTGCCGGGTGGACGGGGTGCTACGCGAAGTTATGAGATTGCCAAAAAATGCCGAGGCGCCACTGGTCAGCCGTGTTAAAATCATGTCCAATTTAAAAATTGACGAACACCGTATTCCGCAGGACGGCCAGTTTAGCATCAGTGCCGATGGCCGGCCGATAGACATCCGTGTGGCCATCAGCCCGGTGGTCTGGGGCGAGCAGGTGGTGCTGCGCCTGCTGGACAAAACCGGCAGCAGCCTTAGGCTGGAAGATATGGGCTACATGGGCCGGGCGCTGCGCGAAATCAGGCTGGGCTTAAAACGCCCGCACGGCATGATTTTAACTTCGGGCCCCACCGGCTCCGGTAAATCCACCAGCATGTACGCCATGATTCAGGAAATCAAAAATGACTCAATTAATATTGTCACCTTGGAAGACCCGGTAGAGTACAAAATTGAAGGTGTAAACCAGATCCAGGTCAACCCGGCCGTGGGGCTGACTTTTGCCACCGGTCTGCGCTCAATACTGCGCCAGGACCCGGACGTGGTGATGGTAGGTGAAATCCGCGACAAAGAGACCGCTAACCTGGCAGTGCAGGCGGCACTGACCGGCCACCTGGTGTTTAGTACGCTGCACACTAATTCCGCCGCCGGTATTTTGCCCAGGCTTTTAGACATGGGCATTGAGCCATTTTTGATTGCCAGCACAGTACATACCGTTATCGGCCAGCGGCTGGTACGGCGGGTAATACCGGGTGGTGAGAGTTACCAATCTACCAAGCCCGAGACCGAGGCCATCCACCAAGCGCTAGGTACGCTGTTGCCCAAGACCAAGGCCGACGAAGCCAAAGCCGCCCAGGATTTGGGCTATCCAAGCTTGCCTCTGTCCACCCAAAGCGCTTATACTTTGGTCAAGGGTAAAGAATCACCCGAGAATCCAACCGGTTATATGGGCCGCATGGGACTATTCGAAGTTTTTGAGGTCACTGAGGCCATCCAGGATTTGATAATTAAGCACGCGCCCAGCTCCATCATTCAACGGGCGGCGCAGGCCCAAGGCATGATTAACATGCGCCAGGACGGATATTTAAAGGCCCTGGCCAGCATAACGACCTTGGCGGAAGTTAACCGCGTAGCGGCCATGGACGACAGCTAAAAGTTAGGGTGGGGAAATAAATGCAACAAGCACCAAAAATTGAAATCTTGCTGGAAGAAGTAGTTAAACGTAAGGCTTCGGACTTACACCTTCAGGTGTCGTTACCGCCAATGCTCAGGATTGACGGTTCACTGGTGGCGCTAACCGGCCAAGGCAAACTTAGCGAAGAAACCGTAGAGAACCTGGTTTTTAGCCTGCTGGACGAAGACCAAAAGCAGATTTTGCTGCGTGATAAAGAGTTTGACTTTAGTTTTGCCTTTGGCGATTTGGGCCGGTTCCGGGTTAACGCTTTTCATGAGCGCGGCAATCTGGCCGCCGCCATGCGCCTGATTCCCAACCAAATCCGTAGTATAGAGGAGCTTGGCCTGCCGCCAGTGCTAAATAAATTCACCAGCTATCCGCGCGGCCTGGTACTGGTTACCGGCCCCACCGGCTCCGGTAAATCCACCACGCTGGCGGCGCTGGTCAACAAAATCAACGAAGAACGCGCAGCGCACATTATCACCATAGAGGACCCCATAGAATACACTCACCAATCCAGAAAATCGGTGATTGTCCAGCGCGAAGTCCACTACGACACCTACAGTTTTTCTACGGCGCTGCGTTCGTCGTTGCGCGAAGACCCGGATGTGGTGCTGATTGGCGAAATGCGCGATTTGGAGACAATTGCCGCTGCCATCACTATCGCCGAGACCGGCCACCTGGTGTTTGCCACGCTGCACACCAATAGCGCCAGCCAGTCCATCGACCGCATGGTAGATGTTTTTCCGCCGCACCAGCAGCCGCAGGTTAGGGCACAGCTGGGCAACATCCTGACCGCTGTCTGCAGCCAACGCTTAATTCCGGCGCTTGGTGGGGGCAGGGTAGTAGCCGCCGAGATTTTGGTGGCCACCAGCGCGGTGCGCAACATCATCCGCGAGGGTAAAAACTACCAGCTGGAAGCCGTTATTCAAACCGGCTCGGAATATGGCATGCAGAACATGGACAGGACTTTGGTAAATTTGATCCACAACGGTATTATCAGCTACGACGAGGCCCGCAACTACGCCGTGGACATTGAAGAGCTAGACCGGCTGATGAGAGGCTAAGTCGTGATTGCATCACTCCAATTACCAATTACCAATTACCAATTACCATTGAATGACCAATGTTCAATGACCAATGTTAAATCATTGAAAATTGTAAACTGTAAATTGAAAATTGCATCAGGCGGTAAAGCCTGATGCTGACTTATACCTACAGCGCGCGCAACACGAGCACCGGCGAAACAGTTGAGGCCGAGCTTGAAGCCGCCAACGAACAAGCAGCTGTCAAATTGCTAACAGACCGCGGGTTGTCGCCCATAGATATCCGGCCTAAAAAAGAACAAACTGGCCTGCTGAGCCATTTTCGCGACCGCATTAGTACCAAACAGAAAGTTATTTTTTCGCGCCAGCTGGCTACCATGGTAAATGCCGGCCTGCCGTTAGTGCAAAGTCTCAACACCGTCCGCGGGCAGACCAAAAACCCGGTCCTCAAAACCGTTATTATCTCGGTTATTTCAGATGTAGAGGCCGGTTCTACCTTCGCCGACGCACTGTCCCGCCATCCCAAGGTCTTTGATAATGTGTACATTAGTTTGGTAGCGGCCGGCGAGGCTTCGGGCACGCTGGATACCAGCCTGGAGCGCCTGGCTAACCAACAGGAAAAGGACGCCGAAATTCTGTCCAAAATCCGCGGCGCACTGGTTTATCCGGCCATGGTCATATTGGTACTTATCGGCGTGGTAATTTTTATGATGACTACGGTACTGCCGCAAGTAGAAAGTCTATACAAGGGAATACCGGGCGCCAAGTTGCCGTTTGTAACCGTAATACTGCTTAGTGTAGCCCATTTTATTATTCATTTTTGGTGGCTGGTAATACTTATATTGGGCATTGGCGGATTCTTATTGGTACGCTGGGCGCGCTCGCCGGACGGGGTGCAGGTTGTAGATGAAATTAAGCTCAAAGTCTGGCCGCTGGGGCCGCTATTTACCAAAGTTTATATGGCGCGTTTTGCACGCACCGGCGCCACGCTGGTGGCCAGCGGCGTACCGATGATAAAAATGCTCAATACCACGGCCGAGGCCGTCAATAATGTGCATGTCGCGGCCTCTATCAACAAGGCTACAGAACAAGTCAAAGGCGGCAAGGCCCTATCCGATAGCCTCAAGGGCGACCCTAATTTTTTGGATTTGGTACCGGATATGATTCACATCGGCGAACAATCCGGCGCTTTGCAAGACATGCTGGGCAAAGTGGCTGACTATTACGAGAAAGAGGTTGATGAGCAAATCAAGGCCGTCTCAACCATTATTGAGCCGGCCCTGATGATAGTCGTCGGCGTTATTGCCCTAATCATCGTGGCGGCGGTGTTGCTGCCCATCTACAGTTTGGCGGGCAAAAACTTAAGCGGTGGTATATAACCCGTGCGAGAACAATTGCTTTTTTACTTGCATATGCCTAGTATGTAATCATAAGCATTTCAACATAATTCCTAAAAGGGTGGGAACGACAAAATGAGAATTAGTTTAACTAAGAAAAACCAGGGCTTCACCATAATTGAAGTCATGATTGTGTTGGCCATTGCCGGGCTTATCATGGCAATTGTCTTCTTGGCCGTACCGGCCCTGCAACGCAGCTCACGCAACACCCAGCGTAAAACTGACGTTGGCTCGATTTTATCCGCCGTCTCTGAATACGCCAGCAACAACTCCGGGCAGATACCTGCTGCCAGCGGAACGTTCGCCGCGGAGTTTCCAAACAACACGCCAAGCCTCAGCTACTACATCGCTGCCAATGTCCTGTATAACTACTCGGCCGTTGCTCGTGGCTCCGCACCAACCGCACCAGCCGGTACGGACAGCGTAACGGTCTTCAATTACCTGAAGTGCAGCGCAAACGCTGGCGATCCAGCCAACGCTACCGCTAGGAGCATAGCCGTGCTATTCAACGTAGAGGGCAGCGGCGGTGTCATTCCTCAGTGTCAAGAATCGTAGAGGCTTAAATAAGTTTGATAAAACGAGCTTCTTCGGAAGCTCGTTTTTAAATGGCTGGGTTTTTGTGCTAGGATACCGCTAATGATCGCGATTATATTGATAGTATTCGGTCTATGCTTGGGCAGTTTTTTGAATGCCATGGTTTGGCGGATGCATCTGGGTAAAGACTGGGTGCGGGGCAGGAGTGAGTGTGACAACTGTGGCCACCGGCTAAGTGTCGCCGACTTGCTGCCGCTTTTTAGCTGGCTGGCTCTTGGCGGACGCTGTCGCTATTGCAAACAATCAATCTCCTGGCAGCATCCGGCCGTAGAGCTGGCTATGGCCGGTGTCTTCGTAGCCTCTTACTACTTTTGGCCCGGCGGCGTGTTAGGAGCAGGGCAAGGGATATTATTTATCACTTGGCTGCTTAGCTCTGTTGGGCTGATGGCGCTATTGCTCTACGACCTGCGCCACATGCTGCTGCCCAGCCACATTCTCTATCCGACTTTTGCCGTGGCCGCCGCCGGCCGTTTGGTTTATATCCTGCGCTACTCCGATAACGTCGCCCATAGCTTTTGGCTTTTAGCTTTAAGCTTAGCGGTAGCTAGCGGCGTTTTTTTGTTGTTATTTTACGTCTCACGCGGTCGCTGGATAGGTTTTGGCGACGTGCGCTTGGGATTAATCACCGGCACGCTGCTAGCCACGCCGGCCAAGAGCTTTTTAATGATTTTTTTGGCTTCACTGCTGGGCTCAATGTTCGCGTTGCCGGCTGTGGCTGCCGGCCGCAGCAAAATGAGCAGCCGCATACCCTACGGCCCGTTCCTAATCGCGGCCACCGCCATAACCCTGCTGTTTGGCCAGTCCTTTATCACCTGGTACCAAAACCACCTCCTGTAGCCAGAAATTTACAGAGAGTTGGCAGAGCTGGCGGCTTTGCCGGAAAGCAGGTTGGTGAGGTGTGTGTTCTCTGTTACGCTTATGCTATAATTTGACATATGCAGACCACCTCGGGGGGCTACACTATTGTTGAGGTAATGATCGTATTAGCCATCACTTCTGTGCTTTTTTTTAGCGCCGTGCTGGTTTTTAACGGCCAGCGCTCGGGGACAGATTTTTCCCAAGCTATGCAAGACTTAAACTCCAAAATTCAGGATTACGCCAACAAGGTTAGCACCAGCTCTTACTCTGGCAGTGAAAACTACATCTGCAGCGTGGTTAACGGCCGGCCATTACTCACCAACGGTAGCGGCAGCAATGATAAGTGCCTATTTTTAGGTTTGGCTATCCAGGCTGTTCCTGGTCAGCCTACCCTGCATGCCTACACCGTTTTAGGTACCAAAGATATCTACACTGTCGGCGGCGCCGACAGCGGCCAGCCGGCTTTGAATATCAGCAGCACTAATCCCGAGCCGGCACTACTTAATGACGGTAGTGGCACGGACAAGATTGTGCTGGCGGAAGATTATACTCTTGGAGCCGGATCCACGGTGAAATCCTCTACGGCATCCGGCAGTGAGCGCGACTTAGTCGGACTATATAACGGCTTGCAAAATGACTCTGCCTCAGCTTCCAGCGGCGCTGCCGCGCTGATACTAACGGCCTATGATTGCACTAATGGCAATAACTGCAATGTCGCGTATTCTAGGAACTCTCAAGTACAAACATGTATCGAAAAATCATGCGGCAGCGTATCGGTTAACCAATGGAGCATCTGTTTGCAGGATGGCGGTAGCAATAATACCGCGCAACTTAAAATATTCGGCGCGCCGGGCGGTATCAGGACTCTACTAAATTTTGTGGCGTGTACATGAGATGAGAATATTTGCGACTATCAAATCTGACCTTAACCAAATCGGCCATGGCCGCCGGTTTACCAGACAGGCCGGTGATACCATTATTGAAGTGCTGGTTAGCGTTAGCATTTTAGCGCTGGTGCTGTCGGTAGCCTATGGTTCTACCAGCCGCAGCCTGCAAAACGGCGTTGATTCGTCCAACCGCCAGCAAGCTTTGGCGCTGGCCGAGCAACAGGTAGAGATTATCAAAAACGCCGCCGCTTCCAACCAGGTCGGCTTAGGCGCCTACCAATCGCAGCCGGGCACGGCTTTTTGTATAGATAATACGAAAATTGGTATCCCAACGCAGTACGGCAAAAGCGCTCCCACTAGCTCTGCTTGTCATCTAATCAACAGTGTCTATGACTTGTCCGATACCTGTAATGCCAGTGGCCTATTTACCATCATTGCCAGCTGGCCCAGTGCCGTATCCGGTAGCAGCGGCAATAGCCAACTAACAATTTATTACCGCGCACCATGAAAAATACTAGCCTAAGACAACCACCACCAACCGGCTTTACCATAGTTGAACTGATGCTGGCCACCAGTGTTTTTTCTATAGTGCTCTTGGTGGCTTTGGGTAGTTTCTTGCAGATTGGCCGGGTGTTTTACAAAGGCGTTTCGCTGACCGCCGTGCAGAACATTGCCACCCAGGTACTCAACGACATGAGCAACAATATGCAAACCTCCAGTGGCTTCTCTCTGCCTCCCCCTAGCAACGGGTATACGTACTGGTGCATTGGCAATACCCGCTATACCTATATAACCCACAGTGTTGGCGGCCAGCAGGTGGCGACGCCAGCCAACTTGGCAAATGTCAATTATAATAACGGAACCAGCGGCGGTAGTTTTGGCCTGCTTAAAGATACTCTAGCGGGCAATGCCAGCTGTGCCACGCCGTGTTTTGGCGGCACTTGCCTTGCCGGCTATGTGGCCCTTAGCAGCAATTCGGTAGAGATGCTGGGTGATAATATGCGCCTGGCTAGCATTAGTATTACGCAACCTGATGCATCTACCTCGCCAAACCTATATAATATCAATATGGTAGTGGTTTACGGAGATGACTCGGTTTTGGACTTTAGCAATCCCCTCCGGCCTACTTGTTTGGCAGGTTCACAAAACCAGGCATTTTGCTCGGTCGTCACTATTTCTACAACGGTGCTTCAGGGAGCGCAGACTTGAAACAAAAGGGATTTTTTAGCGCTCAACCAAGTGTCCGGCCTGACCAAAAAGGCATGGCCTCGATTGTCATTGTATCTGTTTTGATTGTGATTCTTACCCTGGTCAGCATTGGTTTTGCCCGGCTGATGAATCGGGCCATTACCAATTCTACCGACAAAGAGCTAGGCGTGGCTGCCAATTACGCCGCGCAGTCCGGCATCAACAGCGGTATCGGTTATCTGCAAAAAAATTATGTTTCGACTGACCCCGGTGCCTTGCTTAATACCGGCTGCAGCGATTTAATTGGCTCCACTGGTGCGCTGTACTCCCAAGCCAACCTATCGGGTGAAGCAGGTGGCGGCAATGTAAAATACACCTGCCTGACCATCGACCCGGAGCCTACGGACCTGGTTTTTGGCGGCCAGGATCCGTTGCCACCCTATAAATCGGAGGTTATCAAGCTGACCACCGCTAGTGGTCCCGCGCTTGGCGGCGGTAGCCTGATGTTTGCCTGGAGCGGCACTTCCGGCCACAACAGCACCATCGCCGGCACCAGTCTTTACGACGAAACTACCTGGTCCAACAAAACTTTGGCGCCGGTTTTGCGAGTAACACTTTATCCTCTAGCTAACTCTAACGCGCAGGTAGACAATGTTGCTATACAGGCGGTCTCGCGCAGCTATTTCTTTTATCCCAACGCCGGTGGCAGCGGCCAATCCATAACCACAGTAGGCTACTCCGGCGCAACCGAACCGCTGCAAGGTGTGGCTTGCGGGAATGATCAACCAGGTAGCTTTAGCATGGGCAACGATAGTCCCAAGGACTACACCTGTAGCGTAATAATTTCTGGTTTGCCCGCCGACGGCTT
>Ga0265334_10000631_pt1 | contig 17752 bp, 12 predicted proteins | sample 42023metaG_FD_192442 | JGI IMG/M metagenome (GOLD analysis project Ga0265334, IMG submission 192442) | Rhizosphere microbial communities from Carex aquatilis grown in University of Washington, Seatle, WA, United States - 4-20-23 metaG | ecosystem: Host-associated > Plants > Roots > Rhizosphere... | reverse complement strand
GTGTGACTGGCGTGAACCCTGCGCCGTGCGTGCATCGGGTGGGTGGGACCGTGCGGCGTGCGGGCGTGGACCCTGGCCCCGGACATCCGGGGTTGTCCGGGGCCGTGCGGGGCGCACGGTTCGACCGGTTCGGCGACAGGCGGAGGATGCCCTGATGTTGGTAACAGTCACCTCGACCCGTGAGCCGGCCACGGAGCTCGGGTACCTCCTGCACAAGCACCCTGACCGGCCGCAGTCGTTCCCCGTGTCCGTCGGCACGGCCCATGTCTTCTACCCCGAGGCGTCCGAGCAGCGGTGCACCGCGGCCCTGATGCTCGAGGTCGACCCGGTCGCGCTCGTCCGCGGGAAGGGTGGTCGCGGCGACGAGGGGTTCGTGCTCGCCCAGTACGTCAACGACCGTCCCTACGCCGCGTCGAGCATGCTCGCCGTCGCGATGGCGAAGGTGTTCCGCACCGCGATGTCCGGCCGCTGTGACGCCCGTCCCGAACTGGCGACGCTCGCCCAGGAGTGGTCGATCCGGATTCCGGTGCTGCCCTGCCGGGGCGGTCCGGACCTGGCCCGGCGCTTGTTCGAGCCGCTCGGCTGGCGGGTCCGGGCGCAGCCGATCCCGCTCGACGAGACCGTTCCCACCTGGGGCGACTCCCGGTACGTGTCCCTCGAACTGGCGGGGCGCCTGCGGCTTGCGGAGGCGCTGAACCACCTCTACGTCCTGCTGCCGGTGCTCGACGACGCCAAGCACTACTGGGTGGGCGCGGACGAGGTGGACAAGCTCGTGCGGGCGGGCGACGGCTGGCTCGGCCGGCACCCCGAACGGGCCCTGATCGCGCGGCGGTACCTGCGGCGCCGAAGCTCCCTGACCAGGGCGGCGCTCGCGCGCCTCGCCGAGGTGGACGATCTGGACCCTGAGCGGCTGGACGACGCGGTGCCCGCGGGTGACGAACTGCAGACGGACGACGAGCCGCAGCCGAGGAGCGAGCTGTCCCCGCGCGACGAAGCGACACCGGGTGACGACAGGGTGTCGGGTTGTCCCGACGTTCGCGGGCCGGGCCCGGTCGTGGCCGAGCCGGCGTCCTCGGAGGACCGCCCGGAGCAGGAGGCGCGCGTTCCCCTCGTCCGGCGACGTCGTGAGGCGGTCCTGGCGGTGCTTCGCGCGGTCGGCGCGCGCACGGTGGCCGATCTGGGGTGCGGGGAGGGAACCCTGGTCGCGCAGCTGCTCGCGGACCGGTCCCTGACCCGGGTCGTGGCGGTGGACGTCTCAGCGCGTGCTCTCGAGCTGGCGGCGCGCCGGATCGGAGTCGACCGGTTGCCGGAGCCCGTCCGGGGCCGGCTCGAGCTCTTCCAGTCCGCGCTGACCTACCGTGACGATCGCCTGGCAGGACTCGATGCCGCGGTCCTGAGCGAGGTCGTCGAGCACGTCGACCCCTGGCGTCTGCCTGCCGTGGAACAGGTGGTCTTCGGCTGCGCGGCGCCCGGCGCGGTCGTCGTGACGACCCCGAACGTGGAGTACAACGTGCGCTACGAGTTTCTCCCCCATGGCGAGCTCCGACACCGGGACCACCGTTTCGAATGGACCAGGGTGCAGTTCCAGAGCTGGGCGCACCGGGTGGCCGGGCGCTGGGGGTACGAGGTGACCTTCCACGCGGTCGGGGACGAGGACCCGGAGCTGGGCGCTCCCACGCAGCTGGCCCTCTTCCGTCGCCTGACCCGTCCCGATGTCCCTTCATCGGTGGGGGGCGAGGTGGGAGTGCCGGTGGAGGGTGAGAGACCCGTGCTGGTGGAGGCCGGCGACGTCTCGTCGGCAGGAGCGGACGCATGAGCGAGAACCCATCCACAGAGCCGATCCCGGGGTTCGCCGGCACTGGTCACGGGCCTGCCTGCACTGGTCACGGGCCTGTCGATACCGGGCACGGGTCCGCGGGCGCAGGGCAGGATGCCTCGGAGTCGAGGCCCGGACGGGTGTTGCGGATACCCGAGCTGAGCCTCGTGGTCCTCGTGGGGATCAGCAGTTCCGGGAAGTCCACCTTCGCCGCCCGCAACTTCCGGCGCACCGAGGTGGTGAGCAGCGACGCCTGCCGGGCCCTGGTCGCCGACGACGAGAACGACCAGTCCGCCAGCGCGGACGCCTTCGCGGTGCTCCATCACATCGTCGGGACCCGTCTGGCCCGCGGGCGCCTCACCGTGGTGGACGCGACCAACGTGCAACCCGAGCACCGACGGACGCTCGTCGCCCTCGCCCGCGAGCACGACGTCCTGCCCGTCGCCGTCGTCCTGGACCTGCCGGAACGCGTGTGCCGGGACCGGCACGCCGAGCGCACCGACCGCCCCTTCGGCGCGCAGGTGCTGCACCAGCAGCGTGAGTCCCTCCGCCGCGGGCTGCGGTCCCTGCCCCGCGAGGGCTTCCGCACCGTGCACACCCTGCGCACCCAGGAGGACGTGGCCACGGCCGGAGTGGTGCGGACGCGCCTGTTCAACGACCTGCGACACGAGCACGGTCCTTTCGACATCGTCGGCGACGTCCACGGTTGCCTCGAGGAACTCCTCGCGCTGCTACATCTCCTCGGGTACGTCGTCCACCAGGACGAGCAGGGACGCCCGGACGGCGCCCGACACCCGCAGGGACGGCGACTGCTGTTCCTGGGGGACCTGGTCGACCGGGGACCGGCCGTGGTCGGGGTACTGCGACTGGCCATGGGCATGGTGGCCTCGGGGGACGCCCTGTGCGTGCCCGGAAACCACGAGAACAAGCTGTCCCGGGCGCTGCGCGGTCGGAACGTGCAGGTCACGCACGGTCTGGACGTGTCGCTGGAGCAGCTCGCCGCCGAGCCCGAGTCCTTCCGCGCCCAGGTCGTGGAGTTCCTGGACGGGCTCGTCTCGCACTACGTCCTGGACGGCGGGGCCCTGGTCGTGGCGCACGCCGGCCTCGCCGAGCGGTACCACGGTCGGGCGTCCGGCCGCGTGCGCGAGCTCTGCCTCTACGGGCAGACCACGGGCGAGACCGACGAGTTCGGCCTGCCGGTACGCCAGCCCTGGGCGCAGGACTACCGGGGCCGGGCCCTGGTGGCCTACGGGCACACCCCGGTGCCCGAGGCGGAGTGGGTGAACAACACGATCTGCCTGGACACCGGCTGCGTGTTCGGTGGTCGGCTGACCGCGCTGCGGTATCCCGAACGCGAGCTGCTCGGGGTGCCGGCGACCCGGGTCCACCACGAGCCGATCCGGCCGCTGGACGCCGGCCGATCCGGTCCGGCCGCCCTGGACCGGCCCACCGCGCGTGATCCCGGCGTGCTCGACCTCACGGACGTCGCGGGGGACCGGGTGGTCGAGACCCGGCACCACGGGCGGGTACGGGTACGCCGCGAGAACGCCGCCGCCGCGCTGGAGGTGATGAGCCGGTTCGCCGTCGACCCGCGGTGGCTCGTCTACCTGCCGCCGACCATGAGTCCGGTCGCGACCTCGGGCCTGCCGGATCTGCTCGAGCATCCGCAGGAGGCCTTCGACCACTTCCGCGGTGAGGGCGTGACCGAGGTGGTCTGCGAGGAGAAGCACATGGGCTCGCGCGCGGTGGTGCTCGTGTGCCGTGACCTCGACGCCGCGCGGGCGCGGTTCGGCGCACCCGGGGATGCCGCGGGCGCGATCTGGACCCGTACGGGACGCACCTTCTTCCCCCCGGATCTCACCGCCGTCCTCGTGGACCGCGTGCGCGCGGCGGTGGCCGGGGCCGGGCTGTTCGACGAGCTCGACTCCCCGTGGCTGCTGCTGGACGCCGAACTGCTGCCGTGGAGCGCCAAGGCCGAGGAGCTGTTACGGCATCAGTACGCAGCGGTCGGGGCGGCCGCCCGCGCGGGTCTGCCCGTCGCGCAGGCGGCCCTGGAGCAGGCGGTCGCGCGGGGACTGGACCTCGACGAGTTGCTGGCCCGCACCCGGGGCCGCGTGGGGGACGCCGAGGCCTTCACCCGGGCCTACCGGCGTTACTGCTGGCCCACCCAGGGGCTGGACGGCGTGCGCCTGGCGCCGTTCCAGGTGCTGGCCGGACAGGGCGTCACCTTCCACGACCGGCCGCACCGCTGGCACCTGGAGTGCGCGGATCGGCTCGCGGTGATCGATCCCGCGCTCTTCCTCGCGACCCGGCGGTCGTTCGTGGACACCGCCGCTCCGGAATCGGTGGAGGCCGGTATCCGGTGGTGGCAGGAACTCACGGACGGCGGTGGCGAGGGCATGGTCGTCAAGCCGGCGGCCAATCTCCAGCGATCGAAGCGCGGTCTGGTGCAGCCCGGCCTGAAGGTGCGCGGGCGGGAGTACCTGCGGATCATCTACGGTCCCGAGTACCCCGAACCGGTGAACCTCGAGCGGTTGCGGCGGCGAGGGCTCGGCCGCAAGCGATCTCTCGCCCTGCGCGAGTACGCCCTCGGCCTGGAGGCACTGACGCGGGCCGCGCTCGACGAGCCGCTGTGGCGGGTTCACGAGTGTGTCTTCGCGGTGCTCGCGCTGGAGTCCGAGCCGGTGGACCCGCGCCTGTGACCCGGTGAGGATCATCTCTCCAGGCGGGGCGTCCGGTGGGCCGCTCGCCGGATTACCATGCGTGCGCCTGTCGTGCGCAGCGTTTCGTCCGATGTGCGCGGTTCGTGGGCCCGTCGTGCGGGCGGTGCCCGGGAGAGGGAGCACATCATGCCCAAGGACGACGTCACCTCCGGCCCGGAGCGGCCGGAACCTGCTCGGCGTCCCGACGTCTCGGGCCGGGACCGGGCCGTCGAACTCGTTCCTGTGCCGACGGTGGTGGTGTCGGCTGCGCCCTCGCGGAGGGTCCGGGCCTCCACAGTGCGTGGCGCCGGGAGCAGCGGGGCCGGGGCACCCGCAGCGGCGAAGGATCCGGCTCCCCAGAGCAGCGCCGGCCGAGTCGAGAGCGAGGCCGTTGCCCTTGCCGGCGACGGTGGCGGTGGCGGTGGCGGGAGTGGCATCGGTGGTGGTGGGGGCAATGGCGCCGGTCCCGCGGACGAGGGTGGCCCCGGCACGTCGAACCTGAGCAGCTCCGAGGCGGGGGACCCGAGCGGTCTCGAGGCCGAGCAACCTCGTGGTTCCGAGGCCGAGCAACCTCGTGGTTCCGATGCTGAAGAGCCGAGCGGTGCTGAGGTCCGGGATCCGGGCGATGGCAGCGTCGCGAACCTGAGCGATTCCGAGGCCGAGCAACCTCGCGGTTCCGATGCTGAGCAACCCCCCGGTTCCGAGACCCGAGACTCCGAGGGGACCCCGTTCGGGCCCGACGGGCACCCGCGGCGATGGACGATCCTCGGGGTGCTCGTGGTCGGCCTGTTGATCGTGGTGCTCGACAACACCGTGCTGAACATCGCTCTGCCGACCATCCAGCGGGACCTGCACGCCTCGCAGAGCGAGCTCCTGTGGGCCGTGGACTCGTACATCCTCGCGTTCGCGGCGACGCTGTTCACCTGGGGCACGCTCGGCGACCGCTTCGGGCGCCGGAAGATCCTTCTCCTCGGGCTGGTGCTGTTCGCGATCGGCTCCGTGCTGAGTTCCACCGCTCCGGACCCTGGGCTGCTGATCACCTACCGGGTACTCATGGGTGTCGGTGGGGCCGCGGTCATGCCCGTCACCCTTGCGATCATCACGGTGGTCTTCCCCCGGCGGGAGCGGGGCCGGGCGATCGGCGCCTGGGCCGGCGCGGTCGGTGGCGCCATGGCCCTGGGGCCGGTGGTCGGGGGCTTGTTGCTGCAGAATCCGGGTCTGTTCCGCTGGCTGATCGGCAACGACTGGGGATCGGTCTTCCTCATCAACGTCCCCGTGGTCGCAGCCGGCGTGATCGGGGTGGTCCGCGTGGTGCCGGAGACCCGCGACCCGCGTCCGAAGGGGCTGGACCTGTCCGGGCTGGTGGTGTCGGTGGCCGGGCTGATCCTGTTGGTCTACGGGATCGTCCACGCCAGCGACACCAAGGACTGGCTCGCGCCCTCCGTGCTCGGACCGATGGCCGCCGGGGCGGCGGTACTGGGGTACTTCGTGGTCCACGAGCGGCGCAGCACGCGTCGGAGCTTCGATGTGGCCCTCTTCGCGCACCGCGGCTTCTCGGTCAGCCTCGCCTCGATCAGCCTGACCTTCTTCGCGCTGTCCGGGATCCTCTTCGCGATGCCGTTCTACCTGCAGATCCTGCGGGGGCAGTCCACGCTGGAGGCCGGGGCGTCCTTCGTCCCCTTCGCCGTCGGTCAACTGCTCGCGGCCCCTCGGAGCGCGGCGATGGTCGAACGGTTCGGGACGCGGATCGTGATGACGACCGGCATGCTCGGTGTGGTCGCCCTGCTCGCCGGTCTGTCCGCGGCGCGTCTCGGTACGCCGATGTGGCTGATCCTCGGGGAGCTCTTCCTGCTCGGACTGGCCATGGGCAATGTGATCGCTCCGGGATCGACCGTGATCCAGAACACGATCCCGCTCGATCGGACGGGCGCCGGTTCCGCGGTGCAGAACACGGTGCGTCAGGTGTGCGGCGCCCTCGGAGTCGCGATCATCGGCACCTTGCTCAGCAACCAGTACTCCGACCGCCTGTCGGGAACCCTGTCGCAGCTGCCTCCGAGATTTCCCGCAGCCGGTCGGGAGGCGCTGTCCTCCAGCGTGGCTGCCGTGCCCCAGGTGCTGGCCAGGGGTGCCGGCGTCCACCTGACCCCCCAGGGCGCGACGGTGATCCGGGCCGGTGCGTTCGACGCCTATCTCGGGGCACAGCAGATCGCGCTGCTCACCTCGGCCTCGGTGGTGCTGTGCGCCGCTCTGATCGTGCTCGTCCTGCTGCCCCGCAGGACCGGGCGTCCCCGCCCGATCGCCGGTGGCCCGAGGGCAGGCCGGACCCGTCCTGCGACCGGGGCGTCGCAGGTTGCGGAGACTCCGCGTGCTGCGGAGACCTCACCTGTGGCTGGGACGTCGCGTTCTGCCGCGTCCCGGCGGCACCAGCGGCCCCGCCGCAACGGGTAGCGGCCTGCGGTCGTCCCCGGTCCTGTTCCCGCTCCGGTCGCCCTGCCGGACACGCCGAGCGTCTTCCCCGTCCCTCTTGCTCGCCGTAACCAGGCGATTGCGGAAGAGTGAACATTCGGCGGCCTCCAGAGGCCACGGGGAGACCCGTCCGCCGGACCCCGGAAGCCGGTCTCGAAGGACGCCGGTCGCCGGGTTGTGGTGCGCCGAGCGGTCCGAGCGCCGCACTGCGTGGGAGGGGACAGGGTGCACGAGCTGTCGATCGCCTACGCCACCGTGCGTTCCCTCGAGGAACAGCTGCCCGGACAGCAGGTCCTCGGCGTACGGCTGCGCGTGGGCGTGCTGGCGGGGGTGGTGCCCGAGGCGCTGCAGTTCGGCTGGGACATCGCCATCTCGGGCACCGCGATGGCGGGCAGCGCCCTGACCATCGAGCACGTTCCGCTGCCGATGGCCTGCTCCGTCTGCGAGTACGTGGGCCTCACCGGCAGCCCGCCGCCGATCAGCTGCCCGGCCTGCGGTGCCGTGGCCGTGCCGACAGCCGCCGGGCGCGAACTGGAGATCGCCTCGGTGGAACTGGCCGATGGTCCCGAACCACACGACCCGAACGTCCGGGGGAGCCGTGAACAGGATGAGGGAGTCGTGAACAGCGTGGCGGAACTGTGAAGAGGGCTGGGGAACTGTGAAGAGGTGGGGGGAACCGTGAGCCGGCTCGTGGAACTCCGCACAGCGGTGCTGGCGCACAACGACGACCTGGCCCGGGCACTGCGCGCGGATCTCGCGGCGGCCGGCGCCGCGGCGGTGAACCTGCTCTCGAGTCCGGGCTCGGGCAAGACGGCGCTGCTGGAACGGTTGTTGACCAGGGCGCGAGCACTCGAGATCCCGGTCGCGGCGTTGACCGGAGACATCGCCACCGAGAACGATGCCCGGCGGCTCGCCCGCAGTGGGGCCCCCGTACGTCAGGTGCTCACCGGCGGACTGTGTCACCTGGAGGCCGACCTGGTGCGTGACCACCTGGCGGGCTGGCTCCCCGCGGACACGCGCCTGTTGTTCGTCGAGAACGTCGGCAATCTGGTCTGCCCTGCCGCCTACGACCTCGGCGAACGTGTGCGGGTGGTCCTCGCCTCGGTCACCGAGGGAGAGGACAAGCCGATCAAGTACCCCGCCGCGTACCACTGGGCCGATCTCGTCATCCTGACGAAGACGGATCTGGCTGCGGCCTGTGCCTTCGACGAGTCCGCGTTCGCGGCGGCGGTGTCCTCCGTCGCTCCCGGCGCCCGGGTGGTGCGGACCAGCGCGACCTCCGGCGAGGGGGTCGAGGAACTGCTGCAGGTCCTCCTGGAACTGGCCGGCGTTGCCGAGGCACCGGGCGGCCGGGGCCAGACCCCGAGCGTGCCGGGCCGGGACGGCGAGCGGGCCGGGTCGGTGCCCGTGCTCGCTCCGGGACGGCGCTGAGGGCACGGCCGTGACCTCGCCGGCTCCGACGGGCGGCCCGGGGAGGCTCGGGCCCGGGCCCGAACGACGCTGTGTGCAGGTACACGGAGTGGTACAGGGTGTCGGGTTCCGGCCGTTCGTCTACGCGTTGGCCGGTGAGCTGTCGTTGGCCGGCCGGGTGTGGAACACCGGTGACGGGGTGTCGGTCGAGATCCAGGGCCGCCCCGAGGACGTGGCCTCCTTCTGCCAGCGCGTGCGTGCGGACGCGCCGCCGCTGGCCCGGGTGGACGTCGTGACCTGGGAGACGGTCCCGGTGCTGCCGTACGACGGGTTCGTGATCGACGTGTCGCGCTCCGGCGGCGGCCGCACGCTCATCCCGGCGGACGTGGCGACCTGCCCGCAGTGCCTGGCGGAGCTGTGGGACCCGACGGACCGGCGGTACCGGCATCCCTTCATCACGTGCACCTCGTGCGGCCCGCGGTTCACCATCGTCACGCGTCTGCCCTACGACCGGCCCTCCACCACCATGGCCGGTTTCCCCCTGTGCCCGGCCTGCGCTCGCGAGTACGCCGATCCGGCCGATCGCCGGTTCCACGCCCAGCCCGTCTGCTGCCACGACTGCGGACCGGTGCTGGACCTGTTCGCGGAGGTCGACGCCCTTCTCGGGGATCGGAGTGGCGGTTCGTTCGCCGGTCGGGACGAGAACCCGTTCGGCGCCCGGGATGCCGGTCCCTTCGACGGCGGGGGCGAGTGCGATCGGCGGGCCCGGGGCGAGCGAGCACTGGCCCGGGCCCGTGAGCTGCTGCGAACCGGACACGTGGTGGCGGTCAAGGGTCTGGGCGGCTACCACCTGGCGTGCGACGCCACCGACCCGGTCGCGGTGGCCCGTCTGCGGGAGCGCAAGCACCGGGGGGACAAGCCGTTCGCCGTGCTGGTGGCCGATCTCGCCACGGCCCGGACCGTATGCCGGGTGGACGATGCCGAGGCCGTCCTGCTGACCTCTGCCCGCCGTCCGATCGTGTTGTTGCGGCGCCGTCAGGACGGTCCGGCGGCTGCCCTGGTCGCCACCCAGGTGGCGCCGGGCAACTCGGACCTCGGCGTGATGCTGCCGCCCACCGCGCTCCACCACCTGCTGCTGGGTGGGCCGGGTGATCCCGCCGGTCCGCCCGCCCTGGTGATGACGAGCGGCAATCTCAGCGACGAGCCGATCGTCACGGACGACCGGGAGGCCAGGGCCCGGCTGACCGGGATCGCCGACGCCTGGCTCTGGCACGACCGGCCGATCCACGTGCCGTGCGACGACTCGGTGACCCGGGTCGTGAGCGCGCGGGAGGCGCCCGTGCGACGCTCCCGGGGATACGCGCCGCTCCCCGTGATGCTGCCCGAGGACGTCGTCCCGCTGCTCGCGGTCGGCGGGGACCTGAAGAACACCTTCGCGATGGCCGCGGGCCGGCACGCGTGGCTCTCCGCGCACGTGGGGGACATGGGCGGCCTGGCCAATCAGCAGGTGTTCGCGCGTGCGGTGGACCACCTCGGTGCCCTGGTGGGGGTGCGACCCGAGCGGGTGATCGCCGACCTGCACCCTGGGTACCGCTCCAGCCGGTGGGCGATGCGGCGGGCGGCGGAGGCCCGGCTGCCCCTGGTGCGGGTGCAGCACCACCACGCGCACATCGCGGCGGTCCTCGCCGAGCACGGCCACGATCCCCGGTCACCGGCGATCGGGGTGGCCTTCGACGGGACCGGCTACGGGACGGACGGCGCGGTCTGGGGTGGCGAGGTGCTCCTGGGCGGCCCCCTGGGTTTCGTGCGATTCGCGCACCTGCGCTACGCGCCCATGCCGGGTGGGGACGCCGCGGTGCGGCGGCCGTACCGCATGGCGCTGGCCCACCTGCATACCGCCGGAATCCCGTGGACCCCCGACCTGCCCTGCGTGGCTGCCTGTTCCTCCGAGGAACGAGGCGTGCTCGCCCACCAGTTGGAGACCGGCCTCGGTTGCGTGCCGACCTCCAGCGTCGGCCGCCTGTTCGACGCGGTCGCCTCCGTCGCGGGGATGTGCCAGACGATCGGGTTCGAGGCCCAGGCGGCCATGGCCCTGGAGCACCAGGCGGGCTGGGTGCTGGACGGCGACGACTCGAGCGGGTGGTCCGGTGGAGTGGGTCGGTACGGCGGGAGCCGGGACGGTGTGGGCAGGTCCGGCACGGACCTGTGCGGTCCCGAGCCCGGACGGCGTGGGGGATCGGGCGTCGGGTCGGTGCTGAGCGATGCCTGCCACCGCGCGGGGGGTTGCCACCCGCTGCCGCTCGTGCCGGTCACCGGCGGCGGGACGGTGTCCGAGCACGTTCGGTACCGGCTCGACGGGGCCGCCCTGATCCGTGCGGTGGTGGCGGAGGTTCGGGCAGGTGTGCCCGCGCCGGTGGTGGCGGCGCGCTTCCACACGGGACTGGTCGCAGCCGTGGTCACGGTCGTCGAGCGGGCCCGGGAGGAGACCGGCGCGGATGTCGTGGCCCTGTCCGGAGGGGTGTTCGCGAACGCGATGGTCTCGCACCTGGCCGCGGTGGAACTGGCTGACCGGGGCTTCACGGTGCTCCGGCACCGCCGGGTGCCCTGCAACGACGGCGGGCTGGCACTCGGCCAGGTCGCGATCGCGGGACGGCGCGAGGTGACACCGCTGGTCACGACGAGGGAACCGACCACGACGGCGCTGGTCACGACGAAGGAACCGACCACGACGGCGCTGGTCACGACGAGGGAGGGGTGACGGCATGTGCCTTGCAGTGCCCGGGAGGGTGCTGGACACCTGTGGTGAGGGCTTCTCCCGCATGGCGACGGTCGATTTCGGCGGGGTGCGTAAGGAGGTGAGCCTGGCCTACCTGCCGGAGGCCCAGGTGGGCGAGTACGTGATCGTCCATGTGGGCTTCGCCCTCCAGCGGCTGGACGAGGCATCGGCGCTGGCGACGCTCGACCTCTTCCGACGCACCGGCGTCCTGGCCGAGGAACTCGGTGTCCCCGAGCCGCGCTCCGACTCCGAGATGCGTGTCGAACCGCCCGGCACCGAGGTACCGATCGGACTGCCTGTCGCGCGTCCAGGCGGTACCGCATGAGGTACGTGGAGGAGTTCCAGGATCCCGAGCTCGCCCACCGGCTGGTCGAGGAGATCCGCGCGACGGTGACCCGTCCGTGGGCGCTCATGGAGGTGTGCGGTGGCCAGACGCACTCGATCCTGCGCAACGGCATCGACCAGGTGCTCCCCGCCGGGGTCCGGATGATCCACGGGCCAGGATGCCCGGTCTGTGTGACTCCCCTGGAGACGATCGACCGGGCACTCGCGATCGCGGCGCTGCCCGGGGTCGTGTTCTGTTCCTTCGGGGACATGCTGCGTGTGCCGGGCAGCGGGGACGACCTCTTCGGGGTGCGGAGTCGGGGCGGGGACGTGCGGGTCGTCTACTCGCCGCTGGACGCGGTGGAGCTGGCCCGTCGCCTGCCGGACCGGCAGGTGGTCTTCTTCGGGATCGGCTTCGAGACCACGGCACCGCCCAATGCCATGGCCGTGCACCGGGCCAGGGCGCTGGGCCTGGCCAACTTCAGCATGCTGGTCTCGCATGTGCGGGTGCCGCCGGCCATCGAGGCGATCATGCAGGCCCCCGCCTGCCGGGTGCAGGCCTTCCTGGCCGCCGGACACGTCTGCAGCGTGATGGGCACCGGCGAGTACCCGGCGCTCGCCGAGCGCTACCGGGTGCCCATCGTGGTGACCGGCTTCGAGCCGCTGGACCTGCTGGAGGGCATCCGCCGGGCGGTGCGACAGCTGGAGAGCGGTCGTCACGAGGTGGAGAACGCCTATGCCCGGGCCGTACCCGCCGCGGGCAACCCGACCGCGCGGGCGATGCTCGCCGAGGTCTTCGAGGAGACCGACCGCGCCTGGCGGGGCATCGGGGTGATCCCCCGGTCCGGTTGGCGGCTGGCGCCCGCCTACCGCGATCTGGACGCCGAGCTGCGGTTCGGCGTGACCGGCCTGCGGAGCGAGGAGCCGGCCGAGTGTCGTGCGGGCGAGGTGCTGCAGGGGCTGATCGTGCCGCCGCAGTGCCCGGCCTTCGATCGCGCCTGCACCCCGCGCACGCCGTTGGGGGCGACCATGGTCAGCGCGGAGGGCGCCTGCGCGGCGTACCACCGGTACCGCCGGCTCGACACGTCCGTGCTGACGACGGCAGCGACGGCGGTGACCGGGACGACGGCAGCGATCAGGACGACGGCGGCGACCGGGGCGGGAGACCCGGCGGGCAACGTGCACGGGAACGAGACCCGAGGCTCCGTTGCGGACGAGCGGCTGGCCGGGCACGGGAGCCCGGCAGGGCTCGATGATCTGGCGAAGAGCGGGGGCGTGCGATGAGTACGGATGTCGAACCGAGGCCTGGATCGGGGCCTGGATCGGGGACGGGAGTCGTGGGGGGGAACGGGGTCGTGGCAGGGCTGGCGGTCGCAGCAGCGGCAGGGGCCGAGTCGGTTGTTCCGCCGCTCGAACGGCCGGATCCCGCACAGTGGTCCTGCCCCGTGCCCGTGCGCGAGCGGGCGCGGGTGGTGATGGGACACGGCGCGGGTGGCGCCCTCTCCGCGGAACTCGTCGAGCAGGTGTTCCTGCCGGCGTTCACCGCCGTCGAGGCGGGATCGGCTCGCCTCGGCGGTCCCGGCGGTCCCGGCGGCCCTGGCGGCGCGGACAGCTCCGGCGATCCTGGCGGTCCCGGCGTCCTCCGGGCAGCGCCGGTCCCTGCGCTGCCCGGAGCCGGGGTGCTGGCCCAGCTCGCTGATTCCGCGGTGCTGGACCTGGGCGGGGTCCGGCTGGCGTTCTCCACGGACACCTACGTGGTGCGGCCCCTGTTCTTCCCCGGCGGGTGCATCGGGGACCTCGCGGTGAACGGGACCGTCAACGACCTCGCCATGAGCGGAGCCCGGCCCGCCCACCTGTCCTGCGGGTTCGTCCTCGAGGAGGGCACGCCCCTGGACGTCGTCCGCGACGTGGCGCTGGCCATGGGCGCGGCCGCGAGGGCGGCCGGGGTGAACATCGTCACCGGGGACACCAAGGTCGTGGAGTCAGGACACGGGGACGGCGTGTACGTGTGCACGGCCGGGATCGGACTGGTGCTCCCGGGTGTCGACCTGCGCCCGGACCGCGCCCGGCCCGGGGACGCCGTGCTCGTCAGCGGGCCGATCGGGGCGCACGGCATCGCGGTCCTGAGCGTGCGCGAGGGGCTCGACTTCGCCGTCGAGGTGGTCAGCGACACGGCGCCCCTGGGAGACCTGGTGGCCACGATGCTCGCCGCCGCGCCAGGCATCCACGTATTGCGTGACCCGACGCGGGGCGGCCTCGGGGCGACCCTCAACGAGATCGCGACCGCCAGTTCCGTGGGCGTGGAGGTCTTCGAGCGGGAGGTACCGGTGCCCGAGGCGGTGGCGAACGCCTGTGCCTTCCTCGGGCTCGACCCCTGGTACGTGGCCAACGAGGGGCGCCTCGTGGCATTCGTGCCGCCGGAGCAGGCGGACGTCGTGCTCACCGCCATGCGGGCGCATCCGCAGGGGACGCAGGCGACGCTGATCGGCCGTTGCGTGGAGGACCATCCCGGCGTGGTGGTCGCCCGGCCGCCCCTCGGCGGCGCCCGGATCGTGGACCTGCCGCTGGGGGAGCAACTGCCGCGCATCTGCTGAACGGCGCGTCCCGGGGCGTCCGAATGTGATCGGCAACACAGTCGGACGCCGCACTCGAGGGTGCTCGTGCCCGGACCGATGAAGGGGTGTGGCTGACTCGTCGACGTCCGGTGCGCCCGCGCCCCGGCCCAAGCTGAGCATGTACTGGGCCGCGGGGTGCGGCGGCTGTGAGATCTCGGTGCTCAACCTGCACGAGGCGCTGCTGGACGTGCTCGCGGCCGTTGACCTCGTCTTCTGCCCGTGTCTGGTGGACACGAAGACCGCCGATCTCGAGGCGATGCCCGACGGGGACATCGACATCACCCTCTTCGACGGGGCCCTGCGCACGCAGGAGAACATCGAGATGGCGCATCTTCTCCGGCGGAAGTCGAAGATCATGATCGCCTACGGGTCGTGCGCGAACTCGGGATGCGTGCCGGGCCTGTCCAACCTGTTCACGGTCGAGGAGCTCCAGCGCACCGCCTACACGGGCGGCCCGTCCGCCGTGAACCCGCAGGGCGTGTTCCCCGCCGCACGGAGCGCCGTCCCCGAGGGCACGCTCACCCTCCCCCTGCTCGCCGCGACCGTCCGGCCGTTGCGGGACGAGGTGTGGGTCGACTACGCGATCCCCGGATGCCCGCCGGAACCCGCGCGGGTGGCGGAGGCGCTGCAGGCCCTGCTCGGGGACGGCGAACCGCCGGCTCCGGGGGCCGTGCTGGCCTCCGGGCCCTCGAGTGTGTGCCTGGAGTGCAGCCGCCGCCGTGAGGGCAAGGTGATCACGGAGTTTCGCCGGGTGTGGGAGATCGATCCTGATCCCGAGCTGTGCCTCATGGAACAGGGTCTGGTCTGCATGGGACCGGCCACGCGCCAGGGCTGCGGGGGGCTGTGCCCGTCCGTGAACATGCCGTGCATCGGTTGCTACGGCGCCGTCGAGGGCACCCGGGACCAGGGTGTGGAGATGGCCGGGGTGATCGGCGGGGCCATCGACGTGGGTCCTGCTCGCGGGTTGCCGGACGCGGCCGTCGCGCAGCATGCCGACGCCGTGCTCGACGGGGTCCCGGACTGGGTGGGCACCTTCTACAAGTTCACCCTGCCGGCGTCCCAGCTCGAGGCCGTCACCCCGCGCCCCGGTGCCTCGAAGCGCCCGGAACCGGCCAGGCCCGCCCCACGACGTCCTGAGGCCCCGGCTCTGCCCGCGCCACGACGTCCCGCGGCGTCCGAGATCCCGGCCGCGACCGCCGCGCCCCCGCCCGACGAGCAGGTCGACGCGGGGAACTCGCCCCTGTCCGGTGCGGTCTCGGTGCCCGGGGCGGTACCGGTGCCCGATGTGGTGCCCGTGCCCGGCCCGGGGGCGATCGGTAGGGGCCGGACGCGCCGCCGCAGGGACAAGGGGCCGGACCGGGGCTCACCGGCGGCCGGCCGACGGACCGCCTCGGCGAGTCCCACAGATCCCCCGACGTCCCCCGACCGCTGATCCTGCGAACGAGGCGAGGACACGTGCGCACCGTCACCATCGACCCCCTCACCCGACTTGAGGGGCACGGCCGGATCGAGATCTTCCTCGACGACGCCGGCCGGGTCGAGAACGCCTACCTGCAGGTCCCCGAGATGCGGGGGTTCGAGCAGTTCTGCGTCGGCCGCCTCGCCGAGGACATGCCGGCCCTGACCAGTCGCATCTGCGGGCTCTGCCCCGAGGCGCATCTGATGGCCTCCGCGAAGGCCCTCGACGACCTCTTCCAGGTGGCGGTGCCGCGGACCGGCCGGTTGCTGCGCGAACTGCTCTACGCGTCGTTCTACGCGATCGACCACCTGACCCACTTCTACGCGCTCGGCGGCCCCGACCTGATCGTGGGTCCCGAGGCCGAGCCCGCGCAGCGGTCCCTGATGGGCGTCATCGGCAAGCTCGGCGCGGAGACCGGCAAGCAGGTGATCGCCTTCCGCAGGCGCACGAGCGAGGTCATCGAACTGCTCGGGGGCCGGGGGGTGCACGGCACGGGCGCGGTGCCGGGAGGCTGGAGCAAGCGCATCACCGAGGAGGAGCGCGAGACGGCCCTGGCCGCCGGGCGGGCGAACGTGGAGTTCGCCCTGGCCAGCCTCGATCTGTTCGAGAAGGTGGTGCTCAAGGACCCGCAGTGGCGGGAGGTGCTGCTGGGGGAGCAGTACCGCGTGCGGACGCACTCGATGGGCACGGTCAACGCGGTGGGCCGGGCGGACTTCTTCGACGGCACGGTGCGCGTGGTGGATCCCGAGGGCGTCCAGGTCGTGCAGTACCCGGTGCGGGAGTACCCGGACCACGTCGCCGAGCACACCGAGCCGTGGACCTACATGACCTTCCCCTACCTGCGGGAACGCGGATGGCAGGGGTTCACCGAGGGGGCCGAGAGCGGGGTCTACACGGTCGGTCCGCTGGCCCGGTTGAACGTCGCCGAGGCCCTGACCACTCCGCGCGCCCAGGAGCACTTCGCCCGGTACTTCACCTTCTTCGGGGCACACCGGCCGGGTGGCCGGCACGTGCCCGTGCACCAGCGTCTCGCCACGCACTGGGCCCGGTTGATCGAGGTGCTCAATGCCTCCGAGCGCATGGTCGAGCTCGCCCTCGACCCGGAGATCATCTCCCCGCACACCCGGGAGCTGCCCAGCGGTGAGATCAACCCGGGCGGCGGGATCGGCTCGGTCGAGGCCCCCCGCGGCACCCTGATCCACCACTACGAGGCGGACGAGCGCGGCGTCCTCACCTCGGTCAACATGATCGTGGGGACGGTCAACAACAACGCCGCCATGTCCATGTCGATCGGCCGGGCGGCGCGCGCCTACCTCGACGAGGCGGATGAGGTCAACGACGGGCTGCTGAACCGGATCGAGATGGCGATGCGCCTGTACGACCCGTGCCTGTCCTGCGCCACCCACTCCCTGCCGGGGAGGATGCCCCTGCAGGTGAACATCCGGGACGCCGCGGGTTCGCTGGTGCGCGAACTGAGGCGGGACGGCTGATGTCCACCGTGGTGATCGGCTTGGGCAACACGACGCTGTCGGACGACGGCGCCGGACCGCTCGCGGCGCGCGAGCTCGGCCGACGGCTCGCCCGCGAGGTCGACGCGGTGCAGGTGGTCGAGCTGGGGATCGGTGGCCTGCGGCTGATGGAGACCATGGTCGGCCACGAGCGGGCGATCGTGCTCGACGCGCTGCACACCGGGCAGTTGGCGGCAGGCACGGTGGTCGAGCTGGACCTGGACGATCTGGACGGCAGCCTGCACCAGTGCTCGGTGCACGACATGAGCCTGCCCGCGGCACTGGCCGTGGGACAGGCCGCCGGCGTGGACCTGCCCTCGCAGATCCGGGTGCTCGGCATCGAGGTGCTCGACGTGACCACGTTCTCGCACGAGCTGTCCCCCGCGGTCGCGCAGGCGCTGCCGGAGCTGGTGGCCCGGGCCATGGAACTCGCGCGGACCGAGGACTGGTGCGCGTCGCGGACCGCACCCGGGAGCGGGCACACGGACCCGAGCGACCGACTCGCCGATCCGGGGGACCCGCACACGGACCCGAGGGCCCGGCAGACCGACCTCATGGAGGAGACAGGATGCGCGTAGGTTGCTACCTCTGTCGCTGCGGATCCGGTCGCGAGGGCCAGATCTCCGAGTGCATCGATCCCGAGGAACTGGCGGCGCGGCTGACCGCGCATCCCGAC
>Ga0265334_10000630_pt1 | contig 17752 bp, 12 predicted proteins | sample 42023metaG_FD_192442 | JGI IMG/M metagenome (GOLD analysis project Ga0265334, IMG submission 192442) | Rhizosphere microbial communities from Carex aquatilis grown in University of Washington, Seatle, WA, United States - 4-20-23 metaG | ecosystem: Host-associated > Plants > Roots > Rhizosphere... | reverse complement strand
ATCACGCAGTGGCCAAGCCGGCAATCGGTATCGATATGTGATTCTGACGTGGAATCGTGGAAGTAGTGCTCGTAGCCCAAAGAACTGGCTATGAGCTCAGCCTGGTCGTACCCTTCTTTCCGCTGTGTCTCCTGAAGCGTGATAACGTCGGGCTCCTCCGATTCCAGAAGACCGGCGATAGCATCGAGGCCGTTTTCCGCATGCGACGCGATGCGCAACGGGTCCGCGCCGCCCTGCGTCAGGGGGCCACCGTGCCGGCGGCCAAGGCGATAGCGACGCCGATGGCGGCGGCGCTCAGCAAGATGAGCACGACGCCGCGGCGCAGCGGCAGCAGCAGCACAAGCGCGCCGGCCAGTACTGCGTACTGCCACGGATGACTGAGCGCGCGGGTGAGCGCGACGGCCGAGCCGAAGATCGCGCCGATCGCGGCGGGCCCTGCGCCGTCGAGGTAGGCCCGGGCGCGGGCATCGCCGCGGATCTGCTGGAAGCGCGGCCCGCCGAACAGCACGAGCAGGAACGACGGGGCGAACGCGACCGCGGAGGCAAGCAGCCCGCCAGCGATCCCGGCGGCGGCGTAGCCAACCACGGCCACCGTCTGCACGACGGGCCCCGGCGTAATCTGCCCGAGCGCGACCGCGTTGAGGAACTGCGCGCCGCTCATCCAGTGGTAGTGCCCCACCACGTCGGCCTGCATCAGCGGGATGATGACGAACCCGCCGCCGAACGACAGGCCGCCGATCTTGAACGCCTCCCACGCCACCGACGCGAGTACCCCGCCGCCGACGGCGAGGACGAGGGCAGGGGCCGCGACGAGTCCGTGCAGCCGTCCCTGGGGGCCGGAGCCGCTTGAGTCGTCGGAACGGGTGCGGGTTCCACCGGTTCCGCCACGTACCCGGACGAGGAGCTCCGTCGTTCCGCAGCCGAGCAGCACGAGCACCAGCCAGGGGCCGATCGTCGGCGCGGCCGCCAGCCCGGCGGCGAAATAGCAGATCCAGCGGATGGTGGCCGGCTTCTTCTGCCAGCTCGGCCCAAGCAGCGACCACCCGGCCTGCACCGCCACCGCGGGCACCGCCGCGCCCGCGCCGGCCCCGGCCCCGAGCACCCACAGTGGCGGCGTGCCGGCCAGGAACAGCACGGAAAGGGCGAGTATGACAACAAGGCCGGGAAGGATGAACCCGGCCCCCCCGACCAGCGCGCCCGCCCGCCCGCGCAGCCGCCAGGCGCAGAAGATGGCCAGCTGGGTGGAGGCGGGCCCCGGCATCATGTTGCAGACCGCGATCGCGTCCTCGAACTCGCGCGCGTCCAGCCAGCCCCGCCGCTCCACGACCAGCTGCCGCAGCAGCCTGATGTGGGACGGCGGCCCGCCGAACCCGATGCAGCCGATCCGGCCCCATTCCCGCAGCACCGTGGTGAGCGGCACCTGCTGCACGTCAGGAAGCCCCCCGGCTTCCGTCGACCCATGCACCAGGCGATGATACATCAACCTGATTTGATGGACTTTGCGCAGCCGGCGTGCCCTGACCCGGGCCCGGCTGAGCAAGCACGGCCCGGCTGAGCAAGCGCGACCCGGCCGGCAAGCGCCGTCCGGCGGCCCTCGGCACGGTCCTCGTGCTACCCCGCGGCGGTGGCGGCCCGGTCCAGCACTGGCAGCAGGAACCCGATGCGCGCGTCAAGCTCGGCCGCGGTGCGCTCGAAGGCCGCGTAACCGGCCAGGCCGCCCTCGCCCGCGGCCGGGTCGGGCAGGCTCCAGTGGATGAGGCCCGGGCGGCCAGCGAACTCAGGGCAGGCCTCGCGGGCCTTGTCGCACAGGCTGATCACGTAGTCGAACCGCTCCCGCGCGACGGTGTCCACTGGTACGGGCCGGTGGCCTGCGATGTCGACGCCGTAGCCGTCGCGCATCACGGCCACCGCGTGCGGGTGCACCGGCTTGGGCCGGATCCCCGCGCTCGCCGCCGTGACCCGTGCTCCGGCCCGGTACCGCAGCAGCCCTTCCGCCATCGGCGAGCGACCGCTGTTCCCCGTGCATACGAACAGGATCCGCCGGGCGGCGCCGGGCGCAACCAGCGACCCCGGCATGACGAACTCCGGCATTGCCGACGGCGGCACGGGCGGCCCAACCGGCGCGGGCGACGCCGGAGCCAGGCCAGGGTGCAGCGCACCGGCGGCGCCGGCCAGCGCCTTCGCACAGCCCTCCAGGTCCAGGCTGTAATAGGTGTCACGCCCGTCGAAGCTGCTGCGCCGCGCCGTCGCCAGACCGCCCAGGCGAAGCTGGCGAAGATGGTAGGAGACCAGGTTCTGCGGCTGGCCGACGGCGGCCGCCAGCTCACGAACCCGCCGGTCACTGGAGGCCAGTTCCCGCATCAGCCGCCACCGGACCGGATCGGCCAGCAGCCGCACCACCGCTGGAACGGAAACGCCTGGCCCGGACACGCTTTCATGCTACGTCCGCAGGAGTCTCGCGGGTTCCCGGCCAAGCGCCCCATCACCACCCGGTGCGGTTCGCACATGATCAGGACAGGGGATCTGACCCCCGAGTGCCGTCGCGCTCACCGGCACCCTCGAGGCCTCGGCAAGCCACACGAGCCAGAGGACGACAGGAGCCCGTGGCCCAGCGGTTCCGCGCCGCGCCTACGGCAGGCCTGCGCGCCGCTGCCCACGCCCATGTCCCTGAGCTGCCCGCGTGCCGCACCAGCCGCCCCTCGTGCGCCCCGCGCCACCTCATCCGCCGCAACAGCCCCGCCAGCCTCGGCATGGAATTACCGGGGGTACTTAAGACCCAAATATGGGTGCTAAGTACCCCCAGTAAATTCCGGCCGTGACGGCTGTGACGGGCGGGCTTGGCGGGAACGGGCCGCCCGGGTGCTAGCACAATTCAAGACGCAAAAGTAAAACCACCCCTGTGCGTCACTGCCCCGCGTCTACGTGGTCTCGAGTTGGAGGCAGCCGCGTGAACTGTCCCTCTCGCCTCTGCCGGCGCTGCCATATAGGAGGGCCCCATTTACGTGATGAGCGGAATTTACGTGTTAACCGGGGAACCTTGACGCAGCGGGCCGGTCCCGGGCACCGCGGCCCTTCCCGCCGGGGCGGGTGAGGCGGATGAGGCGGATGCGCACTGCCCGGCCGCGCCGGGCCGCCGGGTCACGCGAGGCGCGGAGCATGACGCGGACGTAGGCCCGGCCTCGGCGACGGCCGCGATCCCGGGACGCCCGCCGCTGAAACCCACGACGCGAAAGTGGAGCTGCCCCTGCGGGCCGCTGCCCCCGCGTCGGCGGCCTACCCCTGGTCGGCCGCAGGCCGGGCGCGGGCTGCGGACACGTAGCTTGGCGCTGGACTCGGCAAATCCCGCCCTGCCTAGCTCGCCTCCGGGACCCGGTTGATCAGGTCCCTGAGCCCGTCCGCGTCGAGCAGGTCGGCGGGCCGGACGGTGCGGTCCTGCCGGACGTAGTAGAAGGCGGCGCGGACCGTGTGCAGCGGTACGTCCGCCAGGGCGGCCCAGGCGAGGCGGTAGGCGGCTAGCTGGACCGCCACCGCGTCCCGTTCCGCCTTCGTGCGCGGGAGCTTGCCGGTCTTCCAGTCGACCACGTCGTAACCGCCCTTCGGGTCCGCGAAGACGGCGTCGATGCGGCCGCGGACCTGACGGTCGCCGATCCGGGTCTCGAACGGGACCTCGACCTCGCGGGGCCAGCGGCCGCCCCATTCGCCGGCCTCGAAGCGGGCCCGCAGCTCCATCAGGTTCTCGTCCGGTTCGGCCTCGTCGTCCACGGCGAACAGGTCGTCGTCGTCGATCAGCCGTTGCTGGCCGAACCGCTCCTCGAGCCACTGGTGGAACGCGGTCCCGCGACGCGCCTGCCGCGCGGGCGGCTGCGGCATCGGGCGGCGCACCTGACGGGCCAGCTCATCCGGGTCCTTGGCCAAGGCGACCAGGGCGGACACCGACAGGCGGGCAGGCAGCATGACCTCGACGGGGCCGTCGCCGCGCACGCGGCGCTGCTCCCGCTCGGCGAGCAGCAGGCCCGTGTCGAGTTCCCACGCCGCGACGAGCTCCCGCTCCTGGTCGTTCAGCTCCTCCTGGTCGTTCAGCTCCTCCTGGTCGTTCAGCTCCTCCTGGTCCTCCCGGTCCTCCTGGGCCTCGGCGCCGCCCCGGGCCTCGTTGACCAGGGCCGCCGCCCTGGCGACCGCGGCGTACTTCCGGCCAGCCGGGGTCAGCGGCCAGTCCGCCTCGTCGACCTCAGCGAGCAGCGGGTTGTCCGCGTCCTCGGCCGGCTGGTCCGCCCATCGCGCCACGGTGCCGGCGCCGGCCTCACACGCGGCGCGAACCTCGGCCAGGAACACCGACGGGCCGAGTGGCGCGGTCGCCTCTCCCCACCAGTATCCGGAGCACCCGAGCCAGAACGCGGCCCGCGTCGCCGCGACGTAGGCGAGCCGACGCTCCTCCGCAAGGTCGCGGGCCGTGCAGGCCTCGTTGAACTCCGCGACGGAGTCCGCGTCGAGCGCGGTCAGCGCGGGCAGGTCGGCGGCGTCGCCGCGCAGCGGGAACGGGATGAGCCGCGGGTTGCGGGTCCACCGGGTCGGTGCCTTGGGCCGGGCGGGGAAGACGCGCGACTTCTCCCCCGCGGCGAGCCCCGGTACGAACACCGCCGGCCACTGCAGGCCCTTGGCGGCGTGCACGGTGAGCAGCTTCACCGTGTCCGACTCACCGACCCGGCCGGTCTCCAGGCCGAACTCCTCCTGCTGCGCCGCCGCCAGGTAAGCGAGGAATGCGCCGAGCGTCGGCTCCGGCTGGTCGCCCGCGAACGTGACGGCGACGTCGGTGAAGGCGTCAAGGTCGGCCCGCGCGGCGGCCAGGTCGCCACCGGGCCGCGCGGCGACCTCGATGTCGAGGCTGAGCGCGCGCTCCACCTCGGCCACGAGGTCGGCCAGCGGCCGGGTCACGTGCTCGCGCAGACGGCGGGTCTCCGCGGCGAGCGCCGAGAGCCTGGCGTACCCAGCCTCCGAGTACTCCGCCTGGTCACCGAGGTCGTCAAGCGCCTCCACCAGCGACGCGGCGTTGTCCGGGGTGGTCAGGTCGGTGACCGCGCCGGACAGCGGGTCGTCCGGTGGGCCGGGAGTCTCGGCCTGCTCCTGCGGTGTCTCCTCCCGGGCCGGGGCCGCCAGGTTACGCGCGCGCCGGCCAAGGGCCACCAGGTCGCGGGGGCCGATCCGCCACCGCGGCCCGGTGAGCAGCCGGGCGAGCGCGTCCGAGGAGGAGGCGTCGTGCAGCACGCGCAGCGTCGCCACCACGTCCTGCACTTCGGGGACGGACAGCAGCCCGCCGAGCCCCACCACCTCACACGGGATGCCGCGGGTCTCGAGCGCCCGGCGCAGCGGCACGAACTGGGACCGCTTCCTGCACAGCACCGCGATGTCCGACGGGCGCACCCCGGCGGCCCGGCCGTCCGGCCACGGCTGCCCGTCCGGCGCCGTCCCCGCAGGCAGCGCGAGCAGGGCGGCCGCCTGGGTGGCCACCCAGTCCGCCTCCCCGGTCACCGTCGGCAGCAGCGCGGCGCACACGCCGCCGCGACCGACGCGATCGGGCGCCGGCTGCAGTAGCGGAACGTCCGGCGCCTGCGCCCGCAGCTCCGCCTGGAGCACGGCGGCGGTCTCGAGTACCCGCCCGGCGTTCCGGAAGCTGGTGGAGAGCTGGCGGACCGGGGCCGGCTCGCCAAGCCGGTCGCGGAAGTCCTGGGCGAACCTGCGCAGGTTGCCAGCGCTCGCACCGCGCCAGCCGTAGATGGACTGGCACGGGTCGCCCACTGCGGTGACCGGGTGGCCGCCACCGAACAGGGAGCGCAGCAGCACGAGCTGCGCATGGCTGGTGTCCTGGTACTCATCGAGCAGGACCGCCTGGTAGCGGGTCCGTTCGGCCGCGCCCACCTCGGGGTGCCGGTCCGCGATCCGCGCGGCGATCGCGACCTGGTCCCCATGGTCGAGCACCTCGCGCGCCCGCTTCGCGGCGGCGTAGCGGTCGACAAGCGGCAGCAGCTGCTCCCTGGTCCGCTGCGTCTCGATGGCCTCGCGCACCTGGGCGAGGACCCGGCCCGGCCACCTGGCCGCCTCGGTGTCCAGCCACTTCCCCACGCCGCGCACGTCCGCGGGCGACCTGAGGTGCTCCGACAAGTCGCCGGCCAGGTCGAGCACCGCCGCGGTGACCGTCTGCGGCGTCCACTGCACCTCGTCCATCGGCCCGTCGTACGCGGCCACGATCGAAGAGGCGAGCTGCCAGGACAGGGCGGCCGTGATCAGCCGCATCGACGGCTCGAGCCCCTCCCGCAGCGCGTGGTCGCTGACCAGGCGGCCCGCATAGGCGTGATAGGTGCTGATCACCGGGTCACCCGCCCAGGGGCCAAGGTCCTCGTCGGCGGGACCGCCCGCAAGCCTGGCCCGGCGCAGCGCGTCCAGCCGGGTGCGCACCCGCTCGGCCAGCTCCGCCGCCGCCTTCCTTGTAAAGGTCAGGCCGAGCACCCGGTCCGGGCGGACCATGCCGTTGGCGACCAGCCAGACCAGCCGCGCGGCCATGGTCTCGCTCTTGCCTGACCCCGCCCCGGCGACGATGGCGAGCGGCCCGAGCGGCGCGCCGATGACCGCCGCCTGCTCCGCCGTCGGCTCGGGCAGCCGCAGCAGCCGCGCCAGCTGCCCCGGCGTGTAGCTCTCCACGTCTCCATTCCAGCAGACCGCACCGACATTGCGGGCCAGCCGGCGTAAGGCGGTAACGAACGATGGGTGGTCAACCCGGACAGCGCGCCCGATACGATGGCGGAGCCATCGGGCGCGCAGCGGGGGGTACGGGGGTCGTCCCCCCGGGAGCCTACTGCGGCGGCCCGTAGTGGTCGATGCCGTCGGGGGTCGTCTCCCTCGACAGCTGGCCGCGGATGACGAGGACCTCCAGGTGGGCCGCGGTCTCACCGGTGGCGAGCAGCTGGTTCATCGGGTCGAGCTCGGTGAGCTTGCGCCGCCTGCGGGTCCACGGCAGCGCGCCGGCCGCCTGGAAGGCCGTGACGGGACCGTCGCTCGCGGCCTCCAGCGTCTGCGCGAGCCGGGTCTCGTGGTGCTCAAGCAGCTGGTGCACCCGCGCGTGGGTGGACGGCTGGACCGGGCCGTGGGCGGGCAGCAGCCGTGTGTCGGGAAGCGCGAGCATGAGCCACAGCGAGCCCAGGTACTGGTCGAGCGCCAGCCGGGTGATGACCGGCTGGAAGCCGATCGACGGCGTGATGTGCGGTAGCACGTGGTCGCCCGCGAACAGGACGGCCGCCGCCGCGTCGTGGAACACGACATGGCCGGTGGTGTGGCCGGGCGTGTGGATGGCGCACAGCGTCCGGCCCGGCAGGTCGAGCAGCGCGCCGTCGGGGAGCCAGCGGTCCGGGTCGGACCACTCGAGCTTAGGCTGCGGGTCGACGAGCCGGGGATCCAGGATTCCGTGCACCTTCGCGGCCAGCTCCGCGGCGCCCATCCGCGGGAGCATCTCGATGAACCCGACCTCGGCCCGGCCGGCCGCGACGTCCCTGATCGCGTTCATGTTGGCGCGCTCGGCCTCGCCGAGGGTGATCTGGCCGCGCAGCGTGGTCCGCAGCTCAACCGCGAGCGTGTAGTGATCCTGGTGAATGTGGGTGATGAAGAAGTTTCTGATGTCAGGCAAGGCGTAGCCGAGCTGGCCGAGGGCCTCCGTCAGCCGCTCGCGGGCTTGCGCGAGCGCCATGCCCGCGTCGATCAGGTCCACACCGTGGTCGCCGGTGATGGCGTAAACGTTGACCGCCGTCAGCGCGTCCCCCGGCAGCGGCAGCGGTATCCGGTACAGCCCCCCGCCGAGGTCCTCCACCCCTGGCTCCGCCCAGGCCCGCCGGTCATCTCGCGACGCCGGCCCCCGGCTTGTCACATAGTCCACGGATGTACCTCCTGCCGGTCCAATGTACCGGCCGGGTAAAGATCCCGTTAGGGCGCGCTTTACCTGGTGACTTCCCCGCCGTCCGGGTGAACCGGGCAGCACGACGCCACCGGGCAGGTGCGGCAGCCGGCGTTCACCCGGGCCCGGTACACCGGGCCCGCCATGCCCTCGGCGACCGCGTCAACCAGCTTGCCCGCCCAGCCGGGGTCCTGGTCGTCGGACAGCGGGTGCTGGCGCTGCACCCGCGCCTTGGCGGTCAGGCCGGCCTTGCCGACCTGGACGAGCTCGGCGCCGCCCGGCTCGGTGACGCCGAACTGCTCGAACGCGCCAAGCAGGACGGCCAGCTGGTAGACGCCGAGCTGCGGGTACCGGCCGAGCTCTTCATCGCGTGGCGCGGACCCGCCCGTCTTGAGGTCCACGATGACGCCGCGGCCCGTGTCGTCCCGCTCGAGCCGGTCCACCCGGCCGGTTATCTCTACCCGGCCCACTTGCACCTTGAGTGACTGCTCGGCCGCGAGCAGCTCCCGCGGGTTGGCCGTATGCCAGTCGAGGAACTTGCGGACCATCCGCTCCGCGAGCTCCCGCTGCCGGTGCCCGTACCAGACGCTGCCGAAGTCCAGGTGGTGCCAGATGTCATCGATGCGGCCCGCCACCTGCTGTTCCGTCGCGCCGCTCGCGATGAGCTGCGCGGCCGCGTGGATCACCGTGCCCAGGTGCCGCAGCACGTCCGTACGTCCGGCGCCGACCGCGGACTCGAGCAGCCAGCGCAGGCCGCACCGGGTGAACGTCTCCACGTGCGACGGCGATAGCTTGACCCGCTCGCCGTCGCCGACGATCGGGGCGGCGTCGGACAGCTCGGTCAGCGCGTACCAGTCGCGCGGGTCGGCGCCGCGCACCCCGGCGTCCGCCAGCCGGGCGAGCTGGCGGGCCGCCGCCGCCCGCAGCGCCGACGGGCGTGCCGGGTCCGCCGCGGTCCTGCGCAAGTCCGCGACAAGGGCGGGCAGGGACAGCCACCGGGTCGCGGCGCCGGCCCGCTCGATCTCGATGTCCTCGCCCGCGAGCTCGGCGAGGAACCGTGATGGCCGCTGGTCCTGCTCATCGCCGCCCGAGGCGGTCACCATCAGCAGCTTCCTCGCCCTGGTGGCCGCGACGTAGAACAGCCGCCGCTCCTCGGCGAGCAGCCGGGCCGCCAGGGCCGCGGCGGCGACGTCGCGCGGCGCGCCCGGCCCGGTGGCCGCGGCTAGCCTCGCGGCGGGGCCGGTCGCCTCGGCCACCTCGTCCGCGCCGAGCAAAGAGCCGCGCAGCCGCAGGTCGGGCCAGACTTCCTCCTGCACCCCGGCCACGACCACCACGTCCCACTCGAGCCCCTTGGCGCGGTGCGCGGTCAGCAGGCGGACGCAGTCCTCGCGGACCGCGTGCTCGGCCAGGGTGTCGCCGGGAATCTCCTGGCCGGCCAGGCTGTCGATGAACAGCTGCGGGCTACCGGGCGGCAGGTCGTCGGTGAACCGCGCCGCGGCCTCGAACAGCGCGAGGATCGCGTCCAGGTCCTGGTCGGCGGCGGCGTCATGCTCGGCCTGCTCCTCCCACCGGTCGGCCAGCCCCGACTGGTCCCAGACCGCCCAGAGCACGTCCTCGGCGCTGGCCCCGTCTTTGATCTGCCTGGCCGCCACGTCGAGCAGCGCCGCGACCCGGCGGGCCGGCGCGGCGACGCGGTCCCGGACGGCGTGCAGGGCGCGCGGGTCGGTGAGCGCCTCGCGTAGCGGGGTGCCGTCGAGCGCCCGCCTGAGCTTGCGCAGGCCGAGGCTGTCGGTCTGGCCGAGCGGGCCGGTCAGCAGCTCGGCGGCGGCATCCTCGTCGAGCCGCTCCGGGCGGACGGCGCAGCGGAGCAGCGTGAGCAGCGGCCGGACGCCCGGCTCGTCGGGCAGCGGCAGCTCGTCGCCGGCGATGGTCACCGGCACGCCCGCGGCGCTCAGCGCCCGGCGCAGCGCGGGCACCTGCCACCGCGCCGAGCGGACAAGCACCGCCATCCGCCCCCAGGGCACCCCGTCCGCCAGGTGGGCCCGGCGCAGCGTGTCGGCGACCACGGCCGCCTCCTGCGCCTTGGTGTCCGCGACGCAGATCCTGACCTGCCCGGCCGGGCTGCCGGGCGCCGGGCGCAGCTGCCGGTGCAGCGCGGTACCGCCGCCCGGCGCGGCGGGCAGCCGCCTGGCCACCCGGCGCGACGCGGCGAGCAGCACCGGGCCGCTGCGACGGCAGGTGCGCAGCGCGACGACCGGGGCGGGGGCGCCGTCCGGGCCGCGGAACTTATCGGGAAAGCCCGTCAGCACCCGCACGTCAGCGCCGCGGAAGGCGTAGATCGACTGGTCGGGGTCGCCCACGGCCACCAGGTCCCGGCCGTCGCCGGCCAGCGCCTGCAGCAGCGCCTCCTGCGCCGGGTCGCAGTCCTGGTACTCATCGACGAGCACCGCGTCGTACGCGTCCCGCTCCCGCTGCCTGGTGGACTGCCTGGTGAGCAGCCGCGCCGCGATCCTGACGATCTCGGCGTAGTCGTAAGCGGGCACCGGGGCCAGGTCGAAGCGCGCGGAGTAGCGGTCGAGGAACCCGCCCGCCGCCTCCCAGTCGTCGCGCCCGGTGCGGCGGCCGAGCTGGCGCAGCGCCTTGCCGTCGAGCCCGCGTTCCGCGGCGCGCATCAGCACGTCGCGCAGCTCCTCGGCGAACCCCCTGGTGGCGAGCGCGGGCCGGAGCCGGTCCGGCCAGTTCGCCGCGCCGTCGGTCACCTCGCCGCGCAGCATCCGGCGGATCTCGAGCAGTTGCTCAGGCGCGGAGAGCAGCCGCGGCGGCTCGTCTCCCGCCAGCACGAACTCCCGGCGGACGAGCGCGTAGGCGTAGCTGTGGAAGGTGAGCGCGAGCGGCTCGGAGGTGGTCCGGCCGAGCCTGGCGGTGATGCGGTCGCGCAGCTCGCCCGCCGCCTTCCTGCTGAACGTGAGCACCAGGACGCGGCCGGGATCCATGCCGCGGCGCTCGATCCGCTCCGCGACGGCCGCCACGATCGTCGTGGTCTTGCCGGTGCCTGGCCCGGCGAGCACAAGCAGCGGGCCGCCCTTGTGGTCGACCACCCGCTGCTGCGCCTCGTCTAGCGCCACCCGGGCGTTACCGCCCGCGGCCGGCGGCTGGCGGACAAGCCGGTAACCGTTCATCAAGTCGATTCCACCACGGGGCACCGACATTGGGGCGCTGATTTACCTCCCGCCGCCCGCCCTATCCCCGCCGCCCTCGCCGCCGTCCCCGCGCCAGCGGGCCCGGCGCATGTCGACCCGGACCGGCGGCTGCGCCGAGCGCAGCGGCGTCCCTTCGGCCAGGTAGTGCGGCAGCGCTGCCGCGTCGTGCCCTGGCGCCGGTGTGCCGTCCGCGTGAATTACCCGCCACCAGGGCGCGGCGCCGCCGTAGCGGGACATTACCTGGCCGACCTGGCGCGGGCCGCCCGCGCCCACGTACTCGGCGACATCCCCGTAGGACATCACCTGCCCGGACGGGATCGCGTCCACCACGTCGAGCACGCGGGCGGTGTAGTCGTCGATTGTCGTCACGGGCGCTTTCCACGGGCCCTGATGACACCAGTAACCCCGGCCGCCCCGGCCGCGAGCGATAGCAGCGCGAGGACGAGGAACGCCACCAGCGGGCCGTCGCTGCGCGGGGTTACCGGCGCGGCAGGCTCCGCTGCCGCACCACCGCCGAAGTGCGCGTCCAGCGGTACCTGCGACCCCTGGTGCCGCTCCTTCATCAGCTGTCCCGCCTTGGCGAGCGCCGCGCTCGCGTCGACGATGCCGAACCCGGTGAGCACGTTATAACCGCCCGGCGGGTTCTGCAGCGCGGTGCTCGTCATCGCCTGCGTCACGAGTGCCGGGGAGATCCCTGGGTACCTGGACTCGATCAGCGCCGCCACGCCCGCCACGAGCGCACATGCCGGGCTGGTGCCGTCGACGGTGTAGTACAGCCCGTTCGCGCCCTGGGCGGGGACCCCCTTGCCCGGCGCGGCTACCTGGACGGACAGGTTGCCGCTGGAAAAGCTGGCCGGCTGCCCGCCGGAGGTGACCGCGCCCACGCCGAGGACGCCCGGGTACTCCGCGGGGAACGACACCGGTGCCATGCGGGAGCTCTGGGCCGCGTGCTGCGTGTCGTTATCACCCGAGTTGCCCGACGACGCCACGAGGACGGCGCCGTGCTGGTAGGCGTAGTTGATCGCGGCCCGCACCGCCCCGCTGGGGGCCGAGTAGCCGATCGACATGCTGATCACCCGGGCGTGGTCCTTGACCGCCGTCAGGATTCCCTGGGCCAGTTCCTGCTGGATTTGCTGCTCGGGCTCTTTGTTGTAGGCCTGGTAACCGGGATCTTCCTTGTCCGGGATGACGCGGATCGAGAGGATCTTCGCCTCCGGCGCGACGCCGACGATCCCGTCGGGCTCGATACTGCCCGCGCCGCCGTCATTGCCGTGCCCGGCGATCATGGACGCCATCCAAGTCCCGTGCAGCCCCCAGTTCGGGTTGTTAGCCTTGGTGTGCACCCCGGTGTAATCGCGGCCGGTGACCACCGAGCCGGTTAGGTCGGACACGTCAGGGTTCACGCCGCTGTCGATCACCGCGACGATGACCCCCGAGCCGTAGGTGACGTTCCACGCGTCGCGGACGTGCATCATGTCCAGCACCCAGAGCTGCTGGTCGCGGACCGAGTCGACGGGCGCCGCGCTCGCGGGCAGCGCGGGGAGTACGCCGAGCAGGATCGCGGCCGCGCCGGCCGCGAGCACCCGGAGCCCAGGCGTCCCGCGCCCCGACGAGCCCAGCCCCGATGACCTCAGCATCCCGTCGTCCCCGGGCAGCGGGGCGACGGTACCGGCGCGGCGAGCACGGACAGCACCGCGCGCGCCGTCCCGGCCCCGGCGCCCATCATCTGATCGTGCGCGTAACTGTCCCCCGCGACTGGCTCCCTGGGCCTGCTGTCTGCGTAGCCGATCGTGTACAGGACGACGTACGTGCCCGCGGAGAACACGCCGGACAGCTGCCGCCGCCCGTTGGTGAAGCCGGCCGCCGACGTGCCGGCGAACCGCACGGTGTGCACGGTGGGCCCGAGCCCGTTGGATGCGCCATCGGCGGTGATCGCCTTGGCCGCGGCGGCCGCTGAGGCCGAGCCTGGCAGCACGGCGGCGCCCACTGTCACCACGTAGCTCCCTGTCTCGTCCACGTACGTGGCCCGCAGCATGGCGATGCAGCCGTCGCGGTCGAGCACGGCCGCCGCGGTGGGGTCGGCGGCCGCGGCGCAGCTGGCCTGGCCGGCGATGCCGACCCGCTGCACCGACAGCGTCAGCGAGGAGCCGTCTTCTACCGATACGGGCGGCTGGTAGCTGACCGAGGCGGGGAAGATCACGCTGGCCGGGAGCCCGCGCCACCGCTTGCCCATCTCCCAGTCGGTGATCTGCCGCTGCTGGCTTGCGGTGAACCTTCGCGGCATCGCCTGGCTCGCCAGCCCGGCCACGGAGCCAAGGAAGCCGACCACGCCGAGCACGAGGAAGGTGACCGCGAGGTACCGGGCCCCGCGCCCCCGCCCCACGGCCCTGGCGCCAGCACCACCGGCGCCTGCCCCGGGGCCACCCGGCGACCGATCCCAGCCCGGCGGCCCGTAGCCCGGCGGCCCGTAGCCCAGCTGGCCTGGGAGCCGCTGGCCAGGGTACGGCTGGCCCGGGTACGCCTCGCCGGGGCGCTGCTGACCTGGATACCGCTGGTCCGGGTACACCTCGCCGGGGCGCTCCGGCCAGGGATACGGCTGGCCGGGAGGCGGGGGCTGGGCACTGTGCCACGGCTGCCCGCCGCGCCCCCCGCCGTAGTCCCTCGCCACAGGAAAATGGTAGGGGCTGTAGTGAGCGCTCGGTCCGGCTCTGATGCGTATTAGTTATTACCTGAACCTGACGTTAACCGTCTGGCCACCGTCGGCCCGGCCTAGGCGGCCGGCTGGCGGCCGGCCCGCCAGCACCATGAGCGCATCGGCATCTCGATCACCGGCCCAGTGCCGCCCGCCGCGCTGACGGCCCGGCCGAGCAGCGCCTCCCGGCACCGGGCCAGGCCGGCCTCCCGGTCGGCGGCGGACGCGGTGATGACGTTGCTGCTCGTCGCCAGCCAGTCGATGACGTCGGCCAGCGGCATCGTCCGGCTGAACCGGAATGACGCGGTTTCCGCACGCCCGAACGCCGCGCCGTCCGGCAGGGTCACCGTGTGGTGCCGCTCAAGGTAGGCCCGGACCGTGTCCGGCGTCTCCCGCTGGTCGCCGTCCTGCCTGAGCAGGTCAAGCTCCGCCACCCAGTCCTCGTCCCGGTTCCTGCTCGTCCAGATGACTCCCAGCCGCCCGCCCGGCCGCAGCACCCGGGCAATCTCGGGGACCGCCCGGTGCGGGTCGAGCCAGTGCCACGCGGTCGAGACGAACACGGCGTCCGCTCCGCCGTCAGGCAGCGGCATGGCCTCGCCCAGGCCGTCCCGCACGTCGAGCCCGGGCGAGCGCCGTGCGAGCACCTCCCGCATCCGCGGGTCCGGTTCCACGGCCGTCACCCGCGGCACGCGGCCGAGCAGTGCCCGGGTGAACAGCCCGGTCCCCGCCGCCAGGTCCACGGCGACCCGGCAGCCGGCGGGCACCAGCCAGTCAAGCGCCGCGGCGGGCGGGCCGGGCCGCACCCGGTCGTAGCGGCCGGCCACCCGGCCGAATGAGGTGGCGCCTTCTTCATTAACAGTCACAATTCAAAATTAATCAGAACGGGTGCTTGTTTCACCCGCCCCGCCAGGTTCACCGCCAGCTTGTTTCACCCGCGCCGGGTTCCCGGCCAGCGCGTTTCACCTGCTCTGCCGGGTTTCCGGCCAGTTCGTTTCACCCGCTTGGTTCCCGGCCAGCGTGGCCCGCACTACCGGGAGTACTGTGTCGGGCTGACGCCGTCCCTTGGCGGCGGAATCCCGGAAGCGAGGAACCGACACCATGAGGCTGACCAAGTACGAGCACGCCTGCGTCGTCCTGGAGAAGGACGGGACGTCCATCGTCGTCGACCCCGGCTCGTTCTCGCCGGGGGCCGCGGAGATCATCGCGGGCGCGGAGGCCATCCTGCTCACCCACGAGCACTTCGACCATGTCAACGAGGCGGCGATCAGCGAGGCGCTCGCCGCGCGGCCCGACCTGCGGGTGTACGGGCCGGCCGCGCTCGGCGGCGCGTTCGCCGCGCACGCGGGCCAGTTCACCGCCGTCGCGCCCGGCGACACGCTGACCGTGGCGTCCTTCGGCGTCACGGTGCACGGCGGCGAGCACGCGGTGATCCACCCCGACATCCCGGTCATCGCCAATGTCGGTTACCTGTTCGACGGGAGCCTCTACCACCCGGGTGACGCCTACTTCGTGCCCGAGGCTCCCGTCTCCGTCCTGCTGCTGCCGACGAGCGGCCCGTGGATGAAGTTCGCCGAGGCCGCCGACTTCGTGCGCGCGGTGCGGCCGCAGCAGCTCATCCAGATCCACGAGATGCTGCTCAGCGACATCGGCCTGCACCTGGCCGACATGATCCTCGGCGAGCAGGGGCTCACCGGGCTGCCGCTCACCTCGGTGCAGGCCGGCGGGTCACTCAGCGTCTGACGCGGCGACCGGTTCCGCGAGCGGGCCGCCCGACCTCGCGGCCCGGACTACGTCGCGGACGGCGGTGATGACTAGCTCCGGGTCGCCGAAGTTCAGGTAGTGATCCGGGCTCGCCGAGACGACGTGCCGGCTGTTTGACGACAGCCCGGCCAGCTCCCTGTGCAGGGCGTACCAGGCCCGGTACACCGGCTCAGGTACGGCGGTATTGCCCTGCGCGCAGGTCAGCACGACAAGGGGCCGGGCGCCGAGACCGCCGGGCGGCAGCACGGGCCGCCCGGCGGTGGCCCGCCTGAAGGTGCGCCACTCGCGGATGATCGAGCGCCGGTCACCGCCGCGCCGCGATTCCAGCGTCTCCCTGATGATCTCCGGTATCGTCAGCGCCCCTCGCAGCCGGACCCCGCGGGGCCGCAGCCGGTCGAGGACCGGGCGCTGGCCCTCGTGGCTCGACTCGACGAGGACCATGCCCGCGACCCGGTCCAGGTGCTCCGCGGCGTAGGCACGGCCGTAGAGGCCGCCCGCCGAATGCCCGACGATGACCACCGGCCCGGTGACCTGGAGCTCCCGCAGCAGCCGGTCGAGGTCCGTGGCGATGTCGTGCGGCGTCCGCTTGTCCCGTGCGGCGCTGCTCGCTCCGTAGGGTGCCCGGTCATAGGTGACGACCGTGGTGTCTTCGGCTAGCACGGCGGCGATCTCTTGCCAGTCTGCCGCGCAGCCGCCGAATGAGGGCTCGATGACCACCGCGGGCGATCCCGCACCGATAACCGTCGCCGCGAGCTTGTGCCGTCCCACCGGGACCATGACCGTGCCGTCTGCCATGCGTACCTGCCCAGGATAATTAGCCGCTCGATTACCGGACCTTTTCCGCCCCGGTCTGCCGGCGCATTCCGGCCTCATCGGCAAGTACAGGGGGAAAGGGCTAACACCACGCATTACGCTAACCGTTCAGCTTTGCACTGGCTAGGCGCGCATAGGTAAATAGCCGGCAATTAGTCTGCACATTTAGAATGCGCGGTTCACCTGCACGTGCAGCTGCATTTTCACTATTCGCAAATTCCGCTCGCTATTCGCGGCCGCATCCCGCCACGAAGAGGGACGCGGGCCCGGACGCGGTCACCGTCTCCTCGGCCGCCGACAGGTAGCACGATTCGCCCCTGGCCAGCCTGAGCGTGACCGCACCCGCGCGCAGCAGGCCGGCCCCGGCGGTGCACAGCACGATCCGCGGCCCGCCGCCGCCCGGCAGTGTCACGTCCGCCGGGCCTGGCTCGGCCCGGTACAACCTGAACTCCGGCGCCGGCGAGTCGTAGGCCAGCACGCCAGCGCCGTCCGGCCGTGGCTCGATGACCGGGACGGCCGCCGCCGGGTCGACGAGCCGCAGCAGCTCGGGCACGTCGATGTGCTTGGGGGTGAGCCCGGCGCGCACCACGTTGTCTGAGTTGGCGAGCAGCTCGATGCCGGTGCCGTGCAGGTAGGAGTGCGGGCCGCCGGCCGGCAGGAAGACCGCCTCACCCGGCCGCAGGACCAGGTGCCGCAGCAGTAGCGACGCGACGATGCCGAGGTCACCCGGGTGGTCGCCCGCGATGCGCACGGTCGCCGCGGCGGCGGCGGAGTACTCGCCGCCGGCCGCGGCGATCCGCTCGCAGCCAGCCGTGACCGCGGCGACGAGGGCTGCGCGGCCCTCGGCGGGCCAGGTCAGGATGGCGCCGAGCGCCCCGGTGAGCGCTGCATCTTCCCCTCCCCGCCCTCCCCGCCCGGCCCGCCCAGCCGCGGCCGCCAGGTCCGCGACGAGCGGGTCAAGCTCCCGCACCCGCAGGGCGCCGAGCGCCGCGGCGGCGTCTGCCGTGGTCCGCAGGCCGGCCAGTACCTCGAACCGGGTAAGCGCGCAGAGGATCTCCGGCTTGGGCCAGTCGTCGACGTAGTTGCGCGACTTGTCGCCCGGCGCCAGCCCGCGCGCGGTTTCCGCCCGGTACCCGGCCTCGGCCTGCTCCCGCGACGGGTGCACCTGAATGGACAGTGCCGCCTCAGCGGCGAGGACCTTCAGCAGGAACGGCAGCCGGCCGCCGAACCGCGCGGCGCACGCGGCACCGAGCTCGCGCGGCGGGTCCGCGGCGATCACCTGGTCGAGCGTGGTCCGGCCGCCCGGGCGCCGCACGCCTGACGGCGCCGACGGGTGCGCGCCCATCCACA
>Ga0265334_10000624_pt1 | contig 17793 bp, 12 predicted proteins | sample 42023metaG_FD_192442 | JGI IMG/M metagenome (GOLD analysis project Ga0265334, IMG submission 192442) | Rhizosphere microbial communities from Carex aquatilis grown in University of Washington, Seatle, WA, United States - 4-20-23 metaG | ecosystem: Host-associated > Plants > Roots > Rhizosphere... | reverse complement strand
GCGAGTTGCTCGGTGGTGTTCGACACCGCAATCCCCGTAGAGATTGTGCAGGTCGCCGCGGCTGCTGGTCCACCACGCACCGAAGGCGAGCACACGTTCCGAGAGGTCCAACCGACTCAGCGAGCGCTGCACCTTGTTGTACGCGTCTTCCAAGGCGGGCAGGGCCGACAGGACCAGCTCGCGACACTTGTCATTGCCCTCGGCGCGATGCTGGAGTCGCACGCGACGGCGCAGATCGGCGTGACGATCGCCCAGCTCCCGGAGATCCCGCGCCGTGGACTCTAGATACGCGAGCAGCGCGTCGAGGCCGTCGGGACGACCAACGTGCTGGAGACCCGCACGGATCTTCTGGTCCTGCTGTCTCACGGCGGATGTAGGTGCGTCCGTATCCTCGTCTGATTGTCCACCCGACATGTCTTGTGGTCCCAGTGCGTGCTCTCGCCGGCGCAGCTGACCGACGGCAAACGAACGGCAAAAAAAAATCCTCGCAACAAATCACGATGTGATCCACCGACAGCGACCGAACCTGCCGCGCTATGTAAACCACAATGCACGAGTAGAGGAGCCTGTCCACCGTTCCTTTGGCCAGAGATCCTTGCGTGCCGGCACCGGGATGACAGACCAGGACCACTGCCAGAGGGCGGACCTTTTTTTTGGCTCTGGTTTGACCGCTCGCGTGGCCTCTGACGTGACAGAGCTGCTCGATGGCCGTCGGTCCCATGTGCGGAGCGTCCACTTGTCCGTTCGGCTTGTCCCCCGCACTCGAAGCGGCACCGGCGAAAAAAAATTATTTCCAGCAGCGGCGACGAAAAAAAATTGGCCCACGGGGCCCGCGGCAGGGAACTCTGTCTCGAGCTGTGCCGACTGACGACGAGGGGTAAAAAAAAGCCCCAAGACTCTCGTCGGATTTTTGCCAGGAAAAGAATTTTTCCTCTGAAGCCATGAGTTCGGCGATTCTCGATGTCCGCGCAGTCGGACCCCAGAACGGGCCTCTCAATGACAAGCCCACGACTTCCTTCTTCATCGCCACGTATGCCCGTCACTTCCCGTTTGCCCGCGAGTCGGTCGAGGTGCCCGTCATCGGCCAGCCGGGCTGGGGCTCTGCCTGCTGGGTCAACCTGGGCAAGCGGGGCGACCTCACGGGTCGCTTCTACTGGGCCTTCCACGTGCCCGGCATCCGCCACAAGTCCGAGAAGATGACCGTGCGACGCAGCTCGCTCCGCGCGATCAACTACCGCTCCTGCGACGACAAGCGCCGGGGACACCGCCGCCACCGCGGCCGGTGCGACGAGTCGTGCTCCTCGTCCTCGTCCAGCAGCTCGTCCTGCTCGTCCTCCTCCTCCTCGTCCCGGAGCTGCTGCGACTCCTCGTCGTCGTCTTCCTCGTCGTGCCGCGACAGCTCGAGTTCCAGCAGCAGCTGCCGCGACAGCTCCTCGAGCAGCAGCGGCCGGTGCGGATCGTCGTCCTCGTCGTCGGGCAGCAGCAAGCGCAAGCGAGAGATGCCGCGCCGCTGGGCCCACTACGTCAACTGCCTGGCCCACGTCATTGTCGAGCACTGCGACTGGCTCGTCGGCGGCCACGTCGTCGACACGCACCACGGCGAGTGGATGGAGATCTTTGAGCGCTACACGCTGCCGGCCGGCCAGACGACGGACGAGATCGTCGGCCGCTACCGCTCGCAGTACGCGCTGTGGGAGGCCTCGCGCAGACCGCAGATCAGGTACGCCCGCATGCGCTTCTCCTTCTGCGAGTGGATGTCGCACGCGCTGCCCGTCGTCACCATCTACTGGTCGACCATCCAGGCCAAGCTCTACACCCGGCCCCTCCACGAGTGCTTCATGTCGTGCGACGACACCGTGCCCCACCTGATCGACGCCGACAAGGCGCTCCAGGACACGGACCTCAAGGTGCGCTGCTGGGTCAACACCTACTGGGTCAGCAAGAAGGAGCGCAAGGACATCGACAACTCGACGCACGAGTACATCATCACGCAGAACCAGCGTGACACCCACGACCTGCCGGGCCGAGGCGAGGGCAGCAGCGACGCGCCCCACCCGGTGCCGCTCAAGTTCCAGCACACCGTCACCAGCATCCTCTGGACGGTCCAGGCCCTCGAGCACCGTCGCCGCAAGGACTGGTTCAACTACAGCGGCTGCGACGGCGAGGACCCGATCACCCGCTTCCGCATGCGCGTCAACGGCGGCGACCGAGTCACGGTCCGCGAGTGCCGCTGGTTCCGCACGGTCGAGGCCAACGAGATGTACAGCCGCACCCCGGACCTCCACGCCTACGGCTGGTCCTTCTGCGCCGAGCCAGAGAAGACCAACAAGCCCACCGGCTCGCTCAACTGGTCGCAGATTGACGACGTCATTGCCGACCTCGAGATCCAGCCCGGCCTCGGACCCGCCGCCTTCACCTGCTGGGCCAGGAACAGCCAGATACTGAAGGTCAAGGGACATCTCTGCGGACCTGCTTATCACTGAGCTGCTCATCTGAAGATGCTGCAGAACACCGCGTCGCGTCGAAAGACAGCGATCCCAGCCGACGAGGAACTTTTTGAGCTCCCTCCTTGCCAATCGAAGCTGGACAGTCAAAGTCGCATCTTCTGGACACTTCGTTATTCTGCACGTCACCGCTCTAAACAAGTAAACGAATCGAAACACACAGAACCAAAACCTCGATTTTCTATGAGGAAGGGCGCACGGGAGCCAAATCGTGAACGACCACTTGTTCTTCGAGCGGTGTTGTTGTCCCAGTCAGAGATGGAAGGCGAAGAACGACCCACAGATGATGAGATTGCCGCCACACCCTTGCCGGCACTCCCCAAACCGTGGCGCAGGATCGTCCCACTCGATCCGACGGTCCACCGAGACACGGTTCTCAAGGGCAGCGACGGCACCGTGATCTCGAGAGCCACGGGTTTCGTGCCCATCCCGGGCTACGAGAGGTACTGGATCAACAAGGAAGGCGTCGTTTTCTCCGGGGCGGTCGCGTACCCCGACGGATTGCGGCGCATCTCATTTGTGAACGCAATGGGTTACCTGTCGGTTCACCTTTCCGCCGCTGGGTCGGGGGAAGGCGCCGACTGGGTGATCCACCGCATCGTGGCGGACCTCTTTCCGGACGACGTTGCAGGCCGCTTTTTCGACGGCGCAACCATCGTCAACCACCTCGACTTGGATAGGACGAACTGCGCGGCCTGGAACCTCGAGTGGACGACCGCCCTCGGCAACAACAAGCACGCAGCCGAGGCGCGAGCCGAGGGCTTTCCCCACAAAAAGAGCGGCCGTGCCGGTTGCCCGGTGTGGCAGTGCGATCTTGCGGGAAATCGCTTGCGGCGCTTCGACACGATCCAGGAGGCGAGTCGGGAGACCGGTGTCGCACATGCTTCCATCAGTCACAACCTCCTGGGAAACGCGGACGACACGAGGTCTCAGGCAGACCAAGCGCGGCACAAGTGGGAGCGCGAGGAAGTCGCGGATCTGGAGAACGAAGAGTGGCGGCCGCTTCGGTGGACCACGGACTGCGATCTAACCGGTCGCGTGATCTCCAACATGGGCCGCGAGAAGAACAAGCACGGCGTGCTCGTCGCTGGCAGCGTTGCCGTAAACCGTTACGTGACCACGGTGTTGAAGCGCCTCGAGGAGCCACGACCTGGGAAGCCGCAGAGAGTAAGGCAACTGTTTGTCCACGTCCTCGTGGCTGTGCATTATCTGCGCAACCCGAAGAGACTACCGATGGTCGACCACATGGACACGGATCGACGGAACAATGCCGTCTCGAATCTGATGTGGTCGACGGGTGAAGACAACCACAACAACCCCATCACCCTCATCAAGACGAGCCGCATCGTGTCCAAGGTCTCGCCCCAGACGGGCGAGGTTCTCGCGCACTACCGCAGCACGGCCGACGCGGCGTGGTCTTGCGGGGCCAAGAAGAACGCGGACAACCTGGCGCGCGCCATTGGCACGGACAAGGTTGTCTACGGCTTCCTGTGGCGCGACGCGCCGAGCAAGGACGTCGAGTTCGAGGTGGTCGACCGTAAGGAGGCGGCTCCACCGGGAGCGCGGCGCCAGGCCGGCGTGATCGAGCTCGATCTGAAGCGCGCCGAGATCCGCAGGCACAAGAGCGTCAATGCCGCGGCCCGCGCCGCAAAGGAGAACGACGGCGAGGACGCGCCGACCGGAGACAAGGGAGGAACGAGCACGACGGCGATCCGCTGGGTGATTGAGAAGGCCGCGCGCGCGAACACTCCCGCCCTCGGTCGTTACTGGGCCTGGGCCGGCGCGCCGCCTCCCGCCCCCAAGAAGTGCGTCCGCATCCGAGACCGCCGCAAGCGCAAGCCGGCGGCGCCGGACGAAGCGGCCCGCGCTCCCAAGAAGCAGAGGACAGAGGATCCAGCCGGGTCGTCGGTGGCAGCGGGCTCGGGCTGACGACTCGCCCCGTTTGTCTCTCATCTTTTCGATCAAAGTCACGATCGGACTCGCCCGATTCTTCCAAACGTGAAGCCTGGCCCAAGCCTGTCTGTTGACCGTGGCATTTCTCTCGCAGTCTACCCGTGCGTGTACGTAAGCAACCGCCATTGCGTGGCACGCGGCACGGTACAGCACGAGTCGTGTCGGGAGTCTCAAACGGACTTGATCTCGACGCAAAACGTCGCGCCCAGCGACAGCGCGACGAGCGCCAACGCGGCGGCGCCGTACAGCCAACCGACCGGGCAGCAGAAAACGAGCGGCCACAGGAAGCCCGCCAGGAAGGATGCCAGGCCCAGAGAGAGGACAACCGTCAGCCGCACGGTGAGAACGAGACGCGAACAGCAGCGACAGCCCGCGGGGTCGTCGTCCTCTTCGTCGTCGGACGAGGATACCGCCGCGGCGCCCTGCAACAGGCGCTGTCGCGAGGCGGCGGCGCGGCGCCACACGGACCGCCTCGCGCACCACCCGTCGGCGTCCCGAGAGCAGTAGGCCGCCCCTACCTCGATCAGCTCGCAGCCCAGCGACTGCACGCATTGCGCGAGGAGCGCCAGCCCGCCGATGCACAGTGACAGAGAGGAGCACCGGATGCTGCAGCGGTCCGTGTGCGTCGCCAGGCGAGCGAACTGCACCGAGCACAGGAGCACGAGCAGCCCGTTCGCCGCGTGGTACAGCGCTCGCTCGAGGGCGCGCGACATTACGTGTGCGCCGGTCGGGCAGAGTCGTGAATGCCACACGGCGACATTGCGTTTTGTTTTTGGTGTTTCACGGCGGGCGAACACAGAGACCTGCTCTGTGCGTATGATGGACAACCAAGACCATGGAACGGACGCAAGCTGTCTTGTCTCGAGACGCGGTTCGGCCACTCATGGAGCAAATGTCACCGAATGCTGCCCCCCGCGTCACCGGCCCAGCTGGTCCTCGCAAAGCACCGAACTCGATCGCGGTTGAACTGATCGACAGCAACCGCGCTGGGGCAGAGTTTGCGGGGAAGGGTGATCTCCGTGTTGGACTGCAATCTCGTTGGAAAACAGATGCTGCTGGGCTAGAGAGGGTTTGTGTGTTGCACCACTGCGCGTCGTGATGCCAAAATAGCGACTTCCTGCTGTGGCGGATCCATCCAATCGGGCCCCCAATTACTCACCCGCGATGATCCAACGCGGGTGACTGTTCATTCGTCGTTGGACGGTCGGTCACCCGAGACCCCAAGGAACCGACACTTTCGAGGGCGACAATTCTCGCTCACTTGCGCCGGTGCACGACCGAGTCACTGCGCTGGACGCGAATTTCTCCCACGGTGTGCTGGCACAGCGGCGAATTGTTTGTGTGTTTGGTTCGTTTCGTCGCAGGGGAGGACGCGGTGCAAGGACAAAAACAGTCCGATAGAGCATGGCAACCGCTGCTTTGAGGGTGTCGCGGCCGGTTCCTGACGACAATCCAGGGTACGGCGGTTGGAAATGGCAAAGCGACTTGTGCAAGGTGAGAGAGGACCCCGAGTTTACAGTGTTCGAGCGCGACGCGACGCTGCACATACCGAAAGAGGACGCGCAAACCGGAGCGTGGCATCGCTATTCCAGTGCGGAAGAAAATCCTCGGGTGTTCACGCGCGTGTACGTGGTACCTACCACGCCGGAACCGCGGATGATGAGTGACTTTGACCTCAGCATGGGAGAGTGGGGACCGCGGAAATCCTCTTGGTTCTCTTACAAGGACGTGCCCAAACCGCGAGGGTCGACGCGACTGGCGAAATCGCGCAGCCGCGGTTCTCTCCCTGCGGCGCCTCGCTCCCGTTCTCGCTCCCCTTCGCCTTAGCAGCCCGCCTGCCGCTCACCCATATCGGCGACGGCACGTTTGATGTGCGTGGTTTCTTGCCTGCTCACAGCGACAGCTGGCATGGCGGGTGGCGAGTTTCGAGACTGACACCAAGCAAAAAAAACATCGCACCGCAGGCAGCAGTACCACATTCAAAATCAACCCCGGGAGGAACAAAGTGGAAAGTACTTGCCTTTGGCGCTTCGTTGCCCAGACTCGCGCAATGAGCGCTCGGCCAGAGAGAGGCGACGGGAGAGGCCCACAGGGGTTCACAGATAGGTGTTGGGAAGAACAGGTACTCTGTCAATGAAAAATAGGGCATGAGCTCACTGTTACTCGTTCTGATGGGCCACACTCGCTCGTTCGACACGTACTTGCGTGGTTGCTCACCCGGGCTTGCTCACCGCTGCCATCGCGCCATGGACTCGGTGAGCGGTAGAAACTGCACGAGCGCTGGAAACTGCTTGTTGTTTCCACCGCAGTTTCCGACGGTCGTCCGAGTTAAACGAACCGCCATCCTCGCGGACGCCAGACGACGAAAGCTGGCGTGGTAGCGCGGCCGCTTCCTCTGTCTCCTCCCCGTCGGTCATCACCAGAACCCAGGCTGTTGCTCTCGTGCCCAACAAAGTCTCCAGGGTTCAGCGGTTGTGACGCGGTCTCGTTTGTGCTCGTGGGGAATCGTCGCCGGGCGAGTGGGGAGGCCCTGGACACGTACGGCCAGCACCTCTGTCGGGATACCACGCCGAGGCGGTTGCGGTTGCGCTCGCCAGTCTCGAGATCCGGGTAAACCGTCCCGTGCTGAGAGGTGACGCGATCTGAAATCTCGCGCCCTCGATGCACCGCCGCGATTGCCGTCCGTTTCAAAAATCATGATTGATTGTCTCTTTGGTGGTCTGCATAAACAAATCCGAATCCCATTTTCCCATCTTCTGCCCCAGAGGCCGTCGTTCGCGATGATGATGGACGGTCAGTGTTTGTGTCTTGCTGTTTTGCTGTCTCGCTCCGGTTGAACTGCACTTGTTCTGCGATCTTGTTGGTGTAGCCGGCTTCCTGGCACGGCCCATCAGCGATGCGTGTGATCGTGGTGTCGGCAGCGCGGTCGAACGCAGGGTCGACGCGCCGGTGAGCGCGTTTCGGCGGTTGCCGCTGGTCCTCATCCGCCTCTTCTCTACCTTCGCTGACCAGAGGGCTCGGTGCCACCTTGCCGCGGTCAGTCGCGAGTGCCGTCGCGCTGTCGCCCACCCGGGGGCATGGGAGACGCTCGAGGTGGAAGGCGAGGGATTTCAGCCGTCTCCTTACCATTTGTCGGCGACGACGGTGAGTGTGGGTGGAAATGTTGCTGTGGCATCTTGGTTTTCGAGCCTGACCAAGGTCCGGCGGCTGTTCGTGACAAGACGTGACCGAGAGCTTGGGTGTTCGCGGCTGCCGGATGCGTTGGAGGAGCTGAGTTGTATGAGCGTTAGCTCGGTGCTGGCGCGTGCCGACTGGCCTTCACTCGCGTCCCTGCGCAAGCTCACGCGCCTGAGGGTCTGGAACGATCGATCGAGCACGCTCGATTTCCTGCGTTACGTCCCTCTCGAGCTCATGGAGCACCTCGAGCTCGACTGCAACGCAACGGTGCCCTTGAGCCCGTTTTGTCTCGTGGGTCAGTGCTCGGCCCTCGTGTCACTGACGTTCCGTGGCGACGATCAGACGTTGCGTATCTGTGCGGGTTTGCCTCGACTGCGGCATCTCAAGTTGCTTGGCGGTGGCCAGCGCATCACCGGTCATGGTTTCAAGGCTCTGGAGGGGAGGTCCCTAGAAACATTGCACGTTTGTCGGAACCGACTACCTCGAGGACCCTAGAAACATTGCACGTTGTCGGAACCGACTACCTCGAGGACGTGTTTTTCGAGCACGTGGCTCGGCTCCCACTCACATCCCTGATTCTGGGCTATGGTGGCTGCAACGTGGTCCGCTGCGCGCGCGTCACCACGCGGGGGTTCGCACATCTCGGTCAACTGTCGACGCTGACGCAACTCACGCTGTGCCGCCCGGGCTTTGACCTGGCGCCGCATATTGCCTCCCTCGCCGGTCTGGAGGAACTAACGATCGACACGTTTGATGCACAAAAGCTCGCATCGCTCGTGGCGCTCAAACGTGTGGTGTTCCTACACATTGCCGCCTCTCCGGCGGCGTGTGAGCTCACGGCGTTCCCGCTGCTCGGCACTTTCGAGTGGTCCACTGGCATGTCGCTAAGGCTGGCGGAGGCACGAGAGCGGTGTGCTGACGAGAAGGATGACGGCTGGGATCGTGTCGCGTTTGCCAGCTTCGCCGGCACGGCGATATCGAGGCTGGCGCTGGACAACGCGAAATACCGATCGGTCGCCGACGGCGTCGCGCGGCTTTCCTCTCTCGCGCCGTGCCCGCACCTGGCCAAGCTCAGTTGTTATGTTGTGAGCGACGAAGAGCTGCGCGCCATCGCCAAGATCCCGAGTCTGGAGGACGTCGAAATCACGCTTTACACCAACAACATCATCACTGGGGCGGGCTGGCGCGCCCTCGAGGATTTGCGGCGCCTGCGGCGTCTGGAAGTCTACGCGGACAGTGTGAGCAAACGAGCCATAGCCGACGGAATCGCGCTGGCAAACCTGCCGAGTGCGAGTGTCCACTACATAAGGAGGAGTGTATGAACAGTAAATCTTTTGAGTTAGAGCTGGCTGCGCCAAATAGGCGACCCGCGCAGCCTCACCGGGACCCGTACACTTTGTTCGCAAAGTATAAGAGAACGACACCTGTATTCACTCCCAGCTGTGAAGTTGAATGCGCTCGCTCTGAAAACTTGAAATCTTTTCCTAGTCGGCTCCGCTTCAGTTCCATCCCTCTGGCTCCTTTGGACACGCCATTGTTTCAAAATGAGTGACGAGAAATTCGTCTTGCGAGCGCGTGTGGTCGCCTTGCGTCAAGAGGGCTACTCGTAGTACGGAGCTATCGAGGCGAAAATCGGAGTTTCCAAGAGTGCGGCTTTACGCTGTGCCAAAGGTTCAACACGAAGGCATGTCGTTATCTCTCTCGACTGGTCCAGCTCGGCGCGGCCCTTGGCCAGCTGCTCGACAAGCGCCGGCTCGGCGTGGTCGCGAGTGCGCGCGGCCAACGAATCTTACGCTCGCGCGCACTGCCAGAGACTCGTTTCATGCGCCGCGGTGAAACCTATCATTTCTGCCGACTTGCTGGTCATCTCACGCGTCTCGGCGAATTCACGATTTCGTCGTGCAACTCGTTTGTTTGAAGAGTAGCGCACGCGACTGTCAAGGGAAACGGCAACTTGCGCGCGCTCCCTCCCCACCCACGAGCTCAGTCTAGTACCTGACGTTCTGCTGCTGCGTCGTGACGTACTTGTCGATGCTGAACGCCGCCGAGTTCACGGCGTAGCGTCCCTGCTCGAGCGTCTCGAGCCTGCCGTGGTTGGACACCAGCTGGACGCCGCCGGCCCGCACCGTCAGCAGCTTGAGCGACCCGCACTGGATCGGGCTCTGGCCGAGGTCGTACGTTTCGACGTACCTGAAACCGGCCGAGCACCTGGCGTGACGGCCTGGCAGGAGCACCTGGACGTCGTGGTTGTCCCACGCGACCGCCAGGCTGCCCTCGCGCACTCGCACGATCGTGAGGCAGCCCCCGGGTTGCCGAATGACGTCGTCAGAGAGGGAGATCTGGCCCACCAGCCGCTTGACAGGGGAGCCCACCCAGTAGCGCCCGGGACCGAGCAAGTGCGGCCGACCGTTGTCGCTGTAGAGCTCCATCTTGCCCTGTTGGATGAGGCGCATCCCGCTGCAGCAGCAGAGCAGGCCGCCCAGCGAGAAGATCGTCCCGCAGAGGTCCCACCCGTCCGTCGGGGACCTGTCCCCGTTGACGAGCTGCAGCAGGTCCTCCACCTCGTGGTCGGGACGGATGTTGGGCGCGCAGAACGGGATAGTGCCGTCGAGCACCTGGAACCCAAAGGGCCCGCTGGATGCACGAGCGCCCGTTATTTTCCCCTCTTGCACGTCGCTGCCAGGGGTGGCCGCGTACGTGGCCGTCGATTGCTGCATGGTCGGGTGGGGGGTAGGGGCGGGGCGGCAAGGCAGTTCTTTTGGGTTTCGCAACTCGACGAATGAAAAACCACGATTCCGGGAGTGTGAAGACCAGAGAACGTGCGCGGTTTGTCCACGAGCCGATGCCACGAGTCACACGGGGCGGACAAGCAGTATCTCGCCGGAGCGAGGGTCGATGCTCACGGAGCCCAGGAGTGTGTCATCCTCGTGACTGACCTCGACCTCGTCAGGGACATCCGTGTCAAAGACCAGGACGTAGTGGCGCTTGTGGTCGCGGACGTCCGCCAGGCCGAGACCCTGCAGCGCCCGTGCGTTGAGCGTGCCAGTGGTTCGGAAGAGAAGACGCGAGTCCCCGCAGCAGATCGAAACTGCGTCCGGAGCTGGGGCTGCGCTGACCCGGGCAAAGGCGCGCTCGGCGGCAGATTGCTGCGCCAGGCGGGTTGCTTCTTCCCCGTCCACCGTCTGCTCCATCGTCTTTTCTGAATGGACTGCGGCTCGGTGAGATCGCACTCGCCTCTTTTCTCTCTCACGAGTGAGGTCGAGAGGAGGGCGCACGGCAGCTCCTGGTCGTGTTTCTTGCTTTGCCTCTTTTTTGTGCGACGCGAGCTTTAAAGACAACTGGTTTCCTCTCGGGTCGTGGGAAGGTGGCGCAGGTCTCACTCACATGGGGTTGCGGGCGTGCGTCACGCTCGGTTCGTCCATGTAGGCGTACGCTGCCTCGACAGTGGATGGGCGTGTCAGGCACAGGTAGCCGTGGCCCGAGGCGTCTGGCGAGCACTTTTGCGACGGATCGCACGGTCGAGGCCACACGTCGCAGGGACCCTTGGCACGGCTTCTCCTCGAGTACATTAGCTGGGGGCGCGAACCGCTTCTGCTGGTGCGCGGTGAGGGCGGTCGGACGTGACGACGGACCCCGTTGTCCTGCCACACCATGTCGTCTTCGTCCGTCTCGATCGTCCATTCGTCTTCCATTTCGTCTTCGATGACCATCTCGAGCGTCTGCGCGCTGCCGCTGGGCGTGCCGCCCGCGGAAGGAGTCGCGGTCACCGTGGTCGCTGTCGAGGCCGTTGGAGTTCGACTCTTCGTCGTGCCGCTGGAGGAAAGCGGCGTTCTCGAGCTGACGGAGGACGTGGCGGTCGGTTGCACCGTCGAGGAGCTCGCTGCGGACGGCGACTTTGACGTCGCGCTCTTCGTCGTCGGTGTAGCCGTCTTGGTCGCGCTGCTCTTGGGCGCAGTGGTGGTGGTCGAGCTCGGTGTCGTCGCGCTGCTCTTGGTGGTCGAGCTCGGTGTCATCGCGCTGCTCTTGGGCGCCGTGGTGGTAGAGCTCGAAGTCGTCGCCCTTGTCGGGCTGCTGGTCGACGATCGAGAAGGCGAGGTGGACGCGGTGGTGCCCGTGCCTGTGCTGCTCGGACGGCTCGCGGTCGTCGTTCTCGTGGTGCGGGTCGCCGAGCCAGAGGTGTTGTTTGTCCGGGGTCGGCCGAAGCCGAGATACGAGGTCGTGCGACTCTGCTTCGTCTGGACCTTGGGCTTCTTGTAGGCCAAGCTCAAGAACAGCCACGCCAGGATGCCCACGACGACCAGCGACATCAACACTCTGAACCACGTTTCCTCGTACCAAGACCGGGCCGCGGGAGCCGTTGAGACGGAGATCAACCCGTTGCTCGCCGGCACCGGTGCCGTCGGGCTCGCTGTGATCGGCGAGGCCCACGTCGGTGGCGCAACCGGTAACGCGGCTGGGCTCACACCCGTCGGGTACGGACTCGCGTAGTTGCCTCCGAGGTCATCGTTGAAGGCCATTTTTGCTTACTCGGGGCGGCGTTGCTCGAAAAATAGCAAGCGAGTGCTCTTTTTCTTCCCTCTGTGATCCGTCAGATCAGCTCCCGTCGTGTTTTTTTTTCTCTTTTGCGGGGCGGCGCTCTGTCCGCGCGCTCGATTTCTTTTCCTTCGACCCTGGTGTGTTGTGATCACCGCGCCGAGGCAGAGGTAAACGCGCCACAGCGTGGCAGAAAAAATTCTTAATTCCTCTTCTCGTCGCCGGGGGAAGCACGCCCTTGACAGCACTCGGCTTTTGCGCACGCGAGGAGCATCGAATGAGCTCCTTTTCCTGTCATGGGTTTGCTCTGCAGCCACCGTGGGGGTGCCGCGCGAGAGGACGGTAAAAAAAAGCAGGAGAAGTCGACGAAAACCAGCAGGCCAGGAAGAGAGAGGAAATTCAAAGTGGGCAGAGGAAGGAAAAAAGAGAAGAACGGAGGGTTCATCTCGCAGCTCGCCGCGGACTCGATGCACGCTCGATCTGTTCCCGTTAACCCACGCGACAAGGGCGCACCGGCAGTCGTCATGCACACACTCGACGGGTGCACGGCCTGCGAGTCCTTCAAGCCGCTGTGGGTGGCTGCGCTACACGAGCTGGCCGACTCCTGGTCCGCACTGGCACCGCAGACTCGCCCGCCGCCCCTCGTCGTGTGGACGCACCAGGAGGTCAACTCGACGTCGCCGGAGCACGACCGAGGCGCCGGCGGGTCGGACACTCCAGTCGTTCGCCACGAGCCGCTGTCCTTCGGACGCCACAACCAGGGGCGAGGCGTCAAGCAGCTGCTGCGACCGGGCAGCAGCAGAGACGCCGTCCACTGCGCCGCGACGACCGTGTACCCTCGGATCGTCCTCGTGCTGAACGACGCCGTCGCGCTGGACGTGACAGAGTCCGTCCTGTTCCGCTCCAACGAGGACTCGTCCGCGTCGAGCCTAGCGCACCTGCTGCGCACGCTTTTCCAGCCGGGCCAAGAGAAGGCGAACCTCGAGGCCTGGCGCGCGGCCGCAGGCGGACGGCAGTCCGGGGCGCAGCCAGAGCGGCAGATGGTCAAAATCCAGGCCGTGGAGGAGGAGTTCCTCCCGCTCGTAAGGGAGTGGCGGGCGAGGCCCGCGCAGCCCGAACCGGACAAGGGCGTCGAGGCGCCGGGCGCGGCCAAAGACAGCGACGCCGCCGACGGCGACGACGACGACGAGTCCTCTGGTGCGTACGACCGCATCGTCGTCGCGTCTCCTTGGAAGCTCGCGCGTGTCTCTCGGCGCGGACAGCCGCGGCCGCCGCGCGGCGCCGCTGCCGACTTCGTGTTGGCGACGCTCGAGCGCCCGACGAGTTCCCCTACAGGGCTGCTGTTCTCTCCGATGCCTTGGCAAGGCGACGCCAACGGTACCCCAGCCGCCGCCACCGCTGGGGCGCACAAGACGAAAAAGCAGCGGGAAGACGCGGGTGCCGGGGCGGCCCAGCTCGTCTCACCGCCGGCGCCGCCGCCAAGACCTCTCGGTCAGTCGTTGTCCGAAACTGCGCGCAGTCTCGGACAGCCACCCGGGCAGGTGTTGGCCGACATCGAAGCCAGGCTCCGGAGTCGCTACGGACGGGGCGAGATGGGGCAGCCACCCGCTACCAGTGTGCCGGTCTCTCGGAGCACCCCCGCGGCACGACAGCCTCCACCGCCGCTGTTTCACCTCGACGCCCTCGCGGCACGGCCACGCGCTCACCGGCCGGCTGGCTTCGCGTGGCAAAACGTCGGCGCATCGGACACGGGTGTTCGGACCGCCGCCGACAGAGACGAGCTCGAGGCCCAGACCGCGCCGGCCACCACGGCAGCGGCGGAAGCCCCCTGGTCGCCGTCGGACGATCTGCAAGACGACGTCGTCCGACAGTTCCATGGCTTCTCGTGGGCGACCCCTCACGCCTCCCGCTACGCCGGGGAGTCGGCGGCGGCGGCACCGACCGAATCGCCCGATCAGCACGTGCAGGCGGACGACGAGGCCGAAGCATCGGAACAGCCGCCGGACAACGCGGAAGCCGGGGCGCGATCACCGTCCAGCAGCTGCTCCGAGCCGTCCCCCTTTCATGCCAGCGGTACATTTGCCTATTGAGGAAGGCCGACATGGGAGCCACTCCGATTATCCGCATCGTACGCGTTCACGAGATACATCACACCCTTGGTGGACGTCACGGCCTTTTGCTGGTGGATGCCGTTCGAGGCGTTGTGGCCTATATCTCCCTAATAACGGATATCACTGCCGACCACTGTTTCTTTTGTGGACGAAGTCAAAACCAATATGTGTGCGTCTTGTCTGTTGTTTAATCGAGAACCATCGGTGCCTGCTGGAGGTCGTCAATCAGCGGCCGACCCTGCTCCGGAAACAGAAGATCGACGTAGTACAGGAGGCTCGCCAGCACCTCGGCATAGTCGGGACGGTCCGCGACTTCTTCATCACCGGGTGGCGAAATCGCGCCGCGGAAAACTCCATTCCAGAGCTCTGCGGCCAGCCGGTCCCCGTAGACATTACGCATCGCCGTGTAGACCTGCCAGTTGCTCACATCCGGCAGGAAGCCTTCTGGTGTCTTCCACTGGTTTTCCAGCGCAGCCTCCCGCGCAATGGCAAACACATCCCGCAGCTGCTGGTCCCGACCGCTCTCAGCCTTGGACGGCGAGAGCGAACTTGACTGCGATAAGGAAGAATGCGACCACGGAGGTGACAGAGACGACGACGACGATGACGAGGGAGATGGAGACGACGAGGATGAAGATGAAGCAGAATAGGGCGACGGATACGACGAAGAGGAGGACGAAGAAGAAGAAGAAGGCGACGGGTAGGACGAAGAGGAAGATGAAGAAGACGGTGCGTACGACGACGACGAGGACGACGATGATGACGGACGTGCCGGAAAGGGCGAAGGAGCGTAGCGAAACGCGCTGCCGCCGCCCGGCATCGAGAGACGGAGTCCGGCGCTCGGCACATCCTTGCCGTAGTGCGCGCGCCATGCCGCGCGCAGCTCCTCCGTGGACAAGTCGATGGGTTGACTCCTCCAGGCGGCCCGGCCGGAACCCGCACCCTTGCGCTGACCGGTCGTGTAGGCGCGTTCGAGCGACTCCACGCCCAACGCGCGCAGCATCGCCTCGGGATTCTCCTGCGCCACGATCGATCTCGCCGCTTCCCGCGGGACCCGCTGCGACTTTTGGCCGGTGCGTGCCACGCACCCGGTTTTCGAGTTCCACGTGCATCTGTTGTTCGCATCGGCCTCGCAGTCGGCCTTGTTCTTCCCGTACGCATCGCGGCAGTCGAACGGCATGCACCCGCTCGCGGCCTTCCACGTGCACCTCTTGTCCACGTCGCACTTGGTCCTGTCTTGTCCATATTCCCCGAGGCAGTCGAACGCCCTGTACCTGGCCTTGACGGCGCTTGCCGCGCGGGGTGCCCCCGCCGACATTTTTTGTTGCTCCATCTGTCTGGCTGCAAGGTTTCGCGATTTTTTTTACTCTCTTCGAGTCTGCTGTGCGCGGTCCGATGACGGGATGGTTTTTTTCCTCGCGGTGTCCTGCTGTCCCTGTTTGTTTTTTCCAATTTAACCAGACTGTCCGCAGGAATCCAGAAGGGTTCTACGCATTCGCGCTCACAGACACTACTGTACCTACTGGCCGGCTTCGCTGACCACTCGTAACCCTGCGCATACCACGCCTGGGGCGCTCGGTCCCTCGAGGCAACATGCTTCGCGAGTCGCCTCACAGTCGTGCAACGTTACTCTGAGCGCTGTGTCGATCCACGCGCCGTTCTGCGCTACGGAGCACCCGCGATCCTGATTTGCCCGATGGGAAGCCGTGAATCCCCCCCCGGCGGCCGACTCCATTGCGGTCAGCCAATAAACACGCCACCGCGGCAGGTCACGTTCATCGCTCCGCCCCCGGAAGCGACTGGCTTGGAGTCCAGGCTGGCGCCTTTCCACACGGAGAGTTGCCAGCGACGGTCGACGACCGCGAAGCCTCTGTTCTCGCGTCCGCCGAGGTGGAGCACCCGGCCCGAAAAGGGTCCCACCGTCAATTGCAGACCCGGCACGGCAAGCGTGGTCTCTCCGAACTCCGCGCTGATACTCGTGCCGCTCTGTTGCCTGCGGCCCGCGCTTACGTGCACCGCCGCGTCGCCCACGCTCGCTCGGAGCTCCTCGGTCCCCAGCCGGACGTCGGCGAAGCGCACTGCAGGGTCCGGCGACTCGAGGTGCACGCAGACGCCCCCGCCCACGACCAGGAAGCGCTCGTCCTTGGCGTACTCGGCGACGAGTTCCGCGAGCACCCACGGCAGCGGCGTCGCGTCCAACATCCGGTGGGCCGCGCTGGACATCCGTCTCGCGCGCGCATCCTCGGCCGCGCAGACGCCGAGCGCGGCGTCGACGTCTCCCGGCGCGCAGATCGCGGAGACGGCGTCAGCCATCCCTGCGCGGCGATCCGGCGCGAACAGCGACAGAAAACGCCGAACGGTCCCGAACTCGACAGTGGACGGCAGCAGCGGACGTCGGCCGCTGTCGTCGCCGCCCTTGCCCCGCAGTAGCATCCCCACCAGCTGCTCCAGCAGGTCGGGCTCGAGAGTGGCCGCGACGAGCAGGTGCAGAGGAGGGTGTGCGCTGGCGCGCCACCACGGCCGCAGCCACGCGCCCACACGGTCGACGTCCTGGCTCGCAGCCAGCTGCTTCAAGAAGTTCAGGGCCGTCGCCGCCGGCATCCCCGACGAGTCCACGGGAGCGCACTTGAGCAGCGCGCGCAGGTGCTGCTCGCCAGGCTGGCGGTTCAGCTCGGCCGCTATCGAGTCCAGGTCATGCCACGAGAGCCTTTCGCGCAGTCCCCACGCCTCGCACGCCCACCCGAGCGCCTGGTCGCGGTAATGGCCGTCGGAGAGCCGCCTGAGCAGGGAGCACAGGACCGGTCCCGTCGCCCCGCTCGGATCGACCCGCCGCGACACCTTCTTGACGCACTCCACTCGGTAATAGTCCACGGAGAAGGCGCCCAGCAGTCGAACGACGCCGTCGAGGGAAACGTCGCGTCCCGAGCCGGCGTCGGCGCACCGGGCTACGAAACAGAGGCGGTAGTAGTCCTGCGAAAGCGCCACCGCGAGACGGCCGACGGTCTCCACGGCAAATGCGACAGCCGGTGGTGCGACGATCCTCAGCGCAGCCAGCCTGTAGTGGTCGCTGTCGATTGTCGCAACCAGGCGCAGCGTGTCCTCGACGAGGTGCTGCCGCGTCACACTGGCCTGCAGGAGGCGGCATCGATCGTGGTCGCTTCGCGCAGAGACGAGCTGCCTGACGAGCGAGTCCACCATGCGGTGGTTCGCTGTGCGAGGGCCTTCTGCAACCTGAATGGTCCTTGGCAGACGGCCCCGCCAGCTGGCGTCATTCACCCGCGCCAAGCAGAACGAACAAATTCGCGCTCCCACCCCCTCCCCTCTGATGCGCCTGCAAGTGACGTGCCGCGACTACGTGCGCAAGCGTCGACGCCGCAGCTCGGGCGAGGCCGCGTGGAAGGGACGATCGGACTGCGCGGGTCGGCGAAAGAGTCGGCGGCTGCAGCGCAGGACGCGCTGGCGCGCTGTCCCCGGCGCCGCGCTCGTCGTGTCGCGCCTCCCCTCGTGCCACGGAG
>Ga0265334_10000622_pt1 | contig 17823 bp, 12 predicted proteins | sample 42023metaG_FD_192442 | JGI IMG/M metagenome (GOLD analysis project Ga0265334, IMG submission 192442) | Rhizosphere microbial communities from Carex aquatilis grown in University of Washington, Seatle, WA, United States - 4-20-23 metaG | ecosystem: Host-associated > Plants > Roots > Rhizosphere... | reverse complement strand
CTGTACGAGTTGTTGGGAACGCTGCGGGTGGTCGACGAGGGGCATTCCTTCTCGATCAGCGCGCGGAAGGTCGAAATCCTGCTGGCGACCCTGTTGATCCGGGCGGATCACGTGGTCACGGCGGACCAACTCATGGCAGAGATCTGGGGGGAGCAACTTCCCCGGCGGGCGACCGCGGGGCTGCACGTGTATGTCTCCGAACTTCGCAAGCTGCTCAGCCGGCCGGTGCGGCAGGACGTCCCGATCGTGACCCGGTCCCCGGGGTACCTGCTCCGGCGGGGAACCGACTCGATCGATTCCGAGGCATTCCTGGAACTGCGGGACCTGGGCCGTGTTCACCTGCGGGGCGGGCGGTACGCCGCGGCGTCCGAGTGCTTCCAGGAGGCGCTCGCGCTGTGGCGCGGGACCGTGCTCGACGGAATCGGCATCGGACCGATCGTGCGCAGTTTCGCCGTGGGACTGGCCGAGGCCCGGCTGGAGTGCACGGAGATGTTCGTGGATGCCCAGCTCGAACTGGGCCTCCACCGGGAGTTGATCGGATTCCTCTACACCCTGACCGCGGAGAACCCGCTGCGGGAGGCCTTCTACCGCCAGCTGATGCTCGCCCTGTACCGATCCGAGCGCCGGGGCGACGCCCTGCGGGTGTACCAGTCCGCGCGACGGACGTTGATCGAGGAGCTGGGCCTGGAGCCCTGCACCCCGCTGCGCGACCTGCACCGGGCGATCCTGTGCACCGCGGACGACCGGTTCCTCGATGTCCGAGTGGCCGTGTGAGCCACCCCCACCGGCGGGGACGGCTCACACGGCTCCCTCTCGGGACGGCTGCCACGGTTCACCTCGCGAGGAACCGGAGAGCCCGCACCGGAAATCTCACCGGCAGGAGAGCGGTGGAAGGTCAGGTGAGCGGGAAGGTGGGGCGACCGGCGTGCTCGGCGAGCGTCCGGGCGACGAGTTCGGCCTCCACGTTCCCCCCGGTGAGCACGACGCCGATGTCGTGGATCTCGTCGTCCGCGCGTCCCAGGCGCAGTGCGGCGGCGAGAGCGGTGGCCGCGGCCGGTTCGACGAGGAGCCGGGCGTGTGTCAGCGCCAGGCACATGGCCTCCGCGATCTCCGACTCCTCGATCATCAGGACGTCCGCAACGGTGCCATGGGCCAGATCGAACGGGAGCTGACCGATCCGGTCGGGACGCAGCCCGTCGGCGATGGTCGTCCCGACCGGCACCGTCACGGGATGTCCGGACCGCATCGCCTGTGTCAGCGCGGGCACGGCGGCGGGTTCGGCGGCGATCACCGCGACGGTCCTCCTGCCGTCGGGGCCCGCGGTGGCCAGGCAGGCGCCCGCGACCGCGCTGCCGCCGCCGACGGGCAGGACCACGGAGTCGAGCCGTCCGCCCGCGGCGTCCACCTGGTCGAGCAGTTCCGCGGTCGCCGTCCCCTGGCCGGTGACCACGTACGGATCCTGGTAGGGGTCGACCACGTCGAGTCCCCGTTCCGCGCGGAGCTCGTCGACGATCGTCATGCGCTCCGCGAGCACGGTGCCGGCGAGGATGACCTCTGCACCCGCGTCCTGGATGCGGCGGATCTTCATCGGGGCGGCGTTGCAGGGCAAGACGAGGACGGCCGGGAGACCGTGGTCCCGTGCGGCCAGGGCGACGGAGATCGCGTGGTTTCCCGTGCTCTGGGCGACGAGCCCGCGGCTGCCGGAGGCGGCGAGTCGCTCGACGGCGAGCAATGCCCCCCGGATCTTGAACGAGCCGCCGCGCTGGAGGTTCTCCGCCTTCAGCCAGAGCCGTGCACCGGCGGACCGGTCGAGGTCGTCACTGCGCACGGTCGGCGTGTGCCGGATGAGGCCCTCGAGGCGACGGCCTGCCGCCTGGACCCCGCTGTGGCTCAGAAGTTCCTGGGCATCGATCGGCAGGTGGGGTTGATGGAGCACGTGCGCGCCTGTGCTGCCCGTCATCGGAGCCTCTCCCTCGTGCACGTTCGTCACGCGTGGATGAATGTCTCCCGTCGAGCCTGGGGAATCTCACTAAGTTCCGACTAATCCCCTCGCGGTCTCCGGCCACCGGACGGGCGGGGCGCGGACGCGTCAGTTTAGCCATTGTCAAGGATCTTCTTAGCCTGGCCTGCCAGAATGATCAACAGAGTGTCCGCGGCGACGGTTCCGAGATCTTCACCCCGTCCGTGCGGTGCCCTCGAGGAGGGCGGGCCTGATTTCCGCCCGGCTGCCGGAGTCGGTTCCCCGGTGGACGGGCGCGGGCGCGCCGCAGGAATCCGCCTCACGAAGGAGCACATCATGGATGACGCCACCCCCACCGGTCGGCGGAATGATCGCGGGGCGAGAACAACAATCACTCCGGTCGCGCGCCAGCGGATGCCCACCCTGTATTTCCTGAAGGGGATCAGGTCGTTCTCCCCGGTCTTCCTGGACACCGAGATCGACATGTCCGCGGTCCTGCGGCACCGTGACCTGCGGGGCAAGCACTCCGTCGTCAGCTATGTGCTGTACTCGGCGGCCCGTGTCCTCGCCGCCCACCCGGAGGCGAACGCCGCGATCCGTGGTGGCGGCCGCCCGCGGGTGGCCCGGTTCTCGTCCGTGAACGGCAAGTTCACGCTCGATCGCACCGTCGCCGGACACCGGATCGTGTTGTCCACCGTGCTGCCCGACCTGCAGTCCGCGGACCTCGGCGACATCCAGCGTCAGGTCGAGCACTTCCGCGACGGGGATCCCGAACAGATGCCGGAGTTCGCGGGCGCCAGGTTGTTGCACCGGCTTCCCTGGCCGATCGGGCGGTTGCTCTTCCGGCTGGGCGCGCGGCCCCTGCGCCGGCGCGCGCAGCTGATGGGGACCTTCGCCGTGACCTCGCTCGGGCACCGTCCGGTCGACGGCTTCTACTCCGTGGGCGGTACCACCATCACCCTGGGCGTGGGCAGGATCACCGACCGGCCCGTGGTCCGGGACGGGACCGTGGTGGTGGCGCCGGTGATGCGGCTGTCCCTCACCTTCGACCATCGGGTGATCGACGGCGCCGAGGCCGCCGACGTCCTGGCGGAGATTTCCCGGCGGTTGGCGAACTTCGACGACACCGGTGAGGTCACCACGGGCGCCGGTGAGGCCACCACGACGGGGAACCGTCCGGGGGCGACATCGGCGCGTGCCGACCACGGCCAGGAGGTGCGGGCATGAACGACGTCGAGGAACTCAAGCAGTACATCGGCGTCCATGCCAAGGGTCAGGACATCCCCGACCTCGAGGGTCTGCTCGCACGCATTCGCACCGACACCGCCGGGCCGGGTTCCTGGGCGGGGGAGTGGACGGCGGCCGGGGACCGGTGGGCGGAGCGGGGACGTCATCTCGAGGCCAGCAGGCACTACATCATGGCGCGCTTCCCCTACGTGGACGGCGCCGCCCGGCAGGAGGCGTACGAGAAGTCGCTCGACGCGTTCGAGCGATGGAGCGCGGACCAGGATCTTCACCGCTTCGACGTCGACGTGGACGGCAGGAAGGTCGGGTGCTGGCAGTCCGGGCTCTCCGAGGGCGGGTCGCGACCGCTGGTCGTGGTCACGGGCGGCTTCCTCACGGTGAAGGAACAGTGGGCCCCGACGCTCCAGGTCTTCCGCCGGCTGGGTCTGGCGGCGGTCGCCACCGAGATGCCGGGAGTCGGGGAGAACGAGGTCCCCTACGACGCGGGAAGCTGGCGGTACCTCTCGGCCGTGATCGACGCGGTGGCGGGGCAGGCGGACACCTCGCGCACCTGTGCCGTCGCGCTGAGCTTCAGCGGGCACCAGGCACTGCGCTGCGCGATGGTGGATCCGCGGATCACCGGTGTGATCACGGTGGGCGCGCCCGTCCACGACTTCTTCACCGACATGGCCTGGCAGAAGGGTCTGCCACGGATCACCGTGGACACGCTCGCCCATCTCAGCGGCGGGGAACTCGCGGACATGGCGGACCGGGCGTTGTCCCCCTCAAGTCTGGACGTGCTGGAGGCCCAGGTCGGCTACGTCGCCTCCCTGCGCGACGAGGTGATCCCGCAGGCGGACCCGCGCCTCCTGCAGGAGCACGTGCGGCACCTGCACCTGCTGGAGCACGACGACGTGCACGGATCGCCGGGCCATGTGCGGGAGACCCAGCTCTGGCTGACCCGGACCCTGCTCCGCATGCAGGGCGTGCAGGGTGCCGGGAGCCTGCTGGTCGGGCTCATGTGGACCATGGCACGCGCCCGGAGCCGTCTGGCGGCACGGTGAGCTGACGTCCGGGTGGAGGGGTGACAGCTCCTTCCCCCGGCGGACGACGGGCCGCGGACGGCGGACGGCGGACGACGAGGAATTTCGGTCCCAACTGGAGGTGGTCATGAGCAACAATCACGACGGGATCTGGCACCTGAAGGTGGCCAGCCCGATGGGTACGCAGGAGATGCAGTTCGATCTTCGATCCGAGGGGGACGTTCTCTCGGGAACCATGAAGAACCTCGGGAACGGCAAGACCAGTGACATCTTCGAGGGTGTCGCGAAAGGGGACGAGCTGTCCTGGAAGATGAAGATCGAGGCGTTCAAGCTCACCCTGACCTTCGTGGTGACGGTGGATGGGGACAGTCTGACCGGAAAGGTGAAGACCGGTGGGTTCGGCAGCTTCAAGGTCACCGGCGAACGGGCCTGACACGATCACGGTCCGCCGGACACGAATCGGCACCGCCATGGACACCGGGCGGAAGGGGTGCGGCGCATGATCGAGCAGATCCTGCCGGGGAGTGTGACCGCCGTCGAGACATTCGACGAGATTCCGGCCGACCTGTATCCCGATGAACAGGCAGTGGTGCGCTGGGCCGTGCCCAAACGGCGGGAGGAGTTCACGACCGTGCGGCACTGCGCCCGCACGGCGTTGTCCCGGATCGGGGTGGCCCCGGGGCCCATCCTCCCGGATCCCTGGGGAGCGCCGCAGTGGCCGCGCCAGGTCGTGGGCAGCATGACCCACTGTTCGGGGTACCGCGCCGCGGCGGTCGCGGACGTGCACGACGTGGCGAGCATCGGCGTGGACGCCGAACCGCACGAGTCGTTGCCCGACCGGGTCGTGGACATGGTGGCCAGTCCGCAGGAACGGCATCATCTGCACGACCTGGCCACCGCCTGCCCGCACATCTGGTGGGACCGATTGCTGTTCAGTGTCAAGGAGTCGGTCTACAAGGCCTGGTACCCCTTGACCAAGGTGTGGTTGGACTTCGACGGGGTCGAGGTGACGATCGATCCCGCCCAGCGCCGTTTCTCTGCTCGGGTCGTCCTCCCCGCGTCCTCGCGCGCCGAGCACTGGCCGAAGGCCTTCGACGGTCGGTTCCTGGTCGGCTCCGGTCTGGTGCTGACCGCGGTGGTCCAGGCCTGACCGTGAGGGTCGGGCCATCCGGGAATCCCAGGTGGGGCCGCCGCTGGCCGGGTCCGCCACGCGGGGGCCCGACCCTCACCCGTCCGAGGTGCTGCCGGGGCCGCGAGTTCGGCCGGGGTGCGGGTCGACCGCCGGTCGGGGCCGATCGGCGGTGAACAGGGTCGCCCCGGGCGTGGGCCGGGCCGTCTCGTGGATGGCCTCGGGCACGAGCACCGTCCGGTTGCGGCCGAGTTGTTTGGCCTGGTAGAGCGCCCGATCGGCCGCGGCGACGAGGTGGGTGGTCTGTGTGTGCCGGTCCGGGCGGTGGGTGGCGATGCCGATGCTCGCGGTCACGACCCGGGCGACGCGGGAGGCCGCGTGCGGGATCGCCCGCCGGGCCAGGGCGTCGTGGAAGCGCCGGGCGACGGCGAGGCCGGCCTCGGGCCCGCTGCGCGGCAGGACGACGGCGAACTCCTCGCCGCCGTAGCGAGCCACCAGGCCGTCCGGGTCGGCCGTGGACAGGCGCAGACACTCGGCGACGAGCCGGAGGGCGGCATCCCCGGCGAGGTGACCGTAGTGGTCGTTGAACCTCTTGAAGAGGTCCACGTCCACCAGCAGCATCGTCATCGGTTCGTCCGTGCCGGAGAGCTCCTGCCAGTGGTGGGCGAGATGCTCCTCGAAGGTGCCCCGGTTGGCGATCCCGGTGAGCCCGTCGAGCATCGCGGTCTGGCGCAGCACCGCATTGGCCAGTTGCAGGGCCCGTTCGGCGCGTTCCCGGATGACGATCTGGGCCTGGAGTTCCTCCGTCCGCCGGATGAGCTCCTGGGTGCGGCGCCGGACGGTGACCTCCAGCTCGGCCGCGTAGGTCGCCGACGCACGGTGGTGGAAGACGGCGTCCAGGGCCCGCGCCAGGTCCACGTGCCGGGTCTCGACGATCGCCATGACCGAGGCCTCGCGCTCGAGGATCAGATGTCCGTAGTCCTGCGTGCCCAGCACCAGCGGGCTCACGACCAGACAGCCGTGCGCGAACTCCTCCTGCCGCGTCTCGGGCAGGAGGAGGTGCGGGAGGAACGCCTCGGACGGCACCTCGTGCATGGTCCGGTCCCGGAACTCCAGCAGCAGGCGGACCGCCGGCACCGGACTCGCCGGATCCGCCGGTCTGACCGGGTCTGCCGGATCCGTCCGCCCGGGGGCGTCGGACGCCGGCGCTCGCACCGTGCTCGCGACGTCCGCGGCCACGGTCGTGCTGTCGAGGATCCCCGCCGCCGCGGTGCGGTCGAGGACTCCAGCCACGGCCGCGCTGTGGACCTCCGGTATCGGCGTGACGTCATCGACGGGGCCGGACGCCTCCGGCCGGCTCTCCTCGCACAGGTCCGAGCGGACGGCGATGAAGCAACGGCGCAGATCGAGCCAGTCGAGGCAGCCGGCGAACGCCCCGACCACCTCCTCGAGGGTCCGCCCGGACACCGTGGTGCGGGTGAGGTGCTCGGCGGCGTCCTGGTAGGCCAGCCGCGACCGGGCCGCCTCGACCATGCGCAGGGCATCGTCCAGTTGCTCGCGGTCCGACCGTGGCACCACGGCCGTGGAGTCCCGCACGACCAGCCTCGAGGGTACGGTCACCGTCCCCGGAACCGGGCGCCCCGCCAGCTGGTCCAGCAGCAGTTCGGCGGCCGCACGGCCCTGCTCGGCCAGCCCCTGATCGACGGTGGTCAGCCCCGGCCACTGCAGGGCTCCCTGCTCGTTGTCGAAGCCGGTGACCAGGACGTCCTCCGGCACCCGGAGCCCGGAGGCGGTCAGGGCCCCGATGCAGCCCCGGGCCGAGCGGTCGTTGCAGGCGACGACCGCGTCCACGTCGTGGCTCCGCGACAGCAGCCGGAGCAGTTCGCGGTGGGCGAGGTCCGAGAGGAACGAGCCCTCGACGAAGTGCTCCTCGTGCACCGGCAGTCCTCGCGTGGCCAGCGCCTCGCGGAAGACCTGCTCCCGCTGTTCCGAATCCGCCTGGTAGGGCAGACCGCGGACGAAGACCGGGCGACGCACCCCGCACTCGTCGAGGAGGTGGGCCATGAGGGCCCGCATTCCGGTGACGTTGTCCGCCCGCACCGCCGGAAGATCCGGCAGATCCGCCCCGATCAGCACATGCGGTGTGCCCAGTTCGCGGGTGAGCGTGGCGAGCCCCTCGAGGTGTCTGTCCTGCGACAGCGGCGTCGAGATCACTCCCGCCGGCGGACGGCGGCGCAGGAAACGCTCCAGATCGGCAGGGAGGTGGGACTCCTCGCCCCAGTCCAGGTAGGCGACCCGAGCGAGTCCGGCGGCGTCCAGCACGGGCTCCACCCCGCGCAGCAGGCGGCTCTGGTACTCCTCGATGCCGGTCGTCACGAAGACCACGAGGCGTGCGGAACGCTCGTCCATGGTCCTCGTCTTCCCGGGGCGCTGTCCTCGTCCGGCCTCTCCCTCGGCTCGGGCCACCCGGAAGCCGGAACGTCCGGAGACCGGGTACCGGGTACTGGGTACCGGGTACTGGGTACCGGGTACTGGGTACTGGGTACCGGAAGGAGAACCCGGGACCGGAAGGAGCAGCCGGCGGAGGGCCCTCTTCCGCCCGGCCGCACCGGCCACCGGGCACTCCGGCGCGGATGGTGGGAAAGACGGTCGATGCCGGGGGGAATGGTATCGGAGCGGTTGCGTCCGGGGGCCCTCGCGGAATACCGCCGGTGGTTCCTCCTTGAAGGCCCCCCACCGTTCGGAGGCGCCGTCGTCGGCGAGGACGGCGAGCCGCCTGGGGCAGGTACCCACCCGGTTCGTCGGGGTGAGCCGAACCGGTCTCGTCGGGGTGAGCCGAACCGGTTCGCCGGGGACGTCGTCGGCGGGGGTCCGTTCGGGCGGAACGGCTTCCGCGCGGTCTGGCCCGTGGCCCGACGACCTGGTACGTTCACCGCCGCGCCGGGCCGGTGCACCGGCCCGGACATCGTGGGAGGTGGGGTACGGCACCGGCTCGGCCGATGCGGAGAGAGGTCGCGGTGGCCGCGTCCGGCGACTGCTGCCGAAAGGTCCTGTGCCCCCGCGTGATGGGGTCCCGCCGCCGTGCGGGCGGTCCCGTCCGCCGTCAGGTGGCCGAGAGCACCCGGAAGGGGTGGCGACGTCGTGGAGGAGCAACCTCGGACCCGGCGCCCCAGCAGCGTGCAGGACATCGCCCGGGCCGCGGGCGTGTCCGTGGGCACCGTCAGCAATGTCCTGAACAACCCCCACCTCGTGGCCGCCGGTACCCGCGCACGGGTCGAGGCGGCGCTGCGCAGCACGGGCTTCGTCCGGAACGCGGCCGCCCGTCAGCTCAAGGGCCTGCCGAGCGCCATCGTGGGCTGTCTGGTGCTCGATCTGTCCAACCTGTTCTTCGCCGAGATCGCCCGGGGTATCGAGGACCGTCTCGAGGAGGAGGGCTGCATCGTCAACCTGTGCAGCTCGGACCTCAAGAGGGAGCGGGAGGAGCAGTACCTGCGCGTGTTGCAGGAGGTGCGGGTGCGCGGCGTGATCCTGGGCACCCTGGACCCCGCAGGCAGTGGGTTGCGGGATCTGGTCGCCCGCGACATCCCGGTGGTGCTGTTGGACGCACCGAGGTCCGGGCTGCCGGTCTGCGCGGTGACCGTGGACAACCTGGCGGGCGGTCGGGCGGTGGCTGAGCATCTCCTCGCGCAGGGGCACCGGCGGATCGCGCTGCTGGACGGCGGGATCCTCGTGCCCAGCGTGAGCGACCGCATCACGGGTGCCCGGCAGGCCGTCCTGGCCCGGGGGCTCGACCCCGACCAGGTCTTCCGCAAGGTGTCGTTGGGGCCACCCGCACATGCGGGGACCCCGGGACCGGCCATCGACGCGGCTCTGGCGCACCCGGATCCCTGTACCGCGTTCCTCTGCTACAACGACATGGCCGCTTTGTCGATCATGCTGGGACTGCGCGAACGGGGTCTCGCCGTGCCCGGGGACGTCTCGGTGGCCGGGTACGACGACCTCCGGTTCACCTCCATGGTGACGCCCGCCCTGACCACCGTGCGCCAGCCCACCTACGAGTTCGGCCGGGCCGCGGCGGACCTCCTGTTCGCCGAGGGGGAGCCGGATCACGAGCACCGGGAGGTTCTGTTCACCCCGGAACTGGTCGTGCGGGAGTCCACCGCCCCGCCCGGCGGCGGCCGCAGGTCGCGCTGACACCGGGTGGGCCGCTGTCCGGGGCCGCGGGGTACGCCGGAGCGGGGGTCCGGCGGCGGGGGATCACAACCGGAGCGCCGGCAACATCCGTACCTGGGACCAGAGGTCGATGTCCTCGGGGAGCACGTGCAGCACCTCGGCGAGCGAGCAACCTGCCGCCGTCGCCGCCGTGATCGCGGTCCGGCGGCGTTCGAGCGCGTCATGACTTCCGCGGGTCCACAGGTCCTGGTCGGCTGCCACCACCTCCTTCAGGAGGGACTGGAGCCGCTCGGGGACGGGGTTCATGACCACCTCACACGGTTCCGGATCGACGCCCGGTCGCTCGTCCGGACCCTCGGGTCATTCGGACCTTCGGGCCCTGGGCGACGGCCCGGGTTCCGGGGTGTCCGGTCCGGGTTGACGGGCATGGCGCTGGGCCACCCCGCGGTACGGGAGAGGCCTTCCGCCGGTATCGGCGCAGGGTGAGATGATCTTGATTGGGTGGTGCTGATTCCCTCGGGTGCCGGGCTACTGGGTGGCGCTCAGGGCTCGTCGGCTGCCCGGGATGTGGAGGGCGGAGTTGCTCTGGCGGCGTTGGTCGAGGTCGAGGTAGCGCAGCCGCGATTCGACCTCGCGGCGGACCAGGATCGGTACGAAGGTCTGTACCCGCGCGTCCGCGAAGTGCGCGTGTACCGATTCCACGAGACGTTCGACGGTCGGTCGGGCCAGAAGCGGGTAGCGGGCGATCATTGCTTCGACAATGTCCCCGAAATGGGGCAAATCAGATTTCTCCACCACGACTCCCTCCGGCCTCGCCCATGGGGTTTCACGGAGAGTTTTGCACGACTATCCCTGGGTGTACACGCCACTTTGTGGACTGTTCACCCAACAAGGATCATGAGCTTGCTCACGACCGACGGGTCCTGTGTGCCTCGGACGAGGGGTCCTGTGTGCCTCGGACGAAGGGTCGGTGCGTCACCGGCGCCGTCCGGATCGAGCGGGGCGGGTCACAGGGGCCGGGGATACCCGAAGTGATAGCCCTGGGCCGAGTTGATCCCGAGGCTCCGCAGCACCGCCGCCTGCCCGGGCGTCTCGACCCCCTCCACGGTCACCGGTATGCCGAGGTTGTGCCCGAGGTCGGCCAGCACCTTCACCACTGCGTGGTCGCTCGGGCTGTGCAGCATCCGGGAGACGAAGAGCTGATCGATCTTGAAGCCGGTCACGGGCAGCACCGACAGATGGCGCAGGGTCGACGAGCCGGCGCCCATGTCGTCCAGCACGATGCCGACACCCGCCGCGCGGAGGCGTTCCAGTTGCGGGACCACGTCGACGAGCACCTCGAGGTCGGCCGATTCGGGCAGCTCGATCCGCAACTGCGTCGGGTCCAGCTCATGGGCGGCCAGGAGGCGCAGCACCCGGTCCGCGATGTCCGGGGCGCGGAGTCCGGCCAGGGTGAGGTTGACGTTCACGTGTGCGGGGGCGGGCAGGTCGGACCGCGCCGTCCAGGAGGCGAGATCGACGCAGACCTGCCGCAGCACCCACAGGTCCAGGGCGAGCAGCTGGCCGGCCCGCTCGGCGTCGGCCAGGAAGGCGTCCGGTGTGAGCAGACCGTGCTGCGGGTGCCGCCACCGCAGGAGGGCCTCGACCCCGGCCGGGGATCCGTCCTCCAGGTGCACGAGCGGCTGGTAGTACAGGCTCAGCTGCCCGCTCTCGATGGCTTCGGACAGGGCCCGACCTGCCCCCGGGTGGAGCACCCGAAGGGTACGGCCGACATCCACCGCCACCCGCACCGCATTGCCACCCGCCCGTTTGGCCTGGTACATCGCCATGTCGGCGGCGGTGAACAGGGTGTGCGCCACGGCATCCGCCCCTCCGGCGGACACTCCCACGCTGGCGTGGGCGTGGATGCCGGGCGGCAGGGCCGCATCGGGTTCCGCCAGCGCGGTCCGGAACCGCTCACCGATCGCCGCCGCCGCCGATCGCGTCAGCCGGTCGGCCGGGACGAGGGCGAGGACGGCGAACTCGTCCCCGCCGATGCGCGCCACCAGATCGCCCTCGCGCGCGGTGGCGGTCAGCCGGTGAGCGACCGAGACGATCAGGGCGTCCCCGGCGTCGTGTCCGTAGACGTCGTTGACCTGCTTCATCGCGTCCAGGTCGAGGTACACGACGACGACCCGGCGAGGGGTGCCCGGGACGTCGGCCCCGGCGGGCCCCGGACCGCACCCGGGACCGAGGCACACCCGGTCGAGTCGCTCGAGGAAGAGGGCCCGGTTGGCCAGGCCGGTCAGCGGATCGGAGACCGCCTGCACGGCGAGGCGGCGGGCGAGGGCGTCGAAGAGTTCCGCGGCGGAGACCTGATGCGGCGGGACCCCGGGGTCGACCACCAGCAGATCGTCGTACCGGCGCTCGACGTCGCGATCCCGCAGGCGTCTGCAGACCTCGGTGATCCCGGTCGACCCGCTCAGGATCAGCGGTGTCCAGTCCGTGATCCCGCGCACCGACTTGCCGGACCACAGCGCTCGGCCGAAACCCAGGCGCCCGGTCATCGCGGTGGCCAGGCGCTCGCGGGTGAGCAGGCCCAGGCATCCGTCACGGTCCCGGACGACCACCGACCCGAGCTCGGGTTCCAGGGCGAATCGCTCCTCGACCCGGCGACAGGTCAGGTCGGCGGCGACCGTCACCGCGACGTGGGCATGGGCCGCGACCGGCTCCGTCCCCCCGAGCGGGTGCGCGGGGACCACGACCGTCCCGGTCTCGGCCCCGGCTGCTCCGACCCCGGTGACCCGGATCCCGGCCGGCTCGGAACCGGCGCAGGGACGGTCCGCTGTGCGCAGGACGCCGAGTGGACGGGGCGAGCCGGGGGCCGTGCCCCGGGACGGCTCGGCCGGTGCCGGGTCGGCGACGGGGAACAGGGGACCGCCGCGACGACGTTCCCGCAGACGGATCACCGACCGTCCCGGAGCTGTTCGACATGCCGTGGCGGGCTCGAGGCGGTCACGGCTCGGCGTCCCGTCCGTCCGCTCCCTGCCCGTCGACACCGCCCCAGGGTGCCGCATCATCCGGGGGATGGAGTGACGGCCGGATGACCGTTTCGTGACGAGTTCGCAACCCGCTCGCGGTGCCGGTGCCCGGTCCGTCACCCTCCGCCGTCCTCGCAGATGGACGGAGATCAGGGGCGAGCCGTCGGCCCGGAGTCCGTCGACACGTTGTCCCAGGGACGGCGTGGACGCACCCTGGGTCCAGGCACGGGGTGGGTGGCGGGCCCGGGCTGGGCGCGGGTCGAGACGTCCGGTTCCGGCGCGGGACGAGGGACGTTCGCCACGATGTTCTCCTCGACCACCACGCGGTTGCGACCCTCGGCCTTGGCCCGGTACAGCGCCCGGTCGGCCGCGCGGACCAGGTCGTCGGGAGTCTGCGTATCACGGGTGCGCCCGTCGATCTGGGCGATGCCGAGGCTGGCCGTGACCACCGGAGCCACCGTGGACGTGGGGTGCGGGATGCCCACCTCGGCGAGGAGACGGCGGAACCGATCGGCGACCGTGAGTCCGGCCACCAGGTCGCTGCGCGGCAGCAGGGCGGCGAACTCCTCGCCCCCGTAGCGGGCGGCCAGGTCGTCGTCCTGGCACAGCGCGCGCTCCAGGCAGTCGGCCACCACCCGGAGGGCCTCGTCGCCGCACACATGCCCGAAGTGGTCGTTGTAGGCCTTGAAGAAGTCCACGTCGATCATGATCAGAGTCAGGGCGTCGTCCGGGCAGGGGCCGGGCCAGTGCAGCTCGAGGTGCTGGGTGAAGGCGGCCCGGTTCCCTACCCCGGTCAACCCGTCCAGGACCGCCGAGCGCTGGAGCTGGGCGTTCATCCGTTGCAGCTCCTGCTCGGCCTGGCGCCGGATGAGCACCTCGGCGTGCAGGTCCCGCTCGGTCTGCCGGCGGGTGTACACCTCCTCCTCGAGCGCGCGTGTCCGCCCGGCGACCAGCACCTCGAGGTTGGTGGCGTACTCGCGCAGCTCCTGTGAGGCGCGGACCGCCCCGATGGTGCGGCTCAGGTCCATGCGGAGCACCTCGGTGACCGTGACCATGCCGCCCACCTGCTCGAAGAGCACGTAACCGAGCGGGTGGTCACCGACGGAGAGCGGCTGGAGGACGAGCCCACCGGTGTCGAGTTGGGTCCGCAGGGCCTCGGGCAGCAACCGGTGCACCGGGAACACGTCGTCCGGGGCGGGGTGGCGGGTGTCGTCGCGGTGGTCGAGCACGAGGCGTGCCCAGCGGGTCCGCCCGTCGCCGCGCTTCGGGTACGTGCCGGTGGGGTCCTGCGGGTCGGGGGCGTCGCGTGCCCCCGGCGATCCGGCCGGATCCGGCGACCCGTCGCCCGGGGGAGGGGCGTAGATGGCCAGGAAACAGCGCGCGAGGCCCAGACGGTGCAGCTGTCGCGGGACGGAGAGGACGTCGACGATGTCCTCGACGGTCTTGCAGCGCAGGAGCGCCCGGTTGAGCCCGATCACGGCGTCCTGCCCGGCCAGTTGGGCCTGGGAGGCCTTGGCCATGGTCACGGCCATCGTGGCGCCCGGGCGCAGGGTGGCGTGGCCGGGTGAGCTCGAGCCGCGGATCACCACGTGCGAGGGGACGAACACCTCGCCGCAGGTGTGGGTGCCGTCGATCTCCTGGATCAGGTGTTCTGCCGCGATCCGGCCCTGGTCCTGCAGGCCCTGGTCGACCGTGGTCAGGCCGGGCCAGGTGAGGGCGGAGGCCTGGGTGTTGTCGAAGCCGGCCAGGCGCACGTCCCCGGGCACGGCCAGTCCGTGGTCGTTCAGTGCGGCGAGTGCCCCCAATGCGGAGACGTCGTTCGCGGCGACCACCGCGTCGAACTCCAGTCCCTTCGCGAGCAGACGCTGCATCTCCTGGTAGCTCACGTCCTGGGAGAAGTTGCCGGTGACCATGAGACGCTCGTCCACCCCGAGTCCGCGTCGGTCGAGTTCCTCGCAGAAGACCTGTTCCCGGGCGAGGGAGTCCGGCTGCGCGGGGATGCCGCGGATGAACACGGGACGCCGCACCCGCTCACCGTCGAGCAGATGGCCCATCAGTTCGCGCATGCCGGTGAGGTTGTCGCCCCGTACACAGGTCATCCCGGGCATGACGAGGCCGATGCAGACCGTGGGCCGGGCGAGCTCGTCGAGCAGGTCGATGAGTTCGACCTCCTGCTTGGGCGTCATGCAGTTCATCGCGACGATCCCGCAGGGGCGGGCGTCGCGGAGCACGCTGATGAGGGTGCCGGAGAGCCCGTCCACGAACGGGTCGTTGGCGTGCAGGACCGGGACGATGCCCCGCTCGGCCAGCACCGGGTGCAGGCCTCGCATGATCCTGTTCTGGTACTCGTCGAAACCGGTCGCCACCACGACGGCCAGCCGTGTGCGTTTCTCGCCCATGGCCTCCCGCCGCTGCCCGGATCCGGTCCATGACTCGCCTGCCGCGACGTCAGGAGTCGTGGTGGCGGTATCGGTGGGTACCGGAGGGATCTTGAGCGGTTCAGGGTGCGGAGGGCGGTTCCGACCGGGTTGCGGGGTACCGAACGAAGCAGCGGAGGTGGCCCGTGACCGGGGACGTAACGGTACGTTCGGGGCCGAGTGCTCGGGCGCGGGGGCCCGGACAGGTGCCGGACCCCCGCAGTGCCGTGCTCAGCTGTCGTGTGCGATTGCCCAGTTCGTGTGGCGTGGGATTACCCAGCTCGTGTGGCGTGGGCACACGCAGCCCGCGCCGCGGGAATGCTCAGCCCGCCGCGCAGGAGACGGACGCGCCGCTGCCGTTGCCCGAGCCCTGGAACCCGAAACTCGTGGACTGACCGGCGGAGAGCTTGCCGTTGTAGCCGGCGTCCGTGACGGTGACGCTGCCGGAGCTGCCGCTCGCCGTCCCGTTCCACAGGCTGGAGATACTGGCACCGCTGGGGAGGTTCACGGTGACCTTCCAGCTGTTCGTGCCGGCCGAACCCGCGGTGACCGTGACCGAGGCGACGAAGCCTCCGCTCCACGAGCTGGTCACGCTGTAGGCGGCGGAGCAACTGCCCGTGCCCGTGCCACCGGTCGTGCTCGTCACCGGCGTGGTGCTGCGGGTCGTGGTGGTCGTGCTCGTGCGGGTGGTCGTGGTGCTCGTGGTCGTACGGGTGGTCGTGGTCACCGTGCCGTTGGGGGCGACGGCGCGACCGGTGGACGGCGAGATCATGCCCGGGCACAGCCCACGGGAGGTCAGCCCCGAGACGATCTGCGAGACCGCGTTGATCGTGGTCTGGTAGCCGCCGTCGTGCATGAGGATGACGTCACCGCTCTTCATGGTCGCGGCGGTCGCGACGATCGACGCGGTGCTCGCGCCGTTCCAGTCCTGGCTGTCCTGGTTCCAGATGATCTCGGTGAGTCCGAAGCTCGCCTCGACGGACTTCAGGGTGCTGTTCGTCTCGCCGTACGGCGGGCGGAAGAGCACCGGGGTCTGCCCGATCGTCTGCTTGATGATGTTCTGGGTCTGGGAGATCTCACTCGTCATGTTCGCCGTGGACAGTTGTGTCATGTGCGGGTGGTCCCAGGTGTGGTTGGCGATCCACATCCCGGCGTTCGCCTCGGCCTGGAGCAGGCTGGGGTACTGCTGGGCGTGCGCGCCCCAGATGAAGAACGTCGCCTTCGCGCCTGCTGCGGCAAGCTGGTTCAGCAGGGCCTGGGTCGAAGTGGTGTTGGGGCCGTCGTCGTAGGTCAGGGCCACGTAGCCGTTGGAGCACGAGGCCGCGTTCGCGCTGTCCGCCGCCGTCACGACGGCGGCGGTGCCGGCGCTCGCGACCAGGACCGTGGTCAGGGTCAAGCGCGCCAGGAGTTTTCTCATCGCATGTCTCCCTACAGGTACTCGCCCGCCGGGGGAGGAGGGGACCGGCGGGTCGTCTCGATCGCTGGGGGAGGCTAGGCGTCCTGAAACGATTGTGTCAATAGTTGCCGCAATAGTTTCGAGGTCCGGTTCGGGAGGAGGTCTCAGGTGCGGGGATCTCCCGGCCGATGTCGACGGTGATCGCTCGGAACCGCCGGTCGTGGTGGGGCCCGGGTGCGGCCCGCAGCCGGCTCGCGGCGTGTCCTGTGTCGTTCTGCCCGGAGTCCTCCCCGGAACCTGAGCATGACCGGACGGAGGGAATGGATGTCGGGGTACGAGCCGGTGCTGCGCCTGGCCAGGGCCCGAGCGCTGTGGCTGATGACGGCTGTGCTGCTGCTCGTGGGCGCCGGTACCACCTGGCTCACCGTGCAGGCGAAGGACCGGGAGCTCCGGACCGATCTCCTGGAGCGGACCCATCTCCTGGCCGACGGGCTCGACGGTGGCGTGGCTCGCACGCTTGCCGGTCTCGACGCCACCTCGGCCCCGCCGGACTACCAGCGATTGCAGGCCCAGTTCGCCTCCCTGCCCGCGCTGGACCACCGTTACCGCTTCGTGTATCTGATCGGGGTCGACCCCGAACCCGATGTCGGCGTCACCGCTCCGGTGACGGGGAGCCCCGTGCCCGGCTCGGTGGCGCCTCCGGCTCGGGTCGCCTCGGTGGGGCCCCCGACTGGATCCGACCAGGCGGCGCCGACGGCCGCCTCCGACCAGGCGGCGGAGGCCGCCGACGTGAACGCTCGCGGGCAGATCGTGATCCTGGCGGACGGTCACGCCGCCGACATCACCCGGACGCTGCCGCAGGGGCGGCTCTACCCGGATGCGCCGGCCGGTCTCCGACAGGTCCTGGGCACCGGGAAGTCCGCGGTGGTGGGGCCCTTCACGGACAGCCGGGGTCGGTTCATCGCCGGTTGCGTCCCGTTGCCCGCCGTCCCCGGCGGCCGCACCATGGTCCTCGCACTGGGTTACGGTGCGGGAAGCTGGCACGCGGCCCTGCGTCGGGCCGCGACCGGTCCGGTGCTGTTGACGCTGGCTCTTCTCTGTGTGCTCTGGTGGCGGGCCGGGCTGCGCGCACTCGCGCGGTGCCCCAAGAGGGGCGCTCCGCGGCATGCTCCGGCGCGATGGCTCCGCCACCCGCACGTGCGGGAGCCGGCGGCGCTGACGCTCGCCGGGGTGGTGCTGACGTCCTACCTGGTCTGGAACGTGAACGGGAGTGAGGACTCCGCCCACGCTGCCGTCTTCCGGGAGTTCGCGGGCAGCTGGTCGGACTCCGTGGTGGCAAACCTGCGCGCGCTGCGCTACGACCAGATGGAGGGCCTGGCCCGGTTCTTCGAGAGCTCGGACGACATCACGGCCGCCCAGTTCGAGCACTACGCCGAGCACCTGACCCGCAATCCCGCCGTG
>Ga0265334_10000620_pt1 | contig 17837 bp, 17 predicted proteins | sample 42023metaG_FD_192442 | JGI IMG/M metagenome (GOLD analysis project Ga0265334, IMG submission 192442) | Rhizosphere microbial communities from Carex aquatilis grown in University of Washington, Seatle, WA, United States - 4-20-23 metaG | ecosystem: Host-associated > Plants > Roots > Rhizosphere... | reverse complement strand
AGGCCGTCGGCCTCGCCGAAGAGGATTCGGAGGCCGTCGGTGGCGTACCGGGTCTTGAGGGGCTGCCGGGCCGCCACCGCCGAGAGCACCCGCTGGCGGATCAAGCCGTTGTCCACCTGCACCTTGGGATCGTGGGTGAGGAGCCGCACCAGGATCTTCGAGGCGGGGTTCGCGACCCCGCGCCCCACGAACTGGCCCTTGCGGGTCCGGACCTCCACCAGGCTCCCCGGCGACAGGTGGCCCTGGATGTCCCGCACCTCATTGGCGAATACCCAGGGGTGCCCCGCCAGGGGACGGTGCTCTTCCTTCGGTTTCAATTCGACGATCACGTATTGCGGCAAGGGAGGCTCCAAATCAAGTCGGATCGGATACCCAATGGCCGAGGGGCTTGGGTTGTCCGTGGGGTTTTCGGGAAATAGCCGAGGCTCAGCCGCCCATACGTCAGGGGCGTCCGGGGTGGGTTAAAAGATGAGGGAAGCGAGAACGGGCGTGGGGTGGAAGGCGGCTTGGGTCTTCGATTGCGCGGGATCGTCCAGGAGGGCGACCCGATAGTGGTATTCGCCCAGGGCCTGGGGATCCACTTGGTAATCCCCCGGCATGATGAGGGCCCCGATGCCGAATCCTCCGCAAAGCCCCAGGGATCCGCCGATGAAATTGCTCCGGGCCCGGTTACCGGGGTTCTTGATCGAGGAGGAGACGGCCAAGCCGATGGTCATGCCCACGATGCCCGAGGTGACCAAAACCACGGCCTTCCGGCCCCCGTTCACGCCGGGACCCTTGTCCCGGTTCTCAAGCGCGGCGGCTTCCCGACGGGTGGAACTGTGGGTGAGGCTATGGATCCACTTGAAGAGGAAAAAACCGCCCTTTGGGCGCTCGACCCGGTCCTCGGGAGGGTTGGAATCGACATCGTCCTCAAAATAGAGGGCGTGGGCCTGTGGCACGAAGGCCGGGAGGGACAGGTGGGCCGCCGTGAGGACCAAAAGGACGCAGAGGACCTTGGCGGATGAGGAAGAGACCCATTTCATGGCTGGCATTATACCTACAATCGTTTCCCGTCCAAGCCAAAACAGGCGGCCCCGAGGCCGCCCGGACAGGCCATTCAGGGGGGGTGGATCTGCTTTGAGGCGGGCCGCTGGAGAATGCCCCCGCCCGCGACCGCATCGCCGTCATAGAACACCGCGGACTGGCCGGGGGCCACCGCCCGAACCGGCTCGTCGGGCACCACCCGGACCGATCCGTCCGGAAGGGGATAGAGGGTGGCCGGGGCCTCGGGGGAACGGTAACGGATCTTCACGCCGCAACGCCTCGGCTCCTCCAAGCCCACCCAGGAGGACCAGAGAACGTCCCCCACCGTGAATTCGGGGCAAAGGGTGTCCTCGTCCCTTCCCACGACCACCCTCGCCGAGTCGGGGTCCAGGGATAGGACGAACCAAGGCCCCCCCGACAGGTCCAGCCCCTTGCGTTGGCCGATGGTGTAGTTGGCCACGCCGTCGTGGCGCCCCAACACCCGGCCGTCCAGGTCCTGGATCTCCCCGGGCTTGAAGGCCTCCGGGCGGTGTTGCCGCACGAAATCCCGGTAGGTTCCATGGGTGACGAAGCAGATCTCCATGCTCTCGGGCTTCTCGGCCGCGGCGATGCCGAAGGCCCGCGCCTTCCCGCGCACCTCGGGCTTGGTGATCCCGCCCAGGGGAAACACCAGGTGGGCCAGCATCCTTTGGGGAAGCTTATAGAGGTAGTAGGTCTGGTCCTTGGCGCCGTCGAAGGCCTTGAGCAGGTTCCACCGGCCGGTGGTCTCGTTGAACGCCACGCGCGCGTAATGGCCCGTGGCCATCTTCTCGCAGCCCATCTCCAGGGCCCGCTTCAGGAGCAGGGGCAGTTTCGCGTGGGGGTTGCACTCCACGCAGGGGTTCGGGGTCAATCCCCGGGCGTAGCCGTCGAGGAACCCCTCGACCACGTTGGCGCGGAAAACGTCGAGGCCCTCCACCACGGAGTGCGGCGCGCCGAACTTGACCGCGGTGTCCCGGGCGTCGGCGATATCCTGCACCGAGCAGCAGCGCTGGCCCGAAGGCTCCACCTGCACCACGGCCACCGCGCCGTTCTCGGCCCGGGAGATCTCGCAGGGGAGGATCTTGAGGGTGAGCCCCACCGTCTCGTTCCCCTGTTCCTTCAGGAGCGCGAGCACGGTGGAGGAGTCCACCCCGCCGCTCATGGCCACGCCGATCTTCAACGGAAACCCAATTCCACCACAGAGTCACAGGGACACTGGGATAAAGGATTTAATCCAACATCCAAAAGCAAGGACAACCTCACCGCAGAGTTTCGCGGCAAAAAATTCAACCCAATTCCACCACAGAGACACAGGGACTCAGTAATGGCAACAGCCCGACTCTTTGATTAGGAAAACCCAATTGCACCACAGAGTCACAGGGCCACCAAGACCAACCGCTTCAAGCTGAAACAGGCGTCTTTGTGGTGAAGAAGTACGTTGGTCTGCTTACGTTGTTTCGGTTAGTCCAATGACACTGTGTCTTTGTGCCCCTGTCCCGAATTTAGGCCTTTGCCACCTCACGGAGGGCCCTTACGGCCTTGTCGATCTCGGATTCGGTGTTGTAGTACCCGAAGGAGAACCGCACCGTGCCCTGGGGGAAGGTCCCCAGGGTCTTGTGGGCGAGGGGCGCGCAATGGAGCCCCGCCCGGACCATGACCCCCCAGTTCTCGTCGAGGGCGTAGGCCACTTCGGCCGGGTCGCGCCCTTCCAGGTTGAGGGACACCACCGCCACCCGGTCCTTGGACCCGACGGGCAGGCCGTAGGCGCGGAGCCCCGGGATCCCGGCGATGCCCTCAAGGAAGCGCGCGGTGAGGGCCTCCTCCTTCTTGCGGACCGCCTCGACCCCCTGCTTGAGGAGGAACTGCGCGGATGCCCGGAGTCCCGCCAAGCCCCAAAGGTTCTGGGTTCCGGCCTCGAACTTGTCGGGCCAGAACCCCGGTTGTTCCTCCAGGTCGCTGTTGGACCCGGTGCCTCCCTCGATCAGGGAAGCCGGGTCGAAGCGCGGCGAGACCGCCAGGGCGCCGGTCCCCGTTGGGCCCATGAGGCCCTTGTGCCCGGTGACGCAAAGGAAATCCACGTTCAATTTTTTCACGTCGATCGGCACCGACCCGGCGGTCTGGGCCGCGTCCAGCAGGAAGGCCACGCCCTTCCGCCGGCAGATCTCCCCGACCTCCTCGGCCGGGGCCAACGTGCCCAAGACATTGGAGGCGTGGGCCAAGCAGACCAGCTTCGTCTTGGGTAGGATCGCCGCCTCGAAATCGTAGGGGTTCATCCGCCCCGATTCGGAGGCCGTCACCGAGGTCCATTCGATCCCCCGCTCGGCCTTGAGTCGGTTCAAGGGGCGCACCACGGCGTTGTGTTCCAGGCCGGATACCACCACGTGGTCCCCCGACTTTAGGAAACCCTTAAGGGCCGCGTTCACCGCCTCAGTCGCGTTCTTGGTGAACACCAACCGGTCGGACCGGGGGATGCCGAGGAGCTGGGCCAGCGCCTGCCGGGCCTCGAACACCAGGGCATTGGCCTCCACCCCGAGCCGGTAGGCGCCCCGGCCGTTGGAGACGCCGAGGTTCTCGGCGAAATCGGCCACGGCCTTATAGACCGCGGGGGGCTTCCGTCGGGTCGTGGCGGCGTTGTCGAAATAGAGGGGTTGGGGTGGATGCTTCGGTTTCATGTGAACGTCATTGTCCACTATAGGAAGGGATAAATGAAGGGGCCGGGGTAAAACCTCATGAATCCGCCGCCTAAAACACGCAAGGATTAAAACGGTTATCCGATTTGGGATTCTTAGGAAGCCTCGTGACCCACCCGTTGGGGCTTATTCCCGGGCGGCCCTGGATATCTCCACGATTTTCGCCGCCTCTTCCATATGGCTGGACCCCACAAAAACCGCCCCATTCTCGACGGAAAGGTCCGGCGTGGAAAGGTCGCCGATCACTTCCCCGGAGGAGGTGATCTCGATCCGGGTGAGCCCGTTGAGGTTGCCCTTCACCTTGCCGGAAACCACGAGGACCCGTCCCGTCAGGGTTCCACGGACCACACCCTTCTCCCCGATGATCAACCCGTCCTCGGTCGTGATGTTCCCGATCACTTCCCCATCCACATGCACCGTAAGTTTGGAGGTGATGTTGCCGCGGAAGGACGCGCCGGGGCCGATTAAGGTGTCCACCGGGCCCATGCCCTTGGAATCGCCGAATCCCATGAACCCCATATCCCACCCCCATGATTTTCTCTATTCATTTCTGAACGGCCGAAGAAGGAATTCGATTTTCACGTCAATTGACTGCATGCCGAGCCGAGGTCACAAACCGAGGCTCTCGATTGGCATGTGCCATGCCAAGGGCATGGTCCCGACCGCTGCCGTTGTCAGTTGAGGACCGGCAGGTACTTCATGGGGTCCACCGCCATGCCGTGGATCCGGACCTCGTAATGGCAATGGCTTCCCGTGGAATTGCCCGTGGAACCGATATACCCGATGACCTGACCCTGTTTGACCTCATCCCCGACCTTCACGTTGAGCCGCGAGCAATGCCCATACCGGGTGCTGAAACCGTAACCATGCTCGAGGACCACCAATCGGCCGTACCCGCCTTCCCAACCGGCATAGGTCACCATCCCATCGGCCGTGGCCCGGATCGGGGTGTTGGTCTCGTTGGCGATGTCCACGCCCATATGGCGTCCGGGTTCTCCGGTCAAGGGCGACATGCGTTTTCCGAACCCGGAGGTGATCCAGCCCTTCACCGGCCAAATGGAGGGCGTGCTGGCGATCACCGACCGTTGGTGGTCGATCTGGACCTGGATTTCCCGGAACGAGGCCTCGCGGCGGAGGGCCTCCTGGTTCATGGCCTTCAGACCCAAGGAGATCTTGTCGAGGAACTCCGTGTCCTTTTCCTTGAGGAGTTGGGTGAGCTGTTCCGAATCCTCCTCGGTGGGGCCGCCCAACGGGGGGAGCGAGGCCATCTTGCGGGCGTTCTTAAGCCGGAGGACCTGTCGGAATTGGGCGTCCAGTTTGGCCATGCGCTCCAAAGAAGCCCGGTTGTCCCTCATCTCCCGTTGGATGTCCTCCATCTGTTCCTTCATCCGTCGGGCCTGGGCCAACAATTCGGCGTCACGGACGTCTTGGCTTTCGATCCAAAGGGCCCATCCCAGGATGGCCACCAGGACCAGGACGGTCACGTGAAGCAGCGGCAGTTGGAATTTGACATGGACCGGTTTACCGCCCTCATGGGGGACGAACATGAAGGTGACTTTACGTTTTAGGTAGGTTTGGAGGTTGTTTTTCATGGGTTTGGACCCAGGGGGCCCGAGGATCAAGATACGCAGGGGGGCGGGTAGACGTCAATTAAAACCTTAAACCGGGCCGTTGAACCGCTTTCCAGTCCCCCGAGCTTTCCCGCCCGTTTGGAGAAAACGATGAACCCTATGAAAAACCTCCGCTTGGTCATAGTCCAAGGGGAGCACGTGATCGGAACGGTCCAAATAATGAATGGACTTGTGGGGCGTTCCCGCCAATGCCCAAAGCCTTTCGGCGTTGTCCGGGGGAACCATGGAATCCCTCCGCCCCTGGAGGATCAGAAGGGGCCGCGAAAAGGAACCCAGGCGGGCCCTCACGCCGTCGGCCAACTTTTTCATCTCATAGAGGCTGGAGGTTGGACAGGTGGGATAGGTCACGTGGACCGGACCTTGGGGATTCCGCACCCCTCCCCGGAGTTGCCCGGTCCACCACTGGAAAAAGCGGAAGAAGGCCAGGCCCCGGAAACGAAAATCCTGGATGTCGATGGGGGCCGCCATCGAGACCACCCCGGCCGTCGGCCGTTCCAATCCGACCAGGAGGGACAGGAGCGCCCCCATGGAAAGCCCACCCACGAAGACCTTCCGGCAACGCCGGGCCAAGTGGTCATAGGCTTGGAGCGCCGTTTGGGCCCAGTCCGTCCAATGGGTCCGGGCCAGGTCCGAGGGATTGGTGCCGTGCCCGGGCAACCAAGGGACCAAAACCCGGACGGATCGGCGGGAGAGGTATTCCGCCAAGGGAAGGACTTCCCCCGGGGTACCCGTCAAACCGTGGAGCAACAGCATCCCTTGGGGGCCCCGGCCCTTTTCCAGTTCGATGCGCAGGTCCTTCGTCATCGGCGCGGTCCCGTCGAGGTCATTTCTTCCCAGCGGTGGAAATAGGACCCGACCAGGCCGGCGGTGAATTCCAGGAAGGCGATTTCCGGCTCCTCCACCCGGGTCACGCCGCCCACGGAGGACAGGAGAGCCACCCCCACGAGGGCACCCCCGTGGAGCATGGGGACCGCGGCCAACCGGTCGCTCCCCGCCTCCTCAAAGAGCTTCCGGAGGATCGGCGGCAGGCGGGGATTCGAAGCGGGTTCCCGAAGGAATGTGGTCCGGCGCTCGAGGGCCGCGAAGACCCCGACGCCTTGGGCGTCGGGACCCACGGTCTGGCGGAGCAATAACGCCTGGCCTTCCACGGGGATGTTGATCGCGGCCTGCAACACCAATTCCCGCGTCGGGTCGTCGTATTTCAGGAGGGCCCCATGCTGGAACCCGAAAAGCTCCACCAGCCGGCCGATCAGGAAGACCGGAAAGCCCTTGAGATCCCCGGCCTCCGCCAGGCGTTGTTCGGCCTCCAACCGAAGGTCTTGGAGTTTCACGTAACGATCGGCGTCCCGCTTGAAGGGGGCCACCACCCGCTCGGAGCTCAGGGTCACCATCAGGAAAAGGACGGCCCAAAGGACCCATTCCTTGTAGTCGGCGTTGGAGAAACCCGATGAGAAGGTCTCGGCGGCCAAACAACCCAAAAGGGCTCCGCCTTGGACCCAACGGCCCCCGGCCCGGGACAGGTCAATCTGGGATGAAAAAACCACCAGGAGGTAAAGGGCCGTAAGGGGGCTGTCACATCCGGCCGAGAGGGCCGAAAGGACCGTCACCAGGACCAGGTCAAAGGCCTTTTCGGTCGGGAATACCCAGGTTGGGACCGATTTTCGGGTGGCCAAGTAGGCGAATCCGAAGGTGAGGGCCGCGCCGATCACCCAGGCCGCGGCAAAGGGCATCACGGGGCCTTCAAAGCCCGCGCCCCGGTTCAGCCAATGGAGGAGCCCGAAGACCAGAAGCGCGCCACCCAGGACCCAAGCCCGGATCAGGGCGTTTCGACGGAGGGCGGCACGCTCAAAAAGGTTGAGGATCGGCATGGGGGAATTATAGACCGGAAACTGGCCGTTGGCGGTTAGCCGTTTGCCGTTGGTTCAAACCCGGCGCAGCAACCCGAGCACTCGTTAAAGGACTTATGATTTTAAAGCCAACGGCTATCGGCTAACGGCCAACGGCGTACCGGTTAGCCTCTGTGGTGTCTTATATCCTTGCCTTCGACCATGTAAATAACGTCTTCCGCCACGTTGGTGGCGTGGTCCGCGATCCGTTCCAGGTGGCGGGCCACCAGGATGAGGTCCAGGGCCCGCTTGATGTTGGCCCGGTCCTCCAGCATGTAGCTGATGAGTTCCCGGAAGAGCTGGTCGTTGAGGTCGTCCACCTCGTCGTCCCGCTCGCAGACAGCCTTGGCCGAGACGGCGTCCCGGACCACCAGGGAATCCAGCGAGACGCGCACCATTTCCTGCGCGATCCCCGCCATCCGGGGGATGTCGATCAAGGGCTTGAGGGGCGCCACCTCGTTCAATTGAAGGGCCCTTTCCGCGATGTTGACCGCCAGGTCCCCCATGCGCTCCAGGTCCGAGTTGATCTTCATGGCGCTGGTGATGAACCGCATGTCCCCCGCCGTGGGTTGGTAGAGGGCCAGCATCTTATGGCAATGCTCGTCCACCTCGATCTCAAGGTCGTTGATGTCCCGGTCGGATTGGATGACCTGCCGGGCCAGTTTCGAGTCCCGGTCCACCAGGGACTTGATCGAGAGGCGGATGGCTTCCTCCACCTTACTGCCCATGAGGAGGATCTTCTCCTTGAGGGCCTCGATTTCATCGGCGAGTTGGCTGTGCATGACGTCTCCTGGGAAAAGGGTCAGCCGAAGCGGCCCGTGATGTAGTCCTCGGTGAGCTTGTTCGAGGGGTTGGTGAACATCTTGCCGGTCTCATCGTACTCGATGAGCTTTCCGTTAAGCATGAAGGCCGTGCGTTGGGACACCCGAGCCGCCTGCTGCATGTTATGGGTCACGATCACGATGGTGTAGTTCTGTTTCAACTCCAGGATCAGCTCCTCGATCTTGGCCGTGGAGATGGGGTCCAAGGCCGAACAAGGCTCGTCCATGAGGAGGACGTCCAAATCAACGGCCAATGCCCGGGCGATGCAAAGCCGCTGTTGCTGGCCCCCCGACAGCGCCGCGCCGGCCTTATGGAGGCCGTCCTTGACCTCTTCCCAAAGGGCGGCCTTGTGGAGCGCCCATTCGACCTTCCCTTCCAGAACCCGGCGGTCCCGCATGCCGTTCAACCGGAGGCCCGCCGCCACGTTGTCGAAAATGGACATGGTGGGAAACGGCGAGGGTTTCTGGAACACCATCCCGATCCTTCGACGGACCTCCACCGGGTCCACCCGGGGGCCCAGGATGTCCTTACCTTCCATCAGGATCCTGCCCTCGGATCGGGCGCCGGCCACGGTCTCATGCATCCGGTTGAAGGCGCGGATCAGGGTGGACTTGCCGCAGCCCGAGGGGCCGATGATGGCGGTCACTTCCTTTTCCGCCATGGTGAGGGAGACGTCGTACAGTGCCCTTTTCTCGCGGAACCAGGCCGAATAGTTCTGGACGTCGATCTTCACCCGGCCCGCCACGGACTTGGCGGCCTGGCCCGCCGCCACCTGGGGTTTCGGGGTGGCGTGGGTCGGGGCGGCCTGGGAATTAGGCTCCTTAAGTTCCTCGGTCATGGTGGTCATCCTGTCCTTCCTTCGGGTTGGGCTGGTCCGTGAAACCCGGATCCCCTACCTCAGCATCTGCGACGAATTCTTGAAGACCAAACGGGCGGTGAGGTTGATGGAAAGGACGATGAGCAGGAGCACCAGGGCCCCGGTCCAGGCCTGGGCGTGCCAATCGTCGAAGGGGGAGATCGCGTAAGTGAAGACTTGCACCGTCAGGGAGGCTGTGGGTTGGTTCGGGCTTCCCGCCCAATACTGGTTGTTGAAGGCCGTGAACAACAGGGGCGCCGTCTCGCCCGCCACCCGGGCCAGGGACAACAAAACCCCGGTCAAGATCCCGTTCCGCGCGGTGGCCACCACGACCTGGAGGATGGTCTTCCATTGGGGAACCCCAAGGGCCAGGGAGGATTCCCGGATCGACAAGGGGATCATCTTGACCAGTTCCTCCGTGGTGCGGGTCACCATGGGGATCATCATGAATCCCAGGGCGATCCCGCCGGCATAGGCCGAGAAGTGCCCCATGTTCTTCACCACGAGTTGATAGGCCACGATGCCGGTCACGATGGAAGGCACCCCCGACAGGATGTCGGCCGTGAAGCGGACCAGCCACGCGAACTTGCCTTGTTTCCCGTATTCCGCCAGGTAGATCCCCGCGAAGAGCCCCACGGGAATCCCCACCAGGCTCGCGAGAAACACCAGGGTTAGGGTCCCGATGATCGCGTTGCCCATGCCGCCACCCGACTCCCCCACAGGCGCGGGGAGGTGGGTGAAAAAGGCCCAGTCGAACCGGCTCAGCCCTTGGCTCGTGACGTAGATCAACAGGCTGGCGAGGGGAATAAAAGCCAACAGGGCCGCTCCGGCGCAAAGGGCCGCCATGATCCGGTCGATGTAGCGGCGGCGCGCTTGGAAATCGAAACTCACTTGTGGACCGCCTTAAACTTTTGGGTCGTGGCCCAGATCAACAGGTGGGCCAGCATATTCAGGATCAACGTGATGGCCATGAGGAGCAGGCCGATCTCCGCCAGCGCGGCCACGTGCATATCGCTGACCGCCTCGCTGAACTCATTGGCGATCACCGAGGCCATGCTGTGGGAAGCCGCCAAGAGGTTGATGGATACCTCGGGCTTGTTGCCGATCACCATGGTGACCGCCATGGTCTCCCCGAGGGCCCGGCCCAGGCCCAGCATCACGCCGCCCACCACCCCGGCCTTGGAGGCCTTGAGGACGGCCATCTGGATGGCCTCCCATCGGGTGGCGCCGAGCGCCAAGGCGGATTCCCGGTAGACGTTGGGGACCGCCTCGAAGACCTCACGGCTGAGGGCCGTGATGGTGGGTAGGATCATGATGGCCAGGATGATCCCGGCCGTGAAAAGCGACAACCCGGTGGAAGGCGGCGCGAAAAACGGGGGGCCGATGAGTTTCATGCCCACCGGGTCGACGTAAACCCTCATCAGGGGCGCCAGGACAAACATACCCCAGAGCCCGTACACCACGCTGGGGATGGCCGCCAGGATCTCAACGACGAAAGCCACGGGTTCCCGTAGTTTCATGGGGGCGAGTTCAGTGAGGAACAATGAGATGCCGAGCCCCAGGGGGGTGGCGATGAGGAGGGCCAACAGGGAGGAAGCCAGGGTGCCGTACACGAAAGGGACGGACCCGAAGATCTCCTGGACGGGGTCCCAGTCCGACGTGACGAGGAAGCTCCAGCCGAACTTGGCGAGCGCGGGCCGGGAGGAGAGCCAGAGTTCCCAAGCCACCAGGACGGCCAACAACAACACCAGCCCCGCGAAAAGCTGCGTGACCAGTTTGAAGATCTTATCACCCAGTGCCGCGACACCCTGGTGATCGGATAAAAACGAAGCCGGGGAGGGCTTCCCGCCCTCCCCGACGCCGTTTTTGGTTTTCAGGCTTTCAAGTGCTTCCACGGAAACCTCAGAACTGGATGGTCGCGACCTTGGCCTTCACCTTCTCGACGAGCGAGGACGGCAGGGGGGCGTAGTCCAGGGAGGAAGCCATACCCTGGCCTTGGTCGTAGGCCCAATTCAAGAAACCCACCAGGGCCTTCCCGGCGTCATGGCCGTACTTCGGGTGCACCAGGAGCCAAGTGAACCCCGAGATGGGATAGGCATTGGCGCCCGGCTCGTTGGTGATCATCACCCGGAAGTCGGACGGCATGTTCTTCAAGGCGCCCGAAGCGGCGGCCGTCACGGTCTCCACCGAGGGTTCCGGGTAATTGCCGGCCTTGTTCTTGATCAAGGCGAAGGACATCTTGTTCTGGTGCGCGTAGGCCAGTTCCACGTAACCGATGGCGCCGGGGATCTGTTTGACCAGCCCCGCGACACCCTCGTTACCCTTGCCGCCCACGCCCGCCGGCCACTTGACCGCGGTCCCGCGGCCGACCTGGGAGGCCCAGGAGGTGCTCACCTTGGACAGGTAGTCGGTGAAGATGTTCGAGGTTCCGCTGCCGTCGGAACGGTGAACCACCGTGATGTTGGTGTCCGGCAACTCCACGGAGGGGTTCGTCGCCTTGATCGTGGCGTCGTTCCACTTCGTGACCTCCCCCATGTAGATCGCCGTCAGCGTCTCACCGGTCAGCTTAAGCCCCGCGGAGACCCCCGGCAGGTTGTACACCAGCACCACCGCGCCCATGACCGTCGGCAGGTGGTAGATCCCACCGCTGACCTTGCTGATCTGGTCGGCCGTCATTGGGCCGTCCGAGGCCCCGAAATCGACCGTGCCCTCGGTGATCTGGCGGATGCCGCCGCCCGACCCGATGGATTGGTAGTTGATCTTCACGCCGGCCGACTTGTTGTACTCGTAGAACCACTTTGAATAGATGGGGTAGGGAAAGGTGGCCCCGGCGCCGTTCAGGCTGGCCGCCCGAGCCGACGCGGAGAGGCCCATCCCCAGGGCCATCGCCACCGCCAGGATCAAGTTCGTCTTTTTCATCGTCCGTCTCCTTAGGTTTGTGACTGGATTCTAGTCGGCCCCCGGTCGGGCCCCTGTTACGTCTTTGTTACAACTCGTTACCTTGGGTCAGGCCCGGATTCACCCGCCGGTCATGCGGACCGGCGGGCTGTTCCAGGTCCGGGGGCGGGCCCTTGCGGCGCCCGTCCCCCGGGTAGCCCCCCGGGAGGCCGGGAGGCAGGGATCCTTCCCGCCTCCCTGAAGGGCGGGCGGACCCCAAGGGATTCTTAGATCTTGACCACGAAGTCAAGCTGGCTGCGGAACAGGGGCTGGCGCGAGGTGCCGCCGGCGGCGTTCGTCGGGGTCCCGCCGAAGAGGTCGGGCACCACGCGCTTGACGGCGTATTGACCCAGGCTGACGGTCAATCCGTCCGCCAAGTCGTAACTCACGTCGGCCTTGAGCCACTTGTTGTCGTTGTAACCGGCCCCGGAGTCGGAGTCCGAGTAGAGGCTCAAGACCGCGTTGGGCTCGATATAACCCCACTGCAAGCCGAGGCCCAGTTTGTCGACCTTGGTTTCCACCTTGGCGAAAAAGGCGTTGGCATTACTGATCGACGCCAAGCCGTGGATGTTCGCGTTGGTGAACTTGTTCAGGTTAAAGCTGTTGGTGTTTCGGGCCGCGTGGAAGGTCCACGTGAAGGCCTGTCCGCCGATCTTGTTCTTGATCTTGACCATCCCCTCCACCATGCGGATGTCCGGGATCCAGCCCAGTTGGGACGGGGCCTGGCCCTTGATCAAGGAACCGGGGGCCACCATGCCGTTTCCTGTCACACTGAAGGGCCCGTTCAAGGCGCTGACCCGGGTAAATGAAGCCGGAACAGTCCCTTCCATGCTGGTCACCCAAGGGACATCTTCGTAACCCGCCATCACATGGATGTCCTGGTCCATCAGCATCAGGTCCTTGCTCAACTGGACGTTGTAAAGGTACTGTTCCAGTTTCGCGGCGCTTTCGTTGCCGATGTACATATAGTGGGCTTTCGCCCCGAATTGCTCAGGCAAGCGCACCGCGACCGCGGCGCCTTCCGGGTTGGTATCGCCGTCCCAGGTGATCGCGGTGGAATCCAGGATGTTGAGCATCTTGCCGGCGTAGACGTCCACCTTTCCGCCCAAGTACTTCGGGGTGTACATGAAGTACGCGGTATCCAGGAGCAGGGCTTTATCGGTGTCTTCTCCGCCCAAGGTCTGGTTGGTCGAGGTGGGGTCGCTCGGGTTGCCCGTGGTGCCGCTGATGGCGCCCGTGGCGATCCGGAAGGCCGCGAAGACCTCGGAACTGACCTGCTTTTCGGCGCCGAAGCGGAGCCGGATACGGGGCCGGGGCCGGTTCGGGATGTTCACGTTTGCGGGCCAAGGGGTGCTGAAGTTCTTCGCCAATGGCGAGTTGTCCTGCGCCTGGGTGAAGTACTCGTACCGGAACCGGAAGTCGCCCTTCCACTTGAGTTTGCCCGCCGATTCCAGGTCTCCGATGCGGCTGGAGAGCGTGGCCATACCCGAGTTCACGTCATCCTTATATTGGTCCAACGAGTCCTTCACTTCCGAGGCGGATTGGGCTGAGGCGCGCATCGCCAGGGACATCGATGCGGCGGCCAGGACCAACGCCAACATCCAAAAGCGTTTCATGTCTGCTCCTTCGCAGTTTTAGTATTTCCATCCCGGGATCCGTCCGACCCGACGGCTGGCTTGGGGTAGGAGAGGCGTTCAGGGGCCGACTAACGGACCCGGATCAAATCCCGGGCGCAAGATAGGCGTCCGGGGGGCCCCGGACGTTTCGCGCAAGTTAAATGCCTGTAAACATTCGTAACCTTGGCCGTCCACCGCTTATACAAGTTTGTGGACAACCCACTCGATAGAAGATCAACCGATCATAAGTTTCACGAAGAAATCCACCGCGAATGGGGCCAAACCCGCCTCCCAATTCGGGTCGGACCCCATCAGTTCAATCGGCGTTCCCAACCGGTCCGCGATTACTTGGATCCCCTTACGACAACCGGGAAAGGGTCGGTCCCGTCCGATTCCCTTCCGCCGACCAATTCCTCCAACCTTCTCCCCACACGGCCCATGTCGCAGGGGGTCGCGAGATAGGCGTCCACCCCCCAATCCAGGACCTGTTGGATGAGCTTGAAATGGGTGAAGGGAGCCAACGCCAAAAGGACCCGTGGACGTTGCCCCCACGCTCTTTGGAAGAATTCCGCCCTTTTTCGGTGGTCCGGATGCAGGTCCGAAAGGCACATCACGACGGCGTCGGGATTCGCGGACCTGAATAGCGTCTCGACGTTTTTTCCCCCGGAGGCTGCCCAGACTTCGTGCCGGAAACCCAATTGGGACCTTAATTCCCTGACCTCATCGAACAACCCATTCACCATGAGCACTCGCATGTTCGTCCTCCATTGATTTGATGGAGACAAGTTAACGCGGGAAGCCGGGCGGGTCTGGGTCATGCGGATCAATTTGTGGTTAAATAATGGCACACCACAGAAGGCATTACCACACAGGCCAACCCCAAGGAAGGTGGCGTGATGGCGGTTTGCCTGGAAAAAGGCCTTGGGGGAAGCGGACTAAATTAAGGGATTGAATTCCAAAGCATGATTTCCACCGGGTAACCGCCCGCCATCATGAAACAAACGACGTCGGGCCCCAACCGGGGCCAGTCCCTGATTTCGCTTTTCTCGGGCAAGTGGACGGAAAAAGGCTCCTCGCTCCGCCAAACCCTGTTCTTCAAGTGGCCGCAGTAAATATTCAACAGCTCCGAGACGACATCCTCCGGGACAACTTCTTCGTCACTTCCACCCGCCAAGATCCGGCCGATCTTCAGCGCGAACCCATGGGGAACCCGTAAGACGAGGTGCAACTTCGCCCGACCGCCGAGGACGGCTTTTCGCTCGATGGCGACACTGGAAGGCATTTGGGAGACCAGCGAAACGTCCTGGGTCTGCACGTTCACCCATTTCCCGATCACCCTGTCGAAGATTTCCCTCAAATCCCCTTCGGTCACACCCAACCCGATGTTGCCCCGGATCATGTTTGACAAAGATCCCTCCTGTTTACAGGAACCCATTTATTCGCGACGGTTGGATCGGTTCCCTATTCCACAAGCAGTTCCACGGCTTGGTCGATCACCGGATCCGGGGCTTGGGCCGCGGGTTTTATGAGGCCCCGGCCCCCCCTCGGGTATCCGGGTCCCCGGCATACCCCGAAGCCTAGAGTTCCAAAAGCGCCGATACTCCCGCCACGATTTGGGCCGGATCCGCCGGTTTGGCGAGGAGTCGCACATGGTCCAGCCCGGAAACCTCCGCCCTCAGCTCCTCGGTGATTTTCCCCGAGAAGACGAGGACCGGCTTTCCCTTGAGGATCGGATTGCGCCTCAAATGACCCAGGAAGGTATAGCCGTCCATCCCGGGCATCTCCAGGTCGGTGACGATCAAGTCGACTTTCTTTTGGGACATCTCCTGGAGGGCTGTCCGGCCGTCCCCGGCTTCCCGGACCTCGTCGTCCGGGAATGCGGCCTGGAGGGCGCGCCGGATGATCCCCCGGAGCGTCTGCGAGTCCTCGATGACCAGGATCTGCCGCGGACCCTTGGGGCGGGCCCAGGACGTGTTCTTGGGCCCCGCCGCCGCCTCGACTCCGGACAACAAACGGGTGACCTGGGTGAGCATCGCCTGGCGGTCGTTTTTGGGCACTAAGACAAAGCCGGCCCGGGTGGGGGGCGGCCTTTCCCCTGGCCCCGTGGCGTCGGAGGAACAAAACACCACCGGGGCTGGACCGGACCTCAGTTTCCGATTCAACAAGTGGGCGTCCTCCCCGATCCCCAGGGGCCAATCGGTCACCACCAGGTTCGGTAGGTTGTTTTCCCAATGCCGTAGGGCCTCCGTGGGGGTCGAGGCCTCCAATACTTCCAAGTCCATAATGGACAGCCGGAGGGCGGAAGTTCCCCGGGTCCTTGTATCCGAATCCAACAGGAGGACCCTTTTGGGCGCGTCGTGAATCGGAGGGTCGGATGTCATTCGGAGGCCACCAATACCTTCTCGATCACTTCCTGGAGCATCTGGGCTTGGAACGGTTTTCGGATGAATTCCTTGACGCCCTTTTGGGCGAGGGAGTGGAGGACCGCCTGGTCCCCCTCGGAACTCACCACCACGACGGGAAGGGCGGCCAACATGGGGTCCCGGGTCATCCGCTCGATCATTTCCACGCCGGTCATGTCCGGCATGTTCAGGTCGGCCAGGACCACGTCCATCCAATGGAGCTTCATCTGCTCCAAACCCTCCTTCCCATTCGAGGCCTCCCAGATTTCCCCTAGCGGTATTTGGGTGGCCTGTAATGTCCGTTTGATGAAACCCCGCATGGTCGCCGAGTCGTCCACGATCAGGATGCTGATGGGCATGGGATTCTCCTTGGTTGTGCTGAAGGATCAATGCACCGGAACGGATTTCCTCTCCGACAGGGGGTTCGGGCGGGTCGGTTCCCGGACCGGGTCCAGGTGGACTCGGCGGCCAAGCAAGTCGGGGGACAGGGCCGGCGGCAGGGGTTGCGGCGCGGGCTCCCCGGGGGACAACGAGGGCATCCATTCCCCGATCCGGGGCTCGGTGGCCGCGGCTCCCTCCACGATACCCACGAGCTGGGTGACGACCTGCTTGAGGCCTGAGGCCTGCTGGGCCATCTCCCCGGCGGCCACGGCGGTTTGCTTGGAATTGGAATTATTGTCCTGCGTCACGGTTTCCAGCTTATCCATCATGTCCCCAATTTCACGGATCGACCGGGACTGTTCCTGGCTCGAGGCCTGGATTTCCATGAGGAACGCCGCCACCTTCTGGGTGTTTTCCATCATTTCCCGGAGCGACGTCCCGGCGGATTCGGCCACCGTCATGCCCCGGGAGGCCTGTTTCGCGTTCTCCTCGATGAGCTGGCTCGTCTCCTTGGCGGCTTGGGCGCTCCGTTGGGCCAGGCTTCGGACCTCCTCGGCCACCACGGCGAAACCCTTCCCGTGCTCGCCCGCCCGGGCGGCCTCCACCGAGGCGTTAAGCGAAAGGATGTTGGTCTGTTGGGCGATCTCCTCGATGGACTTCACGATCTTATAGACCTTGTCGGCGCTCTCGTTGACCGAACGCATGGCGGCCAAGGTGTCCTGCATCGACAGGTTGGAATGGGCCATATGGTCGAGGGTGTGGGCCATCAACTGGTTGGCGTGGGTGGCCCCTTCGGCGTTTTGCACGGTCCGGCTGGACAGTTTCGAGAGGGCCACGCTGGTCTGGAGCAGGCTCTCGGTGGCTTCCGTCGCGCCCTTGGCCTGCCTCGCCCCCGCCAAGGCGATCTTCCCGGAAACCTCACCCACCCGTTCCGCGCTCCCCACCATCTGGGTCGCCAAGTTCTGGAACCGGCGGCTGATACCGAGGGAGAGCAGGAGGCTCAAGCCAAACCCAAGGATCAGGCTGACCACCGCCAGGACGAGCATGAGGAGGTAGATGGTCCGGTATTCCTTCAGGCCCTCGCCCACCAAGATCTCCGAGCGCTTCCATTTCAGGTTCACCAACTTGTCCATCTGCTCCACGATGGGATCCACGACCGGAAAGAGGTTGCTGCCCTCAAGGCTTTCCAGTTCCCGGGCGTCGTGCTTCTCAAAAGCCTCCCGCAGGGACATGAGAAAGAGCTTGTTGTCGTTCAACGTCGCGTTCACGATCTGCACCGGCAATTTTTCGTCCGCGTTGATGTCCTTGAGCCCAAGGTACGATCCCCAGTTCGATTGGGCCTTCTGGATCGAGGCCTCCAGCTGGTCGCGGCCCATTTCCCAACTTTGACCCGCCCTCGTCTTTTCCACGGCCCCCACGATGCCCACCGAGTAGGCGTCGGACACTTCCTTCAGGTTGTTGAGGGGGCTGCTGCTCGCGTAGACCTTTTGCAGGTTGTTGGCCATGTTCTTGGCGACCTCCAACCCCACCCCCCCCACCACCCCCACCGCCACCGCCAGGACGGCCGCC
>Ga0265334_10000619_pt1 | contig 17854 bp, 16 predicted proteins | sample 42023metaG_FD_192442 | JGI IMG/M metagenome (GOLD analysis project Ga0265334, IMG submission 192442) | Rhizosphere microbial communities from Carex aquatilis grown in University of Washington, Seatle, WA, United States - 4-20-23 metaG | ecosystem: Host-associated > Plants > Roots > Rhizosphere... | reverse complement strand
TTCGTCTGTAGACGGTCATAGCTTTCAGTATATACGCCACTCCGGGAACGCCCGGACGACGAGGAAGCCGGGAGGCAACTACATCCCACGACCTACCGGTCGGGGAACTGCTGTTGGATTAGAGGGCTCGAACCCTGCGCAACAGAGGCAAGACTTAATGAAAACAAAAAGACACCCGAAACGTTATACGGCTGTCTCTGTTACTTAATTTGGTGGGTGATGAGGGGCTCGAACCCCCGACCTCGGCAATGTGAATGCCGCGCTCTAGCCAGCTGAGCTAATCACCCACAATTCTTTACTGATGGTGATTATACCCTGTTAGTATCTACCTGAAAAGAGCGTAGCCACCTTGGGTCAACTGTTATAATTCCTTATGTGCAAATTGTTGTAGGTTCACTCCTGACTTCGTACTTCCGTGTCGGTGCTGGCAAACAGTTACTCGTGCTGCACGGCTGGGGCGATAACAGCCGGAACTGGGGCACGTTTGCGCAAGAGCTGACTCGCAGTTATGAGGTAGTGGTGCCGGATTTACCTGGTTTTGGAGGCAGCGAAGCCCCGCACAAAGTATGGAGTTTGGATGACTACGCAGCCTTTGTGTCAGCATTTATTGATAAGGTCGGCTTGAAGCCGTACGCAATTATCGGACACTCCAACGGTGGTGCGATCGCCATCCGCGGCATTGCAAATCATGGGCTGGAGCCAGACAAACTAGTACTACTGGCCAGCGCTGGAATCCGCGGTGAGAACAAGGGGCGTAATGCAGTTTGGCAGGCCGTGGCTAAGACCGGCAAAGTACTGGCCGCTCCGCTGCCAGCCGGTGCTAAGCGGAAGCTGCGCGGCAATTTATATAAAGCTGCTGGTTCCGATATGCTGGTGGCGGAACACCTGCAGGAAACATTCAAGCGGGTCGTTGGTGAAGATGTACGGGCAGACGCAGCTCACATACAAGTACCAGCACTACTCATGTATGGTGCGGACGACACGACTACACCACCCCGTTACGGTGAGGTTTTGAGTAAAGTGATTCGCGACTCCCGGCTTGAAATACTGCCTGGCGCTGGGCACTTTATACAAGCCGACGCTCAGTCAAAAGTAGCAAGTTTGATCGAGGGCTTCGTGCAGTGATACCTAACTTGCGGACGTTATACGACCTGCGGAGCATGGCGGCGACTCTGGCGTACATGTTGCAAAACGTCGAATACGATATCGCTGCATATCTCCGCTGGTTTTGGCGTACCGAAGACTTTTCGCGAGTCATGTATCGCCGAACGCTCGACTTGACCAGGCGGACACGTCTAGTCAAACAGCTCCTGGTCTACGGCATGACACTGCAGCTGCTGGTCGGCGTAGCGTCGGTGATACTGTGGCACTGGCGTAACCTACCGGACGGCGGCTGGCTAGGTTTGGCGCTCATCGTGTCCTATCCGGTAGTCTGGGCGCATCTGATAGTTTTGCCTCTTTGGCTCACGCGCGAGCTCCATGTCAAACCACAGCAGAAGCGGCTGACTGAAGCTTCACGCTATATTTTTGCCGAGCATCCGGGAGTCAAGATAGCAATCGCCGGAAGCTACGGGAAAACCAGCATGAAGGAGCTGCTGGCAACAGTACTCAGCGAGGGGCTGAGTGTAGCCGTCACACCTGCCAACAGGAATGTAGCGGTATCGCATGCTCAGTTTGCCCACGGCTTGCGGGGTAATGAAGATGTAGTGATAGTGGAATACGGCGAAGGCAGGCCCGGGGACGTGGCAAGCTTTGCGGCCACCACCCAGCCGACGTACGGCATCATTACAGGGCTGGCACCGGCTCATTTAGACCAGTACAAGACACTCCAGGCAGCAGGCAAAGATATATTTTCACTGGCCGACTACCTACACGGTGAACACGTATACATAAACGCCGAATCTCCGGCCGCCAAACCCTTTATTGAAGAAGCCTACGAAACATACAGTACGGCCGGCGCATTAGGTTGGAAAGCGACAGACATAAAAATAGCCATAGGCGGCACCAGTTTTACGCTCGTTAGAGGCAGACGACAACTTGCGCTCCACAGCGGACTGCTTGGCAAGCATAACGTGGGACCGCTCAGCCTGGCTGCTGCATTGGGTATGGAATTAGGGCTCACGTCAGCTCAGGTCGAAGCGGGCGTTGCCAAAACCGTACCGTTTGAGCATCGTATGCAACCATATCGCCTGGGGGGCGCATGGATTATCGACGACACTTATAACGGCAATCTGGAAGGGATCCGAGCCGGTACTGAGTTACTTGCATCCCTACCGGCGCAGCGCAAACTTTACGTGACTCCAGGTCTGGTAGACCAAGGTGCCGAGACCCGGGCTGTGCACGAAGAAATAGGGCATCTTATCGCGACTGCCAAGCCAGACATCGTGGTCCTGATGCGTAACTCTGCCACGCCGCACATCCAGACCGGGTTAGCGGCAGGAAAGTTCAGCGGCGAGCTACGCTTGGAAGACCGGCCACTTGAGTTCTACCAAAACTTTGATCAATTTGTCGCAGCCGGCGATTTGGCACTCCTCCAGAATGACTGGACCGACAATTACGCATAGTGCATAACTGTACCCTATAACTGTATATTGTAACTGTACAATATACATGTTACAGTGTTTATATGAAAACAGTTGCAGTTATCTTCGGCGGCCGCAGCACCGAGCATGACGTATCCATCGTCACCGCCCTTTCAAGCATCATCAAGCCCTTGGAGCTCACTAAGAAATACCAGGTCGAGGCCATATACATCGCTAAAAACGGCGCCTGGTTCTGGGATGATAAGCTCAAAAATATCAGCTTGTTCACATCAGGTGAAATTGAGCAGTTTACCAGCCGCACCGCTCCTGCCAGCGTGCAGCTTGATGGTGGCATGACACTGTCAAAGTCGACGGGTATGACCGGCCGCAAGTTACACAAAAAAATCGACATCGTATTCCCGAGTATGCACGGCACTTACGGTGAAGACGGCGCACTTATGGGTCTGCTCGACATGGCCGGCGTACCGTATGTCGGCTGCAGCATGGAGGCGTCAGCCCTTGCGATGAATAAGGTGCTGGCCAAGCAGATCACCGCCGCGCACGATATTCCCGTCAGTAAGTTTCTGGCATTTACCGACAAGGAGCTGGAGCAAAATCTGACGGCGGCCCTTAAGGCTATTACAAAAAATCTCATGTTGCCACTGTTTATTAAGCCGGCGCACCTGGGTTCAAGCATTGGCATCACTCGCGCGACCAACGAGACAGAGCTGCGCAACGGTCTTGAGGTAGCCGCAAAATATGATGACGCAATCATTGTCGAAGAGGCTGTTGAAAACCTAGTAGAGGTAACGCTGCCGATTATCGGTAACCACGACTTAACACCAGCGTACCTCGAGCAACCACTCACCAAGCCTGAGGACTTCTTTGATTTCGACACTAAATACTTGAACGGTGGCAAAAAGATGGGTGGAGCCAAGCAGGGCGCGCAAGGCTATAGCAACATTCCCGCCAAACTTCCGGACGACCTGTATGCCAAGGCTGAGGCAATCGGCCTCAACGTTTACCGAGCCCTGGGCTGCAGCGGCATCGCACGTGTTGACATGCTTATCGACAGCAAGACCGGTAAAATCTATTTCAACGAAGTTAACCCGCTACCCGGCAGTCTGTATGCGCACAACTGGCGGCAAAAAGGTATCAGTAGCGTGGAGCTGGTAACGCGCTTGGTGGAGTTGGCTGAAGCCCGTTTCCGCGAACGCCAGGACTTAAGTACCGTGTTCAATACGAGTTTCTTGAAGCAATTTTAATCCTCCACGATTCGTAAAAACGCGAAAGTTAGCGATGTCCGTCAGAAAAAATATTGACACACTGCTACGTAAATTTGAGAGGGACTTTACCACTCACAACCTCATCGAGGTTTCTCAGTCTGCGCTTCTGCACAACCTCGAAGTCTTCGCGGGTTTAAGCGGCAAACAGGTTATCCCCGTCCTGAAAGGCAACGCCTACGGCCACGGCATTGAGCAGGTCGCAACGGCGCTCAAAAGCCAAAAGTTGCCATACATTGCTGTTGATGGCTACTTTGAAGCGCTACGCATCCGTGAGATCAGCAAACAGCCCGTGCTGGTCATGGGCTCAATACTTCCGGAGAACTTTGCCCGGATGAGGTACGACAAGTTCGCCTTCGTTGTACAGGACGAAGCAACCATCCATGCGCTTGGGAAGACTGACAAACGAATCAAACTGCACTTAGAAATTAATACCGGCATGAATCGGTACGGAGCTGCACCCGACACCGTAGTAGCACTTGTGAAGCTCATAGTGCGTTACCCGAACTTGCAGCTGGAGGGCGTGATGAGTCACCTGGCTGACAGCGACGGCGACGATCCGGCGACGGTCGATGCAGCAGTTAATACGTTTGACATCTGTGTAGAGGCAATTCTTAGCACCGGCGCGAACCCGACCATACTACACGTCGCGCAGTCGGCCGGCAGCCTCAAGGCGTGTTCAAAATATGCGAATACCATTCGCTTGGGCATAGGGTTGTATGGCATTAACCCATTTCCGCATAGCCATGCTCTGACCGCAAAGCTCCGCGCCGAGCTTAGGCCGGCCTTGAAACTAACGAGCACCATTACCAAGGTTACTGAGCTGGAGAAAGGCGACAAGGTCAGTTACAACTATACCTTCACCGCTCCTAAGAAGATGACGATCGGTGTCTTGCCGATTGGCTACTATGAAGGTGTCTGGTCATTGGCCCGCGGAACATATAAAAGGACGGGGAGTGTAAAGGTCGGCAACATATTCACACCGATTGTCGGCAGAGTTTGCATGAACCACACCATGGTCAGCCTGGGGGATATCACTGCCAAAGTCGGCGATAAGGTAGTAGTGTATAGCGACAACCCGAACGACAAGAATTCCATAGACTCCATCGCCCGTACCTACGGGCTGTTTAGTTACACTCTGCTGACGGCACTCAGTACTAATATCCGGCGGATATTAGTACCGTAAAATCTGCACGTTGGCTAGGAAAAGCTACTTTAGCCACTGCTCGATAAGTGATACAGACTGCAATACCGGCACTTGTACACCTTGAGTTTGGTGGCGTAGCGGTGCTCGCTGACCGTGGCCGTTGCCTGGGCCGCTTCGCGCGTATCAAACGCCAGCTTGTCGGCGCATGGCAGCGGCTCGCCTGGTGCCTCCGGCTTCGCGTCATGGATGCTCATGACTGGCGGTCAATGAATTGCTGGCAAAAACGCTCGAAAACTGAGTTGGTCCAGCCAAAACCCACCTGTGAGGGGTACACACCCTTTTGCGGCGGTTTCTCAGGACTCACCACGTTGTATTTTTCCAGGAACACGTGATGTTCGTTGAACCAGTCAAGATTGGTTTTGAGCCATTTCATGGCAATGCGGCGAGCGTCTTCGTGATAACCATAACGCAACAGCCCTTCGACCACTATGTATTGCAGCGGCGCCCAGCCATTGGGGTACGCCCACTGCACCGGCATGGAGCCTGGCACGTATTGGTTGAGCGGCAATGCGTCGGTAGTGGCCAGCCCGCCCTTGTTCTCGAAGCGTCTGAGCGCCTTAACCAGCGCCGCCGCTTGTCGGCCATCCGCCATACCAGCCCACATCGGGAAATAAGCTGCCAGGCTGCTAACGCTCCCCCGCTTTTCCTTCACATAGTTGTAGTCGTAGTACAGACCGCGTATCCGGTCCCACATCAGTTCGTCCACGGTCTTTTTGCGGGCCAGCGCCGTCTGCTCCCACTTGGCTGCTTCGCGGATATCGTCTTGCAGCCGGGCAGCACGGGCAAAGTCCATTTCGTACTTATACAGCAGGGCGTTGAGATCTACCGGCAGATAGTTGAGCGCGCGGCGGTTAAAGCGAGTCGTCATGTCCCAGCCGCTTTCGGCTTCCGCCAGGTCGTGCAGGTAGTTGATATCGTAGTAGCGGCTTAAGCCGTTGAACGCCAGCCGCTCATTGGGTTTTTTGTCACCAAGCCAGACCGCCTCGTACTCGGAACGTGCGACCTCCATAGCGCTCTGCAGCCATTTTTTGTCCTTGCCGTAGGCGTTGTAGACGTCAAAAATAAAGGTGGTTAGAAACGGCGGCTGCGAGCGACCCATCAAAAAAGTACGAGAACCGTTCGGAATGATTTTGAAGCGCTTTTGCAGGTACAGCAGATCCTCCAGAATGCCCTCTACGAGTACCTGATGGGGGGCATCGAGTAGACCCTGCACCATAAAGTAACTGTCCCAGTAGTACAGTTCGTTGTAATCAAAGCCAGCGCCCTCTTCGTAGCTCGGCACCAGGTAGGGTTTGGGCAAACCCAGCAAGCTCTCATCGTCCTTGGGGTGGAAGCGTTCCAGCCGCGTCCAGAATTCACGGATATAGTCGCGCGCCACTTGCACGTCTTCGGCGCTGAGTTCGCCGCGTTTTCGACCCCCAGGCAACGGTAATAGTTTTTCGGCGGTGCTCACAACCTTACGTGAAGTAGTGCCTGCAACCTTTTTGACAGCACGGGCGGGTTTTTTGGCTTTATCGATCATACCTACAGCCTAGCCCCCACTACCGTATGGGTCAACCACTTGCGGCATTGTAATAAATACCTATGAGTTAAGAGTTGGCGCCGTCGCCGAGCTGTTTGCGGCCATGGCCGTTTTCGAAATCGTAGAGCGCCTGGTGTAACACGCCCATGACCATTTTGGCCTGCGCGTGGCTCATACCGATACGGGAGATGGTGAGCGGCTGACCGTTCTGACCGGCGTTCTGCGAAAAATTCAGCACCACACCCTTACTGTTCGTGACGACTTCCATGGCATCGCTGTACATCACCCGGGGATCAATCATGACCATCAGGGTCTGTGCCTGCTGACGGGCGCTTGGCGCCGGTTCATGCACATGCTCCGGCTCGTCTTCCCGGTCATAACCGGCCAACTGCCAAAGTTCGGCCGCCTTGTCATCCTCAACCGCAAAGTGACTGATGAGCAGCAACAGAATGTCTTCGGAGGGACGCTCAGCGCCGGACTCGATGTCGTTCAGCTCCAGTTCGCCGATTTCGACTGCGCCGGACACTTCGGCCACGCTCTCACGGTTACGCTCGCGCAAGCGGCGTAGCTGCGAACCTAGGGTTTCATATGGTACAGGTTTATCGATATCACTCATTAGTATATATTTTACCGCCCCTGTCACGCTCACGCAAGCGAGCCGAAGCCGTGTGCGGGCGTGTATACTTTAGGTGATATGCAAGCAAGCATCCCTCTAGCCTCTTTGACTTCGCTGGCCGCAGGCGGCCCCGCCGAGCGACTATATACTTGCGCTTCCAATGACGAGCTGCAAGCAGTTCTGCGTGAAGCGGGCGGTGAACCGTTGTGGATACTGGGGTACGGCGCGAACGTGCTGGTTTCGGACGCCGGGCTGCCCGGTACAACCGTACTTGTACGCACCGGCGATATCGCGCGGGAAGACGACGTGGTAGTTGCCGATGCCGGGGTATGGTGGGATGACTTGGTGCAGTTCGCCATTCGCGAGAAGCTATGGGGGCTGGAGCTGATGAGCGCCATACCAGGTGGCGTAGGCGCCGCCGTCGTGGGCAATATCGCTGCCTACGGTCAAGCCGTGGCCGACACTCTCGCCTGGGTGGAAGTGTTTGACCGCAGCAGACATGAAACGCGCCGGCTATATCCGGATGAGCTCGATTTCAGCTACCGCTATAGTAAGTTCCAATCTTCAGATTTTGCGGATCTTGTCATCTTGCGCGTCGCTTTCGCCATGCACCGCACACCGAATAAGCAGCTCGAGTACGATGCCGCGCTTGCAGTCGCTCGTGATAAAAACTATGACCTCGCCAGCCTGGAGGGCTGCCGTCAAACCATCCTGGATACCCGCGGCAAAGCCGGATCGCTCTGGGATTATCGCCACCCCGAAGATTATCTGCACACTGCCGGCTCGTTTTTCCGCAACCCCATCGTCACCGACGAACAAGCGGCGACCATTATGGCTTACGACGAAACCGGCCGGAGTGCCGAGGTACTTAGTAAAATGAACAAGCTACACGGCGGCAACGGCAAACGCGTCAGCGCCGCCCAGATACTGCTGGCAGCCGGCTTTGAGCGCGGCCAGACCTGGGGGCCGGTACGTCTGCATCCCGACCACATTTTAAAAATTGAAAACACCGGCGGTGCTTCGGCTCAGCAAATCTACGATGTGGCGCAGGAAATAATCCGCACGGTACAGGCAAAACTAGATGTGGCGTTAACACCCGAAGTCCGGTTTTTAGGCACGTTCAGGGGACAGTAGCTCTGAAATTTGGCTGCCACAAAACGTAAGTATTATACTGAATCTCATGCAGCACAAACGAACCGCGGGCGGTTATGCCCACGTCGTTATACTTGTCATAGTAGCTATCGCGATCATGGTTATTGCGTTTGCTCTGTTCAACATACACCGCACTGCGGCCAAACCCACTCCTCAAGCTGCCGATTTGAGCAGTAACTGTGTAGGCCGAACGTTCACGACCGGCAGCTCCGGCCACTGCGTCGGTGATATCCAGACGCTCGTCAACTACATGGAGCATAGTGGTCTTACCGAATGCCAGTTCACGGGCAGCGCGCAGCTAGACATAAGCAGCACATACGACAACGCCACTGTCCAACAGGTAAAATCAGTACAAGACTGGGCCAGGTGCTACGCCAGGCAGGAAGGTTTTACCTCGAACGTTCAGCAGACCGGTACGGTCGATAAAGCCACTTGGGGCGAACTGTGTACCTACGGCTATACCAACCCGTCACGCAACGGCGCAACTGGGGCAGCTGGTTCAATCACCGCCGGCAAAGATGCCGGTTGTGCGCAGCTGCAACAATCCTAGACCCCAAGATCGCTCAGCTACCGACAACCGTTGAGCCCACTACCAGTCCTATCTCAGGGATAGATGTTGATGCTCGTACTCAAATTCACAGCAGTATGCTAGCATACGCTCATGGTTCAGAAAATCTCCAAGTTAAAGCGCCGCAAAGGTGCCTGGTTCGTACCCTTGCGCGGCAGTTACATTCCGGTCAGCTGGCAGGGATGGTGCACTTATCTGCCCTTCATGGGCTACCTCGCGTACAGCATGTTCGTCGCCTTTGCCTACACTGGCAACAACTGGAAAGCCATACTGTGGATCGTCCCGAACTGGACCGCTGCCACCATTGTCATGACCTGGATTGCCAAGGTTAAAAGCTAGTCACGGATAGCCGTAGTCTTAACTTTGTACGCCATTCCGGGCAAGACCGCCCCATTCCACGACTGTAAATCCGCGCCGAGCCGGTGTCGTGAACTGCTGGGGTGCCAGTTTCTCAGATTCCTGCAGTCCTTCAAAATCCAGGAACACCCGAATAAGCGTTTGTGGCCGGGGAGAGATAGTAAGTGGCGCCAGTACGTTCATCTGTGCCGTGCTCAGCCACGTCAGCCGTACATATGGCGTAGCGGGCAGTTTTGGCTGCCAGTACGCCATGAAATCAGAAATTTCTTTCGCGTTCAGGCCTTGCTTCTTGAGCTGTGTCTTTATAGTCGCTACGGCTTGGCTACCTTTTACAATCGTACCACTCGTGATGTCCGGATACGCCCCAAACCCTTCACCCTCCCAGTACAGCGAATCATAGATTTCCCCTTGGTATGTCAGCTGGCCAGATGGCTGGGCCAGTACGTCTTTCCAGCCACCCGTCGTATAAAACGGGTTTGATTCCTTGACCTGTGCCCCTACCTGTACTGACACGTGCTCTGTTCTCTGAGGATATAGATAAATCACTGGCTTAGCACATTCTCCACCAGAGAACATATCCGTGCGCTGTTGCACGACATATTCGCCCAGGCTGTCTTTAAACATAAAATACGCGTGATCGCTTAGGAAGTCATCAACTGATAAGTTCTTTAATGCTGCATCCGTAATCATGCCGGCATCCTGAGCCTCTTTGTAGTCTTTTGTGTATAACTCCTGCGTCAATGCCGAACCAGCCGGAAGCTGATACAGCGCCTGGCCGTCCGCAGAAACACCAACTTTGACAAGCTGGCTGGTGCTCACGTTTTTTGCCACTACATAGCCGCTGGAGCCACAACCCGTTATAGCAGTGAAGTAGCTGCTAGAATTGTCCACACCGGTCTGCCAGGTCACTTTCAGGCTCCGATCACTGCCAGCGGGTTGGGTGTCAATTATGCTATTTTTGAGGTAAGCAAAGCTGGAAAAGAGGTTACCGAACGTAACATAATCCTCATTTATCTGAAACGCTGGATCATCTTTGACGACCAGCTTATAAATTGTGTCATAGCCGGCAGTACCAATCTTGGTCGGCTGCGCGTCGGCCTTGCTTTTGTAACTACCCCGGATATCACTCAACCCATCCAGCGTAAAACTACCGTAGCCGTTCAGCGTACTCACAGAAAACTCCTGCCCATTTACGCTAACGTTATCCGGAACCAGCAAGTCCGTGATGTCATCCGATGTATCTATGGTGACATTGCCGGTGAATGCTTTAGCGTATTCGCTAACAAAATCAGACATGTATTGTGCATCTGTGCCGTAACGAGCGATTATCTTGTACTGACCGTCTTTCTCAAGCGCGAGCTGTGTTTGTGAATCACCAAGTCCGTTATAGTAAGGTTCCACAATGGCTAAGACTTCGCTGCCGTTTTTAAGCGTACCAATCTGGTAGTATTTGATATCACCTGCGTCAACTGATTGCGGGTCTTTGCATTGGCCAGTCGTTGGGTCGTAACCACTGGCCGGGCAGTCTTGTCCTAGCACACTCGTGTCCGCAAAAATCTTTTGGTCATCCAGTAATTTGGGAGTTTGTAAGTATGTTGCGTCAGAGGTTTTGAGCGTCACCGGCTGCGCCGTTTTCGGCTTCTCGGGGATTGCTGCCGTGTGACTGACGGGCTTGTTATGCATAGCAATGTTGTTGGAGCGTTTATCCCGCCGCAGAAGATAGAGTGAACCAGCAACAATGACACTAACCACCATCAGGGCGATTAAAATCCGTCCGAACGAGAGTACGATTCGTTTCGGCCGCCTTTTGGCGGATACCGGGAGCTGTGGAGACTCACTATTTGGCAAAGGGATAGATGTATCCGCCTTGACACTCTCAGTCACTGGCGTGACTACAGTTTTTTCTGCTTTTTGTGCCTTTTCTTTTTTTGACTCTGACATACTTCCACAACCCTTACGTTCTTAAGCTCATCATGAAGTAACCGCCAGCCGGTGTCAATAACACTGCATGGGCTCCTCGGGTGGGAGGCTCGTCCTGCCGTAGAACATGTCTTTACCCATGACGGAATGGGTGAGATTATCAGTGAAGTTAGCAGCCTCTACGGCCCGAGGACATTGACGCGCTTTTCACAGCCACCGGACACGCTCATTGCTTATCGCTCGGCAAGGGGTACTTGAGCGCAAACTCGCGGACGGCATCGCGCAGCTCCTGCAAACGCGCCTCGTCCTCTCGATGCTCAACCGCCTGCTTCATCCAGTCAGCGATCTGCTCCATGTCATCTTCTACCATACCGCGTGTGGTGATGGCCGGCGTACCGAGCCGGATGCCACTCGGGCGGAACGGTGGCAACGGGTCATCGGCAACAACATTTTTGTTGAGTGTCAGGCCGATGCGGTCCAGCACGGCCTCGACCACGCTACCGTCCAGCCCAAAGCTCTGGTACACATCGGCTAGTATTAGATGGTTACTCGTTCCCCCTGTTAGGAGCTCAAAACCGCGCTTTTTCAGACCGTCAGCCAGCACGGCCGCATTGAGCACGATTTGCTTGGCATAGGTTTTGAACTCTGGCTTGAGTGCTTCGCCAAAGGCGACTGCCTTGGCGGCAATGACGTGCTCCAACGGACCTCCCTGCGTACCAGGGAACACTGCACGGTCGATCAGCGTCGGGATGTTCTCGATCGTCTTCTCCGGCGCTTTGAGAGGATTGCCTACCTTGCCCTTGCTTAGGATGAGGCCCCCGCGCGGGCCGCGCAACGTCTTGTGCGTTGTCGTAAGTATGACATGAAAGCCATCGTCAAACGGGTTGCGCGCCACGCCGGCGGCAATCAGCCCCGCGATATGCGCCATGTCAGCGACCAGCAGGCACTGATCGCCCACTTCACGCCCGATGGCGGCAAACTTGGCATAGTCAAGCTCGCGCGGATAAGCGCTAAAGCCGGCCAGAAGAATGCGTGGTTTATACTTGAGCGCCAGCTCGCGCAGCTCATCATAGTCTATTTCGCCCGTGGCCGGATCTTTCATTTTGTAGCGGATAAAGTTGTATAGCTGCGCACTCTGGGTAACCGGCGCGCCGTGCGTCAGGTGTCCACCATGGCTTAAGTCCATTGCCAGGATGGTGTCGCCAGGTTTCATCCATGCAAAATACACCGCCTGGTTAGCCGGCGCGCCGGCATGCGGCTGCACATTGGCATGGTCGGCCTTAAAGAGTTTCTTGGCGCGGTCAATGGCAATCTGTTCCACTTGGTCAGTGTTTTCCTGCCCACCGTAGTAACGGCGGCCCGGAAAACCTTCGCTGTATTTGTTGGTGAACACGCTGCCCATCGCGTTCAGCACATCCCGCGACACGTAGTTTTCGCTCGGTATCAATTCTAGGCCCTCGCGCTGGCGCTTTTCTTCGGCGGCAATCAGCCGTGCAATTTCCTCATCAATCATCATTAACATCCCCTTAAATCTAGTTACAGTATAGCCTAGGAGCGGAGGTAAAAGAGAACATACTCTCTTTTACCGAGTACCGCACGTTATGTCATTGCAAGGCAATGATATAGGCCGGTGAGAATGATAATTAAACCATGAATCAAGTCTAGCATTTTGTATCGGCGACACCTATACTGGCCTTTGGATCAGCCAAAAACAAAAAAATCTGTCAATATCTCAATTGCGCCTCTCTATACAATATGTGATATACTATGCTACGTTATGCCTACAACAAATGAGAAAATCGGTGAATTTATAGCACAGATTCGCCAGGAACGCGGTCTTACCCAAGCCGAGTTTGCCAAGCAGCTCGGCACTTCACAGTCAGCCGTCAACCGCATGGAGAAGGGCCGGCAAAACCTGAGCCTGGAAACTATCGGGCGCTTAAGCGGTGTCCTGAACAAGCAGATTATTACCCTCCCCACCGGTAACAGCGTGAACCTGCGCATAGAAGGTGGCCATGAGCTGCACGGCCGGATGCCGCTCAAAACTAGCAAAAACGCAGCCGTGGCACTTTTGTGCGCCAGTCTGCTTAACCATGGTGTCACCCGCTTCAAAAACTTCCCGCGGATCGAGGAAGTCAACCGCATCATTGAGGTACTGGAAAGCATTGGTGTGCATTTCAAGTGGCTCCCGGGCAACGACCTGGAAATCCGCCGTCCGGAAAAGCTTACTCTGGATACCATGAACAAAGAGGCCGCCCGCAAGACCCGCAGCGTTATTATGCTACTGGGCAGCCTGATGCACGAGTATGACAGTTTCAAGATCCCCTACGCAGGCGGCTGCAAATTGGGTGAACGCACCGTGGAGCCGCATCTGTTCGCGCTGCAGGAGTTTGGCGTGGACATCGTGGCGACCCAAGGGCACTACAATGTTACCGTCAACAAAAAGGCCCCCAAGGAACTGACTCTGTACGAACAGGGCAACACTGTTACTAACAACGTGATGATGGCTGCCGCCCGGACCCCCGGCGAGACCTACGTACAGTCAGCTAGTGGTGACTATATGACGCAGGACCTCGCATACTTCCTGCAAAAGCTTGGCGTCAAAATTGAAGGAGTCGGCACGCCGTTCCTGCGGATTACCGGCGCGAAAGAGCGCATCAAAAAGAACGTCACATACGCCCCGACCGAAGATCCAATCGAGGCGATGTTTTTTATAACCGCGGCCGTGGTCACCAACAGTGAAATTACCATTGAGCGTGTGCCGTACCGCTGGATCGCCCTGGAGTTGTTAAAACTTAAGAAAATGGGCCTCATGATGACAATGAGTGAGCCGTACAAGGCGGCGAACGGCATCATCGATCTGTGTGATATTACCGTGCACAAGCACGACGGTAACCTGCAAGCACTGGCGGACAAAATCCACCCTAACCTCTATCCAGGCTTGAATCCCGATAATCTGCCCTATTTCGTATTGATCGCCTGCATGGCCAAGGGCCGTACACTGATCCACGACTGGATTTACGAAGGCCGTGCCGTACATTACACTGAGCTCAGCAAAGTCGGTGCGCAAGTAGAGCTGGCCGACCCACACCGCTTATACATACTGGGGCCGACGAAATTCAGCCGGGCCGACGTGGTTACGCCTCCGGCATTACGCCCAGCTTCACTGCTGCTCTTAAGTATGCTGGCAGCGAGTGGAGTGAGTACCCTGCGCGGCATCTACGTGATCCAGCGCGGTTACGAAGGCCTGACCGAACGGCTAAACAGTCTGGGCGCACACATCTCCCCATTCTACGACATTTAAGCGGTAGTAAAATCCATAAAAGTCTCTGACAGAAGGTCAGTCTTGGCGCAGCTACACATGGTAGCTTTCATGGAGCGGACAAGAGGAAGCGTGGGGAATTGGAGAGCGGTTGGCTCGACCAAACGCTTCTTAGTCCGCCAGGCGCGGCCTTCTGGCAGCACGCCTTTGAAGTCAGGTAGTAGTTGATGGTGGATGGTCAAAGTACGACCACACCATTTACATTAAAAAATGCGGGATGGCACACAAAGACCATTGTGAGCTGGCGGGGACTCCACTTGACCTTTACGGCGACCCACTCTGGTACCCCCTCGGCATACCATGTGACCCGCATGATCGCGATCGTCGAGTCGACCCCTTGCATGGCATCATTTGTGCTGTTAGCAGACGATGTACATACATAGGAGCCAAGCTCCAGGTTAGTTACATGGGTATGCGTGCAATCGAGCACATGCTGTACTCGATCAAGCACCGCCTGGAATACTTGGGCTAGTACTGCTGGCATCACCTTTTCAGATTGCACCCTGCCCCCCGAAGAGGCTTTCAGTCACGGACTATCCGTGGCCGACCGTGCCTTTTAGACCCGGCACTTGAATGTTTTGCCGTCACTACAAAACATTATGTGTCAGGTCTGAAAGAGGTCAGCGCATACGCTTCCTCTTGTCAAATTACGTTCGGGAAGAGGAGATAAACTCTCAAAACCCATTCGCGAACCCACTAACCTTAGATAAACGGACCTACGTATGTCTGTAAGATATCCCCTAGATTTTCTGTATTCAGTTATTGTATGGCGGGATTAGCGTGCCACAATACCGGCCCGGGCCGGGGGCGTCCAAGTGGACTGCGTAGCCGCACGGAACGTGACCTGCTTGTAGTTGCGTATACAGCGGTAAACGGCGGCCAGCTGCACGAGGTCCATCGCATAGAATAACAGATACATACATACGCCCTGCAGGCTCATCTTAACTTTCTGCTTGTTGGTGAGGTATTCATCCGGCCAGATAGTCCACATCGTATAGAGAGTAATCGTGACATATGCGCCCAAGATGATGCTCGGCGTGTGGCGCGAGATGCTTAGGTACACGATGAAGCCGAGCATGGCTGGGCCCGCCATGAGCAGCAGCTCGCTCAAGATGGCCATAGGTATGCGATACACCGTGAGGCGGCGAGTGTATTTTTCGTCATCGCCGTTTAAAAACAGTGCGCGGTACTTGAACAGGTTTTGCAGACAGCCGAGTTTCCAGCGGTAACGCTGTTTGAACAGGGCTTTATACGTCTGGACACCTTCGGTCATAGCCACCACGTCGGCAGCGTACTCGATACGTTTGTGGCGGTTACCTTCGTGGGCGATTAGCTTCATGCTGAGGCCGATATCCTCGGTTTGCGTGTCGGTGTCATATAGACCGGCCGCCTTGACGATGTTAGTCCGGTACGTAGAGGCCACACCACCCACGATAAACTCGCTTCTGCTCAGGGTATAGAACTTCTTTGAACGGTAGCCAATCATGTGCTCAAACCGCTGTAGTAGTGCCAGCCAGTTGTCGCCGCCCATCACCCGTACATTGGCAGCGATGCCTATGATATCCGGGTCATCAAAATGCCGCACCGCCCGTTCAATAGCGTAGCGGTCTAGCAGCGAGTCAGCGTCCAGGCTCATCATAAGTTCACCGTGTACATAGTTCGCAATCGCGTTGTTCAGGGCCGCGCCCTTGCCCTGGTTTGTCTGGCTAACCAGCTTGATGTTGAGCATGGGGGCAGCCTCGCGGGTATACTTACGGTACAGTCGGCCGCTGCGCATAGAACGCACGATATGGCTACTGGTAACGTATTCCTTTTGTTTGGCGATGTAGTTATGTACTACTTCCGCCGTGTTGTCTTTGGAACCATCATTAACCACGATGACTTCGACTTTCGGGTAGGTGTTGCGGCGAATAGAATCCAGCGTGCGGGGTACGCCAAGCCGTTCATTGTAGGCCGGTACGATAATGCTGATAAGCGGCTGGGGTTTTGTCTGCGGAGCTATCTCAACCTGTTGGCGGGCAGCTTTTTTGCGTTTAAATTCCTTGATGTCGTACACATTGGCACCAACAACATAGAACCCCAGGTGGAGCATACTGAGCACGTTTGCAAAAACCAGTATGTACGCCAGAATTTCCTTCATACTAGGCAACCCTCTCGAAATCAAAAGTCAGCAATTCGCGGTTCTGATACAACAGGCCGACACAGGTTTGGAGTGTCAAAATTGGTTTGCCGCTGTAATCGAGCACGGCGGCGGAATCACTCGGGCTGACAACCTTGGTGCTGCTGAGCGTGTAATAAAAGGTATGGCCGTTGTTGGTTTTTACTAAGGCGACCGCGCCGGCCTGGATTTTCGGCAGTGATCCAAATAGATTGGACAGCGCGTGGCCGTATATAAAAGTATTCCCTGCCTGGTTGTTGGGCTGTACGGTCATGGTAGCGAACTGCACGTTGGTCTTGGTAAGCGTCCACTGGCCCGTCGCAGGATCGTAGTAGCCGGGAATGACTGACAGGTCAAGATTCAGGCTTGGGATAATCAGCTGTACGGGCATGCCCGAAACAGCGCTTTCGGTCAAAGTTGAGGTAGCCGTAGCGACCTGCACGCCAGCCGGTGCCGGTGGTGCACTTACGATGTTCACGGCCTGTTCACGGATAATACTAACTAACAGCAAAGCTCCCGCTACCATAAGGCACGTGCCTAGTACCATTGCTGCTCGTAGTCGCTTTGTCATAACTGGTCAGTTCCAAAAGAAAACGGAGGATTGCCGCGTTTAAGCGGCAATACCCTCCGTCTTAGCTTATGGATTTGTTTAGGTTTTTACGCCCGGTATGCCCGCTTGAGCGCGAAACGTACGACCGTAGAGACCACGATGGCTGAGCCAACGATGATCGCTGTAATCGCCACGAACGTCAGCAAGCTGTTACCGTGGGTGTTCGGAAGTAAAACTGCACCGCCGCCAGTAGCGACTGGTCCAGCACCTTTGCCTATGCCTTCGTACACGAGACATCCTCCCTTATTATTTACCTAAAATTTGGGCTGCAGCCGACATGCCCGGAGCGCTAACGCTTCAGGTATATGAGACCTCACTCAAATTTGTAATCGATTTTACACTATTTGTGCATGTTTGTCTATAATATTATATTGAGTGCTTATGCTTAGACACTTAAATTTAGTTGCGTTTCGCTTATGTTTATTATTTTATGGTTGTAATTAATGATTCCTTGTTATATAATATGCGCAACCTTAATCAAGTAATAGAGGCAGGAGTTATGCGTATGCAGTTGCAATCCAAATTATTTCCTTCATTAACCCGACGCACAGGTGCTATTTTGGCTGCCGCTCTGCTGCTGGCTGGCAGTTTGTCTCCTGTTTTTGGAGCCGCGACAG
>Ga0265334_10000612_pt1 | contig 17964 bp, 21 predicted proteins | sample 42023metaG_FD_192442 | JGI IMG/M metagenome (GOLD analysis project Ga0265334, IMG submission 192442) | Rhizosphere microbial communities from Carex aquatilis grown in University of Washington, Seatle, WA, United States - 4-20-23 metaG | ecosystem: Host-associated > Plants > Roots > Rhizosphere... | reverse complement strand
TTCAGCCGATAACTTTTCCATTGCTGAGCGTGGGTCGTGGGCTATTTCTTGTGGGGCTAGGTAATTTGTCATTTTTATTTTTACTTTACAAATACATTTAAGCATAAACGTCTTAAAAAGTCAACCCTACCGGGAATTTAAGCTTTTGAGCAGTAGCTTATGCTTGCAAAAAATGACCGACGGAGCAAAATAGGAAAATGGTTTTAAAAGAATTCTCCCCTGGTTCTGGCGAGGCGGATATGCAGTGGCATGTAGATTTTCCGCTGTCAGACGTACCACACAGCCCCTCAGAAGCAATCAGGTTCATGGAGATAGTTAGTAAGCTCGGCCGTTATTGTGGCGTCCCTTTGCGCCGGGCTACTCTGTATTACCTGCAGGATCGACAACTTCTGGCCGACCCAACCCTGCAAAAATCAATCCGGCAAATGGAAGTCGGCGAACTAATTGAGATTACTCACGAAATCGGCGAATAACCCAACCCCGGGAATTTAGGTTTTTGAGGGTATAATTTGACCTATGGACAGGAAGTTCTGGTGGGCTGTCATGGTGATAGCAGGAGTTGTGTTTTTTGTGGCCGGAGTTTCTTTCGTTTCAGACCTGACCGGAGCTAATTATCTGGCTCCATCGAAACATTTCAACTGGGTTGAGTTTAGCTGGGCAGTTGTAGCTTTAATAGTATTCACCATCTCGGCGTGGCGCACCAAGTTCTGGGAATAGCTAGCCGGGAATTTAGGTTTTTGAGCCAAGTAACATATCGAGTTCTGGTCGAACGATTTGATAGATTAATTCGTGGCCTTCATCATTTGGATGCAAGCCATCGGCAAGTAAGTTGCGTCTTTGCTGTTCTGCCTGAAAGCGTTCAAAGATTGGGGCAAACGGCACTCCCTCTGCCTGTGCGATCTCTTTTATATAGTCTTCGTAATTTTTTAGTTGGTTGTTGGTGTAGTGAATGTCAGACCAAAAGACTGGAGTGGTTAGCTTTTCGTCACACGCCGCGTTGCCAACAAACATTATTTTGTCGACCAGTGGTCTTACTAGCTTCAGGATTTTCTTTACATTAGCCTTGAACTCTTCGGGTCTAATTGCTTGTTCGTTGTTTTCAAAAAGTTCGTCGTTCGTGCCAATTGCCAACACAACTGTCAGAGGATCCTCGGGCCACGTGCGTACTCGGGTTTCAAGTTCAATCCTAGCTAATAAGTTGCGCGTGGTGTCGCCCGACACACCCAAGTTAAAAATCTCTGGCTGCTTATTATTTACCAGATCTTCTAGGGCCAGTTTGTCGTAATGCTTTCGCAGTTTCTCGACCCAACCACCATCAACAGACCAAAAGCCCTGTGCGATGCTGTCACCGAAGACTAAGACTCTCATGGCTCAATTTTAACCCAAACACGGGAATTTAGGTTTTTGAGCAGTCGCGAATTCGCTAGGCGATTAGCCTGCCCTCGAAGAATTTGTATTCAATATTGCTTTTGGCATCTGCGAACTTTGTTGACTCGATAATCTCTAGACCTTTGTCTTCGAAAGGTTTAAAACTTTTAGGTAGGATGTTTATTAGCTTTTTGGCCTTCAGCTCGTCCGGGAAAATATCAAAGGATAGATGACCGAGTCGCAATAAATACCAGGTGGCTACAAACAGCGAACAAGGATATTTTTTTGACTTAATGTATTCGGTAATCTGAGCTTTCAATTTTCCGTTTTCTATCAGGCTTATAACTTCGTCGCAAAGCGGAATAAGTTGTGACTCTCGAATCATCAGGTCTGGTTTGAAGCCTTTGTCTCCCAGCCACTTACTAAATTCTTCATAGTCGAAATTTGGGTCGGGGAATGAATAATCGTCCACCATGACTACCAAGCTAAACGTTTGGTCGCCTGCGTCCAGATCGCCTTTAAGCTCGCTCAATATCTGAACTGATTTTTCGTGCTCTTCATTTATACGGTTGTTCGTATAAATGTGAGCATATTCAATGGAAACGTCTTGCATCCTTTATATTCTAGCGTCAATCCCGGGAATTTAGATTTTTGAGCGTATAGTTTAAGTAATAAAGGAGATACTGTGCGGCATGGTGAATGTGAACGCAGTGTTGTTTTAGAAACCGCCGAGGAGCTTGAAAAATCTGTGGATGCACTTGTTGAACTCGGGCCGGAATACCGAGACTACGTCGAAAGCCTTGGTGAAGAAACGCCTCTAGAAATAGAGGCCTGGGAGGTGTCCTTGGTAACTAATGGTTTAAAACTTAGACTGGCCAGAGATAATCTAGCAGAAGACGCTCGAACCCGTGCTCAAGAGACTCTTGATAGTTTTGAAGCCCTAGCGGCCTAGCCGCTCGGAATTTAGGTTTTTGAGGGTATAATTTTGCTATGCCAACAGTTAACATTTATCAATCGGGGCAAGATTTTGAAGCTAAGCTTAAGTCAATGACCAGCGATTTGAAACGGCTAATTGCCGATGAGCTGTCTGGCGAAAGTATTAAGCTCGATATCGATGAGATTAGTGTTCGTCTGCTTAATGTCGCAGGCGCTGGGATGCTGGCTAAGGTTGAGCTAGAGATTCATGCCGCGGCTTTTGAAGAACGAGTCAAAAAACAAGATGAAATTTGCCTAAAAATCCAAACCTACTTAAAAGATGCGCTGGGCACAGATGCAAAGGTTTGGCTAATTCTTTCCGAGCTAGGCCACAGTTGGCAAAATACTTAACTAGTTAACTATTTAGGGAGTGTGGTGGTCGATGCCACGGGATCTGCCCGACGCGTAAAAACGTGGACTCTAGCTGATTCGTCGGTCAGCGGTTGAAAGCCGGCTCTTCGTAAAGTACGCTTGCTACTTTCGCTGTGGGCGTTATTGGTATCGACCTTAGCGGTTAATATATTAATTCCTAGCGGCCCAAGCGCATATTCAGCCAAGCTTCTGGCGGCGTCAGCGGCATAGCCCTTGCCTACGTGATTACGGTCCAGCCAGTAAAAAATCTCGGCGTCCTCAGAATCAGGCTTATCTCGTCCCAGGCCTACCTCGCCAATAAGTTCATCACCAGCCCAGATGCCAAAATCTAAATAACCTTTGGAGTTATGCGAGACTATCCGTCTTTGAGCTTCTTCTAAATTTCGCGGAACGTGCATATGGGCTTTGCGCAGTCTGTCTTTATTAGCTTTTAGCAATTCGAATAATCGTTGAGCGTCCTCCAGCTGAGCTTGGCGAAGAATCACTTCACCCTGAGTCGGAAGTTCGATAGGGCCTGGTTCGGCTAGAGTTTCGTCTGGTTCTTGTAGCAACTCGGTCATGGCGTCAGGCGGTTGATGTCGCGGATTAATTTTGAAAATTCTTCGATCAAAATTTTATAGCCCAAATCGTTGAGATGAACACCATCCTCAACGTGATAACTTTGGTCGTTCTTTAGGAGCGGAGCAAAGACGGCATGTGAATCTAAATAGGTGGTGCCGCTACCTTCAAGAACTTTCTTGGTTTCATCGTGATATTGCTGAACTGTGTCAGGAAAACGCCGATGATCGGCGTTATGCCCGTTCTCAGGATGGACGGGTGGCGGGAGGAAAAAGATAATTTTTGAGTCTGCAAATTCCTCGACAATTTTTGAGACATTCTCAAGATACCTATCGAGTGGCACCTGTTTCCATGGTGCGGCATCGTTAGTCCCAAAGCCCAAAATTGCAATGTCAGGCTTAAGCTTGGCAATAAATGGTGCCTTTTTAAGGCCATCGTCCGTATCCCAGCCGCCTACAGAACAGTTGTAGATATCCGCACCAGGCAAAGCGGCTTCGAACTGAGCAATATAATCTTTACCGAAATTCTTTAAAAGGCTGTCGCCAAAAAGAACAATCTTCATTATGGAGTAAGTCTATTGATATCTCTCGGAAACAGGATGGCTTCTTTGATATTGGCCAGGCCGACGGTCTTTTCGACCAAGCGGTCGATGCCGTAACCACAGCCGCCGTGTGGCGGCAAGCCGTATTTGAAAGCTTCCAAATAATACTTGTAGCCGGGATGTTCCGGATCCAGGCCAGCGTCTTTCATTTGTTTGACCAGTTTGTCGTGGTCAACTTCGCGCTCCGGGCAAGTAGCAATCTCTAGCCCGCGGAACAGCAGGTCGGCCCACATGACGGTTTTACCGTCGTCGCTCAGCTTGTGGTAGAACTTCATGGCTTGCTTGGGGAAGTTGGTAACAAACACGGCCTCACAGCCCTGCTCTTTTTTGGCATGCTCGCAAATCCACTTTTCCTCGTCGGGCAGCAAATCTTTTTCATCAGTCACGTCCGTGCCGGTGGCTTTGGTGTAAAGTTCGTGAACCTCCGCGACAGTGTAGTGCGGAAATTCTTTTTTAAGAACCAGCTCCGGCGCGTTCCAGCTTTTAAGCTCATCGGCGTAATCTTTGTAAACTTTGGTCAGGGCGTCGTAGGTCATGTCTTGGACCATGTCCAAAACTTCGTCGTGGTTTTTGATAAAGCCCATTTCGATATCCAGCATGGTGACTTCCGATACGTGGCGGGTGGTGGCGCTGGGCTCGGCGCGGTAAGCCGGCCCGATTTCATAAACCCGCTCAAAAGCGCCAACCATCATCTGCTTATAAAGCTGGGGGCTTTGGGCCAAGAATGCGTCCTTTTCAAAGTAGCCGACTTTGAAGACTTCGGCGCCGCCTTCTGTCGGTTGGGCTATAAGTTTGGGCGTTTGGATTTCTATAAATTCGTGCTCGGTCAAAAAATCGCGAATGTAGCGCACCAGTGCCGCCCGGATTTTGAAAATTTTCTGTTCCTGCGGGCTGCGGAGACCGATGTGGCGGGTATCAAAAAGCGTATCCAGATTTTCGGACTTGTGGGACAGAGGTTTATCAATTTCAATTGGCGACTCGTCCGTAACCGGCACCATGACTTCGACTTTGGCGTCGTGAAGTTCTGCTCCGCCGGGCGCCCGCTCTTCGGCCACAACTTTGCCGGTAATCGCCACAACCGTGCCGATTTGCATGCCGCGCAGTTTCTCGACTTCTTTATCATCCGTCAGGACGATTTGCGTCAGGCCGCCGCGGTCGCGCACAACAATAAAGTTGATACCGCCAATCAGCCGCTTTTTGTGCAGCCAGCCCTGAATGGTGATTTCTTTGCCGACGTGTTTTGCCACATCGCGCGATAGTACGCGTTCCATCGGTGTTATTTTAGCAGTTAATCGAGCTGGTCGGTAGTGGCTGGCTGGGCGGCTTGTGCGGCCAAAGTTTTTTCGGCGGACTCAATAAGCAGTTCAGTAAATTTACGAGTTGCCCTGAGACCTACGCCGGCTTCTCCTCGCGGAATTGCTTCGCGCGGTCGAGACGGACCGAAAGTTACACTGGCCGAAAGAGTGCTTTTTCTATCATCGAATTTACGAAAAGTAGTGCTGATCACGCGGGACTTATCTAGCTCAAGCTCGGGTGTAATTGGACAAACAATGTGTAGGTAAGGAATCCGATGATACTCGGCATTAGCAGTGATGTGAGCTAAATCCGGAGACAACTTAGCTTCAAAATGGTGCGCAAGGGATCTGGGCTGGCGTCTCTTAATGAACAGGTCTTCTAGCTGGATTTCTTCGGCAGGAGCTCCTGGTTCTTCCGGCTCGCCCATCAACTGGATAGCTTTGGCCCACCAGTAGACAACGCCAGACCGCGCAAGATGATCAACAAACTCATCTTTATGGTAGACATCCTGACTTTGATTAAGCTCGAGGTAGCTATTCAACTTAGCAATGACTTGCTCGAGTGTTGGCTCCTGTTCGACTCCGCCGGTTAGATTTTCTGGACTCATCGCTGCTCCCTGGACAAATTGGAAGCAAGTATAAAGACACCGGCTGGGCGGCGCAAGCATAAGTTTTACTACTTTTTGGTCAGGCCAGCGACGGCGTGCAGGTCATCGTAGCTATCAAACTCGTCGATAATTTTTGGGCCAAGGATTTGTTCCAAGATATTGTTGAGCGTAATCACTCCAGTGATTTCTTCGAAATTATTAACAACTACCAGCAAATGATGTCGGTTTTGAGTGACGGCATCGAGCGCCTGGTGAAGGTCGCAAGTTTCGTTAATAAACGCGGCGCCGCGCTGGGCGATATCAACCACACGGCCGCCTTTTTCCAAGTTTTTAAGCAATTCGGGTAGCGCCAACGTGGCTACGATTTTCGGCGCGGTTTCTTTGGCAGAGCCGCGGATGACCGGAAAGAAGGTGAAGCCGGTGGCGTGAAGTTCGTCCATCAATTTAGGGCTGACGGTTTCGTCCTCGCCAACGAAGCGTACCGATTTACGCGGCGTCATACAGCTGGCAACCGTTTTGTCGCCAAAAGTCAGAGCGCCGAAAGCCATTTTGAGGTCGGCTTCCGAGATACGACTGTCGGCCAGATGGTTCTGGCGGTTAAGCAGTTCCAGCAAATCCTCTTTTTCATAGAGGCCGGTGTGCCGGCGGGCGTGGCCAATGTACAGCAGGTTGGATAAAGGTTTAAGCACCGGCAGGAAAAAGTCCATGACTCTGAAAACGGCCGGCGAGCAGTAGGCGGCGGCGACCCATAGCCAGCCGTCGTCGCGCGGCCGCGGCGACCAAAAAATCAGCCACGCCAAGACGAGCACGGCCAGCAGGCCGGCCCACCAAGCCGTTCGCACTGACATGATTAGGATGCCGGCGGCGCCTAAACTGCCAAGCAGGCCCAGCAGAACGTCGGTTTCGCGCAGATGAGCGACTACTTTATAAATTTCAGCTGTGTGTGGCCGGTGGTCACGCGCCCGGCGCTTAAGTTCTTCGACTGGTAATAAATGGTAGACGCGTTCGAGGACCAGCGCCATCAAAAAGACGAGCATCGAAAGAGCAAACAAGTACACCATCGTTACCTCTTACTTTAGCACGAGCGACTTAGCGGCAGGACAGTATGCTAGACTAATCTCAGAAAAGGGAGACAGTATGGACAAGCGATTCTTGGGAATCCTGGTGGGAATCATCGTTATTTTTGCCGGCATTTTCGTTGTCGCGCAACATAACTCGAATAACAACAGTGGCGCTACGACGAACAACGCCCAACCGACCAACCACGTGGAAGGCCTTGGCCAAAAAGGCGTTACCTTGGTGGAATATGGCGATTACGAGTGCCCGGTCTGCGCCGATTACTACCCGATAGTCAAACAGGTGGCCGCCCAGTTCAATGACCAAATCTACTTTCAGTTCCGGAACTTACCGCTAAGCACCATTCACCCTAACGCTTTCGCTGCGGCTAGGGCCGCTGAGGCCGCCGGTCTGCAAAACAAGTACTTCCAGATGCACGACACGCTTTACGCGAACCAGAACAATTGGGTCGGCCAGGCCGATCCCAAATCAACCTTTGACACGTACGCCAAGAACCTGGGTCTCAATGTCAGCCAGTTCGACAGTGACTATGCTTCAAGCAAAGTCAATGACTCCATTAACGCGGATCTCAGCACATTCCTGAAAACCAACCAGCAGGAGGCCACGCCGACCTTCTTCCTCGACGGCAAGTTTGTCGACAATAGCCAGTTCGTTGACTCTAAGACCGGGCAGCTTAGCGTTGATAAATTCGCTACTTTAATCAACGCCGAAATCGCCTCCAAAACCCGGCAGTGAGACTTTGATGGCATTATGTATTACGTGTATATTTTGGAGAATGGATCGGAGCGCTACATTGGCCGAACGAACAACCTGCGAAGAAGAATTTTGGAACATAATGCCGGCAAGAACTTCTCGACTAAATCACCAACCAACTGGAAGTTAATTTACTACGAAGCTCATCTTAGCTTCGAAGATGCCAAACGACGAGAAAACTATTTTAAAACTAGTGTCGGCCGTAAATCATTGAGTCGAATGCTGGCCGATTATTTCAAGCGACGGTCGTTTGGTAATCAAAGCTCTACTGCCGGGAAGGCTGCCCGCCAACCTTAAGCAGTTATTGTCTTTTAGTGACCCCCCGCTGTAAGATAAAGATCAATGGAGCCTAATAAAAAGCCGGGTAAGGATCTGATGGAGAGAATTGCCGAAGCTCCGGCCGCGGCTCTGGATGCCACCATCCAAGAAACCGAGAACCTAGCGAATAAATTACCGATCGGCAAGCCGGTGGCTAGCACCCGCAAATACTGGAATATTTTGGGGCCCGGCTTAACCACCGGCGCGGCGGATGATGACCCCTCCGGGATTGCCACCTACAGCCAAGCTGGCGCACAGTACGGCTTCCAGCTCTTGTGGTTGAGCGCGTTCACATTCCCATTGCAGGCCATAGTTCAGGAAATGTGTGCCCGCATTGGCATAGTTACCGGCCGCGGTCTGGCCGCTAACATTCGCGCGCATTTTTCTAGTAAAGTCGTGTACGGGTGTGCCTTGCTTTTGTTTGCAGCCAACGCCTTTAATATCGGCGCTGACTTAGGGGCCATGGCTAAGGCAGTGCAGCTTCTACATAGGGGCGTCAGCTATAGTTTAGTAGTTATATGCTTTGTAGCCCTAACACTGTTTTTGCAGATATTATTACCTTATGCTAGGTATGCTAAGTACCTGAAATGGTTGGCTATGATACTGCTGGCCTATGTCGCTTCGGCGATTTTATCGCACTTGAACTGGGGTACAGTCTTACATAAAACGCTTACGCCAAGCATCCGGTTCAATAAAGACCAGCTTTTGTTGATTTGTGCCATCCTGGGTACCACCATTTCGCCGTATTTGTTTTTTTGGCAAACTAGCCAAGAAGTTGAAGAAGAAATCGTCAGCGGCGAAACATCACTGGCCTCCCGCCAGGGTAGCGACAAGAAGACTATCAAGAATATGCGGATTGATACATTGAGCGGCATCTTGCTATCCAATATCATCATGTTTTCCATTATCGCGGTTTGTGGTGCGATTTTATTCCCGAAAGGTATAACTCATATTAAGACTGCCGCCGAGGCCGCCGACGCGCTTCGCCCATTCGCCGGCAATCTGACTTATGGGCTCTTCGCTACCGGCATAATTGGTATGGGCTTATTGGCTATACCAGTGCTGGCCGGCTCAAGCTCATATGCCCTCGCCGAAAGCTTTAAGAAACACGAAGGCCTATACCGCAAATTTAAACAGGCTCACGCTTTTTATGGAATTATTATCGTGTCGATGCTGGTGGGCTTGAGTCTCAACTTTATCGGACTGGATCCAATCAAAGCGCTTATTTACGCTGCCATCGCCAATGGCATTGTGGCGCCGGTGGTTTTGGTATTGATTGTCATGATTAGTAGTAATCGCCACATCATGGGTGACTGGACTAACCGACGCTCGACCACCTGGCTGGGCTGGGGAGTCGCCAGCATCATGGGTCTAGCCGGCCTAGCCGCCATTTATTCAATCTTCTAGAGCCTTCCCTCTCAATCCGCATCCTGCTACTTGACTTGGAGGGCGCGCATTGTTGGCGCTCCGGTGTAGGCGACCTGCACGTAGTCTCCAGGATCAACGTCAATAGTCGCTCCAGTTACGAAACCCGTGTCTCGGTAAGTGCTACCGTCGTTCGACCACTGGATATCCGAAACGGTGCCGCCAAAGATCAGTAACTTTACCTTATATCCGAGCAGGTTCTGCCAGATAAACGGCGAGCCCAACGGGGTAATTACAGTGGTGGTGAACGGGAAGACGTGCCCCTTCAGCCGTACCGCGTTTACCTTCGCGGCGTTCGATCCGCCGCCGCCGTCGAACTCGATTTCAACAGGGGAGTTGCTCGACCATGCGCGGAAGTCATGGTCTTCCAAAACGAATTGCCCGTCGATGACGAGGTTCGTTAGGCCGTAAACCTCTACTCCACGCGGACTGGAATCATCGGCCGTGTACGACGCGACCTTGAGGCGACGCCCGACCGGGCTTCTCAGCGTGCAGACATCGGCGCCCGTTGCGCCGAATTCAAGTAGACGCAGACCGCCAGCAGTAAGGCCCGTCACACCAATCGAGAAACTAAGGCCGTCATAGGTGAGCTGGTTGGTATAGCTACCTGTCGACCCGATGCGAAGCATCCGCAACCGGTGCCCCGAAGCGATGCTCCCCGACATGATAAAGTTGAGGTTGTCCAGGATGATTTCGCAGTTGGAACCCGGCAGTAGATAGACGGCCCATGCAAAGCGGAGAGTACCCGTGTAGGTATCTGCGAGGTTGTCGGCGATGGTGGTGAAATCACGGATGACAATGGTGTTGATCCCGGCAGCCTCAGCGCTGATTGCGAACCCAAGGAGATTGGCTGTCCCATCGCCGAGCTTGGTCTGCTTCGTGTGATGTTGGCAGTTAGTGATGATGATCGAACCGAACGTCGGGTCGCCCGGTCGAGGGTTCAGGCCGTAGGCGTTGTCGGCGGCGTTGCTCTGCGTCCCATCGAGCGCCGTCGTTTTGGCGGTCTTGCAGGCGCGGAGGATCGCGAGCTGCGCGTTCACGTTCGTCGCAGTGTGGAAGTTTCGGATAAGGATTCCCTTGCCCCAGTAGTCGGAGACGAGACACCCGTCGAGAACGGTGAACATCATCGTGTCGATCTCGATGCCGGTGTCGCCCGAGTTGCTGCCCTCGCAGTCACGGACGACACAACGGCCACCGAAGCCGTAGCCGCCAATATGCACATGAACGTCACCTCGCAACACCTGCGTCGTCGGCGGGACGAGCGTGTCGTGCTTGACCCGGTACACCTTGACGCGATCTACGAATACTTCGCACGACTGGCCGTTGACGGCGATGCCGCCGACGAAGACGCCATAGTTGCCTCCGGCGAAGTCACAATCCTCGATGAGGATGTCGGTGATGTTGGTCTGCGTCTCCCCGGCGTTCGTGTGGTAGCTGATGATTTCAACATTGCGATTGATCCTGTCAGAGCCAGCGTTCGTCGGGACGTTGATCGTGGCGATGCGGCGGATGGTGATGTGGTTCCAGTTTATGCGCACTGAAACCGATGCACCGAGCACAACAGGGGCACCCCCGACCGGGTTCACGTTGTTGCGATCGATCACGAAATCGGTGACCTCGATGTTCTGGAACGTGTCGTACTGTGCCGTCCGGTTCACGTCGAGGAACGTCGGGGCGGTCGCCGAGAGACGCACAAGCGATCCGTTACCGCGGATCAGCAGCTTGCTGCTGATGTTCTTCGGAATAAGGGGCGTGGTAGTCCAAGGGAAAATGTTCCCATCGTTGCGGAATTCGATGAAACCCCCCGCAGCAGGCAAGGCGCTAAAGATCGTCTGAAGAACGACTCCTCCGTCAACGTTAGAAGCAATCTGCGCACCCGTTTTGTCGTACGCTTTTACGGTCGTACCGTCGCTAGTTAGCCGATAGGCACTAATAAATGAGGGAGATGTGTGCTTCGCCCCACCCGATGCCGCATCGAACACGACCGGATCACCATCAGCCGCACCAGCTAGGTTGACATCCGTCGCATCCTGGAGTCTGGCTATAGCTCCAAGGTTGGTTCGAGCTGACGAGGCACTGGTGGCACCAGTCCCACCTTTGGAGACGGGAAGAGTCTTTTGGGTACCGTCAGAGTTATGTTCGACTTCAAGGAAAGAATTGAGGATATCTCCCCAGGTGCCGTCATCAGAACCAGGTATTGGTAGTCTAGCCATGTTATTTATCCTGAGGCTTTTCCTGGGCTACGGTTTTACTTAGTCTGTCCGGAAATTCTTTTGCCCAAGTGGCTAAGTTGTCACAGCCAAAAAGAGTAGTTGGCTGTGAGTTGTGCTCCGCGATTACTTCTCCGTCTTTACCTTTTTCCTGAACAATTGCCTCAACAATAAACTTATACGGCGCTAGTTTTGCACCAGCCGTCTGGGCTTCTTTTAAACCAGCCAAAGAGCTTGGGAAATCGGAAGCCCATGTTGCCAGTTGATCTGTGCCAAAAAACTGGACAGGCTCGGAGGATACTTCGCCCAAAACTTGGTCATCTTTTGATAGTTTCTGGACAACAGCCTGGACGATGAACTTGTAGGGTCGTAGCGTCATGAGAGTGCCACATATCCGTTAACGACGTTGCCGGCTGAGTCCTTCGCCTGGATCAGTAGCCTGGTGGCGCCGACTGTGTCGTCGAGTCCGAACATGAATTGGCTATTACTAAGAACGCTACTCGCCGGCAGTGTCTTAGTCGTCTGTAGGAGCGTTTTCACAAAAACGAGGTTATTACTTGTGTCGACGCGAAGTACCGATGATCCTGCCGAGTGGTTGAGCACCCGGAAGGCCTGGTTATTGTCGGTGCCGGGCTGAATGCTGAGGCCTTTACCGGCGCCGTCGTAGCTGAGTGTTACGTCCGGTGCGGTAACACCGCCAGGGCCGAAATGGATCACCCCGGCACTGTCGAAGAGGAGGCGACTCTGTGTGTCGCCAGCGACCCTGCCCCTGAACCAGTATTTATTCGACGAGGCGGTCTGAACCGTATCTAGGGCCGACGTTTCGGCCGCCAGAGCGTTGATAATGAGTTGTGCCCCTTGGAGCGTTGTGGTCGTGTTCGGGCTGCCAATCCCGACTTCGTCGAAAGCGTTGATCGTGAAGACGTCGACTCCGCTCACCTCGTCGTAGATGAAGAAGTCCTGCTGCTCAATCGAGAGGCCAAGCGACCACTTCGATACGCCGTCGAGCCTGAAGATGATCTCTTCCGCATAATCGGGAGGCGTGCCAGCGGCACGGTCGAGGATCAGGCCGTGGCCGTTCGGCTGAATCTCGAAAAGCAGATGCCCGTTGACGTCTGTCCAACGTTGCACATAGCCGCTGGAGTTGGGGGCGGCAGAAAGTCGCGTCCGCTCGACGTTGCCGGTCTTGAAGATGATGTCCCCCGAGCCGTTAGCGTCACTGTCGGAGGCGAGCGTCAGGTCACCAGTTGAAGGTGCTGGTGGACGTGCATCAGACAGACGGAAGTCAGTACCGGCAACTGCACCTAGGTTGGTAAGTGCTGTAGTTGAGTCAGTCGCGCCAGTCCCGCCTTTGGTAATGCCAAGGGACTTTTGAGTACCGTCAGAGTTATGTTCGACTTCAAGGAAGGAGTTGAGGATATCTCCCCAAGTTCCGTCATCAGAACCAGGTATTGGTAGTCTAGCCATTGTTTATCTTTACTTAGAACTCCCTCATCACAACTTAAGTGCTTGAGGTTATTATACAAGGAGTTTGGTCAGGGTTATAGGTCTCGGTTCGCATCCCGCTATCTCATACTTTGCGCGCGGAGAGAGAAGCCGAACGAACCGGTGATCGACGAGGCGGTTACGACGGCCGTGTTGTTGCTCGACTGCTGCCACACCTCGGCCTGAATCGTATAGGTGATCCCGGCGCGGAGGATCAATTCTTTCGTAATAGATAGGGTTTCCGCAGTTGCACCGACGATCTTTGCGCAGAGAGGTCCCTCGAATGAGCCGTCAGGCCTATATGGGTTGGGGATGCAGTTGAGCCGCAACCGTGTTTCGCCACCCCCAGACGTGGAATTAGTTAGTGCTGCACGGGCGCGTACGGTGACGATCTCATTGCGAGTCGGTGTGTAGAATATGCGCGCACCGTTCTTGGCGTCGGTGATGACCTCGCCACCAGTCGTAGCTGGATGCGCGCCGCAACCTGTGAGTGTGGTCGGGGTCTTGCCGGTATAGGTGAACGCGACACCGAGCAGATAGGTGGTACCAGACGACGGGAAGTACGTCGTGTCGCCGACGTTGATTGTGGCCGAGTTCTGCGCGTTGACGCCAGCCGCAGACGTGTATGGAACGAGTGCGAGCCACTGACGCCAGGCATCAGTGCTGTAAGTTGTGAAGCCATTAGCCAGCCGTATCTGCTTGTATGTGATAAGTGTTTCGTCGTCGGCGGCGGCGTCTAGGTTGACCCATGCTCCACCCGTCCATCTCTTGAGTCGCGGCAAGAACATCGCCCCGATGATGCTGCCTACGACCACCGTAGGAGCATCGTTATCAAGGCCCGCCCAGAAGGCGTATTTGGTCACCCCGTCAGGGCCGAGCGCAATCCATACATCGCAAATCTGGTCGAGTTCCTGGGCCAGTTCCATCGTAATTAACGGGTCCGAAATAGGGATAGCGGGCCACGAAGTCGGGTCGGTAGTACGGACCCGGTAGCCACGAGTTGGCAATACTCCGCCGGTTGACTGCGGTGTCGGGGACTGAGAGCGCAAGTTGTTGCTGTCCGATTGATGTGGGAACGAGTAAAAGTAGCCGTCCTCGTAGTCCACGAACTCGTAGCCGATGTCGGTCGTGTTGGCTGCCGCTAATGGGAATTTGTCGATTGTGAACGTCGCTATCGTCGGGTCTAGGCTGGATGCGATTGCGTGTCCACCGTCAATCCAGAGGATGTTAGCCTCGCCCAGGATCGTCGCGCTGAAGAATAGGTGTAGCGTCGAGCCGACGACGACGAAGCGACCGAAAAAGAAGTCGTTGATGTTAGCGTTGCTCGTGCGGTCAAGCAGTGCCGATGAACGTAGAGTCAGCGAGTGAACGTTCGGCCCATAGGCGAGCTTTAGGCGATGGTTCGTGTAATCCGAGTACAAGATGTAGATGTACTCGGCGGGGCCGATTTGGCCGGTCTTGTCGTAGTAGAAGCCGACGTGGGGAACAGCGCCTGCGACATACTGACCGTTACCGAGCACCTGGGTCGGGTCGAGCATCCAGTTAGCCGCCACCAGCGGGTCGGAGGCTGCTGGACACGTCCAGTGGCGTAGTTCGCTCGTGTTGGCGCCAGTCTGGTAAAAGACGAGTGAGTGCCAACCATCTGACGCACACCAGATGCGCGGCTCCTGCCATGAGTAGTCTCCCGCACTGCCCGACGCCGCAAACACCACCGCCCTATCACCTGCCGCCCTAGAGACACGAACGTCGTTGTAGCTTGAAGACAGCCATAGCGCACCTATCGTCGGATTGGCGGGCGGAACGGGAGAGGGCTGCAAGCCAGCAGTCCCATGCTCCACCGCTGCAGCGGCAGCTCCCTCGGCTGCGCTTTGGGCAGCATCGGCTTTGGCTTGTGCGATGGTTGTGGTAGCAGCAGAATCAACACCGCCAAGATTAGCTAAGGCAGTGGTAGAGTCAGTAGCACCAGTACCACCTTTGGTAATGGGGAGGGTCTTCTGGGTGCCGTCAGAGTGATGTTCGACTTCCAAAAAAGAATTGAGGATATCTCCCCAGGTACCATCATCAGAACCAGGTATTGGTAGTCTAGCCATTGTTTGTCTTTACTTAGAACTCCCTCATTCACTCCTTAGTGCTTGAGGTTATTATACTAGAGATTGAGCTGAGATTCAGGAGTAAACGTCAAGTTATTTATGGCGACGAAACCGGCGCCGAACGAATATTATGGCCAAAATAGCGATAAGTATAATCGCCCCCCAGAGCCACAGATGGCTGACCGAGGCTGCGGCTGGTTGCAGAGTGGTAGTGGTCGGGGAGCTCGAAGTGCTGGTTGTGCCGCCACTCGGGCCGGAGATATTTGAAGTATTTGAACTAGAAGAACCAGTCACGCACTGGGTTGAATATTGGCAAGCGCCATAGTTGCCTCCACCGTAAACATCGGCTACCATCCATTGTTGCACGAGTTAATCCCCTTGTTTTATACCGCTTACGATAATATTATATATCTATCAGTCTTGGTGGGAAAAACAGTTAACAAGGCAGGACAAATAGAGTTATGACAACATTTGGTCTTCTAGACATCGGTACCCCTGAACTATTAATTATTCTGGTGATACTGCTGCTACTATTTGGTAGTAAAAAATTGCCGGAGTTAAGCCGAAGTATCGGCCAGTCATTGCACGAATTACGCAAGGGTATGAGTGGCGATGTTAATGAGAATAACAAAAATGAGAGTGACAAGCCCAAATCCAACGATCAACCACCAGCCGCACCTAAAACTTGATCTAAAACGACCGTTTTTAGAGCATGTTCATGAGTTGCGGAAACGCTTGTATTACGTCGCTATCTCCGTAGCTGGTTTTACGCTAGCCGGTTATTTTATTCAGCAGCAAATCATCGCCTGGTTGCTCAAACCGTCACACGGCCAGCAATTTATTTATACGACTCCCGGTGGCGGCCTTAATTTCCTTTTTCAGGTTTGTCTTTACTTTGGTATAGCCCTTAGCATCCCAGTAATTGTCTACCAAATTGTTCGTTATCTTGAGCCTCTGTTAGCTAAACATACAAAAAGATTGATATTCCATTACAGCTTTTACTCTGTTGTACTGGCAATAGCTGGCGGCGCTTTTGGCTACTATTTAGGCTTGCCGCTTTTGCTGCACTTTCTCTCCCATCAATTTACAAGCGTTCAAATTAAACCCCTCCTGACCATCCAAGAATACATGTCTTTCATCACTGTATATTTACTGGGGTCAGTTCTGCTATTCCAGTTGCCACTGATAATTACATTTATAAACCGCATCAAGCCGCTTCGACCAAGGCGGCTTTTGTCGTTTGAGCGATATGTAGTCGCTTTTGCTTTTATAGCCGCGGCGATTATGGCGCCGACCACCGATATCCTCAATATGATCTTTTTCGCTCTGCCGATTTTAGTGATGTATCAGGTGTCGGTCCTAGCTATCTACTTTCGCAACCGGCGACGTAGTGAACCTCGTGCCACGGTTCTCGCAAGCCCGGAAATTGTTGCTCCGTCGACGAGCGAGGATGTAGATCTAAGGATTGATAGAGTGCCAAAGCCCCTGCCGCTGGCTTGGGATATTGTACGTCCTGTCCGGCAATCATAAGCATCATGCTATAATCCCAGCAGTATGAGCCATCTCGACAAAATCCAAAAAAAGGAAGTTACCCGCAAGGAATTCTTAACGATTGTTGGCACCGGGCTTCTGTCGATTATGGGCTTCTCGACCATAATGAAGCTTGTAGGTTATAAAGGTTTTAACAGCTCCTCCAACAACCGCTCCAATTCGACTTATGGCGGCGGCGCCTACGGTAAATAAGATTCACACCAGCACTAGCGTTTAGCTATACTGTAGCTAAACGTGGACAATATTTTTCCGGGTCTAAGTTTAGTCATCGTTATGGCGGCTGTCGTCGCCTTGGTGATGCGCCTTATTAAACAGCCGCTACTGATTGGTTATATTCTGACCGGCATTTTGGTCGGCCCGGGCGTTTTGCATTTAGCCAAGTCGCCGTCGACTCTGACGCTGTTTTCTGATATCGGCATCGCCCTACTGTTGTTCATCATCGGTCTTGGCCTAAACCCACGGATAGTCAAGGAGGTCGGACGAGCCGCCGTTTATGTCGGCGTCAGCCAGGTGGCATTCATCACTCTGCTTGGCTGGATCGTTGGGCGGGCTTTCGGACTGTCCGGCAACGGCGCGCTTTTTTTGGGCGCCAGCTTAGCGATTTCAAGTACCATCATCATCTTGAAGTTGATTAGTGATAAGAAAGAGCAAGGTCGGCTATACGCCAAGGTTGCCGTTAGCGTGTCATTGGTCCAGGACCTGATCGCTATCGCCTTGGTCGTTGTGACGTCCGCTGGCAACCATAATTCACTGGCGCTCGGCTCTTTGTTCACCCTGACTTTGAAAGCATTGATTTTAGGTTGGCTGATTTATTACGTCAGCACCAAACTTCTGCCGCGTTGGCACAACCTGATTGCCGGCAGTCAGGAGTTTTTGTTCTTATTCGCGATTGCCTGGGGCCTAGGCGCCGCGGCACTGTTTTCTAAAATCGGCCTGTCCAGCGAAATCGGCGCACTACTAGCCGGCATCTGTCTGGCGCCGTTGCCATCGGCCCAAGAAATTGGTGCCCGCTTGCGGCCCTTGCGTGATTTCTTTTTGATTGTCTTCTTCATTTCGCTTGGCTCGGATCTGACATTCTCCAGCCTGCATTCCATGGTCGGTCTGATTCTGGTTTCGTTGGTGATTGCCGTCATCATCAAACCGTTGGTAGCCATGACTGTCATGGGTATTATGGGTTACACCAAACGTACCAGCTTTAAGTCGGCGATTTCACTGGCGCCAGTCAGTGAATTTTCGATTGTCTTAATTATCTTGGCCCAAAGCAAGGGCCTAATTTCG
>Ga0265334_10000611_pt1 | contig 17975 bp, 15 predicted proteins | sample 42023metaG_FD_192442 | JGI IMG/M metagenome (GOLD analysis project Ga0265334, IMG submission 192442) | Rhizosphere microbial communities from Carex aquatilis grown in University of Washington, Seatle, WA, United States - 4-20-23 metaG | ecosystem: Host-associated > Plants > Roots > Rhizosphere... | reverse complement strand
ACGCGGAAGCGGGTGACGTGGCCGACGCCGCTGGCCGGCACGTTCCAGTCCCGGGCAATCTTCGTGGCGTACCGCTCATTCAGCACCGGATAGAAGATCGGCTATTCGGGTGGCCGCGGCGGCCGGCCGTCGGTCATCGGCCCCGATTCCCTGCTGTTCGCCCGCGCTCTGCGCGAGGCCGGCACGCCGGTTCCCGAGATCGCCAAGAAGCTGACCATCAAGACCGGGAAGAACGCTGGCCGGCACCCGTCGGTCATCTGGCCGTTCCGGGCTCTGGCCACGAGCGGGGGATGAGCGCGGTCGGCGCAACATCGGTCCGACCGAACCCGGTCATCGGCGGTGCTCAGCAGATGGGGGACCGTCGGTCGGGACGGTGTTCTCAGGCCTGGGGGCGAGTTCGCCGTAGAAATAGGAGGCGGTGACGCCGCCGTCGATGAGGAAGTCGCTGCCGGTGATGAAGGCGCCGTCGGGGCCGAGCAGGAGTGCGGCGAGGCCGGCGATCTCGTCGGGCGTGCCAGCGCGACCGACTGGGCTGTGCTCGATCATGCGGCGGTAGCCGGCACCGCGCGGACCCGTCAGCTCATCCAGGGCCAGGGGCGTGATGACGATGCCGGGACTGATGGTGTTGACCCGGGCGCCGCGGCGGGCCCAGCGGACGGCCTCGGCCTGCACCCGCAGGGCGTTGCCACGCTTGGCGAGCTGGTAGGCGTGCAGGGTGTCGTGGACCTGCCCGGCCTGCAGCATCGGGAGCGTGAGCAGCTCCTCTGCCGGTGTGGTGGCCAGGGCCGCGTCCTGGGCGGGGGTCAGGGCGGGAAGACGGTGCCCGGACTGGGAGGCGATGACGACGCCGCTGCCGCCGGGCGCGATGACCTCGCCGAACTCCTCCAGGACGACGGCGGTGCCGTAGAGGTCGACCGCCAGGATCGCCTCGATCGGAGCCTGGCTGGGGGAGACGCCGGCCGCGTGAATGACCCGGGTGATGTCCCCGTGGGCGGTGGCGGCCTCGACCAGAGCGTGGACGGAGTCACGGGAGGACACGTCGACGGTGGTGGTCCTGACCTCGAAGCCGGCGTTGCGCAAGGTCGCGGCTGCGGCGTCGGCGTTGTCCTGGCGCAGGTCGGCCAGCAGGACGTGCTTGCCGGTGCCGACGCGACGGGCGATGGCCTGCCCGATCGAGCCGGGCCCGATGACGACGACGACGTCACGCCGGGCTCGGGCGGAGATGTTGTGCTGGAGGTCGGTCATGGCGTGCTCCTGAGCAGGCGCAGGGTCAGTGGGTGGGTCGCGGGGCCGGTGATGTGGCCGACCGGTCCGGGGCCGTACCGGTCGTACTTGGCGTGCAGGACGGCGTCGATGGCGTCGTTCACGTCGGGGTCAGCCCCGGCGAAGGCGATCTCGTACTCGGCGCCGGCCGCGCGGAGGTGTCCCCGGCCGGCGGCCAGTGCCCGGCGGTACCAGGGCCGGTCCGGGCCACCGGCGGAGCGCACGTACAGGCCGTCGTCCACGCGGGCGATCCACATCGTCGTGAAAGGGCTCGAGGTGCCGTCCGGGCGGCTGGATGCCAGCTGGATCTCGGTGGCCTCGCCGATCTGGGTGAGCTGGGCGGAGGTCCACTGCGGGCCACCGGGTGGCAGAGTGCTGGTCACAGCGATCCCACCCGGATCACGGACTTGATCGCGCGCCGCTCGTCCAACGCCCGGTAGGCCTCGGCCACGTGCTCCAGGTCGGTCTCGTGGCCGAAGACACGGCCGGGGTTGATCGTGCCCTTCAGGACGTCGGCCATCAGTTCGGGGATGTACAGGCGGGCGGGTGCGGGACCACGCGCCAGCCGACGTTGCGGAAGAACGTGCTGGCGAACGGTACCTGGCCGGGCGAGGCGCCCTCGACCCGGGAGCCGACCTGCTCGACGACACCGATGAACTCGTGCCCGATCGAGCCGACCGCGTGCGGGTTCTCGCCGCGGAAGTACCACAGGTCCGACCCGCAAACACAGGCCAGGACAACCCGCACCACCGCATCGGTCGGCTCCTGGATGACCGGGTCCGGGCGGTCGCCGATCTCGACGATTCCCGGTCCGCGGAAGATGGCCGCTCTCATATTGCGCGCCTTTCGGAGGAGGTCGGATTCCTGGACGGTCGTACCCGCCCGGATGGCTGACGCGGTGCCCGGTCGGATGGTGGGAGCGACCCGCTGTCGTGACGAAGATGACCTGGTCGGGGTGGCTACAGAACGTCATGCTGACCTTGCCGTTGCCGGGTTCGTCCGGCCGGACATGTCCTTGCGTGCGAGGCGGGGGCATCGATCCGGGGGGAGAGGGAGCTGTGATCCAGCCAGAGGGTGAGCGCCCGGACGTCAACTACCGTACGAGCCTGTCCGACCTCGAAGATTCCGTCCGGGTGCCGTTCGAGGAGCAGACGATCGGCGTGCCGGAGTTGCCTGCCGATCCTGTCCGGGACGACGAGGAGCTCTATCGGTGGAGGTCGATCAGGCCCGCCCGAATCGCCGGCAGGGGTGCGGAAAGCAGGCGGCGCGTGATGCGGGTTCTCGACAGCCGGCGCCACCTGCCGCGGGTGATGGGCGCCGGCTGTCACGACCTGGTCGGGGAGTGTCGGGACGGCTGGGCTCTGAGCTACCTCCTCCGTGGGCACGTTCCAGGCAGGAGCCCACCGAGAAAGCACCGGGCAGACCGGCACCTGTCGATCGCAGCCCCGTTCGGGGGATCCGGGCTCAGGTGAGGTCGAAGCGGTCCAGATTCATGATCTTTACCCAGGCGGCGACGAAGTCACGCACGAAGTGCGCCTGTGCGTCGTCGCCGGCGTACACCTCGGCCAGGGCCCGCAGTTGGGAGTTCGAGCCGAAGACGAGGTCGACCCGAGTGGCGGTCCATCGCAGATCGCCCGTGTGAACATCGCGTCCCGCGAAGGTGTCCTCGGCCGGGGAGGTGGGCTCCCACCGGGTACCGGGGTCCAGCAGGTTGACGAAGAAGTCGTTGGTCAAGGTGCCGGGCCGTGGGGTCAGCACGCCGTACCGGGAGCCGCCGGTGTTCGCGCCCAGCACTCGCAGGCCGCCGACCAGCACGGTCATCTCGGGAGCGGTGAGGGTCAGCAGTTCGGCCCGGTCCACCAGCAGTTGCTCGGCCGGTTGCTGCTCGCCGGCCCGGTGGTGGTTACGGAAGCCGTCGGATGTCGGTTCCAGCACCGCGAAGGACTCCTCGTCGGTCTGCTCCTGTGTCGCATCCGTGCGTCCGGGCGCAAAAGGAACGACGATGTCGACCCCCGCTCTTGCGGCGGCCTGTTCGACGCCCGCGCACCCACCCAGGACGATCAGATCGGCGAGTGAGACGCGCGTGCCGCCCGTGCTCTGGGCGGTGTTGAACTCCTCCTGGATCCCCTCAAGGGTCCGCAGGACCTCGACCAGCCGTGCGGGTTCGTTGACCTCCCACCGGTTCTGGGGAGCCAGGCGGATGCGTGCCCCGTTCGCCCCGCCCCGCCTGTCCGTGCCGCGGAACGTCGAGGCCGAGGCCCACGCGGTGGTGACCAGGTCGGAGACGGACAAGCCCGAGGCCAGGATCGACTTCCTGAGCGCTGCGATGTCCCCGGTTCCCACCAGGTCGTGGGCAACAGGGGGGACGGGGTCCTGCCACAGCTGCGGCTCGGAGGGCACCAGCGGGCCGAGATAGCGCGCGATCGGGCCCATGTCGCGGTGCGTGAGCTTGAACCAGGCTCGGGCGAACGCGTCGGCGAGCTCCTGCGGGTGCTTGTGGAAGCGACGCGCGATCGGCTCGTAGACCGGGTCCGTGCGGAGCGCGAGATCGGTCGTGAGCATCACCGGCGAGTGTCTGCGCGAGGGGTCGTGGGCATCGGGCACGCTCGTGGCTGCGGCCGGATCAGTGGGGACCCACTGCTTGGCCCCGGCGGGGCTCGTGGTCAGCTGCCACTCGTACCGGAACAGGGTCTCCAGGAAGCTGTTGTCCCAGGTCACGGGGGTGGGGGTCCAGGCACCCTCCAGGCCGCTGGAGATCGTGTCGGGACCCGCGCCGGTGCCGTGAGCGTTGCGCCAGCCCAGACCCATCTCCTGCAGTGCGGCAGCCTCCGGGACCGGGCCGATGTTCCCGTCGGGCACGGCCGCGCCGTGGGACTTGCCGAAGGTGTGCCCACCGGCAATCAGGGCCACGGTCTCCTCGTCGTTCATGGCCATTCGGCGGAACGTCTCACGGATGTCGTGAGCAGCGGCCAGGGGGTCCGGCGTGCCGTTCGGGCCCTCGGGGTTCACGTAGATCAGACCCATCTGGACGGCGGCGAGGGGGTTGTCGAGCTGGCGCTCCCCGTCATGGCGCTTGTCGTCCAGCCACGTGCTCTCGGTGCCCCAGTTGATCTGCTGGGGTTCCCACACGTCCGCACGACCCCCACCGAAGCCGAACGTGGTGAATCCCATCGACTCCAGAGCACAGTTACCGGCGAAGATCATCAGGTCGGCCCAGGAGATCTTCCGGCCGTACTTCTTCTTCACCGGCCAGAGCAGCCGGCGGGCCTTGTCGAGGTTGACGTTGTCAGGCCAGCTGTTCAACGGCGCGAAGCGCTGCTCGCCCGAACCCGCGCCCCCGCGACCGTCCTTGATGCGGTAGGTGCCCGCGCTGTGCCAGGCCATGCGGATGAACAGTGGTCCGTAGTGGCCGTAGTCGGCGGGCCACCAGCTCTGGGAGGTCCTCATGACGGCGTTGATGTCCGCCTGCAGGGTGCCGAGGTCGAGGGTGGCGAATTCCCGGGCGTAGTCGAACTCCGGGCCCATGGGGTCACCGGCGGGTGGGTTTCGGTGGAGAACGCTCAGGTCCAGCTGGTTCGGCCACCAGTCGCGGTTGGCCGTGCCCGGGCGAGACGCATGGGCGACCGGGCACTCGCCCCGTCCGTCGAGGTGGGCCTGTCCTCCGGTTGCGGTGCTGTTCTCGGGCACTGGGTCCTCCTGGTGCGGCGTCGTGGACGTCGAGGTGGCGTTCCCCTACCGAGGTCGGCCGAGTGGTGGGGCACAGGTGGGTTCGAAGTCGCGTGCGGCACGCTGACCTGGTGGTACGGGAACGAGACCTGATCGAGCTCAAGCGTAGGGCCGGAGCAACCTTCGAATATCCTGGAACTTGTCCGGAGAATCCGCCATCAGAAGGTCGCTCCGCTGCCTCCATGGAGCCTCACCGTGGCCGCCGCGGTGCAGATGTCGGCTTGGGCCAGGGAACTCAGCTCGTCGGACACCAACTTCTTCTCGGACGCGGCCCGAGTCGGCGCGAGGCTCATCCCGACCAGCGAGCCGGTCGGCGGGTCGCCCTTGCCGTGCAGCACGACATTCCCGAGGATGCCGGGGCCTTGGGCTTCTGGCCGCGGGTGTGCGACAGGCGCGCCGTGTTGAAGGACTCGGTGTCCGATGGTGCCGCGAGCGGAACATGCAGGATCATGGTTCCCGGGTGCCTGCTTGCGGTTCGAGCAGGACCAGGGGGATCACGCGGTCTGTCCTGGTCTGGTACCCGGCGTAGTTCGTGTGTTCGGCGGTGATGCGGGGCCACAGTTCGTCGCGTTCCTGCGTCGTGGCCACTCGAGCCAGCATCGGCAGGCTGGGGCCACCCTGCATAGCCACGTGGACGTGAGGGTCGTTCTGCAGATTGAGGAACCAGGCCGGATGCCGGTCATCGCCACCGCGTGAGGCCACGACGACCAGGGCTTGCCCTACCTGTGCCGGCGAGGTGAGTATCACCGTGCGCGGCTGACCGGACTTGCGCCCGATCGTCGTCAGTTGCACGACCGGCATCCCGGAGACGCGGAACCCCACGCGGCCGCCACTGATCTTCAGGATGGTCCGATGGACCGCATTCATCGTCTTCAGGGCCACGTCACTGGGCATGTGGCGAACCTACCTTTCCGGTGCCGGCCGGCCCACTCGGAGCCGATCCCACGTCGGCAGGCGAGGCCACGGGCAAGCTCGTCATCACCGTCTGACGGTCCGCACCACCCCGCCGCCGCGAAGGCACTGCCTCGTGAAGGCTGCCGACGCTGCCTCCCGTTGCTGAGTGCGTAGCCAGCCTGCCCCGCGCCCACGACGTTGCGATCCGCCCGTCAGATCCTCAGGCCCTGGCGTCGGCTGGAGGCCGGGGGAGGGCCTGGGCGGAGGGATTGACCGAAGCCTGGGCGGGACGGCCGGGCCTGTGGCGACGCTGTCGTGATGGGTATACAGCTGGAGCAACTGGACCTCGGATTCGATCTCGCGCGCACGCCGGCGCCCGGGCTGACCTTCGAGCGCATCCCTGGCGAGGGTTGGCAGTTGAGGGCCTGGGCAGCCGGTCATGACGGTCGCCGATGCCGGTCGTCCCGCCGCGATCCCGCCGAGCCGGAGGTGCGGTTCGCGTTCTACGGGCGGGTCTCGACCGTGGAGTATCAGGATGCCGGGTCTTCGCTGGGCTGGCAGCGGGACAGCGCGAGTGAGGTGATCGCCGGCCGGGGGAGGATCGTGGCGGAGTTCTTCGATGTCGGTTGCTCGCGCCGGGTGCCCTGGGCCAGGCGGTCCGAGGCAGCGCGGTTGCTGGAGGCCGTGACCGACCCGGATCGCGGGTTCGACGCGATCATCGTGGGGGAGGCGGAGCGGGCGTTCACCGGCACCCAACTGCTGCACCTGGCCCCGGTCTTCCTCGCCCACGGGGTACAGGTGTGGTTGCCGGAGGTCGACGGGCCGGTCGACCTGGCCGATTCCGCCCACCGAGCGTTGAGCATGCAGTTGGGGGAGCGGTCCCGCCGGGAGGTCTCCCGTGACCGGTACCGCACCACCGCAGCGATGCGGGCCCAGGCCCGTGACCAGGGCCGGTACCTGGGCGGTCGTCCCCCGTACGGGTACCGGCTGGTGGATGCGGGCCCGCACCCCAACGCTGCCCATGCCCTGTGGGGACGTCGTCTGCACAGGTTGGACCTCGACCCGGCGACGGCCGAGACCGTGAGGTGGATCTTCGCTCGGCGGTTGGTCGGCGCGGGCCTGGCCGCCATCGCCCGTGAACTGAACGACCGCGGCGTGCCGTGCCCGTCAGCGGCCGACCCCGAGCGCAACCGGCATCGTCGCGGGAGCCTGTGGACCGTGCAGACGGTCGCGTCGATCCTGGGTAACCCTCGCTACACCGGCCGGCAGGTCTGGAACCGCCAACCCCATGACCATCAGCGCCTGCCCGACGGTGATCTGGTCGAGGTCCAGCGTTGGGCCCACGCCTCGGACTGGGTGATCTCCTCCCGGCCCGCGCACCCGGCGCTGGTCAGCGAGGCCGACTTCGTCGCCGCACAAGCCGTGTGCGCCGCACGCGCCAGCGCCGACAACGATCACCACAGCTACCGGCTGACCGGGCTCCTACGGTGCGGGTTCTGCGGTCGGCGGCTGGATGCCCACTGGGTCAACGACCGCCCCGGCTACCGCTGCCGCCACGGCCAGAGCACCGCATCGCCCGGTCGGCGCGGGGGCCAGCGGGAGTCGTATGTCTATGTCCGCGAGGACGAACTTCTGCACGACCTGACCACCGCGCTGACCGCGACAGGCGATCCACCGCTATCGATCGATCAGATCCCCGCACTGCTCGCCCGCCAGGGGATCACCATCGTGTGCGACCGCACACGCAGGACCCTCACCCCGGCGTCCCGCCCTGCCGGCACCGGGTGACCAGACACCGGTCCATGGGGGAATTCTGTGTCCGAGATCGACGAATCCCGCATCCCCAGAACGCTGTCTGACCATCACAGGCGTCATCTCGTTCGCGGCGTCCGCGATGCAATAGCGTCCCGCCCACGGGTGTTCCGACGGTCCCTTCTCCGGGCAGCGATCACGGCGCATCAGGATCTGTGGACCCGCGGGGGCCCGGATGCCATCGAACGGCGCAACGATGCCGTCGCGGCAGCGATCCAGGCCGGATGGGCACCGGAAGATCTCGGGCGTGCGTTAGACGTGCTGCCCGAGGACATCAGCCGCTGGTCCAGCACCCGATCCCTGCCCGCCCTACGCCTGTGAGGCGCTGATCCCGCAGATTCTGATCAGATGGCGGTCAGGGTGAGGGTGGTGTTGTACGTGCCGGCAGGGGTCGAGGTCGGTGCCTGAAGCACCAGGCTGGCGCTGAGCTGGGCAGTGCCCATCGAAACCGAGATGGCGAGGGGGCGCGCGGTCTTCAGGCCGGCGCCCGTCGAGGCACCCACCGCGACACCGGCGCCGGGGGCGACGACGGGCCCGGCGATGACGGCGAGCGGAGCCGTGACCACGCGCGGGACCCAGCCCAGGTTCTCGCTGTTGATGCGGTCGCAGGTGCCACTGGTGAAGTCACCCACGACACCGCTGACCGTGTAGCCGAGGTTCCCGGCGCGGGCATCGGTGACCGTGACGGTGTTGATGTCTTTCGGCGCGGTGACGAGCAGGGTGTTCGCCGCGTTGAGGGCCGGGGTGCCCAGGTGGTCCTTGCGGGCTCGGCCGGTTCAAGGGCGCCCGGTGCGGGCGGTGGTCGGCAGGGATCATCGTCGCGCCAGCCGGGGCTTCTGCGGCTCTCTGGGGACCTGTCTCTCACGCCCGCGGGCCATGCTCTCGGGTGCAGCCGTTGCGGTCAGATCACTCCAGCGGGTGAGGTCGCCGACAGTGCGGCGGCGACCTCACCCAGACCAGGAACCCACGTGTACGTCCGGGAAGACGAATTCCTCTGGAACATCGCCACAACCTGATCCGACAGGGGAAGCCGTCAGTTCGTGCTGGGAACTGGGCCGGTTCGGGCGGGGGTCTCGTCCTGCGGGGGTGGTTGAGACGTGCTGATGTCCTTCCAGCCAGGCTTTCGGAAGTGGTAGATCAACAGGGCGGCTGAGACGAAGACGACCAGTCCTGTGCTGACGAGGGCGACGTAAAGGGTGGGACTACCGATGGGTAGCTGGGAGGGCGGGGCGAAGGAGACGAGGAGGGCGAAGGTGACGGCGAGGAAGCCGGTGCCGGCGACGGCCCACATTCCTGCATTGCCTCCGGGGATCCGGAAGGCGCGGTCGAGGTGGGGTTGGCGGTAGCGCAGTGTGATGGCGGCGGCGTACATGAGCATGTACATGACGATGTAGAGGCTGATGGTGATGGTGGAGATGAGGAAGAAGGCCCCGCTGACGTTCGAGGTGACCAGGTAGATCGAGGAGACGGCGGTCACGATGAGTGCTTGCAGGAGCAGGATGTTGCGTTGCATCCCTTGCTTGTTCGTCTTCTGCAGGATGGGCGGCAGGACGCCGTCCTGGGCGGTGGCGAGCAGTCCACGGCTGGGCGCGGACAGCCAGGCGAGGGCCCCGCTCAGCGCGCCGTAGCAGATCAACACAGCGAGGATCTGGACGAGCCAACTTGCGTGCCATTGCCCGACGAGGACGGTCTGCAGGGCGGTGAAGACCCCGGTCTGGAGCCCCAGCTTGTGATAGGGGACCAAGCCGGCGACGGCGACGGAGCCGAGGAGGAAGACGGCGACCGAGATGAGGGAGGCCAGCATCATGGCGGTGGGGAAGCCGCGGCGGGGGTTCTTCATGTCTCGTACGTGGACGGCCTGCGCCTCCACTCCGGCGAACAGAAGCATGATGTTGCCGAGGAACGCGAGCGCGCCGAGGCCGGCGATGTTCGGGAGCCACCGCGGAACGGTGGCGCCGTTGACCATATGAGAGACCGCGGGATCGGTGGCGGTGTTCCAGCCGACGGAATGGCCGGTGGCCACCCAGTACAGGAACAGCCCCAACAGGATGGCCCCGGGGATGACTGTGCCCAGGACGAAGCCGTACTTGGCGACCTTGACCAGGATCGCGTTGCCTCGCAGCGCCAGCAGGGTGGCCAGCCAGTAGCTGACGATGCAGAAGAGCCCGACGTAGATGTGCGCGTCCGCCAACCCCGCGCGGTTGAGGGCATACCCGGAGGCGGCGGCGGCGAAGGCGAGGCCGGTGGGGTACCAGACGACGTTCTGGATCCATTGCAGCCAGATCCCGACGAAGCCCCATCGTTCACCGAGAGCTTCGCCGATCCAGGTGTAGACCCCGCCCTTGCTCTGGGCGAACGCGCCACCGAGCTCGGCAGCGACCAGCGCGGCAGGGATCAGGAAGAGGATCGTCGCGAAGCCGATGTAGACGAACATGGTGAGTTCTTCTTCAGCCATGACGGGTAGGCCGCGGAGGCTGGTGACGACGGCCGCGGCGGTCAGGAATCCCACTGTGGGCACCGACATGAACGGAACCGTGCGTGCAGGCCCGGAACGACTGGGAGCGGCCGGTGCTGCGGTGAGGGCGTTCATCGCGCGACCAGTGCGTCCGGAATCACCGGGTCGGCGTCGTGATGGAAGCTCGCCCCTTCAGCTGGCGCCAGCGGGCGTGACGGCGGTCGATCGTCGAGCTTGGTGATCGCCGTCCACATGTCCTTCAACAGCAAGTCGGCCATGTCGAAGCTCATCCCGTGCCGCACGATGATCCGCTGGACCGTGACGTCCTGCTGGTCGGGCGGCAACGTGTACGCCGGTACCAGCCAGCCACGGGTACGTAGCTCCTCGGCAAGGTCGAACAGGTTGTGCTTGTGCGGCATGTCCTGGGAGAGCTTCCAGGCGACCGCCGCGATGCCTGTGCGCGGATTGCCGTCGAACAGCAGGTGGAACCGGCCCATCGACTCCAGACCTTGGGCGAGGTGTCCGGCCACGGCGTACGTGGCTTCTTGGACCTTGCGGTAGCCGTCGCGGCCCAGGCGCAGGAAGTTGTAGTAGGAGCAGACCACCTGGCCGCCTGGCCGGGAGAAGTTGAGGTTGAACGTTCCCATCTCGCCGCCCAGGTAGTTGACCTTGAAGACGAGCTCCTGGGGAAGGTCTGTGGCGCGGCGCCAGATCGCCCAGCCGCTGCCCAGCGGTGCGAGACCCGTCTTGTGCCCGGACACGTTGATGGACCTCACTCGCGGCAGGCGGAAGTCCCAGAGGATCTCCGGTGCGCAGAACGGTGCGAGGAATCCTCCGCTGGCTGCGTCCACATGGATCGGGATGTCCAGGCCGGTGCGCTGCTGGAGGTCGTCCAGGGCGCTGCTGATCCCGGCGACGTCCTCGAACTTTCCGGTGAAGGTCTGGCCGAAGGTGACCACCACCGCGATGGAGTTCTCGTCACATGCGGCGGCGGCTTGTCCCGGGGTGAGGACGTGCCCTGCGTCCATCGGGATCTGGCGGATCTCGATGTCGAAGTACCGGGCGAACTTCTTCCAACAGACCTGGACCGGGCCGCAGACGATGTTCGGCCGGTCGGCGGGCTTGCCCTCGGCGAGCCGGCGTGCGCGCCAGCGCCACTTCGCCGCCAGTCCGCCGAGCATCGCTGCCTCGCTGGAGCCGGTGGTCGACGTACCGATCGTGGTGTTGGCATCAGGTGCGTGGAACAGATCGGCCAGCATGCGCACGCAGCGCTTCTCGAGCTCGGCGGTCTGTGGGTACTCGTCCTTGTCGACGATGTTCTTGTCGATCGAGGCCGCCATGAGTGTCCGAGCCTCGGGCTCGACCCAGGTGGTGCAAAACGTCGCAAGGTTCATCCTGGCGACGCCGTCGAGCATCAGTTCGTCCTGCACGAGCTGGAGGACGTCCCGAGGGTCGCGCTCAGTCTCGGGGAAATATGTCGTGGGTGCTCCGGTCGCCATCGACGTCGACGCGAACACGTCGTCCAGCGGGTCCGTTGAGATATCGGGCTTCACGGTCATGCTCATCGCCATCTCACGTGGTCAGACATGGGGCTCGACGGCGGACGACCCGGGCGCCGAGTACGGACTGCTGCTGCGCCGTCGCCAGCACGTGGCCAGCGTCGGACCGGGGCGCTCATGCGCAGTGATCTCGGTCGCCGAGCAGCTCACTGGCACCCTGTCCGGCGGCCCTTCTCGCGGGGCAGCCCAGAGCTCGTGATCGACGTGTCCGGTCATCGGTGGACCTGTCCGGTGGGAGGTTGCTCGCACATCGCGAGCCGGTCACCGCCGGGGTCCTGAGCAGTGGTCGCAGCGTACGGGTGGTTCAGCGGGCGGCAACAGATGACCTGGGCGGGCTACGGGGCCCGGTGCGGTGCCGAAGTCGTCCGGCGTCGCCAGGCGGCGACGGAAAGCGTCATCCAGCGCCGGCACGTCGGGCACTGCGAATGGACGAGCCGGCGCACCGAGGACAGGTAGTGGAAGGAGCTTCCGGCGACATCTGCCAGGCAGTAGGTGCAGGGGATGGTCGCGATGACGAGGCGGGGGTGCCTGGGCCCGCCGACGTCCCGGGGAACGCCGTGTCCGCTGCTCAGGGTTGTGATCAGGTTCGTGGTCATCGGATACCTCGCCCACCTCGGCACGGGAGCCATGAGCGGCGAGGGAGCGCTGGGTCCGGACCGGCCAGGCGCGCTCGGTAGCAGCTTCGCACACAAAGCCCTCGTCGTCCGGGTGAGCGTGTGGCTGCCCGGATGCACCTGATCACCGGGCGGGCCGCTCAGAGAACGGTAGGCACGCCTGACGCGAGCGTGGGAAGTTGGACGGTCCTGTAGTACCTGCGAACCTGCCGAACAACGTCCCGGCTGCGGTCGGGGCGGCGGAGGCGGGGGAGGGAAGGGGACCGGCCAAGGGGAACACGGCCAGTAGAACTCCCCCCGGACGCAGTGCCGGACAAGGTACTACAGCTGCGGATCATGGTGGGGTGGGTGTGATGATCCGGGCGTGTAGGTACGCGGGGGGTTGTTCGCCTCGTCGGTGGTAGTGGCTGGTCTGAGCGGGGGCGCGGTGTTCTTGGCGCCAGAGCATCCAGCAGATCTTGGCGAGGCGGTCGGTGGCAGGTGGGAGCCAGACGCTCAGGAGGGCGACGACGTCCGCGACGGTGCTCAGCTGGCGCCAGCGGTGTCGGGGATCGGCGTGGGTACTCGGGTCTGGGTGCCGGTGGGTCCTTGCACTTCGTGGACCCCTCGCTCGGCGCCGTCCGCGCCTCGCAGGCCGTCGAGGTCAAGTGGGGAATCCATCGGGCCGGCGACACTCGGGCGGTATGGACCGCCACCGACCAGCCGCCGGCTTCCCCGGGGTTCGGCTACTTCCGCTGCGCTATCTGGATCAGATTCCCGCAGGTGTCGTCGAACACCGCTGTGGTCACCGGCCCCAACTCAGTTGGCTGGTGCGTGAACCGCACGCCAAGCCGCTCCAGCCGGGCGAACTCGGCGACGACATCGTTCACGGCGAAGGACGTCCAGGGGATGCCGTCGCTGAGCAGCGCCTGCTTGAACACCTTGGCGGCGGGGTGGGCATCGGGCTCGAGCACCAGCTCAGTACCCTCCGGATCGTCAGGCGAGACGACGGTCAGCCAGCGGTACTCGCCCAGCGACATCTCGGTCTTCTTCTCGAAACCCAGCACGCCGGTGTAGAAGCGCAACGCCTTGTCCTGGTCATCGACCAAGACGCTGGCCAGGTTGATTCTCATCGGACCTCCTGTGCGGGTCGGGCCTGAGCCATCGGTCGGCGATGTGCTCCAGCGGAGATATGTCCAGGTGGTGGAACTTGTAGCGGCCTTCCCTGCGGTGATGATCAGGCCGACGGCTTCCAAGACGTCGAGGTGCTGGGAGATGGCCTGGCGTGACGAGGTGAGCCGGTGCTTCATGGCCAGCCGTGAACAGATCTCGAACAGCGTCTGGCCATCAGGTCGGCGAGCTCATCGAGGATCTTCCGACGTGTGGGGTCAGCGAGTGCCCGGTACACGTCGCCCACTCCCACGACTACAGGCAAGCTGCTACTTGCCTGTCACGCCCACCGCAGACCGCCGCACAGATGCTCGGCATCACCGTCCCGACGGCCCGCCGGCGACGGCTGAGACACCTGCCCTGAACGGCCTCGCGGTCGTGGGTCAGTGGGCGTCCCGCCACCGGAACATCGGCAATCCCCAGGGGTACTCCTGGTACGGCGAGGACGAGCGGGCGTACTCGTGGCCGGCGTCGTACTCCCACAAGGACGGCGTCGGCCACAGACGGGCAGCGCCTTGGGGCCGAGCACGGCCCTGCCCGAGACCGTGTGGACCAGACGCGGCCGTGGTCACCGTGTCGGATGGTCGCTGGGCCGGGTTGATTGGGCAGGCTGGCGGGGTGGGGCGCTTGGGCGGGATCTGGCCACCTTGAGGGTGCTGGCCGCCGGGGCGGTGGACGTCGTTCATGACGTGCGCACCGGGCGGATGAGGTGCGGATGGTGCTCGCGCGCGGGGCGGCCCAGCTCCGGGGCGATCGCGCGCATGCTGCGCCGGCACGGTGCAGGTCTGCGATCATGGTCGGTCGCAGTCGATGCGATCCCCGGAGCGCCTAACGGGCGGCGTCGACGGCCTCGCGGACCAGTCGCAGCGTGGGTGCGCTGGGGTCGCGGAACTCGATACCGAGTTCGTGTCCGGCGTCGGTGTGCTGGTCCCAGACCACGGTTCCGGTCAGGCTCAGGGACGCCGATCCGAGGGTGAGCACCGCGTCGACGGCAGCGCCGGTCTGTACGGGCAACGACTCGTGCAGGAGGCATCGCAGGCCGCTTTCGCTGAGATTCATCACAGGCCCGGCCGCCGTGGCAGGGCCCACCCGGACCTCGACGGATCCATCTGCCGCGACGCGTTCGTGTCTGCGACCTTCGATGGCATCGGTGATCGTGGCCATGGCCTCGATGCGCCGGATGGCACCCTGGACGGCCTCGTCCAAGGCCTGCATTCCGCTGTGTTGTTGGGCTGCCACGTCGGTCAGTTCCTCGGCCTCGCGGCCGATGCCCTCCACACCGCTGATCATCTCTGCGATCGCATTGGCCATCGCTGAGACGTCCTGCTCAAGGCCGGCCAGGGTGGCGGAGATCTCCTCTGTCGACGCGGTCGTTGTGGCGGCCAGGTGCTTGACCTCGTTGGCTACGACGGCGAACCCCTTGCCGACCTGCCCGGCGCGTGCCGCCTCAATGGTCGCGTTGAGCGCCAGCATGTTCGTCTGGGAGGCCACCCCGGCGATGAGCTGCGAGATCTTGCTGACCCGGGCCAGGCTCTCGGCGACTGCCTCGACGGTGTGGGCGCCGTCCCGCGCCTTCACCTGGACCTGCGCCGTGACCGCCCGGGTGGCGTGTGCCCGGTCATTGACCCCTGACACCGAGGCCTGTACCTCTTGCGCCTCGCGAATCACGTCGGCCAGTTCGGTGATCACGATGCGCGTGGTGTCGTCGACGGCGGACTGGGCTCGTTGACGCACGTACTCACTCGCCAGCCGTTGCTGGGCATTGGCCTGGCGTAGCTGGGCCTCACGGGCCTCCTGCCCGGTGCGCAACTGCTCGTCCTGCACGGACATCGCGTCGAGCATCTCGTCGATGGTCTCGGCCAACGCGCCCAGCTCGCCGCTCGTGTGGCCGGCGATGCGCAGCGTCCGGTCACCGGAGCTGATCACCTGGGCGGCGGTACGCCGAAGCGGCCTCACCTGGCGCCGCACCTCCTGCCTCATGATCACAATAACGGCGCCGAACAGCAGGGCCCCGAGCAGGCCCATCAGGCCCATCAGCCAGCGGGCCACCGATGCGGCGTGGGCGTGGATCGGACGCGGTCGGAGCGTCTCCAGGATCACCGAGTCGCCACCTACCGTGGGCACGGTGATGTCCAGCGCGATCGTCGCCCCGCTCACCGCGCGGGTGCGCACCAACAGCCGGCCGAGTGTGCTGTCGATCGGCGCCTCGGTGGTCGCGCCCGATCTCACGGTCGTGATCAGCGCAAGGGGAAGGGTCATCTGGGCGCTGAGACCGGCCAGACCCGACCCGCCGAGCGAGCGGAGATAGATCAAGCCGCCCGCGACCGCGGCGCCGCCGTCATCGTCATGCGAGGCGAACCCACAGAACAGGAACGGCACTGTCGACGTCGTCACCACACCACAACGGCTCTGGCCGGCCTTCGCGGACGGATCGAAGAGGCGCCGCAGAACCTGCGCCGATCTCAACTCGACGGGCGGTGCGACGTAGGCGTCCCCCACGACCAATCCGCCGGCGCGAAGTGTCCCGTCAGGGCCGACCCCGAGAACACCGTCCACACCGTTGATGGGCTGGACTTGATCAGGAGGGAAGTCGCTCGCGAATGCGACGCGGTCGGAATGGACCACAGCGTCGAAGGAGGCGTCCCAGATCGAGTTCGTCGCGCCGAAACTGTCCAGCAGCGCCAACCGCGCCTCCAGGCCCATGCGCACGCGCAGAGCGTCCTGCCCGACCTGAGCGGCTTCGAGCTGGTCGAAGGCCCCTGTCGTGACCTGCTGCTGGACCACGAACCCCGCCAACATCAACAACAGGACCACGAACCCCGCCACCGTGGTCCCGCTTCGCCACCGAATCACCGTCCGCACGGGTGGGTTCTCGGCACCTGGCCTCGCTTGCCTTGACCGAGCGCCCCTGTGACATTCCCGTCGCACCAACCCGACCGAATGAATCATCGGCACCAAGACGTTCTTCAGCACCCTCCCGATCATCTACAGCGACCAGGTCCCGACGACAATCCTCGGTGATCACCACCGCGACCGTGACCCCCTCACGCACCGATGCCAGCCGGATCTCGTGCCGCCGCGACACGCTCAGGAACCGCGTCATGGGCCCCTCGCTCAGCTCGGAGCGACCTCGTCGGGGAGCTGTCCACCCGCAGCGACACCTTCCGCTCCCCGTGGGCCGCCCACGACGTGATGGTGCACTGCACCGGCCGCAAGCGACTCCGCCACCCCGTCGTCGGCGACCTCGACCTCACCTACGAGGCGTGGGACCTGCCCGCCGGCCCTGGCCCGCGGATGCTCGTCCACACCGCCGAGCCCGCCACACCCACCGCCGACGCCCTGTCCATGCTCGCCAGTGGGGCCGCCACCCAGGCCCTGCCCGAGCATGAGCAGGCCGGCCACCTCACCGACGAAGCCTGAGCAGCGCAACCGAAGGAGCAGCCATGGCCATCGAGCCCCAGGACCGCAGGACCGCAGGACCGCAGGACCGCAGGACCGCAGGACCGCAGGACCGGCCGAATGGTTCACCGGCGATGTCACCATCGAACCGATGGTCCGGGCCAGCGAGCCGTCTCGCGTGAATGTCAACGCCGTGAGGTTCGCTCCCGGAGCCCGCACCGCCTGGCACTCTCGCACGGTCAGCCAGACCCTGGTCATCACCCACGGCACCGGCCTGCACCAGCCCCGCGGCGAAGCCGTCGACCAAATCCACCCCGGCGACGTCGTCGTCACCCCCGCCGATGTCTGGCACGGTGCCGCCCCGGATGAGGCCATGACCGGGCTCACCCCTTCACCTGGACCAAGACCGCCGACGAGATCCGCAAGAAGGCGAACCGTAAGAAGACCTCAAGCGCGGAGCACTGGTGCTCCGCGCTGATACTTGTTTGACGCTTGGGCGTTCGGCAGGATGGGGCCGTGGCGAATCGTGCGGCCCCGGCGTTGATGCTGCGTGAGGGCGATCGTGCAGAGCTGGAACGCCTGACGCGGGCCTCGAGCGTGCGTGCGGGGTTGGCCCAGCGTGCGCGGATCGTGCTGCTGGCCGCGCAGGGCTTGTCGAACACGACGATCGCTTCGCAGGTCGGGGTCTCGCGCTCGACGGTGATCGCGTGGCGGGAGTGGTACCAGGCCGCGGGGATCGTGGGGCTGGATGACCAGGACCGTTCCGGGCGCCCGCGCACGATCGACCGCAAGGCAGTGATCGCGGCGACGTTGAAGCCGCCCCCGAAGAAGTACGGGGTCACGCACTGGTCCACGCGTCTACTGGCCCAACACCTGAAGATCTCCGACACCGCGGTGGCACGGATCTGGCGCGAGCACGACATTCAGCCTTGGCGCACCGAGAGCTTCCGGTTCTCCACCGACCCGGACCTGGAGGCCAAGGTCGTGGACGTCGTGGGGGTGTACCTGGACCCACCTGACGGGGCGATCGTGCTGTGCGTGGACGAGAAGTCCCGTGCGCCACGAGGCGCTGGTAATCGTGCGGTAGGTGGTGCCCGCCGCCGG
>Ga0265334_10000609_pt1 | contig 17990 bp, 18 predicted proteins | sample 42023metaG_FD_192442 | JGI IMG/M metagenome (GOLD analysis project Ga0265334, IMG submission 192442) | Rhizosphere microbial communities from Carex aquatilis grown in University of Washington, Seatle, WA, United States - 4-20-23 metaG | ecosystem: Host-associated > Plants > Roots > Rhizosphere... | reverse complement strand
CCCCACAGGATCAGGGAATGGATTGATGGGGACCCTGCGCCGGGCAGCCCGTGAGGCTGCCCGGCGCAGGAGTCGAGGACGACAGCTTCCTAGAACCTGCGGTCGATCATCACGCCGTACTGGCGCGGATTGCCGTAGTACTCGGAGTTACCGTTGTAGGCCGCCACGTACAGCTGGTTCGTCAGGTTCGTCACATACGCCTGCACGTTCCACGGACCGGTTTCCAGATTGAGGTTCGCGCCGTAGAGGTTGCGCGTATTCATCAGGAAGTAGTTGTCGTTCTGGAACACCGACGCGTACTGCTTGTCGACGTGGTTATACGTCACCCGCGGACGCAGCGTCGCATTGGCACCGAGCGGGATGCCGTAGTCGAGCACGACATCGACCGTGACCTTCGGCGAGAACGGGTTCGCGCCGCCATTCAGGTTCACGATGTACGGGTTGTAGTTGAAACACGCCGCCGAATTGCTGCCCGTGCACTGCGGAATGTTGTTGCCCGAACCGCCCGGCAGGCGGTAGGTCGCGATCAGCGAGACCGCACCGATCGCAGTGGCGTTGTAGTCAATGCTCACCATCGCATTGAAGCCGCCCACATGGGCCTCCGCCTCGGCCTCGAAGCCCTTGATCGTGGTCTGGCCGACGTTGGTCACGCCGCCACCGCCCGTGGCCTGCAGCGTGATCGGCTGCTGCAGGTCATCCAGGATGATGTAATAAGCATCCAGATCAGTCTTGAAGTGACCGTCCATCATCGTGCTCTTCCAGCCGAGCTCGTAGTTGGTCACGTGTTCCGGACTGAATCCCACCGATGAGCCGGCATTGACGCCGCCGGACTTGTAGCCGCGCGTGACGAAGCCATAGATGAACTGGCCCGGCAGCGGCGTGTAGTTCAGCGTCACCTTCCAGGTCGGCACCGAGTCGTTCCAGGTCCCGGTCAGGGGCACATGAATTCCCGGGGTACCAGGAGGAACCGAGACCTGGCCGGCGCCCGGGTAGATGTTGATGAAGCCGTTGTTGAAGTTGGCATCCCAGTTCTCGCGCGCACCGACCACGAGCTGCAGCGGATCGAGGATCTGGTATCCGACCTGTCCGAACACGCCCATCGTGCGCTGCGCCGCATTGATCGACAGCTGCTGCTGCAGGTAGGAGCCGGGGGCGGCCGGGAACGGCGGGTTACCGCCTCCGTTGGCCAGGTACGCGTTGTCGATGACCGGCGTATTGCGGTAGAACCACGATCCACCCGCGATCCAGGTCAGCTTGCCCGTACTGGGCGAGATCACGTTGAATTCCTGGCTGTAGTAGTTGTTGTCCGGCCCGATCAGGTGGTAGTCGTAGTTCGACGAGACGGAAGAGTTATCGCCGTCGTTGATTTCACGGATGTCGTCATGCTGGAACCCGCTCTGGGACCGGATCGTGACCCCGTCCGGCAGCGTGTACTTCAGTTCCAGGCCGTAGTGCTCATTGAGCTCGGTCGAGTTCACGTCGGTCTGGTCGAAGTTCAGTTCGAACGGAACGTGCGTCGAGTACGCGTAGTACGGCGAATGCACCTGGTTTCCGGTGTTCGGATCGGTATAGGTGTTCTGGTTCGGCTGGCCGACCGTGCCGCCGGTGTCGTGATGGTTGTTCTCGACCTTCAGCAGCGCCTCGAAGCTCTCAGTCGGCTTCCACAGCAGGCTGATGCGGATGTTGCGGTCGTCCAGATGTCCCGGATCGGTTAGTGGTGCGCCCTTGGTGAAGGTCTTGTCGGTGCCGAGATCCTTGTAGAAGCTGCCTCGGTGCTCGACGTTGAACGCGATGCGCGCCGCGAAGGTATCGCTGACCGGCAGGTTCACGGCGCCCGTCCACTTGGTGTCGCTGTAGTCGCCCTGCAGGGCTTCGATGTAGCCATTGACGCCGTTGAAGTTCGGATCCGCGGAATTGATCAGCACCGCGCCGCCGGTCGAACTCTGGCCGACGAAGGTGCCCTGCGGACCGCGCAGCACTTCGACGTCGCGGATGTCGTAGAACGGCTCGGACAGCATGATGGTCTCGGCCTGGAACAGTCCGTCGCGGATCACGGCGATGCCGGGGGTGATCGCGGGATTGACCGCCGCGTTGCCGATACCGCGGATATTGATGCTGTAGTACTGGCCGGCGGTGTTGACCGACAGCGCAGGCGTCGAGGTCTGCAGATCCGCGATGCCTTCCTGGTGCGTCTGCGCCAGGTCCGTGCCCGACAGCGCGGTCAGCGCGATCGCGGTGGTCTGTACGTCCTCGGCGCGGCGCTCGGCGGTGACGACGACCTCTTCAAGGCCCTCATTGGACGCGGTCGCGGCCGGAGCCGCGGATGCCTGCTGCGCCAGCGCACCGTGCGCGATGCCGCAGGATGCCAGGATGGCCAGCGCCTGGGCGCCGTGCCGCCAGTTGCACAGTTGCGAGACCAGCTTGCGCAGCTGATTGCCCGGCACGTGCTCGTTCCGTGTTGATTCCATCTTTCGATACTCCCCCAACCTGGTTGGTAATTTGCGTTCCGGTCCGTGTGCCAGCCGTCCCCTCAGGGACGGGCGCTCGCGCCGCGGCAGTCGAACCTGACATAAGATCAGCAGCACCGTGGGTCTTGCGACCCGACGGCATGCCAATGAAACTAGAGCCACCCCTATAGCCCGTGCGTTGTTCTGGCGCCACATCCGGTGGTCCACCGATCGCACGCGCGCTATTTCTACATTAACAATCTATAACGAAACGCGACTGATACGCAACAGACGAACGTTCGATTTGAACGGACCTGGTTCCTTCCCGAACCAATGAAGCAATCCGACCGGTTCGGGATCGCTGCGAAGCGTTGCAACGTAGAGCCGGCTGCGCGGCGCGCACTGCGCACCGCGCAGCCCAGCTGCTGCATCGACGATCAGACCCACGACCCCCCCTGAAACGACGACTCGTTGCTATTCCGTCATGCCTAAGTGACGAATTTTTCTTAAGTTCACTCGAGCATAGCGAAATAAACCAACGAGACCTGAGTTTAAGCGAACTTAATTCTAGAGTGCAACTATGGTTTCAGGGCCCTGGCGCAAACGCGAGGATCACATTACCAGGCTCGCCGGCGGTGACCGAAAAGCCGGACCCGACGAACACCATGCCGTCGGCAACCGTGACGCCCGGCGCCGAGATCGATCCGCCCTTCGCCGGCACCTGGTTGACAGTGTGATAGGTCCGCGCAGTCTCGAATGACCACAGTGGACTGCCGTCTGTGCTCGAGACCGCGAACAACATGCCGTCGGTGCCGCCGACGAACACGGCACCCGGTATGGCAGTCACGGCCGCGGAGTTGTTGGCTCGCGGGTTCTGCTCGCGATTGAGCGGTGAGAACCAGAGTCGCTCGCCCGAGCGCAGACCGAGCGCGACGACTCCACCATCGGTCAGACCGTAGTAGACCGTGTCGGCGCTCGCCGCCCCGCCCCACTGGACACCCTTGCGCGTGCCCGTCGGAAAGGCCGGTCCGTCACCGGCCAATGCTCCGCCGCTGACGTTCTTGCGCCAGAGCAGCGCGCCGCCATGATCCGGGTCGAGCGCGAGGATGTCTCCCGGTTTGGTGCCGACGATCAGTTCCCGGTGCGCGCCGACGCGACGCAGGATCACCGATCCCGGAATGTCCCAGTCCGGGCCCTGGAACTTCGGACAGTTGTCGGAGTGCGTCGGTGCGTTCGCGCCGCAGCCGACCAGAAACGAATCGTTGCGGTGTGCCTGATAGGACCAGAGCACTCGTCCGCTCGCCATGTCGAGTGCCATCACGGCATCGGAAGTTTCGGCCGCCGGATACGTGGTCGCATCGCCGGTGCCGACATAGATTGCATGGCGCGCCGGGTCCACCGTGGGCGTATTCCAGACCGAGGCGCCGGCTGGGCCGAACTGCTGTACGCCCTGGTTGTTGAGTCGGGTCGGTGCGGGACGCGGCGCGATCACGTAGGTCTTCCACAGCATCGCGCCGGTGTTCGCATCGAGCGCCGCGACCGCGCCGACGGAGGTACAGCAGCTGTAAGTGGGGTCCATCGCGCGGAACTCCTCCCACGAGGAGATCGGCACGTACAGGCGGCCCGCATGATAGGCCGGCGCTGCGGTGACGCGGTCGGTGAGATGATCCTCGACGTGCGTGACCCACAATTCCCGGCCGGTCTGCGCGTCCACTGCATAGGCATTGGCCTTGAGGTCGCCGAAGAACACCGCATAGCGCGCTCCCCGACCAATCGGCTCGACCGTCATCGCATTGCGCACGCCGGAGCGCGCCAGGTAGGACCAGTAGACGCAGCCACTCTTCGCATCGAGGCTGTAGACGTAGCCCGTGTCGGCACCGACGAACACGCGACCCGCGATGATGCTCGGCTGACCATAGGCTGAAGAGCTGTTCGGGAAGCCGAAGGCCCAACGCAGCTGCAGATGGCGTACGGCCTCGGGTGTCAGCCGCGCGTGGGCACCGTCCTGGAAGCGGCTGTTGGCCCCATCGGCGCCCCAGCCGTTCCAGCCGGGGCTCGCCGCCGGATTGCTGAGCGGCGGATTTACGCTGCAGCGGTTCGGCATCTGCGCGGCATCGCCCGAAGCCGCGGCGCCGATGAGCCGGCCCGCAATCGACTCGGACACCATGCGCCGCTCCTGGTCGCTGAGGTCCTTGCCGACGATCGGCTGCATGATGCCGTTGGTGAGCACGTCATAGAGATGCTCCGGGCTCATCTCGCGCAACGCCGCAGGCGTAGGAGCGCGCTCGTATTCGGGCTTGCCGTGGCAGTTCAGACAGGTGTGCTGGAAGATCCCGAATCCCAGCTCGGTACGCGCCGTGGCACCGTTGACTGCGTTGACCTCGACCCCGGGCGGCACCTGCGCCCACGCGGATGCCGCGAGTGCGAGCAGTACCGGGCCGGCGGCGCGCGCGCGCGCCGTCCACCATCGAGTGAATGTTCCCATCGCCCCCCCTATTGCCTATCGCAGCAGTTTCTTATGGCAGCTCGAACACCCAGATCGAAGCACTGCGCACCGGAGGCAGCTTGATCTCGGGTACCAGCACTGGAAAGGTGGCCGACTGCGCACCACCGTAACCCACGACCATCGCGACGTACTGCTTGCCGTGCGCCTGGTAGCTGATCGGCGCGGAACTCGGGACGTCGCCGAGGCGCGTCTTCCACAGCACCTCGCCGCTGGCGTCGTCGTAGGCCGTGAACCAACGGTCGAGTGCGCCCGCAAACACGACCCCACCGGCGGTATCGAGCATACCGGTGGTCTGTGGCGCGCGCGCGCGCGCGGTCCAGACGGTCCGGCGCGTCGCGAGATTCACGGCCTGCACCCGGCCGTACCTGCCGTCGCTGTCGGGCCGGGGCCGCAGCGTCCAGCGGAAGCCGCTGCTGAGCGCTCCGCGCTCACCGGGCGGTACCGGCGTCAAGTCCATGCAGGACTCCACGCTCGCGAGGTAGACCACGTGAGTGGCGGGATTGTAGGAACCGGGCAGCCACGAGCGCCCGCCTCCCGCATGCGGACAGACCATCAGGGCCTGCTTGTCGGGATAGCGCCGCGGGTCGATGGTCTTGGCGCCGGTCCTCGGATCGATCGCGGTCACGAGGTTCTGGAATCCGAGGTCGACCGAAAACGCGTACTTGCCGGTGTCGGCCTCGAGCGCGTCATAGATGCCGAGCTTGCCGCTGGTGACTACCAGCTTCTTGCGCACGCCATCGACCGGCAGGTCGATGATCTGGCGCTCGAACGCCCAGTCGTAATCCCACTGGTCGTTCGGCAGATGCTGGAAATACCAGACCAGTCGCCCAGTGTCGGGATCGAGCGCGACCGTCGCGTCCAGGTACAGGCCATCGTTCGTGATGCCAGGCTGGTGAACCGGGTACTGCAGCGGCGCCGTGTCATAGGTCTGCGCGGGACCGAAGTACGCGAGCCGGAGCTGGGGGTCGTAGCTGCCGGCGGTCCACACCGAGCCACCGTTGCGCTGCGCGAGCGGTGCCCCGTTCCAGCTCGCATCGCCCGGATCGCCTGGCTGCGCGATGCTGTGGAAACGCCAGCGCTCCTCGCCATTGCCGGCATCCAGACCGACGATCACGTCGCCGCCCGGCTCGTGGCCGGTGAGGCCCTGCATGACCTTGCCCTGCGCGACCAGCGGACCGCCCGTGATGCGCCAGGCCTTCGGATCGCAGATCGCGCGATCCCAGGCGACCGTGCCGGTGCGGGCATCGAGCGCGACTTCGTGGCAGTCCGAGGTGCCGAGGTAGACCTTGTCCGCCCACAGTGCAATGTTGCGCATCGCATTCGCGGACGTGCCCGGCGGCAGCGCCCGCGCGTAGTGCCAGAGCTCATCGCCCGTGGCGGCATCGAGCGCGAGCACGTGATCGTTGTAGCCGTGCACGAAGATCACGCCATCGTGCACCAGTGGGGTGGCCTCATTGGGGCCGGGAGGCAGCGCCAGCGACCATGCGAGGCGCAGCGAGCCGACGTTCCGGCGGGTGATGTCGCGCAGCGGACTGAAACCGCTGTCATCGAAGGCGCGCCGCCAGGTCAGCCAATCCTGCGCGGCCGGCTGCTGCAGCATCGCGTCAGTCACCGGCGTCAGCGCCGGGAGCGGCGATGCAACTGCCGGCCAGGACGGCAGCGCGATGCCCGGCGTGAGTCCGCCGCTCGGACCCGCGGCACGCGCTGCTGCGTCGTCGGGTCGCCCCGGGAAGCGCATGGCGCTGAGTGCGTCGTACTCGAGTGGCGACCCTCCGGCGTTCGCGGCAAGCCCGTTTTCCGATAGCAGGAAGGCCAGCAATCCGGTGTAGGCGCCTTCCTTAAGCGTCCCGGGCGATTCCGGCGGCATACGGTCTCGCATCAGCGAGTACAGCTCTCCGAGCGGATGGCCGGCCCAATGATTGGTGAACGCAGCACCGCGCAGCGGTGGCCCGAACTCCCCGTCCTCGAGCGCAGCGCCGTGGCAGCGCGCACAGCTCTGCGCGTATACCGCGCGGCCCTGGTCGGCCTGGGCGCTGGACAAGGCAGCCACCGATTGCGCGTGCGCGAGCCTTAGGGACGCGGCTGCAAGCAGCGCAACCACCAACGCGCAGGCCGCGGGCACGGCGCCGCCGCCCACGGGATCCTTGGAACATCGCACGGTGTACCCCCCATCAATGCATTCAACGCTCGTAGTCTATGACGCGACGTTCGCTGCGTGCCGGCCCGATGATCGCCTTGAGTTCATCGTGCAGCGGGTGCGCGTCGTAGCGACGCAGGGCTTCCCAGTCCTCGAACTCGCTGTAGAGCATCAGGTCGGCGGCATCGGGACCTGGTGCCTGGTTCTGACCGAGCTCCAGGCGTACTACGCCTGGCACGGCCGAGCGCAACGCCAGCAGGCAGCGCTCGATGCGCTCGACGAACTCCCGACGATGCGCACCGGAGGCTTCCGGCTTGAGCCGCCAGAGCACGACGTGGCGGATCATCGGTTGCTCACGGAGTGCGCCTCGAACAGGTCGATGAGCTGGCCGACGAGCGCTTCCTCGAGTACCTCCACGTCCGGCAGGGTCACGGCGCGGCGGTAGTAGGCCGTCACGTCGTGGCCGATCCCGATGGCGGCCAGCTCCACCGCGCGTTCGCGCTCGATGCCAGCGATGACCTGGCGCAGATGCCGATCGAGATAGCCGGCATCATTGGCCGCCAGCGTCGCTTCATCGAGCGGTGCACCGTCCGAAATCACGATCAGGATCCGGCGTCGCTCCGGGCGCGAGCGCAGCCGGCCGAGCGCCCATAGCAGCGCCTCGCCGTCGACATTCTCCTTGAGCAGGCCGTCCTGCAGCATCGCGCCGAGCCGGTAGCTGGCGCGGCGCCACGGCTCATCGGCGCCCTTGTAGACGACATGACACAGCTCGGTCAGCCGCCCGGGTCCCGCCGGGCAACCGGCCGCAACCCATTGACGGCGAGGTCGCCCGCCGTGCCAGCAGCGAGTGGTGTAGCCCAGAATCTCGGTTCGCACACCGCAGCGCTCGAGCACCCGGCCGAGCAGCTCTGCGCACACGGCCGCGGTCGCGACCGGCACGCCGCGCATCGAACCGGAGTTGTCGACCAGCAGCGCAACGACGGTCTCGGGAAACGCGCTGTCGGCTTCCTGCTTGTACGCCAGCGGCTCGAGCGGCCGCGTGGCCACGCGGGTGAGCCGACTCGCGTCGAGCACGCCATCTTCCAGGTCGAACTGCCACGAGCGCTGCTGCAGCGAGAGCAGCTTGCGCTGCAGCCGGTGCGCCCAGCGCATGATGCGGCCGACGTGGCTGCCGACCCGCCGGTCGAGTTCGACGCGAGCACGCGCCAGCGTCGCCGCATCGTAGAGATCACTGGCGAGCACGGTCGCGTCGAACTCCGTGCAGAACGCACGATAGGGTGCCAGCGCCGCTACACCGCCCGGGCGCACCGGCTCGGGCGCTTGTGCCACGGCCGATGGGCCGCGATCAGTGCCGGTGTGTTCGGTGCCGGACGGGCTATCCAGGCCAGCGCGCGCGGCGCTTGCGGGTTCCTCGGCTTCCGCTCCGCGATCGCGCGAGCGCGGCGCAGGTTCCGGCAGCGCTGCCGCGCCGAGCACCGCCTGAACGAGCAACTTGGCCTCCGCGTCGTATTGCTGCTGGTCCTCGAGCAGCGCCGCGAGCGCCTCGACGGCCGCGGCCTGCTGCGGGCTCATCCACGAGCGCCAGCGCTCGGTGAGACTCGCTCGCGCCGCGTCCGGCAACGGGGCACCGAGGGGCACACGTGTCAGCAGCGCGAAGGTGTCGACCCAGGTCGCGGCATCGCCGCGAATCACGCCTTCAGGCCGGGCCCGGATCCATGACTCCTGGGCGAGCGCCGCAAGATTCAATCCGGTGCCGGGGAAGCGGCGCGCTCCGAGCGCTTCGACGCGGTTCTGCTCGAGCAGGCCATACAGCCGTCGCGCGACGTTCCCCTCGGGCTGGTAGCGCCGAAACCAGCGGGCGTCGCTGTAGCGTGCACGCAGCGCAAAGGCGTCGATGCGGCCGCGCCAGCGGGCAGTTGCCGCGCCACGCAAGCCGCGAGGACGTTCGGCGATCAGCATGCGCCAGCCGGCGGCGTCGTGGCTCTGCGCGTCCGGCGCGAGCGCGCGACCGGGCTGGCTCGCCAGGGCCCGGTAGATCGCGGCGCTGTCGGCCGCGCCAAGGCCGGATGGCGCACCGGAGCCGGCTGGCACGGTGCCCGCGCGCAGCCTCGAAGCCCGTGCCGTCTGGCGTCTCACGGCGTGGCAGGCGTGAGGTCCACGCCAAAGCAGCGCTGATAGAGTTCGGCGACGATGCCACGTTCGGCCTCGTCGCATCGGTTCAGAAATGCCAGATGGAAGGCGCGCCCCGGCTGCCCGAAGATCTGCAGGTTCTCCGCCCAGTGGATCACGGTGCGCGGCGACATCACGGTCGATAGTTCTCCGGCCATGAAGGCTGCACGCGTAAGTCCCGCCAGCGCAACCATCCGGCCCACCAGCTCCCGACCGGCCGCATCGGCACAGGCCGGCACCCGCGCTAGCACGATGGCCACCTCCGCCTCGGGCGCAAGGTAGTTCAGCGTGCTCACGATCTGCCAGCGGTCCAGCTGGCCCTGGTTGAGCGGCTGGGTACCGTAGTACATGCCGCTCGCATCGCCGAGGCCGACGGTATTGGCCGTGCCGAACAGGCGGAATGCCGGGTGTGGTCGCAGCACGCGGCTCTGATCGAGCAGCGTCAGCGCGCCGTCGGCCTCCAGTACCCGCTGCAGCACGAACATCACGTCCGGACGGCCGGCATCGTATTCATCGAGCACGAGGCAGACCCCGCGCTGCAGCGCCCACGGCAGGATGCCCTCGCGGAACTCAGTGACCTGCACGCCCTGCCGGATCGTGATCGCGTCCTTGCCGATCAGATCGATGCGGCTCACGTGGCCATCCAGATTCACGCGCACGCACGGCCAGTTCAGCCGCGCCGCGACTTGCTCTATGTGGGTCGACTTGCCGGTGCCGTGATAGCCCTGGATCAATACGCGCCGGTTGTGCATGAAGCCGGCCAGGATGGCCAGCGTGGTGTCGGGATCGAAGCGATAGGCCGGATCGATTGTTGGCACGTGCTCGACGCGCTCGCGGTAGCCGGGGCAGCGCAGGTCGCTGTCGATCCGGAACAGCTCGCGCACGTCCAGCGTGATGTCCGGCAGCGCGAACAGGCGCTCGGACTCGCGTTCGCTGGTTTTCCCGCTCATGGCGCACCGACGCAGATCTGCGCGCCGTCCAGTCGGACCGGAACGGGCTCGAGCCCCATCCCTTCAGCCGGACCGGCAACGCAATGGCCATCCTCGAGCCGGAAGATCGCGCAATGGTAAGCGCACATGATCTCGGAATTCCGCAGCAGCAGGAACTCGCCGGGCTGGGCGTTCAGGGGCAGCGAGAAGTGCGGACAGCAGTTCACGTAGGCCCGCACCTCGTCGCCACGTCGGTACAGCAGCAGGTTGAAGCTGTCATCGCCGTCGCCGAACCGCAGTTCCTTGCAGGCGCCATCCGGCACGGCGCCGATATCGCACAACGGCGTGCCGGCAGCCGGCGCGTACCGGTGCCCGCGCCAGCTCACCTGCGAGATCCCATGATTCCGTGAGCGTTCAGAACTCGATCGGATAGGGCTTGAGCTTGCCGGATTCGTATAGATCGGGCAGTCCCGGGGTGGCGTTCTCCCACACCAGCAGCATCGAGCGCTTGCGCGAGAGGCCCTGGTGGCGGATGTCCGCCGGCATCGCCGCCACGTCCCCCGCCTTCATCAGCACCTTCGCTCTCGGGGAGCCCGTGTCCTTGTCCTCGATCTCCCACTCGATCTGATCCGAGAGCTGCACGAACCACTCCACACGGTCGTTGCCGTGCTTGATCGGCAGCAGATACTCCTCCGTCGTCGGACAGCACAGACTGCGCCCGCACACCGAGGACACCGAGGGGTTCCACGTCACGTCCGAGCGCGAGAGATAGCCAAACAGGCTGAAGGCGTGCACCTCGTTCTCAAACCCAGGCTCCGCCTGCACCTGCGGCTCATCCTGCGGCACGTCCGCAAACGCACGGTTCACCGGATAGCCGTTCGCATCCGCGCGCAGCTCCGCATCCCCGGGCAACCCCGGCATGCGCTTGCAGGCCGTGCGCTGCCGCTCGATCGCCGCACGGTTGCTCCCGTGCTTGGCTCCTACCCACTCCGAACCGGTCTCCGCCGGGGCCGCAAACGGGTCAAACCCCTCGTTCGTCCAGTCCTCCAGGATCGCCTTGAAGGTCGCCATGATCTGCGGGGTCTCGAACACCTCCACGTGATCGAGCCCCTTCTCGTGATACGTCTCGTGATAGCGCCCCGCGTACAGCTCCACTCGCCCGTACAGGTTCCTCGTGCCCAGCACGTGATCGAAATTCACCAGCCCGTAGAAAAACCCCCACGCAATGTCGCGCATCATCGCGCGCAAAAACGCATCCGCCGGCATCGAGTGCGACATCGTCTGGCCCTTGGCCGGCCAGGTCACGCGCGCAAAATACTCATCCCGGCTGAAGTGAAAACTCCCCAGCTGAAAACTCCGATACCCCGTCCGGTTGCTCGCCGGCGTCGCCTGCACCAGCCCCTCCACCGCACTCTGGCTGCTCATGTCCTGCGCCCCTCCAAAATCCTTGCCGTTACGCTCACTTGTAGCATATCTGCGCCCATTTCTGCACCGACAGCTCCCCCAGGATCGTCTGCATCAGCATCACCCCGACCCCCGTGGCTCGAAACCGGTACGCCGCACCCTTCGGTAACAGCACCTGATGCCCCCGCCACGCCTTCACCCGCCCCATCCTGCGACCCCGCGGCTCCCCGCCCACCAGCACGCTGCCCTGCTTATCCGCATTCACCACCGTCTCAGGCGCCTCGAGCTTCACTAAATCCACCTCCACCACCCCGTCCATCACAATCACAAACTCATCGTGGCTCGCCGCATACCAGGGCGAGTCCCCCTCCGTCCGTATCGCCTCCAGCACGTACCCCTGGTTCAGCGCCACCACTACCTTCTCGTACGGCTTGGATCCCTGCGCTACCTCAAATAGGTTCGAAAACGCGTAGTACTTCGGATTGTCGTTGATGATCTCCAGATCGCCCTTGACGAAATGATCGAGGGATCCGAAAACCGTATGGAAATGGTGGCCGCTTGCCGGATTGCCCGTCTGTAGGTTCATGAGATGTACGCTCACGTTGGCGGAGAGTCATTCATTGCAGTGCCGGCGCGGTGCGCTCCGTGTCACACCACGCCATCACCCGATGCCTCGAGCTTGTCCAGGTCGGACACGGTGGCCTTCGCCTTGCGCGGCGCCGTCTCCTGCAGGAACAGGCTGACGATCGCACCCGTAACCAGACCCGCCAGCGCAAAGTAGGGGACGTACTGGATTCCATAGTGCTGCGCGATGCCACCCGCGATCGCAGGGGCCACGCCGCCGCCGAAGATCTCACCGGCGCCGATGATGATGCCCGCCGCCGAAGAGATCAGGCCCAGCGGTGCCGCCTCGGTCGCGATGGGTCCGGTGATCAGCGCAAACAGGCCGAATGCGAAGATCGTGGTTCCGAACAGCAGTGCGAACAGCAGCGGAGGATTGGCGCCGGTATTGATGAACAGCCACAGGAACACGGCGCCGACCGCAAAGCCGATCACCGCCATGATGCGGCGCCCGAACAGGTCCGACAGGCCCGGCAGACCGAACTGTCCGAAGAAGCCGCCGAAACCGATCGCGGAGATCACGAAGCCCATCTGGCCCTGGCTCAGCTTCAGGTAGTCGGTCAGGTAGTTGGGCGTGAGCGCGCTGAGCACGAAGATGCCCGTCATCGCGCACAGCAGGCCGAGCATGCCGAGCGGCACGTTGCGGTGCTTGAAGATCTCGCTGAGCGGTGCGCGCTGGGCCGCGATGTCGCCGTGGCCGTGGGAAGCGCCATGCGTACCGCCGCCGCGCACGGTGACCGGCTCCCGGATCGTGATCGCGAGCAGCACCGCGGTGATCAGCCCCGGCACCGCGACCAGCATGAACACGCCACGCCATGACATAACGTGCAGTAGCTGCGTCGCGATGATCGGCGCGAACGCCAGGCCGAACAGAGCGAACGTGCTCTGCTGGATGCCCTGGTTCAGGCCTCGGCGCGAGGGCTTGGAGGCTTCCGCGGTGGTCGCGAAGCTGGTCGGGCAGAAGGCGCCCTCCGTGACTCCCATGACGCCGCGGATCAGCAGCAAGCTGGTCAGGCTTCCGGCCATCCCGGTCAGGCCACTGAGCAGCGAGAACAGCACGATCGCCGGCACCAGCACGCGTTTGCGCCCTATGCGGTCGGACAGGCCTCCGAGCACCACGGCCGCGACGCCCCAGGCCAATCCCAGTGCCCCGATGATGTTGCCGGCGTCCTGATAGTTCAGGTGCAGATCCGGCGCAATGGCGGGAAACAGGGGCGCGATGATCCAGCGATCCAGGCCCACCAGGCCAAAACCAATCGTCAGCAGGGTAACCGCTTTCCATTCATAGGCGGTATCCCAGTGCTTGCCATGCTCGCTCATTGGCTTTCCTCCCGTTACGTTCGTTTTCTCCGCCTGTCACTTGGACGGCGCAAACGCAATGTAACGACCGGCGGTGATGACCGCAAACCAGAGCAGCAGGGACAGGGCCGAGATGACCTTGGCCAGCCTGGAAGCCTCGATGCCGGGACCCCATTTGTCCACGTCGATGAAGACCCCGAGGCGAAACCACAGCGCATTGAGGCCGGCCACGAGGATCAGCAATACCTTGATCCTGAAGCTGATGTTGTAGGCGTACACGTAGGGGTCATGCGCGAAGAACATCAGGCCGGTGATGAGGTTGATACCGAATCCGATGAAGGCGACCGGCAACAGCCGGTGCAGCGGATGGATCGGCAGGCCGCGCGCCAGCCCCAGGACCCGCAGGTCGATCGCGCCGACTATGCCGACCAGCATCGTCATGCCGATGAAGTGCAGCGACTGCAGCGTCGGGAACGCCCAGCTCGAGCTGCGCACGAACTCCCCGACCCCGGTATGCCGGACCCACTCGAGTACCGGATGTGCCGCTGCAAATGCCGGGGTCACCGCGCCCTCCGCTCAGTCATCGACGCCGACGTCGCCGTATGTGAAGTAAGCCAGCAGCCGACCGGTCACGATCGCACTCGTCCAGCAGCACAGCGACACGAGCGCAAGCGTCCGGGCCTGCGCGGGTGCCCGGGCTCCGGGGGCCGAGTACAGGTCCTCCCGCTTGAGGACCCTGGAAGTGATGAGGCTGCCCAGGATCAGCCCGACCGCTATCAGCGAGAGCTTCAGGCGGAACAGCGTGCTGTAGTAGTCCTTCTTCGCATCGATCGCAAACAGCATGAAGCCGGAGACGGCATTGATCCAGAAGCCGGTCCACACCACGCTCATGAAGCGCCGCAGGGCAGTGAGCGGGAGTCCTGGCGCGAAGCCGAGAACGCGCAGGTCTATGACGACCAGCAATCCCACGAGAGTCGCCAGCCCGATCGAATGGGCCGTGATCACGATCGGGTAGGCGACCTGCTGCACCCAATTGGCAAAATCGCTGTGCTGCAGCGCGCGTAGCAGGTTGTCGAGCATGTGCCGCGGCTCAACCGAAAGTGCCAGACCACTTCCAGTTGGCGGTCTTGTCCTCGATTGCCTGCATGCGGATGCGGTGATCGGCCGGATTGCGTCCGGGTTGCCCGGTGATCACGACCTTGTCGCCAGGCTTGATCGTGTCGTTCTTGACGTTGTCGCTGGCCAGCGCGCCGCCGGCGCCCCATTCCACGGCCCAGCGCTGCATGGCGCCGTCCTTGTCCGGAGCGAGCACGTGTACGAAGGAATGCGGATTGCGGAACAGAAACTGCACGACCGTGCCTTCGATCGTGACCTTCTGGTCCACGAAATACGTTGCGGGAAAGGAATGGTGGGCCTGGGCCGGGCCCGCAGGTAGTGCGCCGAGCGCGATCAGCGCCAGAGCGTTGCGGTGAAATGTGTGCATCCGTCCCCCTCATCCGCGGCCATGACCGCGCCTGTGGGAGTCACTTTACTAACAAGAACGCAGTTCGAACGATAAGTACATGCCACAGCTCGGCGCCGCGATCGCGGCACGGGCACGGCGCCGCATGCCGTTTCGCGCTGGCGCGCTGGCGCGCTGCATGAATGGTGCGCGGCCGGCCGGTCCTGCGCCAGTTCACGCTTGGGGTGACCGCCAGGCTCTAAGGCGGAAGGAGTGCCAGTGGCGGCAATGCGCTAGAGTGCACGCATGCCGCCACTGGATCTGCGATTGGCGACGCCGATCCTGGTCGGCGCCGCCGTGCTCTGGGCGCTCTACCGGCGCGTACGCAGAAGCTTCGGGCGCCAGGCCGTGAATCCCGTTCGCCTGCGATTGCGCATCGGCGCGCTCGCGCTGGTCACTGGGGTGCTGCTGGTCGCCTCGATGCACAGGTTCGAGCTGTTGGCGTCGCTGCTGGGAGGCGCGGCCTGCGGCGCGGTGTTCGCATTGCTGGGCCTGCGGCATACGAAATTCGAGGCGAGCCAGAACGGGCGCTACTACACGCCGCATACCTACCTTGGGCTGCTCCTCACGGCGGTGTTCGTCGGCAGGATCCTGTTCCGCGTTCTGCAGCGCGTGGCCGCCGCCCCGGCGCCTTTGCCACAAGATCCGCTGCAGATGGCCTCGATGACCCCGGCGACGCTCGCGACGCTCGGGCTGCTGATCGGCTATTACCTGTGCTACTACACCGGTGTGCTCAAGGTGAGCGTTGCACCCCAAGCCTACAGTTCTATCCAGCAGCCATAGATCGGCTCGCCGTCGACGATGCGCGGGGGTCCCATGCGATGCGAATGGATGCCCAGCCGCCGTATCAGCCGCTCCATCGCCAGCACCGTCACGGTCACCAGGCGACGGGCGCCATGCGCCGCGGCGCAGGCCATCGCCTCGCGCATCAGAAGCGCCGCCGCGGAATTCGGAAAGTCAGCCAACGCCGACCTGGAGCGGCTGGAAAGATTAACCGCGGAAAAGCGGGACAGTTCCCAGACCGTCGGATCGTGGGGCGGCAGCGCGCCGTTGAGCAGTTCGGGAAACACGGCCGAGAGCAGATACGGGCCGTCCGTCGGCAGCAGGCGCGCGCAACCAGAAATTTCCCCATTGGGCTCCTCCGCTACGACATAGACGGAGTCGGGTCCATCGAATTGATCGGTTTCCGACTGTTCCTGCACCGGAAGCCGCCAGCCCAGCCGCTTGATGAATACCTGGTAGCGGTAGTGGGCTAGCCGCGGATAGAGACCTTCCGGGAGGTGCGACGAGGCGCCCGATATGACGCGCATGAGACCTCACTCCTTCTTCTGGAATGGGCCTCATTGGATGTCGCGCTGCAGCTTTACGTAACTGTCAGATCTGACAGGTCTTCACGAATAACGGGTACGGACGAAGTTCGCCACGGTGTCCTGCCAGTTGAAATCGTCGACCAGCAGGGCCAGAGCTACCGCGGACGATCGCGGTCCGAGGTCGCGCCCATGCACATCGAGCAGCATGACATTGCTGCGGGGCTCGCCGACCCGCTGGTAGCGCAATTCCCGGTCCGTGCTCTCCAGCGTCCAATCCCAGCCGAGCGAGAGCGCCGGAATGGTCAGGCTGAGCCATTCCGTGTAGCCCGCTATGGCCGCCCGCGTCGCACCCACGGGGCCCGCGTCGGTCCCGGCAGGGTCCGTATCCAGCCCGGAGATCAGATGGACCAGCGGGATGGCGCGCATCCGCACCTGCGAGAGGCGGACGTAACCGTCCTCGGACGGGGCGATCCCCAGCAGCGGGACCCGTCCGTCGTCGCGGTCTGCCTCGAGCATGGCTGCTCCAATGGAATGCAACACATTAACGCTACACGACTTTCAGGCATTCCTGTATTGTCATATCTGACAGCTGGCGCGGCCCACCGGTACGGCAACCACGGAGCCCGGATGAAAAGCTGGCAGGACGATCAACTTCAATCCCTTTTCGCTGCGACCAGCGAGCAGCAGCTATTCCTCTCGCTGGTCAAGCTGGTGCGCAAGGAAGGCTTCGACCTCTGCTCCTACGGGATTCGTCCTCCCTTCCCGGTCTCCAAGCCCCGGATCATGGTCTTTGACAACTACCCAGACGGCTGGCACCAGAAGTACCGGGAGCAGGGCTACGTCGAGATCGATCCGACCGTACGCCACGGATTGCGTTCGCTGCTGCCGCTGGTGTGGACCGACGACGTCTTTGCCGAAGCCCGTGACTTCTGGGAGGACGCGCGCGGCCAGGGGCTGCGCTATGGCTGGGCGCAACCGTGTCGTGATCCTTCGGGTGTCGCGGGCATGCTCACCGTCGCGCGATCGAACGAAGAATTGTCCGATCTGGAGCTCAAGCTCAAGGTGCCGCGGCTTCTTTGGATGACCCAGGTCGCCCATGTCGCGATGTCCCGGCTGGTCGTGCATCGAATCCTGCCCGAGTCCGAGTTGCGCTTCTCCAACCGCGAGATCGCCGTCATGCGCTGGACTGCGGAAGGCAAGACCTCCGGGGAGATCGCCGATATCCTGCACATCACAGAGCGCACGGTGAATTTCCACATCAGCAACGTGATCACGAAACTCAATGCGGCCAACAAGACCGCCGCGGCGATCCGGATGGCCGTGATGGGTTTGCTGAACTGAGCGCTCGCATTGCCTATTGGCCGTTCCGGCTCAACCGCTCGCAGTCCTGACAGCGCCGGTGTCCGCCATTGCCCGGGAGGCGCGCGCTGTTCGGGATGAAACGGCCAAGAGGGCAGGCATCGTTGTCGTGAAAGATGCGGTCTGCAGCCTGCTTGAACTTCTCATTGACCGAATGAAACGGTGGCACCCCCGGCATGGAACTCCCTCTTCGTTGCGCTGCGGCAGCTGATGCCAGCGTACCCGGTAGCTCGCCGGCGGCTACTGACAGTTCTGACAGGTAGCCCTGCCGAAGCAGGGCGATTGAACTTATTATTGGAGCAATCAGC
>Ga0265334_10000605_pt1 | contig 18103 bp, 42 predicted proteins | sample 42023metaG_FD_192442 | JGI IMG/M metagenome (GOLD analysis project Ga0265334, IMG submission 192442) | Rhizosphere microbial communities from Carex aquatilis grown in University of Washington, Seatle, WA, United States - 4-20-23 metaG | ecosystem: Host-associated > Plants > Roots > Rhizosphere... | reverse complement strand
AGTAGGCAATCCAGTACGCTTCTTGCTGACCAAAGAAGCTCGACGACAGATACTTGTTAATATCTGTACCGAACATCTCCTTGATCTTGACCGCGCACTCGTTCGGCGATCGCAAAAAATGGAATGTCGGCTTTTTCTTGCCGAGGGTCTTGTAAAAACCCGTGATGACCTCGGCAGCCGAATCGAAATCGGCCGGATCTGTGCAGAGCCCGTGCTCTCTCCAGGTGGAGCGGAATCGGATCAGATCCTTTTCCTGCTCAGGAGTGAGCTTATCGATCTTCTTGGTCATATGACCCTCTATGTTGTGGCTAGGAACGAGTCGACTAGTCTTCGACTCGACGGAAACCTTCGGGAACGTGTTCCCGCTGGCGCCGGATGTGGTACACGCCCTTCTCGAAGCGGATGGGCTCGTGGGTGTCGAAAGAGCGAAGATGCTCCAGGTCGGCAGCCTCGTTCACCTCGACGAAGATGTCCATGATCGAGTCCGGAAGCTTGTACATCTTGACGCGATCGGCCACCATTACGTGGTTGTGGCCAGTCTCGGAGTGAGCCACCACGTTGTAGCCGTTCTCCGGCGTTACCAACGTAGCGTTCTTAGGGAGTGCATCTACACGTCGAATGTAGATATCTCCCTGAGCGCAGGAATTCTTGAAAGTTAGCATGTCTGTCTCCGGTTGTTGTGTTACACACTATTGCATCGTTTTTAATATTAGTCAATAGAATAACTATCGTCTAATATCTGATATCTTATGTTTGAATTAAATACATCGGTGGGGTCCATATATTTTATTATACTTTCTCGTGCGTTCGAATCTAGTTGGATAGATAATAGTATCCATAGTTGAGATCGTAGTTTATGACCAACCAGATCATTTATGTCTTTTCTGATACATTTCATATTATGTGACCTTAGCCTACAACAGGTCCAGTCATCTTTAATTCAACAGACAGATCGTTCCGTGGATCTGGACTAAATTCGTCATACAATTGAACTTGAAATTCATGATACAATCGTTGGGACATTTGTGTACAGATATCCTGGCTTAGTTGGTATATGAGATCATCTGAACGAAAAGTCGTAGATAAACTTATGTAGTTTCTTCTTCAGGAAGATATCCGAGGTAATGCTCTATGTGTTTATCATTCCATTCAGGATGTGCCCGTTTAAGCTCATCCTTATTAACGGTTTTCAGAAACCGTTCGGCCATAGATACAGCTTCATTGAATGTCGGCCATTCTCCGAGCTTTTCTCGATGATTGAACACATCAGAGAATTCACTATAAACGTGATATCCCTTTTTCCCGTGACGAGTTGGGCCCAAGATATAATATGCTGGGCAGTTGTTTTTTCCCAGGCGCCGCCACACACCTCTGCTTTTATGTTGAAGCAACGGATGGTTTGGCTCTTTGGCAAGTTCTTTATCGAGCTGTGCCTGCTCCCATGCACGAACTTCTTTCGACCAACTCCAAGCTTCGTCTTCAGTTACCTTACGCTTGAGATCTTTCTCGAGGGCACGCCACTGCTTCATAATATTGTTGTGCTTTACCTTAACTTGTATTGAAGACAGTTCACCGTCGCATGTAAGGTTTTCGGGAGACAGTTCACATGCAAGAGCAAGGAACTTTGCTTTGACTTGAATGGGTGTGAGTGTAAGGGTCATAATTCACCTGTGTTGCGTACAATAATACCTTTATTTGTAATTACAATCGGTTTTATTTAACCCCATTAGAATGCATGCGATGCTACATATAACAGCATGGGGTTACAGTGCTGGTAAAAAATAAGCTACTTTGCTAGCTTTTATCTAACGATTTGCTTGTAAGGTCGTCTAATAGCTACTTTTTAAGCAGCTTATACTTATCTATTTTGTATTCTCGACGATCGTCTGCTGGACCTACTTCGTCCAATTCTTCGTTATGCCGCTTGATAGCTTTCATAGCTAATTTCTTAGTTTTACAGACGGCAACAATATCCTCTGAGCCGGTGCTGTAGACAACGAATACATTAGCCATCACTCTACCTCAAACGGAATAATTTTGAGCTGAACTTTCTTATGATAGAATGATAATTTATTCTTGATATCTTTTTTCTTTTTGATAATATAGTCTCGAGCTTTCTGTCGAGAGCCACAAACAGCAATAGATCCTGATTCGTATGTTTCAGTAGGATCGCGTAATTCGATAACGTATACTTTCTTAGCCATGTTTGATCACCCTAGTTTCAAGAACTTTGAATGAAACATTCACAGGACGATCTTGTGGACGTTTCACAATCATGATCTCTTTTGTCTTAGACAATCTGATCTTGATCGGATACCAAGATTTGGTAATTACTTGGGCCACCTTAACTTCCTATTTTGGTTTGCAATTCCGACGATTGAGCTCTTTTGCCAATGCATCGTGGCTAAGATCCTTAAATCGTAACTTGCCGCTAAAAAGGAAGACAAGTCCATACGATACAGGAGGACCAATCTCCGTAATTATCATAGCATCAAATCCTTTGTAATCCAACTGACGACCGGCCCAAATGTCGCCATCTTCCCATGTATATTTCATAACTACGGATCTCCATTAGGAGAAATTCGATCGATTGCTCGTTTGACTGCCATATCAAGATTACCGGATTTTTCCCACCCGGCTGCGCGAATAGAGCCATTGATGGCACGCGCGGTTACATACAGACCAAGATTCAATGCCTTTTGTTCTAGAGCTTGCAGCTCAGTAGTAAGCTTAGTGAAAGCATCGGCCATTTCTAACAATAACACTAATCAACTTATATATCAAATGAATATTAGTTAGGACTTACTACAGCGTTCGGTGGAACAACAGGTGCTGCAGGAGGAGGAGGTATAAACGGAGTCGAAGGAGTAACAATAACGACAGGAGGAGAACCGGTAACAGGATCTTCAATTGTTGGTGTATCGATTTTCGGAAAGTTGATAAGTAGAATATCGATTAATTTGATTTTGTCATAAACTTGGTATAAAGAAAGATCTAATTTAGTTGCCGGAATAGGAGCTATTGACAATATAGGTCCAGAATTCAAAATAGGATCCATTCCTTGTAATGGTCCTACACCGAGCAATGGACCGGAACTAGCTAATGGGCCCATTCCAAATAATGAATTATCCCCACTCTGAGAAGGAGTTCCAGAGGTTGGGGTTTCAACTATCTCGACCCCAATTTTATACGAGGGGTATGAGATCAAGATAATGAGAAGAATTAGAAGGAAAGGACGCTTTTTCATTGGCTAATTATTTAGCCAAGCATAGCGTCAATGTGTTTTGAATTCAAGACGACTTTTGAACGTCTTTTCTAGTACAGATAAAGTGTCCGTACGACAGTCCCGGCTCACCTCCCGTGCTCATACATACTTTTATAAGCTCTGCATTATTATGGTTTTCTTGTTGCGTGCATTGAGCTCCTGCAACAGCTATTATTGCGACAGCAGCAAATAAAGCTACAATTCGTATGGTATATTGCATTGTTTATCCTATGTCTAGCGTTTTAGCATCATCACGTCGGCTAAGCTCTCCCAGCTTCCGTCGACTTTGACCAAAGACATCAAATGTAAGACTGTACGAATACTAACTGCCCGTAATTCATCTTGATGCTTGTTAAGCCAAATCATTATGGACTTGGCTTCGTCAGCAGTAAGTGAATTCTCCGAAAGAAACTCGTCTGAGAAAATCACCTGGCTAATACGAACGATGATTTCCCTTCTGGTATGAATTCCCAAATCTAAATATAACGAGCGATCGATAAGGGCCTCATAATGAACAGACATTTTGCTGCCGCCAGCAATCTCTGCTGCGAAATCCTTGTTTGTGACAAAAATTACCGATCCTTCGAATTCAAAAGGACTGGTAATCCCAGCTTGCTCAAGAATAGAGCTTTCCTTATTCCAATGCACCATACGCACATCGCCTGTGTCGAGTGATGCCTTCAGAATGTTCAACGACTCTTCGTTGTCGAAAATTTTGTCACAGTCGTCGATCAACAACACATCGCCCCTAGACTGACTTGTGTACAATGCTTGATATAATTTGATAGCACTCATTGTACCTTTGACAGAATTGAACTTAATTTTCTCCATCGCTTGCCCGCGATTAAGTTCATGTTCAATCGTCCAAGTTTTGCTACACCCAGGTGCACCACTTACGACAACTGAACGCAAATGTCCTGCTATGACTCCCTTGACAATAGTAGAAAGAGCGGAGAACGTTTTCCTGATACGTGCATCAATTTCAGCCATTGTTTCGATGCCAGATGCTTTAGGAGTATCTTTGCTCATGCTCGGTCCTTTTCATTAGTATGCAAACAACGCAACTCTTTTGAAAAAGCATCTCCTTTGTAACGTTTCCTCACTTTAACCAATGTATGAATTGTATATGTTATTCGTTGTTGAGTCAAATGAAATCAAAAGAAATGCGCGGCGATGAACCGCGCATTCTTTTCAGAAGATCGCTTTAGGCTGCGGTTGCTTCGACAACCGGCTCCGCCGGCGCCGCTTTCTTCGCTGCCTTCGCTTCGCGGATCTTGGCGCTCTTCGCTGCCAGGAGCTCGGCCTTCAGCATGATCGGGCTCTTCTTCTTCTTGTTAGCAGCCCGGGTCGGGAGCCGAGCATTGATGCCCTGGCCGATCATCCAAGCCATCGCCTGGGTCTTGTTCATCGGCTTCGGCAGCTCGATCAGCTTGATCGCGGTGTGCTTGAAGTGACTGAGCATGTTTCGCCGAACGTTCAGCTTGCCGTTAGCGAAACGGTAAGTGCGAATGTTCGTCTTCGGGTCGCGACTGGTGCCGGCGATAGTGTAAGTCTTTGCGGAAATTGCCTTAGGCATTGTATCCTCTACCTGGTAAGAAACAACGCAGTTGGTACGTTGTCAGTGTCTGTTTATAACACCTATATTTTTTAACACAACTAAAAAATAACAAATTTCAATATATTTTTCTGTAATAGTCACTGAAACACCACCGGATTGTTAGCCCGGTGGTGTTGCTGTTGTCGGAATTACGACTTAGCCAGTTCCATCGCAGCAGCGACGATCGGGCTCTTATGCTTCAGGTTCGGGCTGCGTGTGGGCAACACAGCCTTGATCCCGGCGTTGTGCAGAAACGCAATCGCCTGGGTCTTGGTCATCGGCTTCGGCAATTCTTGCAGCTTGATCGCCGAATGCTCGAACCGCTTCAGGGTCGAAACGCGGGATTCTATATCGCCGTTGGCGAAACGGTAGGTCTTTCGTCCGTCTTTGTTTGACGTGCCGGCGATCGTGTACTTCTTGGTGCTTACGGTAGGCATGTTAGTATCCTTCTAAGTGTAGTTTGTTATAGCAACGGTCCTCGGGGGATTCCAAAGGATCCGATTCATCAAACAACTAAGAAGTTAATTACTCTTCTTACAGTCTGCCTCTAGAGATCAACAACGCAATCTCTACTAACTGACCTAACATAGTAGACTATATGGTATAACACAAATGATACTTAATGAAGAAATTAGGATTTATTTCTGTATAATTTTATACATACCTACTGTATAAAATTGTACACTTTGTCCATCCATTATTTTCAATAACTTGCAGGAATTGATAACAACACTATATAATATGCGTGGACTAGCTAATTAGACGACCTGTCGTTAAGAATAAGTATATTAACGTACTTATTTGCACGAGGTCAGAAAGAGTATGGACGACTATTAATCATCCACACTTTTTCTTAATTGGATATGTTAGCTGAGGTTATTGATGAAGTCCTCATCGGACTTCTTCGCTTCTTCGAGGGCGGCTTCTTGGGCTTTCTTTTTCTCGATGATAATCTGTTCCTGAGCAGCAATCTCTTCGGGCGTCAATGCTGATCCTCGACCGGTCTTTGGCATCACTGCTTGCACACCTGCCTCGGATTTCAAGTACTCGATGGCTTCTGCCTTGGTCATCGGCTTCGGGAGATCGATGAGCTTGACGTCGACGTGTTCGTTACGTTCGAGGACCAGCTGCCGATTGTGGGCACTACCAGTAGCAAACCTCCACGTGTTCTTACCACGAAAGGTTGACGTACCTGCAATAGTGAAAAGCCTAGAGTCTTTACTCATCTTTCCTCCTAGCTAAGTGTAGTACTTTAGCAAGTATATAGAGCAGTGTCTATTGGAATATTAAAATCCTAGACTGAGCAAATCTTTATTGGCATGCCGTCCGTAAACACGACATTCAGCAACAACATATGATTTGCCGTAAACGTCTTTGGCTATCTTTGGATTAACAAATACTTTCTGTGCATCAACAGCAGCCACATACCTATCAGCTAATCGACGTGTGCGAAATTCTATGCCATACGTATGCGGTCGATCCAATGGCGCCCCCGACCAAATAATATTGACGAGGTATCCACTATCACGCTCTTGGATTTCGGCTCTAGCTCTGAGCATATTATTCATCTTCGTATCCATCGAACCAAGAACCACTGGATTCAGTTAATGCTATTGCTTCAGCACTAGTTGCTGTTCTTGAGCTTGTTTCGGGATCTTTGCAATGCTCGCGGGCTTCTTCAAGAGTTAACCCCGACACAATCTCTTCTCGTTGGCCTGAGGCAAAGAACCGAATTATTTTCATGATTATTCCTCAACGACTAAGAATTTATCCCTAACTGCTTGAGCAATTTCAGGAGGGGAGAATTGTTCGGACCACGTTTCTCCTTTTCCTCGACCGGTTGCATTATATACGGCTTCTTTTCGTCCAGGAAGATCTGAACGATTATCGCTCCGATGATAACAGGTTTCAATGAAATCTGCTATCTCGTTAATGAGATCGTTCATTTCTTTTTCTTAACCTTCTTTTGTCTGGAAGGAATGGTTAATGTTACTTTGATAAAGTCAATTGATTCTTTTGTAGAATAGACATGGGCCATCTTCATTCTACCTAATATCCATTCAAAGCCGCCTGGAGAATTATCTATCCAAACGGTAAGCTTTTTTCCCATTTGATATTATGGACAGACGGTTTCAATAAGTGGGCGATTATACATGTCCCAACCATATTGTCGGGCAAAGCATTCTCTCTGTTGAGGAGCAACATATACAGGTGCCGGAGGAGGTTGAGTAGCAATAATTGCTGCACCTGCTCCGATAAAGGTGCCTAAAAGGAATGCTCCGCAACCCCAGCAACCACCGCCCCAATATCCATAATGGCCATTGTACCAGCCATGATATCGTCCATTGTACCAGCCATAATGGTATCCACCACCGCCATGGTATCCACCACCGCCATGGTAACCACCACCGCCATGGTATCCACCACCGCCACCCCAGCCTCCGTTAGCATTGGCTTGAGAAGCAATCGACAATACAGCGCCCATAACGGCTAAAGTAGTAAAAATACGCCTGATCATGATAATCCTCCGATTGCGAAGTATTTATAACATGATATTACCGAATTGTCAATTGATTTTTAAGAATGACGTTATTACTTGGTGATAGCTTTCAGTTTCGTTACAACGGACATTATGATATGGTCCAGCTAACCATCCGTTCTTAATACGTTCTTCTTTTTGTTTATCAGTCCATCTAAATGGTCCAGACACAACCCTTCCAGTAAAAATAGCATCTCCCATTTTCCAAGTGACTTGTGTGCCTTGTTCAATAGTTTTCATTTTGGTTCCTATCAATAGCAGGCATAGACCAATCATCCCCATATTCTTCTGCACTTGATTTGCTGAGAAAGAATCGTCTACAGACTAGATTATCACCTTTATAACAGAAGCATTCGAATCCCGCAACTTCTTCTGTTAAAACCGGTTCAATAAAATAATGTTTTTGTTTTGTCATAATATTATTTACATGCAAAGGGCGGTGCTGACCCGCCAAGGCGATCTTTGGAAAGATACTGCGGTCGCATGCACTACCACTTAACCTCGTCCATACCGGGACCTTCGCAATCTTTATTTGTATGTGGTCGCTAATGGATCAGTCTTCATCCTAAGAGTTGCCCACTCGATCATTAATTCGTTGCACAATATGTTAAGAACGTGCCATTTCTTACTAGCACGAGGAACTTTAGCCATAGCACAGCTCAATTGCTGAATTTTCTTCTTCAATGGCATAGAAAGAGCAGGATTTGCATACATCTGCATACTATAGCTGAGATTTATGTATCGTCAATAGGAGAAGGTTAATTATCTACGTGCCGACCACCGATCCCCGAACAGCTCAATAAAATGTTCGGCAGGACCAAATGTGCTCCACCTAACACCTTTGTAATCCCAGATGGACATCTCAGCACCTTTGTAGATAAAATCCCATTGGTACTTTACTTTATCTTGGTCGCCGACCGAGTTGTTCAGAAATCCGAGAATGTGATCGATCTCTGATTTCGGTATAGGTTGAAGGGAACCAGTTTTGCTACTGGAAATGAAATTGCTTGTCGGAACAGGCTTAGCCATAATGGTCCCCGCAGGTATTAGTTCACTTGGCAAACGTTGATGACGTTTTCTTTGCCATACTGCATAGCTAGCAGTTGTTTGGCATTGTTCCAGTTTTCAGCTTCGATCTCCACCTTCTGAAGAGCGTTGCTGGGCAACTTGATAGTTGCTTTGAATCGTTTGGTCACTTGAACACCAAAAGATAAAGAAGCCACAAGCAGAATGGAACTCCTACGACAAGAGGACCATATGTCCACATTGTCGATCCATTCCACGCAGTATCTTGGGACTTATTCTCTGGCATGTTCTCTCCGTAGTATTACTATTGATAATTTAGCATACACGTTTAAAACTTGTCAATCGAATATTAGATGTGACAATCTACAATAGTTAGAAGTGTATCATCGGAAAGAGAATCGATAAGTTCAGTTACCTTTTTTGCCCAGGTGACCGAATCTTCTTTGTCATCGCTCATACCGAACCAACCCATTTTGCCTTTTCCGATCCATTTGCTGTCTACAACAACAGCATATGTCGAACATGCCTTATCTCTAGCAGCTTGGATATATTCGTCTCGAGGAATAAGAACATCATCCTCTACCCAAATCAAGTCTTGGTCGGCTCTGATTGCAACTCTACCTGGTTGGGAATGATAAAAGTTTCTAGCTTCGTCAATTTTTCCTGAACCAATACGCTTCAATACAGAATCCCAACTCTCCCATTTGTTAGGTGCTACGTTGTTAACCTTATCCCACAACGCAGCAGCCTTGGTCCCCGCATCGGTTCGCATTCCTTCCCAGTCGATGTCACCCTTGATAGCTTGATCGGCTGTTCCCTCTTTGGCGGCTTCTGTCATTAAGCCTGGCCTGCCTGTTGAGCCAATTTTACCGGGCTTGAGCTTGAGCATTCCGGTCCATCGTCCTCCGACGGAATACCAATCCCATTGTGCATTTGAGTTTGTTCGTCTGATAACCTTTTCTACCTCGCCGGCCTCATTTAAAAGAGTATATCCGTATTTGTGTTCGCCTTCAATATCGATAACACCTTCTGGGCCGATGCTCGCTTTGTCATAATAATCTTCGACAAATTCTGCAAAGCTCTTTACAGTGCTAGTCGGAACAGTAAGTTCTGTCCATCCGGGATAAATTTCACGTACATTACGTGCAAATGGATCTTTTGCTTTCTCTTCGGCGGTTGGTTTACGGTAGAACCTCTCGTCATAGGCATCGAATTTTTCACCGAGCGGCGATACAAGATAGTTGGTTGTATTTTTTAGATAGGTATCTCGACATTCTTCTGTGATGTCAACATTCTGAATGTATTCGTCGTTATGCCCGGTACATTCAAATTCATGATAAGGAGCCAACTGTTCATCCACGTTGTTTCCGATAACTAGAACAGTAAAATGGCTCATAATTTATCCTTTATATGTGATTCAAATGATACTTTGTTTTATTAGGTAGTCAACTGTTTTTTAGTGTGAAATTCGGTATCATCTAACAATGCCTGTTCTTTTGAACAAAGTTCAACTGAATAAATTGCCCCCACTCGATCATCTTTAATAAAGGATGGGGTTACATAAATTCGGTCCCCGCGCATGGGCTTAACATTCTTTGTGAAGGTGACAAAACATTTATCCCCATTCTCGGTCTCTACTGACCAACCGTGGGGACCTGATGCATCTTCTTGGATGATGCAAATAAACGGAACATTGACTTTTATCATTTTAACTCACTTAGTAATGAACTATAATAGACAACTTCCTCGATAGGATTTCTGACGGCGTTCCAAAGCCGAAGAATGATACTATTTTGCAAAGGGGCCGTCATGAGATTATCCCAGAGTTGTTCACGTAATTTAGAATTGAATTCATAATTTATTTGATTATACATCATAGTCGTCTCTTAATTGATTCCAAAGTTGATCATGGAGTTGATTCCAAAGTTGATCATGGAGTTGAGACTCGAATTGAATCCAGAAATGGTAATCGAATTGATTCCAGAGTTGATCATGGAGTTGAAACTCGAATTGACATTTAAAATTATTCATGATCATCTACGAGTTGAGTCCGGGCATGCCCGATGAGTTGTACATAGAGCTGATGTTGTGCCGGCATCCAGAGTTCATCCTGAAGTCGATTACTGAGACTATTCCAGAGTTGAGAATGTACTCGATCGTCGAGTCGAGGAGCAGATCGGTTGAATAGTTCCTTAATGCTTCGCATCATCTTCTGAAAGTTGAACATCTAAATGACCTCTGATGTGATTCCAGAGATCATCCCGGGTCTGAACACGTAATTTATATCGAAATAGACCATCTAATCGATCACGAAATTGACTTCCGATTGATTCGTGGAGTTGATATTGTAATTGATTTAGTTTATTATACACTAATACGACCTAATGCTTTAGATTCTTTAGTATATTGCGACAAGGTCTTATTAGCAACAAAATGCATGTCTCTTTCGAGACCTAACCCTCTAAAAACACGAGATTCAATATCTCTACGAGCAGTATATCCAAGCTCAACACAATGAATATCTGCGAGGCCAAACAACATCTCATCTGGATCCATCTCAGTGAATAACCAGGTCCCCGTACCATATGGGTTAAAGATTTTAATAACCGGTTTATGGTCGACAGATATGCCTTTAGCAGCAAGAGTGGTGAAATGATTCTTCTTGAGCTTCTCAAGAATAGGCTTAGTGAAGAGTTTCATGAATCTACTCTTTGTCTAGGATCTCAATTGTAACGCGAACCGTGGCACCGTACAACTGTTTCATTTTTAAATGCTCTTTGGTATCGTCCCAGCTTTGAATACGGATGAACATTTTCTCATTTGGATCAGAATCATCCATATGAGCAATCATGGCTCTACCACCATCTTCGATATCGATATCGGTGATTTTACCTTCGAAGACTTGTTTCTTCCATTCGGACATCTTGAATCCTCGAAATGTTTTGTGGTTTTTGTTTTATCCAATTGCCCGGAGGAGATCCAACCCCATTCCATTTTTCGAGAGAGATCTTGGCTTCGACGAAGCTATCGTAGCACCAACGTGTAATTGGGTTGCCATCTTTTGGATCTGTTACCATGATGCCTACGGTAAAGATCATCTGTGCCAGATGGGCATATTTCCCTTTATAGGGGCCGTCAGATAGTTCTTTGATATGGCTGTAGCTACCTAGACCTGAGTCTGCTACTTCTTCTTTTGTCAAGTCAATATCCCTTTGGCTACCTTCATTTCTTGAATTTTCTTATCAAGGGCGGCAAGGACCTTGGTGTACATTGGCTTGCCGGGCATCCCCAATCGATGCCGAGCAATAGCGAGAGCACTCGGTCTTCTGCTTCTTTTCAACCCTTTGCTTTCGAGGTTGACAGCACCACGAAGTGCGAGAAGCGATGCGAATGCGATGCCATCTGGCGTATCAATCACTATCAGCTCGTCACTCATTTTTCTTTCTCCTGTGTTGCATTTTAACAACATTTCGCAAAGACATCAAATGAAATTTTTAACCCCAGCGACTGGATACGCAACTACATCTCCCCATTTGGGGTTTTCTCAATTGGGGTCTTGGAACCTTTATAAAAACTATATGGGGAGAATTCTGCTCATCAGAAAACCCCAATACCTATTAGGGATCAATTATAAGGAATATCTAGCTCTTGGCACAGCTCTTTGATGCCGTATTGTAGAGCACTGTAGTTCCCGCAGTTTTGAACAAGCAATTTGGAACCGCGATAATACCACCCTCCGTCACCACCATCTGACGTAGGCTCTTTTTTCGTTACCCGTCGAACATGGGTATCGTTGTCGATAATACAGGAAATTACCCACTCTTTACTAGAGTCAGACGACTCTATATTCCATTCTACTGTTCTGGGCATGGCTCATTCAGATCCTTTATTATCCAGCCTGGGATTTTTCGACGAGATCGATTATCTCGAGACCTGTTAGTAAACACTTCAGGTACTTCGGTTTTCTTAGCAAATCCCATTGCTTCATCGATATTGTCAGTAATGGCAATAGATGGAGCACCTGCGACGGTCGTAGGACCGACATAGTATTTCTTTGTGGTTGGGTTGTACACCACATAGTTGCGGCCAAACAGCCTGCCTTTTCCTATCATATTAACTACACGATGACCTGTAGACATAGTGTTTATTGTTTCTCTTTAAGTTGATGTTAACTGTTTATAAGCTGCTGTCGCTTGTTTTGCAATGACGTTGTGCTGTTATAGCACTATGTCATTTAGCTTGCTGCAGGAAATACGCCAGCGTTCTTCCACAAATTACCGTCGGTGGTCTTCCATACACCTCCGATAGCTACTGCTAGTATTTCGGATTTGTATGAGTCGCCGACGCCGACAATCTTTTCCGGCGTGAAAGAAGCACTAAAGAAATGCTTCACTTCGAATTGATCCGGCTTAGGCCCGTCATTCCAAAAACGGATAGTTAGGTCAGACATTATTCACCTGTTGACAATTTAGAACGACCGCCCTTTAGAATACGTTTCAGAATTGCACGGGAGCCTCGATTAGCAGAAGCCCGACTGCTTTTGTGAGGCTTACCCCAGGTCCCAGCCTTGCGGCGCCCAATCTTTTTAACAACGGCGTTCATATTTGAATACTAATTGAAACGATAACAATAGTCAATAGAATTTAGTGTGTGACCGCCGATGAGGATTCCTCTACATTGGCCTGCACGGTGCTAAGTTCGTACCTGTCCAGGAACAACTGAACCTTCTTGCCATCCCACCGATTAGCCCTACGTAGGGTTCGAATCTTGAGCTTATTGAGCTCAGTTGCGATGTTGTCAGCAGTCAACAGACGCGGTGCCGCCTCGGCCTTGATCTTGTTGATCAATTGGAGGACTTCAGAAGGCTGTGTGAGTTTCGGCGTTTCGGCCTCGGTCGTCACCCCCGCCAAAAATACATGGCGTTCACCAGTATCTACATTTTTGATCGAAAGTGTCGGACCAACATGTTCGTCCAGCCACACCTTTATATCATGAGGGGTGTGATCCGAGTTTACATCGATTCTATAGTGAGGCACGGCACTTGCTCCTGTTTGGTGGTTTCATTATAACACCTTCATCGAAGGTGTCAAGTGAATTTTATTCTGTTTTCGTCATAAAATGAAACAGAAGGGTCACCACTAGCACAGTCCCTGCCGTGCCAGTTCCCTGTAGCAGAGCCGACAGGTCGTGCAGTTTCATAAATTCGTGAAGGACGAATTCGACGTGGTCCTTCACGAAATCTGAAAACACTTCCCATACCATCCCGAACCCACCGGTTGCTATCGCAACGTGATGGGTCTTTACCGTCGGGTTAACGACGTTGTGGTACCATTCGTTGTGCATGATCATGACGATCTCCGTTAGCGGAGTTGACGAAGGATCTCAATGCAAACGCTTACGGGTTCCTCGCGAAGCTCCCGAGGGTACTGATGATCCAGGATCATATCCTGGTGGCAGTGTGTGGGAATCTCGATGAGCCCCCTAGCAGTCAGGAAGCCCAGCGCAAACTGCCGGGGGTTTTCAGGTGCTTCGCCGTATGCATGCCAAAAATCCAGCCGGCCCACGTTGTGAACAGTAAGGATCATTGACGCACGCTGATACGCAGCACTCGTGATCGGAGTCTTGCTCTCCTCCCACCACTTCAACAGGTCAGCGTGCATTGCATCGTCGACCAGCCTCTCACCCGGGCGATCGAACGCACCCAGCTGAGTGATATGACGGTAGTCATGCCAGGCATTGAACGCCTGCGAGTGCTTCGGGCAACCGAACAGCGTGTCCGATCCGAAATAGTTGCTCACCGCTACCTTGCCGTGCTCGACAAAGTACCGAACGATACCTTCGAGGCTGTCCGGGACATCGTTAACGACATCCCAGCCTTGCGGCATCAGCTTTGCAGTGATGTCCATGGTAGCGAGCGCCAGGGCCTCGTCAACATGGCTAAGTTGCTTCGTCATTTAGTGTTTCTCCTGGTAGCTTCTTTGCAACACAGGAATGATAACACAACTAACGAATATGTAAACTGAAAATTTATGGAGTCTTTATGAAATTGGTGTTATGTTATAACATAACCTGTAGATAACTTTCGAAACAATGCCGGTTATCTTTTCCACCAATTGGGGTTGTGACTGAATTTGGACTTCCATCCGCCTGTATCCCCATAACACCCGAGAGAGATCATTACGTGGTCGGGGATTATTTCTGAATCGATAATTCTTGTATAGATACGAATGCCGAACAGGAATACATCCTGTGCAAGATACTGGTTGTCGGCCCGCGGGCGACGACGAACCTGTATTGGTCCTGTCCGGAACATATTATTCCTTGTGGTCGTCTTGGAATGTCACGCGCTGAAGGTTTTCTCCTGTCATCACACTGAGCTGGATCGGAGAAATCTTTCCCGACCGCATGTTCTTATACAGCTCAAGCCCAGATGTGCGAACGCCCGACATAGCAGCGATCACGTCCATCTTCTTCACAGGCTGAAGGTTGTTCCACTTCGGCGTGCCGCGAACACTGTTGGCAGTCTTAGTGTGCATCTTCATAGCCTGTTCGATGATCGAACCAGGGATGGTTTCGTTGATCCAGGTGTTGGTAAGCTCTGGGGCTTTCCATGCCACCTTTGTTTCTTTTGCGACAGTGTCAGGACTGACCAGCTTGGTTTCGGAGAACTCCATCTCAACCCCAGACTTCAGCTCTACGAAAGCTGTCCCACCGTCGAGATCGACGATGGTGACTACACCAAGGTCAAACCGACCGTCGATCTTTGCCTTATCACCGATGTTCATTTTCTCTCCAACCTTTCACTGTAGCGAGATTAACAGATAGAAATAACATTGTCAATCGGTTCTCTTGTATTCGTCTAACCACCGCACAAATTCTTTTCGAGCTGCTTGATGTGCATTCTGCCATGTAAACAGACCAGGGTGAGAATCCCGCTCTAGATCTAAAATATCACTAGCAGCCTCGAATACCTTCTGTATCACATCATCTTTTGTCAGACCGTCTTTAGCCATTGAATCTCTCCTGGCATATTTTATCTAACTGGCGTTTAAGCCTATTTAAGCTTTTCTGAAAAAACGGAACATCGATAGACATAAACACAGACTTGTTAGCTAATGCAATACAAGCATATGTCGCGTCTATTTCTGCTAACAGACGGTCACAACGCGCAACATGATCCAGACTATTTGACTTTAAATTCATGTTGCAACTCGTCGTATGCAATCTGCGACATTGTGCTTTGCGGAGAACGCGCAATCGGTCCTGGCTTAAATTTAGAAGTCGATAATGCAGAATACAAGTTTGACAACTGGCCATCATGCCAATCGTTTGCAAACCAATAGATAGCTTCTTCGATATCAAATGTGTCATACTCATAAAGATGAACAGATTTGCCGAGCAAATCTTTCATCTCTCGGTAGGTTGGATCACCCATCTTTGTCATTGTCATCTTCGTAGTCATCGTTCGCTAGCAATGGTTGATAATTTGCCGGAACCTTAATCGGAACACGATAGGTTATGGTTGTTTCGCTTGGGGCATGATATGCTTCGCCCTTAGCCATCAATAGCACATATAGGAGCATTTTATTTCTTCAGAATCTCTATATTTCCGTCTGTCTTGATTATTGCAACAGCAGACTCATATTTTGGGTTTCTTTCATACTCGAAGCGAGCATCGAGTTCTCGGAGGACATAGATATCCTCTCCTTGTTCGGCAGCGAATCGCTTCAAATCTTTTGCATCAAGTGTGAGGTCAACGTCCCCATACCAAATCTTTCCTTTGCTTTTTACACAGAGGTTGGCATTGAAGACAGCTACATGATCAGGATGTTTAGCCAAATAATTTCCCTTTGATCCAGTGAGCATCCGACCAGAGTGCTTGAAATCAATCGGCATGTTTACCTCCATTAATCGACAGATGGCATCTTGAAAGGATACGTCATCACCTTCGGCTCGATATATACCGGAGCAGGATTGCCAGTGTCAGGATTGACACAAATGACCCAGGTACCGTCTGCAGAGGACGGCATATACAACCCGTTGGGCTCGGGTTGATCGGCTTCCCACGTCTTCGCCTCGCCACTGTACTGAGTACCATCCGGCCAAATCGGCTTGTTGACTCGAAGTGCCTTCGGTGCCGTATATTGTGTCGAATACGGAACAGGATATCCGATCGACACAGTCGGACAAACAGAATGTCGCTTACCGGTCATGTCCATTGTATAGCTATAGGTGACCAGCTTGGGATTGTCTCGCAGCTCATAGATAGTCTTGAGCATACGCTTTTCGGTGTAGTTCACAATAGCTGGCATGCCGACAGTAACGGCAGCTTGCTCTTGGTTGAGCATGGTAGCCTGGCTCTCGCGAGCAGCACCAGACTTGTCTTCACTGCACTGTGATGCACCGGCACAAACTAGAACAACTGCCGGCAATACGCCGAGCACTAGAACACGTTTACGCATTGGTTATCTCCATGAGTTGTATTGGGTTAAATGCCCAACGATTTGAGCCACACTTGAAGGTCGATCGGAAGACGAGACTTGTCAAGAGCATCAGCTGAATGTTGTGCCATCCCCTTGATAGCTTTTCGTTCGTCGTCTGTTTTTGCCTGCGTATATTGCAGGCGATAATTTGCCAACTCTCGATAAGTTGCTTCCTGATATGCCCGAGATTCGATCATAGTATCTCGACGCAATGCCTCTCGCTTAGGCATGAAAAAAGCATCGTTCTGAAATGCAAGGTAGTTGCCACCAAATACGGCAACAACAATTCCGACAATACACAATACAGTATAACCAAATGCACGCATTGGAATCTCCAATCAGTTAGTTACATAGTAGTTTTATTTTGTTGGATTGTCAATTGAATCCAGATGCTTTCTGATCCATCTCATGAAAAATATTCCTTTTTCGATAGATGGGAAAGTTGCGTCGTTTGTATCTGAAATAGGAATAGGAAATTCTAATCCAGTGTGTGTTTTATAGACCAGATGTCCTTGCCTATAGTACTGGAAAGTTGCTGGTCCTGAAATATGATTCTTGATAGTATCGGTTACTTCAGGATGATTGAGGTTATACTCAGCTGCTTTATCTTTAGCAGTAATGAGGTGTGAAGCAATCGTATTGACAAGAGAAGTATGAAAAAGAGGATATTTATTTGATAAGGATGAATCTTCCTTTATCTTAAGCTCAGATACATCGACTCGATCGACAGCCATTTTTGCAACGGCTGTGGACCAGATAGGAAGGCCTTCGTGACGAACATCTGCCACATCCTTAGGTGTCATCTGCCATTGTTGTTTTTCTTTAGCCACGATACCTCCAAAATTCTATGTAGATTGATTTCTAGCCGTCAACGCCACGGTTGCGGGCATTACCAGACTCCTCCGGTCTCATGGCAACCATTTAGCCCTTACGACATCTGTTCGCTTTTCCAGGTGAGTATTATCCTAGTCCAGACTCAATCTACATATATAATATAGCATGCATAGTATTACAATGTCAATAGTTATCCCCAACCAAACTGGGCTGCCACTATGCTGGGGTTATGTTAACATGATCAGAACCAATCATCAATATTTCGTTCTAATACCCAAAAATTGTTCTCCAAATCTTTGAAAACAATTGGAAATACTTCATACACTCGTCCATGAATATAGCTGAACAACTTTTGGGTA
>Ga0265334_10000604_pt1 | contig 18151 bp, 18 predicted proteins | sample 42023metaG_FD_192442 | JGI IMG/M metagenome (GOLD analysis project Ga0265334, IMG submission 192442) | Rhizosphere microbial communities from Carex aquatilis grown in University of Washington, Seatle, WA, United States - 4-20-23 metaG | ecosystem: Host-associated > Plants > Roots > Rhizosphere... | reverse complement strand
CAGGGCACTGAAAAAGTGTTTTGCACCCTGCCGTCAGGCGGTTTGACCGCCTGACGACCCAAGCGAAACCGGGTTTTCGCAAGGCGAGCCGTCAGGCGGTTTGACCGCCTGACGACCCAAGCGAAACCGGGTTTTCGCAAGGCGAGCCGTCAGGCGGTTTGACGCCTGAGGACCCAAGCGAAATGGGTTTTCGCAAGGCTGGCCAGCAGCCAAGCGGGTCGGGCGGAACGCCGTGAATTCCCTTATTTTAGGTGGAGGATTCGCGAGCAAGACACGACCCCACTTTTGACTTTGTCCCAAAGACAATGAAAAGTGGGACGTCCCCCTACCGCTCGCGGGTGGGGGGAAAAGTCCCTTCAGTTCGACTTTTTCATCATCCTGCTAAACCGGGTGAACCATGCGGCGCTTGTCCCTGAAATCCTTCAGTTGGGCTTTTCTCCTGGGGATCGTTCTGGGCCTCCATCCCGCGAAATTGGCCGCTCTATCACTCGACGCGCCCGTCTTCCTGCCGGGCGATGCCTCCAAATTCAGCGTCGACCTTTACCGGTACGAAAAGCCCAGTTCCTGGTGGGTGAACCAGGGCCTGCCCGAAACCTTCTTCATGCCCGTCAGCCAATTGTCCCTGACCCCGAAGGTCTATCAACTTCATGGGGTGGAATATGGGATCGGGGCGACCGGATGGTTCCTGGATAGGTTCCAGGCTCGTTTCCACCTTCCGTTTGAAACCAATGTTTACACGTCACCCGACCTTTCGAGCCACCATTCCGCGAGGCCGGGGGATCTTGAAGCGGGTCTTTCCATCCTCGGGGTGGGGAGGCGGGATTCCCGGTTCCGGGCGGCTTTGGATGGTTTAGTGCGCTTTCCCACGGGGCGGTCGCCCTTTCGGGCGGTTTCACCCCTCCTCGCGACGGGAACCGGCTTCTTTCGGGCTACCCTGGGGGCCTGGGGTTCCGAACGAGTCGGTAGATTTTCGTTTTTTCAATGGATAAACTATCAAAATTCGGGCACTGTCCACTTGGACCAATGGGCCGGGCTGCCGGCGCCAGGGGCTTCCTTCCAATGGCCGGATGAATGGAACGCGGGGCTCCAAGCCGCTTGGCGGGTGTTCAAACGGGGAAGCCGGGAAGTCACACTCTCCTATGAATTCAGGGCCCGGCAGTCGGGTCACTCGTACCTCGATGGGCAGCTGGCGGTGCCGGGCGGGCGGATCTTTTCGTCGATCGGCACATTTCGGGTACGGGCCGACGAACAAATGGCCCTGGAGGGGCAAGTGACGGTGTTCCCGGTGGATTTCCATCGGGTGGCTTACTACCCCGATTCGGGGGTCTTGCTGACGGTCGCGCTTCATTACTATCCCTGGGGTTAGAGTCGATCGGCCCCAGCCGGAGGACAGCATGCAGGACGCCAATTTATTCCTGGAGCGGCGGCAGTTCCCCAGGGTCCAAAAGGCCATTCCCATCCGGTTCCGCGTCATCGACGATCAAAAGGAAATCGAGTCCCTCTTGGACCGCAAGAAGCGGGACCAAAAAGCCGAAACCATCGATTTGAGCGAGGGCGGGGTCTACATCACCGCCATGGACCGTTTGAAGATCGGTTGCATCCTGCGCCTGGACATCCAACTGGCGGAATCCCCCATCCCCCTGTCGGCCTTCGCTGAGGTGGTCTGGTCGAATGAGACGGGGGCCGGTCTCCGGTTCCTGGCCATGAAGGAAGAGGACGCCGAAAAATTGAAATCTTATATCGAGAAGACCGCTTGATCCTGGGCCTGCCGACCCGATCCCTCGTCGCGGTCCTCATCCTGGGAGCGATCCTGGGGGCCGTGGTTTCCCATTTGGGGATGCCGCCGGCCATGCTGGTGGGATCCCTGGCGGGGGTGGGGCTCCTCTGGCTGGCCTCCCAGGCGAAACCCGCGCCGTCCCTCGACTGGATGGCGAATTTCCTCCTGAGGGTCCCCAAGGGAACCGAAGCCCGGCGGGTGCTCGACAAGCTCCGGGACGCCGAGCGCACCCCGGAAACGGCCGCCGAACAGCTCGCGGGGGTCTGCCTGGACCTTGAGAAGCGCCGAGCGCCTGATCCGGTCCAAATGGCCGGTTGGTCGGTCAAGATGCAGAACAACTTCCGGAAACTCCTGGAGGACCAGGACCGTTTGGCCCAGGCTTCCCTAGGCCTCAAGGGGACGGCCCAGGATTGGGCCGCCAGCCTCGACAAGATCAACCGGATCAACAAGTCGATCCTCCAGCTGAACCACCTCATCGCGGGGGACAGCCGGAAGGTCTCATTGGACACCGAGGAGGCCGTCCGGTCGGCCTCGGACGGCATCAAGTCCGTGGGGCGCGAGATCAAGGCCATGACCGAGCTCAAGGCCACCATCGGCTCCTCCGCCGACGTCATCCACGAGTTGAGCGGCGCTTCGGAGAAGATCGGCGAATTCGTGGCCACCATCAGCACCATCGCCCGTAAGACCAACCTCCTGGCCCTGAACGCGGGGATCGAGGCCGCCCGTGCGGGGGAGCACGGCCAGGGCTTCGCCGTCGTGGCCACCGAGATCAAGATCCTGGCCGAGGCCTCCACCAAGGCCTCCGGCGACGTGAAGCAGTTGGTCGACGAGATCCGGCAGAAGACCACCAACGCGATCTCCCTGATTTCCAGCACGGAGAAGATCGAGGAAAACATCAACGTGGTGTACAGCGCCGGGGATGTCTTCATGAACATCGTGAAGTCCATCCGGAAGGCGGGAACCCTCTTGGGCGAGATCTCCCAGGCCCTGGAGGACCAGCGGAACGATAATGAGCTCCTCATCCAGCTGGTCGACCGGATGTGCCGGAATGGCGAGGCGATCCGGGACCAGATCGAGAAGGCCCATGGCCAATGGGAGAAGCTCCAGGACCAGGGCCACGCCCTGAAGCATGACTTGGGCGGCCTCCAGGGACCCGATCCCCAGTCCGCTGAGAGGGCCCTGCTCGAAACACGTTAAACTCACCCGTTCGGCTGGTTGAAACGGGTTTATTTTGGGTGCGGTTGACCAGCCGCTTTTTCCCCGACACCGTCGGGGACTGGCTGTGAACTTGGCCGGGCCTTTACGGCCAAGTGACGGCCCAAAAGGGCCGTCCTTGACGGTCTTACCCCCCGGGGTTAAAGTGTTGCTCGTTTTCCGGGTTCGTTCCGCCCTTGGGGCGGGGGTCCCGGGGCTAAAAACCTTTCCAGGTGTCCCTTTCCATGATCCATTGCCCGGCCTGTAACGCCGAAAACCCGCCCGGCGCGAAGCTTTGCGTCAAATGCGGCACCGAACTTCCAAAGTCGGCCCCCGTCGGCAGCGCGGACGCCCGCAAAGCCGCGTCGGCCCAGGCGCAGCCGGACCGTCCACTCGGCACCAAGGTGAAGGACGCTTCCCAGGACGCCGTCGACCTCATCTGGCTCCTCATCATCCTGTTCCTGATCTTCTTCGGGTTCATCGGGGAAGCGACCCATTGGACCTTCAGCTTCAACGATGTGCTCCAACCCCGGATGGTGGAGGCCCCCGCCCCGGCGCCCAAGCCGATCCGGGTGGCCGTCAGGCGTCACGCCGTGAAGCGCGCCCCGAAACCCGCCCCCCAGCCCGTCTTGGCCGAGAAGAAGCCGGCGGTCTACGTCTCGCCCGAGACCCTGTTCGCCATGAGCAAGGTCAAGTACGACAAGGACGATTACCAAGGCAGCTTCAAGCTTTTGAAACAAGCCTTGGATGTGGACCCGACCTACGCCCGCGCTTATTTCGGCCTGGGCTACCTCTACGCGCGCTTCAACATGAACGACGCGGCGGTCCGTATGTACCAGATGTCGCTCCGCTTCGACCCCCAGAACGCGCAATCGGTCAACAACCTGGCCATGATGTACCGCCAGGCCGGCAACACCGCCGACGCGGAATACCTCCTCAAGCGGGCCGTGGAACTGAATGGGACGAGCGCGGACTTCCACCACAACCTGGGGGAGATCTACCTCGACCAGAACCAATATGACGCCGCCGCCAAGGAACTTGAGGCGGCCTCGCAAGAAAGCCCGAAGGACGCCACGGTGCTCAACAGCCTGGCCCTCGCCTACGAGGGCCTGGGGAACAAGGACTCGGCGCTCAGCACCTGGGACAAGGTGCTGCAGAACGCCAAGGATCCCTCCTTGGTGAAGCAGGCCCAGAGCCACATGGAGTACCTGAAGGCGCAGAGTTAAGAAAAGCAGCGGATGGCGGATGGGTTAAACAAAAAAAGGGCCTGGGGATTCCCCCGGGCCCTTTTGCTTTTGAGGTGGTTTGTTTATCCTGGCTAACCGCTATCCGCCAAACGCCATCTGCTATTTAAGTTTCCCGTACAGCTTGAACAGTTCCTTGAACGCCCGGAGGATCACCTTGAGGTTGGCGCCGGTCTGGGTGCCGGCCTGGCGGGGATAGTGGGTGACCCCGGCTTCGGCGAACCGGAAGCCCGCCTTATGGGACCGGGCCAGGAGCTCGGTGGAGACCATGGCGCCCGACGCCGTCAACTCGATCTTGTCCAAGACCTTGCGCTTGACCATCTTGAAGGCGCAATCCACGTCCCGGACCCGGAACCCGAACAGCAGCTTCACCAGGGTGCCCCAGCAGAAGGCGTTCATCTTGCGGATGAAGGGATCCCGCCGGTTCTTGCGGTAACCCAGGATGAGGTCGCCTTCCTCCACTTTCTCGATGAGGAGGGTGATTTCCCGCAGGTCGAACTGAAGGTCCCCGTCCGTGAAGAAGACATAGTCCATCTTGGCGGCCTTGAAGCCGGAGATGACGGCCCCGCCGTAACCCTGGTTCTGGGCGTGGTGCACCGGCTTGACGTGGGGGTCCTCGGCGGCCAGGCGGTCGGCGATCTCGCCGGTCTTGTCCTTGCTGCCGTCGTTGACCGGGATGATTTCCCAGTCCTGGGCCACCTCCGGGAGGATGCGTTGGGCCTCGCGGACCATCTTCTCGAGGTTGGCTTCCTCGTTATAGGCGGGGAAGAACAGGGACAAGGCGCTGAGCTTGGGCATGTTCGGGGTCTCCTGGTATTGGGAACGGGGAATATTAACACGGATGGAAACCAACGGATAGCGGTTGGCGCCGCACCCCTGGTGCGGCACACGCCATCCAAAAGCCTCGGCTTGGGGCCTCGGCACGGCGAGCCGTTAGCGGTTAGCCGTTGGCTTTTAGCCAAGGCGAACGGCAAGCGGCCAACGGCTAGCGGCAATATTGCCTATTCTTTAAATACGGGGATTTTCACCTTCGGGTCGATCAAGGAGGCCACCTTGTTGCCGACGTCCACGGCGAAGTTGGTGCCACGGTCCTCGGGGTACACCAGGCTCATGTTGGCCAAATAGGCGTTCTGGATGGGTGTCTCGTAGGTGGGTTTCACGGCGCTGTAGTGCAGGGGCACGATGGGCTGGGCCCAACGGTCCCGGAAAAGGTAGGACTCCTCGACCCAGGACGCGTCGAACTCGGGGTTCACCTTTTGGATATGCGGGATGAACACCTTCAACAGCTCGTCCTTGGGGAGGTTGAAGAGCTTGTGGTTCGGCTCCAGGTAGTTGCCGATGTACATCAGATGTTTCCCGCCGTACCACTCCCGGGGGGCGAAATTGGTGTGCTCAATCAGGGCCAGGAAGGGAATGTCCATGTCGGAGATGTTCAGCCAGTAGATCGGCGTCACGGATTTCTTGAGGACCAAGGTGAGGCACTGGGCGGCCATGAAGGGCAGGCTGTTGACGCGGTCGACGTACTCCTTCGGCAGGTCCGGGCAGGCCTTGAGGAAGAGCGGCGTGGCGGCCGCGAACACCAGTCGGTCGTACATCATTTTCTTTCCGCCGGCCTCCAGGCCCAGGAAGACCCCGTTTTCCACCAGGACCTTTTCCAAGGGGGTGTTCATGTAGAACTTGCCGCCCTTGGCCTTGACCGCGGCCTCCAGCTTCCCGATGAACAGGTGGAACCCGCCCTTGAAATAGCCCAGGCGCTCCACGGGTCCCTTGCGGGACTTGGCCCGGACGTGGACCCGGGCCCAAAACCAAGCCATGGCCACCTTGTCGAAGTAGGGCCCGAACTTGGAGCGAAGAAGGGGTTCCCAGACGACCTTGAGGATGTGCGGGCCGGCGTTTTTTTTGAGCCAAGCGTAGGCGGTGACCTTCTCGTACTTCCCCCAATCCTCCACGCGGCCCAAGTAAAGGGCCTGGAGTCCGAAGCGGATCCGGTCCAGGAAGGGGATGGGTTTGAAGGAGAGCAGTTGTCCTGCGGTACCGAAGGGATAGACCGTGCCCTCGTGGAAGAAACCCATCTGGCTCACGAGCCATTGGAGGTCGGGGGTGATCCCCAGTTCCTCCACCAGGCCCCGGATGGAATGGTCGGTGAGGAAAAGGTGGTGGTAGTACTTCTCGAGCCGGGCGTTGCCGGCGGCCTTCACCTCGAACCCGGCGGCCAAGCCTCCGGTGTAGTCGGCGGCCTCATAGAGGTCCACCTCATGGCCCGCGTCCAATAGGCGATAGGCCGAGGTCATGCCGGCCACGCCGGCCCCGATCACCGCGATGCGCATGGGATGTCCTTCAAGAGGGAATGGGGGCCCCGGACCGGTCCGGCCGGCCCCATACGGATCAGACCTTCTGTGCGGACCTTTGTTCCTGCTCAAGCTGTTTAAAACTCAGGCCTTCCTTGAAGAAATAGTAAAGACCCCAAAGGGTGATGGGCGCCCAGACCACCAGGTGGACGATGAGGATATAGGCCACGGCCATGGCCGGGGCCACGCCGAGGGGCAGGAGGAGGAATTTTCCCACGGTCTCGAAGATCCCCAGTCCGCCCGGAGCGCTGGGGATCAGGATTCCCAGGTTTACGACGGACATGATGAGCGCCGCGGTGAAGTAGGTGATCGGGTGGGGGGCCAGGTCGAAACCCCGGGCCAGGAGATAGAAACAGGTGAACTCGCAGGTCCAGGCCGCGACCGAAGCGAGGAGAACAAAGAGGGTCTCCCGGACGTTCTTCAGGGTCTTCAGGCCCTCCAGGAAAGTGGAGGCCAGGTGCCGTAGCCCGGGGCGGAACCGGACGGGGGCGAGGCCGGTGAAAAAATCCGCGGCCTTCTCCGCGGCGGTCCTGAACAGGATCATCGCGAACAGTACCACGAAGGCGGACCCGAACAGGATCGGGGCGTAATGGATGCCCTTTTGGATGTCCGGGGACAAGTTCGCGGGGTCCAACGGCAGATGCCCGAATCGGAGCGCGAAAGTCAGGACCAGCACCATCGTGAGGCCGTCGAAGAGGCGCTCCAGGATGATGGTGGCGAGGGAGGCGCTGGCACTGATGCTTTCCTTCTTGCCGTTGAGGTAGGCCCGGGCGAATTCGCCCAACCGGAACGGGAGGATGTTATTGAGCATGAAACCGATGAGGAGGGTGGGGAAGAGGCTGCCGTAGCGGCATTTCTTGATGGGGGATAGGAGGACCACCCACCGGAACCCCCGGATGACGTAACCGGTGAGGTAGATCGCCAAGGCGGGCAGGATCCAGGCCAAGTGGAACTGCTTGAAGGCCGTGACGAGGTCCTGGAAGTTGATGCCTTTGAGGACGTACCAAAAGCAGAGGATGCCGACCGCGACGATGAAAAGCGTACGTAAATGACGCGCCATGGATCACCCGGGTTGGAGTTGATGGAACTTTTTGACGGGGCCTTCGTCAAAAAAGAGGTGTTTTAACGAAACGAAAACGGAGTTTATCGGATGGCCTGGGGGGTGTCAAGGAACGGCGAAACCGCTTCCTGGTGATGGCCTTCCGGGGGTTTTCCCGGCTAGAATACGAACGCGGTGATCCTTTGGAGGTGCTGTTCATGGAACGTCGAATCCTTATCACTACCCTTTGCCTCGCGGCGCTGGCCGTGGGCCGAGCGGATGCCAAGAAGAAGCCGGAACCCACCGTGGGGACTACCCCGGCGGCCGCTTCCGCCCCAGCGCCGTCCTCGACCTTTTCCACATTCCGCGACGCCTATGACGCCGGCAACGGTTTCCTGAAGGACCGCAAATTCGACCTAGCGGTCGACGCCTACAACCAGGCCGAAAAGTTGACCTCCTCGGCGTCCGCCAAGTCCCAAGCCGCCAACACCGCGGGTTGGACCTTGATCCGCGCCCGCCGTTGGAACCAGGCCCTGGAGACCCTTCGCCGCGCCGCGCAGATCGACCCCAAGAACAAAGTGGCCCTCGGCAACCTGGGCTACGCCTCCCTGAAGATCTACCAATACGGACTTGGAGGCCCGGACAACCTGAAGGAGGCCGCGAAGGCCCTGGAAGCCTGTTCGGCCTTGGACCCAGCCTACAAGGCCGACCTGCTCGAATCAGTGAAGACGATCCAATCCCGGGAGGATTCCTACGCCCAGGCGACTCCGGTGGCCGAGACGCCCAAGGCCGGGATGTCCTTCAAGGGCGCGGTGGCCCTCGGCGACCAGGCCCAGGCCCAAGGCCAATATGACCTGGCGATCCAATTCTTCAAACGCGCCGAGGCGTCGGCCAGTTCCCCCCAGGCTAAAGGTTCCGCCAGCAACCGGATCGGCCTCGCTTTGCTGGAATACCGCCGTCCCAAGGAAGCCCTTGAGCCCTTTGAACGGGCGGTGAAAACCGATCCGAAGGAAAAGGTCTTCCTCAACAACCTGGGACTGGCCGATTGGACCCTCTATGACGCGGGGCTGGGCGACCAAGACAGCCTCCGGAAGTCCGTGGACGCCTTTTACAAGGCCAACACCATGGATGCCTCGTACCACGGCGAGAATTTGAAGATGGCCCTCGACGAGTACCGGGAAGTCGACCCGGTGGGTTCGAAGGATTTCGATTCCAAGCACGATCCAGCCACCGGGGAAGCGGCGCCCATGGGGTCGCCGACAACGGAGTAATCCGGCGGTCAGCGGCCGGCGATCGGCAGTCAGCTGAAGCAACAAAGGCAAACAACTAACGCCCCGGGACCGGGGCGTTTTTTTTTGACGGAAACTGATAGACTCCAACATCCCATTCCCGGAAGCGAAACGATTGAACGCCCCCAAGGCTTTGCCCAAAATCGAGACGGCCATGGAGGACCTCCACGCGCGCATCCGGGCCTGCCATTACTGTTTTGACCGGAAGGACAATCGCCCGGTGCCGGGAAGGGGGTTCGCCCGGACCGGGGGTTTGTTCCTCGTGGGACAGGCCCCGGGGGTGCGGGAACCGGCGGCCCAGATGAACTTCGCTTGGACCGCCGGGAGGCGGCTCTTCAAGTGGCTGGCCACGATCGGCCTGCCCGAATCCATGCTCCGCCGCCACGCCTACATCACGGCGGTCACCAAGTGTTACCCGGGTAAATCCAAGAGCGGCACGGGGGACCGGAAACCGGCGCCCTGGGAGGTGGAGCATTGCGCCCCCTTCCTGGACGAGGCACTGAAAACCCTCAAGCCAAGGGTGGTGGTGCCGATCGGCGGGTTGGCCGTGGAACGGCTCCTGGGCGAGAAGAGCATGAGCGCGACCATCGGGAACGAATACGTGAAGGACCTGCCGGGAGGGGAAGCCTTCCTGATCCCCCTGCCTCATCCCTCGGGGGCCAGCCCTTGGGCCCATATGCCAGGAAACCCTGAGAAACTGCAGAAGGCCCTTCAACTGATCCGACGCCGGGTCCGGAAGGAAGGCCTTTCGGACTGGTTTGTGGATCCCTCAGAAAGTTGAATCGGGGTGTCGCGAACCATAGAATGATTCACCAACCCCTCCGCTCGGGAACATCCGGGTCAAAGCCCGGAGATTTGTGGGGGGGCCAACCCATCCTTTAAATCACCGGAGGCCTGCTTTGATCCGCTTCACCACCGCGTCCCCCCAGTCCAAATCGATCCCAACGAGCCGTGTTTTGTTCGCCTTTGAGGGTGAGGAGGGGTTCGCCAACCTGACGGGCTCGGCCGCTTCCAAGGTCCGGAAAGAAATCGCCAAGGACGGGTTCAAGGGTCGTGAGTCCGAAGGGACTTGGGTCACCCCCCAGGGGCTGCCGGGGACCGAACGGGCCCTGGTCGTGGGGCTGGGAAGCCGCGAAAAGTGCCGGACCGAATCCTACCGGCGGGCCGGGGGACGGGCCGCCCGCATCGCCCTGGCCTCGCGCCAGGCCCGGTTGGCGGTCGCTTGGCCCGACCGGGGCTTGAAGGGCGTCGTGTCCGAAATCGCCCAAGCCTTCGCCGAGGGGCTTCTCCTGGGGTCCTATCGTTACACCCGTTATAAAACCCGCCCCGAGGACAAGGTCCCCCCAATGGAGTCCGTGGTTTTCCTGGCTTCGGCCGGAACCGTGGGCCAGGTCCGGAAAGCCCTGGACACCGCCTCGCTTTACGTGGAAGGAGTTTGGATGGCCCGGGACCTCATCAACGGGGCTCCCAGCGACGTGACCCCCAAGGTCCTAGTGGACAACGCCCGGCTGATCGCCAAGGCCAACAAGGGCGTGACCCTCAAGGTTTTCGGGAAGAAGGAGCTCCAGAAGATGGGGGCGGGAGGCCTCCTGGGTGTGAACCGGGGGAGCGCGGAGGAACCCTATTTGATCCACCTGCATTACAAACCCCAGGGTACCCCGAAGAAATCCGTGGCCCTCGTGGGCAAGGGCATCACCTTCGATTCGGGGGGGCTTTCGTTGAAGCCGGCCGGTTCAATGGAAACCATGAAGATGGACATGTCAGGCGCGGCGGCGGTGTTGGGGACTTTCCTGAATATCGCGGCATTGGCCCCGAAAGTGGAGGTCCACGGGGTCATCGCCACCACCGAGAACATGCCGGGGGGCCGGGCCTATAAGCCGGGGGATGTCCTGACCGCCCTTAACGGCAAGACCATGGAAGTCCTGAATACGGATGCCGAAGGCCGCTTGGTGCTTGCGGACGCCCTGACCTACGCCGAGCGCCAAAAACCCGACGCGATGATCGATATGGCCACCCTGACGGGGGCCTGCGTCATCGCCCTGGGCGCCCTGGTGGCCGGACTCCTGACCAATGACGCGGCCCTGGCTGAGCGGATCAAGGCGGCCGCCGAATCCGAGGGCGAACCGCTTTGGGAGATGCCCCTGGTGGCCGAGTACCGGGCCGACATCCGGAGCAAGGTGGCCGACATCAAGAATATCGGTGGGAACCGGGAAGCCGGGACCATCATCGGCGGCCTGTTCCTCCAGGAATTCGTCGAAAAGACCCCCTGGGTCCACTTGGACATCGCCGGTCCGGCATGGCTGGACCGGGATTTCCCGGCCTGCCCCCATCTCCTGCCTGGGGGAACAGGTTTCATGATCCGGAGCCTCTTGGCCTTCCTGAGGGGTTTTTGACCTGAAACAGATGATTTATCCCAAGGGGTTGTGCAACTTCATGCCCCATTCGAGCGTCCTAAAAATGACGAGCCCCGAAAAAGGGGCCGTTTGTCGTCGCGTTTGGGCCCTAGGGGCCGGCCTGGGGCTTGAGGGCGAAAGATGACCGAGGCGGAAGCGATTGATCTTTGCCGCGCCGGGAATCCGAACGGGTTGAAGGTGCTTTTCGACCTCCACCACGAGAAGGTTTTTCGGCTCTCCTGGCGGATCCTCGGGACCCCCCAGGACGCGGAAGACGCCGTCCAAGAGGTTTACCTCAAGGTCTTCAGGACGGTGTCCCAATGGAGGGGTGATTCGGCCTTCTCCACCTGGCTCTACCGAATGACGTCCAACCACTGTTTGGATGTCTTGAGGCGGAAGAAAGTCGTAAGTTTCTCCTCCTTGGAAAAGCGGGACGGCGAGGGGATGGCCTTCGATCCCCCCGATCCTACGGACCGGACCGGACAAGGGGGCAGGGGTTTAGGCCCCGAGGTGGACCGCGCCTTGGCCGCTTTACCGCCGGCCCAAAGGGCCTGCCTTTTGATGCGCGAAATGGAAGAACTGCCCTACGAGGACATCGCCCAGGCTCTCCGGATGCAGTTGGGGACCGTGAAGTCCAACATCCACCGGGCCAAGGCCACGTTGAAGGCCAAACTTGAAAAATCCGGGTTTACCCCGGAGGATTTCCGCTGATGCTCTCGGGGGGTACCCGGGGAAGGGAGGGGTGGACATGAGGAACCAATGGACCGACCAAGACATCGAAAAGGTCCTCCGGGGCTTGAAGGACGAGCCTACGGGTGAGGCTTTCTGGAAGGGCCGCGTTTGGGACGGGATCGTGGCAAGTTTGCCGGCGGTTCCCCGGGCCCGATTGACCCCGGTTTGGTATAAACGTCCCACCTTTCTCCGTTGGGGTCTCGCGGCGGCTTGTCTCCTGGTGGTCATGGGGGGGTGGCAGTTCAGGGCGCGCCAGGCCGAATTGGACATGGCGGAATACGTGGAAGAAATGTCGACCCCGATGGATCCTCAGGCCGCGGAGCAGGACCATCAATGGGCGCCGGACCTTTTCCGGGCCTCGGCGGATGACCCGACGGACGCTGACGAGTCGTCGACCTATATGGAAGCGGTGTTCGACAACGTTTGATCCGTCCCCAACCGGGGCGTGTGGGATGGTCCTTACCAGGACTCACTTTAGGGGGTGTGGCATGCGGAGGATTCTCGGGGTGGTTTGCTTAGTCGGCGCAATGGTCGTCGGTTCGACGGCTTTCGCGGCCACCGCCTCGCGCCCGACTCCCCAGGCCGTTTCCCGCGTCCACAAGGCCCACCGTTTGACCGCCAGCCAAAGGCGGGAGGTCCTCCAGAAACTCAACCTGACCCCCGACCAACGGGAGTCCTTGCGGGAACGCCGGACAGCCTACCGGAAGAAGATGGCCGAGTTGGACGCCCAATTGGAGATCAAACATATTGACCTTGACAGCGAGATGGAAAAGCCAAACCCCGACAAGGACAAGCTTCAAAAATTGTCCGAGGAAATCGGGAAGATCCAAAGCCAGAAAATCTACGAGGAAACCGACGCACGGGTCGATTTCGAGAAGATCCTGAACCCTGAACAGCTGGAGACCTGGAAAGCCTTCAAACAGGATCAGGCCAACCAATCCACCGGGGAACTGGAGATGGAAGTCGGCGCAGGGAGCGCCACCGCTCATTGACGGGCGTCATAGAGGGATAAATTTTCCCCCAATAATCCGGCCCGACAAAACAACCGTTCGTAATATAACCAAACTCGTTATAATTTGACAAAGCCCCATGACCCGGTAAAATAAAAAAGTCATGGGAATACTAAACACTCTCTCGGGACCAATGACCAACGTACTCAAAAAATTGCTTGAGCGCATGGAGTTCAGGCATTTTCAGGACGCTGTCAAGCGCAACCCGGCCGATCACGGCCTACGGGTTCGTTTCGCCAAGTATTGCTTGCGGCATTATTTCACCCACCAAGCCGCGGCCCAATCGCACCTGACCGAGGCCGTAAACCAATTCGAGAACATCGTCCATAGCGACGTATTCGACCTCGAGATCTATTACCTGATGGGGAAGTATTACCACGGCCAGGACAACGAAAAGGCCAAAAACGTCTACCGACAAGGTATCCGGAAGTTCAACCAGTACATCGCCCAGAACCCGACCCTGAGACACGAGTACGTCGAGTTGGCCTTCGGGATCGCCATGAACCTGTTGGCGCTTGAGGCCAACCAAGCCGATCCTGAACTGGACCTGTTCTTCAAGACCGTCCGGAAGACCTATTTGAAGCGGTTCCTTGAGGAAAAGGTGAACATCAAAAACGAGACCGGGTCCGCCCGGGGAACCTCCGAGACTGCCCCCGCCGTCAACTGAATCCCTTCAAGCCCACCCACCTCGAGGTTCCACGGAACCCCGGGGTTTTTTTTATATGGGACTTCTCCAGTCTATTCAGCAAAAAAAAGCCCCTACCCCGTTGGGGGCAAGGGCCGCAGGTAGCCGGGTGGTCGGAAGGCCGGGCTAAACCTCCGTCTTGATCTTACCGGCGATCATGAACAGGTGGGCCGCCACGGCGAATCCCAGCAAAACCACCCCAACGACCAAGTACCAAGGGGCATAGGGGAAATGGCCCGCCCCGGCGAGCATGCAGAACACCAATGGCACCGAGAGGTAAGTGTTGATCTTGGAGGCCGTCAAGGCCCAAGCCGCGGTTTCAGGGGGCACCCCGGCGCCGCCCCGGAGTCCCCGGATGATTTTCCGCTGGATCGGCCAAATGATGAACCAGACGTTGAACCACATGATCGTGCCAAAGGTCATGCCGGTCATGATCCAGACCCCCCGTCCGCTGGCGGCCTGGGCGGGCGCGCCGGGTGCCAGGTAATTGACGTAAAAAAGGACCCAGCCCGCCAGGAAGGTGATCATGGCGGCCCAGCGGAAGAAGAAGAGGGCTCGGGGCATCAGTTCCGGCACCACCTTTTTCCGGGTCTCCGGGTCATAGGTTTTCGCCGTGGGGGCGTTCACGAAATTGAAGAAATAAAGCAGGCCGACCCAGAGGATCGCCGCGACGACATGAACCCAGCGGAACAGGATGTTCACCCATTCAAATAGGCTGATCTCAGGCATTTCGTCTCCTTGGCGGGGGTTGGTTTCCAAAGTCACCGGGAACTCCGGCGGGCCCCACGTTAAGGGGGAGGCTTTGGGCAAGTCAAGCGGAGCTGAAAAACCGAAAAGCCCCCCGGGGGCCTGTGCTAAACTGCCAACCCTCAGGTCGATCCCCTTGGCCCCCTGAGTTAAGCCTGGGCCCTTACCCTTAAAAAAGGCCGGACGTTCGTCATGAAAACCCCCGCAATCCAACTTGAAACGACCCCTCGATGACCGCCTTACCGGTTTGGCTGGCCGCCCCGGCTGGGAACTCCGGGCCCTGGGAGGGGTCTGACTCCCTAGCGGGCCCCCCAGGGCCCTTCCCAACGGGAGGACTCTTGGAGTGCCTTCGGGCCTTCTTTTCGGCCCCCTCCAACGCGGGCGGATTGGACCGGGAGGCTGAAAAGCGCCTGATCGAGGAAGCCCTCGGAAACGACGATGGGTTCGGCCGGTTGGTGGCCGCCTATGAGCGGTTCGTCTACCGGGTCGCCTTCCGTTTCGTCGGGAACGAGGACGACGCGTCGGATGTGGCCCAGGAGACCTTCCTCCGGGTGCATCGGGCGCTCCCGGGTTTCCGCGGGGACAGTTCGCTTTCGACCTGGATCTACACCATCACGGCCAACCTGGCCCGCAACAACCTCCGTTCGAAACGCAACCGCGAGAAGCTCCAGGTCCTGGCCCCGGCCGATACGCGGGATGAGGGCGACAAGCCGTCCTTCTGGGACAAGGTGGCCGACACCAAGGAGCGCGGGGCGCTCCGGGAGACCGAAAGCCGGGACTTGGGGGTCCGCATCCACCGCGCCTTGATGGCCCTGCCCGTCGATTTCCGGGAGGCCGTCATGCTCCGCGACTTGGAGGACCTGGACTACCAGGACATCGCCAAGCTGATGAAGATCGAGCTGGGGACGGTGAAGTCCCGAATCGCGAGGGGCCGCGCCATGTTGCGGGACCTTTTGCAGGAAGACTGGGAGTAGACGGACATGCCACGGGAATGCGATCAACTACATCCTCTCCTTTCCCTTTACCTCGAAGAGGAGGTCTCCGCGCGGGAAAAGTTGAAGCTGGCCCGCCACTTGAACGAGTGCGCCGCCGCCCGCCGGGACCTGGAGTTCTACCGTTCCCAACGCCGGGCCCTATTGGCCTTCCCCGAGCCGGAGCCCCCGGCGGACCTGCATGAGCGCATCCTCAACCATGTCCACGGCCGCGATTCGGTGACCGGGACTCCCCGAATCATCACGGCTTGGTGGGCCAAGCCCCGGACTTGGGGTCTCGCCGCCGCGGCCCTGGCCGCCGCCTTCTTCCTGAACCTCTCCTCGGATTGGACCCGCGGCATCCGTTCGGCCCAAGCCCCTCCGGCCCCCAGCGCCGAGAAGTCCTTGAGTGAATCCAAGCCCGCTGAACAAGCCCCGGCGCCGGTCCTTGAGGCCCAGGCTCCCGCGGTATCCCATGAGCCTTCCGCGCCCGAGCCCCGGGCGGCTTCGGCCCCGGCCGCCCGCCGGGAGATGGCCCGGGCCGCCGAGAAGGATGAACCCCGGGAACTGAAAATCGCCCGGGCGCCCCAACCGATGAGACAGGTGAACCCCAACATCCATTCGGTCTCGGCCGGCGCGGACGTGTCCGCGGAGGCCCAAGACGCAGCCCTGATGACGAACTCCAACGCGCAGTCTTACAGCTTGGATGACGCGAACCAGCGCTGGAGCGGGAACGGCGGTCCCTACGCCCAGCCCTACGCCGAAGTGATCCACGACCAAACGTCCTTCATGGCCTATTGGCAGGTCATGGCGCCCGGGAAGCCAATGCCCCAGGTGGACTTCAACCAAAACGACGTAGCGGTGATCTTCCTCGGGTCCCGGCCCACCACGGGTTACGCGATCCAGATCGATGGCGTCCAGGAAGGCACGGACGCGGTGACCCTGGCTTGGCATGAACTGGTCCCGGCTCCCGGGACCGCCACCCTGAAATCCGTCACCAGCCCCTGGGCCATGGGGATCCTCCCCAAGACCTCCAAGCAGGTCCTTTTCCTCAAGAATCCATGAATTGGCCGTTGGCTTGAACAAATAAGAAACAACCTGAATTCTGCGTTGGTTCGTCTATGGACTTTGCTAGAATCTCCCGCGCTTTAAGACCTTCCATGAAGCGGCCTTGCGTTTGGCCAACCGCCAACCGCCATCCGCCATCCGCGCCTTTGGGGGATTTATGAAGATCGGCATCGTCGGGCTCCCCAACGTGGGCAAGTCCACCTTCTTCAACGCCATCACCAAGTCCAAGGCCCCGGCCGAGAATTACCCTTTCTGCACCATCGACCCCAACGTGGGCATCGTGCCGGTGCCCGACCACCGGATCGACCGGTTGGCCGAGATCGAGAAGTCCGGCAAGAAGGTCCCCGCGGTGGTGGAGTTCGTGGACATCGCCGGCCTGGTTAAGGGCGCGAGCCAGGGCGAGGGGCTGGGCAACAAGTTCTTGGCCCATATCCGCGAGGTGGACGCCATCGCCATGGTGGTGCGGTGCTTCGAGGACGGCAACATCACCCACGTGGACGGGTCCATCAACCCCACCCGGGACATCGAGACGATCCTGACGGAGCTTTGCCTGGCCGACCTGGAGACCGTGGACAAGGGCCTCCAGCGCATGGACAAGGGCAAGAAGAGCGGGGACAAGGACGCCACCCTGGCCCATGCCCTCTATACCGAGATCAAGTCGGTTTTGGCCCAGGGACAACCGGCCATGACGGTGTCGGCCAACGAGGAGCAGGAAAAGAAGGTCAAGGAACTCAACCTCCTCACCCGCAAGCCCTTCCTCTATATCGGCAACGTGGCCGAGGGGGACCTGGCGGATGTGTCCAAGTGCGCCCATTACCAGACCCTCCTGAAGTACACCCAGACCAAGGGCGCGTCCTGCCTGCCGGTCTCGGCCAAGATCGAGGCCGAGGTGGCCGAGTTGTCCGATGAGGAAGCCGTCCAGTTCCTGGCGGACCTGGGGGTGAAGGAGCGGGGCCTGCACGCCATCATCCGCAAGGCCTACGAGACCCTGGGGCTCATCTCGTTCTTTACGGCGGGGGAGATGGAATCGAAGGCCTGGACCATCACCCGGGGCACTACGGCGCCCCAGGCCGCCGGGGTCATCCATACCGACTTCGAAAGGGGCTTCATCAAGGCTGAGGTCATCTCCTATGAGGACTACGACCAACTGGCGTCCATGGCGAAGATCCGTGAGGCGGGGAAACTGCGCACCGAGGGCCGGGACTACGTCATGAAGGACGGCGACGTGGTTCACTTTAAGTTCAACGTCACCTAACAGGGTGCTGAAAAAGTTTTTTGACGCCCTGTCAGCAGCCATGTGGTCGAGCGAATCGTCGTGAATCCCCCGGCTTTTGGGGGGGTGATTCGCGAGCAAGACACGAAAAAGTCTCTTCGGTTCGACTTTTTCATCATCCTGCTAACGTTTTGCGGACCCGATTGGGCGCACTCTCACAGGGCTTTCCCCCCTGTGTACCCCCCGCAAACGGCAATCAACCCGTTTAAAACCGCTTTGCGAGGCCACTGTTTGTCGTTACCCCTTTGAAATTCCGAACTGGGCCGATTTAGAATCCTTCCATGCCCTCCAAAACCTACAGCGCCGAAAAGACCTATCCGCTGACCCCCGCCAAGATCTGGGACCTGCTCGGCAACACCGAGCACCTGAACCGGTCCATAG
>Ga0265334_10000601_pt1 | contig 18172 bp, 13 predicted proteins | sample 42023metaG_FD_192442 | JGI IMG/M metagenome (GOLD analysis project Ga0265334, IMG submission 192442) | Rhizosphere microbial communities from Carex aquatilis grown in University of Washington, Seatle, WA, United States - 4-20-23 metaG | ecosystem: Host-associated > Plants > Roots > Rhizosphere... | reverse complement strand
AGCAGTCCGATCGTATCGGGATTGTCCGGCTCGAGCTTCACGGCTTGATTGAGCATGGCAATAGCGCGGTCGGTATTGCCCTGGCGAAGTGCAATGGCGCCGAGCAGCTGATAGGCCTGCGGACGGTCCTTGCGCCGCGCGATGAAGCGCGTGAGATAGGCCTCCGCCTGCTCGGCCTGGCCGAGATTGTATTTGACGATCCCCGCGAGCAGATAGGCATCGGGCAGCCGGTCCATCGCAACGCGGAACTTGTTGAGTTCGTCGTCCGCGTCCTGAAATTTGCCGCGGCGGGCATCGATCAATGCCTGCAGATACACAGCCATGCCGCTGTTGGGATTGATCTTGTTGACCGTCTGAAGATCCTTGACGGCAAGGTCGATATCGCCGCGATTGACGTAGAGATTGGCCCTGTCGAGCAGCGCCTGCACGTTCTCGGGACTCTCTTTCAATGCGTTATTGAACGAGATGAGAGCAGCCCCGCTGTTGCCGCGCTGGAGCAGCAGCACGCCCTTCACGTCGAGCGCCTGGGTGTCGTTCGGGGAGAGCGCAAGCACTTCATCGATCTTGCGTTCGGCGGCATTGGCGTCCGCTGTCACCAGCAGAAACCGCGCCACCGCGATCTTGGTGAGAGCGGATTTCGGATTGAGGCGTTCGGCGTCATCCAGCATCGCCTTGGCCTCGGTGGTCTGGCCAAGGGAAAGTTCGGCGAGGCCGCGATAGGTGCGCACCATGCTCTCCACGGCAGGCGTGCGCGTCGCCGCCGGGATTTCCCGAAGCAACGTGCCGTAATCACCGGTCCTGAACAACACATCGGCGCGCAGGAAGTCGTAACGCTCCCCTTGCATGTTACGCTGCTTGGCTGCGATCAGTTCGGCGACGGCAGCGTTGACGTCGCCTTCACGCAGGTAAATCTCCGCCAAGTCCAGACGGATTTCGCCGTCCTGCGGCGCCCGCTGCGCCGCATTGCGGAATTGGATTTCGGCGCCCTTGAGGTCATTGTTGTCCAGCAGGCGCTGCCCGCTCCGGATGTAGAAACTGGCTTCCTGGGACGCAGGTGCTGCGTGAATGCTTCCCGCAGACAGGCCCGCAAGCACCGGCGCGACGAATGCCGCCGCCGCCAGATATCCGAGTTTGCGTCGCATAGTCATGTCACGTCCTCATTTCTTCGGCTTCGCCGCGAGGGAGATCGCGCAGCTTCACCGCAATGCCATGCTCCTGAACCAGATCGTAGAGCGTGGGCCGGCTGACGCCCAAAAGTTTGGCTGCCTTCGATATGTTGCCTTCCGAATGAGCGAGCGCCATCTCGATGGCGTCGCGTTCCGCGCGACGCCGGGCCTCGCGCAGATCCAGCGAATTCACCGCTTCCGGAGGGGCCAGGTCGAGGTCGCGCGCAGCCACCAGCGGCCCCTCCGACATCACCGCTGCGCGCTTCACCCGGTTCTCCAGCTCGCGCACATTGCCGCGCCATTCATGGGTGCGCATCGCAGCCAGCGCATCGGGCGTAAAACCCTTGAAGGCGCGGCTGAACTGCGCGCCATATCGCTTCAGGAAGAAATTCGCGAGCACCACCGCATCGCCATGGCGTTCCCGCAAGGGAGGAATCTCCAGCGTGATTTCATTGATGCGATAATAGAGATCCTCGCGGAACCGGCCTTCGGAGATCAGACGCTTCAGGTCCTGGTTGGTGGCGCAGACGATACGCACATCGATCTTGATCTGGCTGCGGCCGCCGATGCGCTCGATCACCTGATCCTCCAGGAACCGGAGCAGCTTCACTTGCATCGAGAGGGGAATATCGCCGACTTCATCCAGGAACAGCGTGCCGAAATTGGCGCTTTCGATCTTGCCGATGGTTTGCTTGATGGCGCCGGTGAAGGCGCCCTTCTCATGGCCGAACAGTTCGGCTTCGAGAAGCGTTTCGGGAATGGCCGCGCAATTGAGCGCCACGAAGGGCTTGTTGGCACGCACGCCCAGCCGGTGAATCGCCTGCGCGATGAGTTCCTTGCCGGTGCCGCTCTCACCCAGCAGCAGGACCGCGATATCGGTCTTGGCGATGCGTTCCACGTCGCGCAGCACCTTCAGGATTTCGGGGCTGGAGCCGACGATCCCCGCGATCGGGGATTGCGGCGCCATGGCGACCAGACGCCGGTTCTCCTGCTCCAGCGCATAGACGCCAAGCGCGCGGTCCACGATCAATCCCAGAAGATCGGGATCGACGGGCTTGCGGAAGAAATCATAGGCGCCGAGCGCGATGGCCTTCACCGCGAAATCCCGGTTTTCGTTTCCGGTCACGACGATGATTTTTGCCTCCGGTGCCGTCTGAAGCAATTGCTCGACGGTGGCCAGACCTTCGGTCGCCCCGTCCGGATCGGGCGGCAGGCCCAGATCGACAATGGCGATCGCCGGCCGCTCGCGCTCAAACGCATCGAGGGCTTCCAGGCGTGTGCCCGCGGTCAGAACCTTGTGCTCGGACAGGAGCCAGCGATATTGCGTGCGCACGCCCTCGTCGTCGTCGAGCACCAGAATGGTGGAACGGGTGTCGGTCATGCGCCGGATGCCCTTTGCGAGAGGGCGGCGACCGGACGCTCTGCCGTCGGGGCCGCATTGGGAAGCAGAATCCGCATGATCGTGCCTCGCCCGGGAGCGGTGATGACCTCAAGTTCGCCGCCGGCCCCGCGGATGACATCACGCGCCTGGAATGCGCCGATTCCGTGGCCGCGGGATTTGGTCGATTTGAGCGGCGTGAACAGCTCATTGCGCACGAAGGCCGGATCCATGCCTGGCCCGCTATCCTCGATATCGAGGACAAAGCGCGTTTCCTGCGGCTTAAGGCGGACCCTTACGGTTTCGCCGGCGGGCGAAGCTTCGACCGCGTTGGTAAGCAAATGTGTCAGGACCGAACTCAACTCTTGCACATCCATTCTTACGCGTACGACGCAGCCTTCCGGCAGATCGGCCTCGATGCCGACATTCCCGCGAGCGAGATCGCGGATAACCGCCTCTATAACAGGGACGGGATCGATGATCTCCCGCGGCCGGACCGTTCCCCCATCGGACCGCAATTTGTTCAAAAGTCCATTCAAGCGCCCTACCGAATTCTCCAGCGTCCGAATCATATCGGCGCGGAATTCCGGGCGGTCGCTGTATCGCCGGATGTTCGAGACCATCATCCCAAGCTGGCTCGAAAGATTCTTCACATCGTGTACGATAAAAGCGAATTTTTTGTTGTATTCGATGATCGCCTGAGCGTCAACGAGGGCCCGCGTCGCCTGCTCTTCCATGAGATAGCTCGCGGCCTGCCGCCCGACCGTCCGCAACAGCTCAAAACTCTCCCAGCTCAGCATGAGAGGGGCCCGCGGGGGCATCAGGACAATGAAGCCGACGATCTCGTTCATCAGCACCAGCGGGACCGCAAGCCAGACCGGCGGCCCGGATTGGGCCCACTGGGGCAAGGGCTTGCCGGCCTGAGCCAGGACGGAGAGATCGAGCACCATCTTGCCACCCTCGAAGGCGGCCACGAAGTCGCTGTCGCAAGGCTCGGCTTCGGCCCCGATCAGGTTGAGACCCCATTTCTCCACCTGGTGATAGGCCCCATCGCGTTCCAGCCACAGCGCGCCGCCCGGGCTGTCCACGATGTTGCCGACGGCGCGGATCACACGGGTCTGCAGCGAGTCGACATCGTCCGACGTCGATAGCGTGTCGACGAAACGCAACCACTCCTCGCGATAATCGTAGCGCCGCGAAAAGAAGTTCTCGGAGATGAGGCGCCTGACGCGCGACTTCAGCCCTTCGGTCGAGACCACCGCGCCAAGCACCAGCACGCTACCACAGAAGAACACGACCTTGAGAAGCGCCCCCCACTCCCCCGGAATCTCACCCAGGAGACTGGCCGCCCCCGCCGCCGCGAGCAGAAACGTGCCCCCGGCCGTCAGGGTCGCGGTATGGAATACAACCCGGCGCGACACGTGGATGTCGATGCGCCAATCGGTGTTGCGCGCCATGGTGAGAACGAGGAGGGGCACGATCAGCACCAGCACCAGCCCGCGCACCGCAAGCAGCGTGAGGTCGGCACCGCGCATGATCAGCGCTTCGGCAAATACGAAAAGGTCGTAGGCGAACAGTGACCCGGCCGCGAGGCAGAGCGGAAAAATGTGCCAGCGGCGCGAGGCCCGCGTGTTGCGGAGAAGATTCTCGACCAGAAGCAATCCCACAATGGCGATCAGAACCCGCTCGAACATCTGCAGGATCGTGAAATCCACCGGGCTCACGGTCGTATGCAGATATTGCAAGTCGTTGATGAGGGCGAGCACGCCAAGCGTCGGGATGACCGCGCGATAGAACAAATGCGCCGGGTTCCCGGCGCGCCGGTTCGCCAGCGTGAGTACGGAGGCCATGAACTGCAGCCACATCCAGCTGCGTATGATCTCGACGACGTGGGCGAAGCCGGGCATCCATTCGGTCTGGACTGCGGCCAGGAGCGACCAGATCGCGGTCATCGCAAAGACGCAAACCGCGAAAAGCCCCATGCCCTCCGGGCGCCGGTTGATAAGCGTCAGCGTCGTGAGAATCAGGAAAGCGGCGCAGCCAAGCCCGTAGCTAACCTCGAGGACCATGGCGCCCCCTATCTGACGCCGTCAGGCCAAAGAACCACTCTCACCGTGCGGATAAGGATGATGACATCGAGGAAAAGGCCGCGATTCTTCACGTAATAGAGATCGTAGGCGAGCTTGTTGCGCGCGTCTTCGAGCGAAGCCCCATAGGGATAATTCACCTGCGCCCACCCGGTGATGCCGGGCTTCACGGAATGGCGTTCGTGATAATAGGGAATGTTCTGCGCAAGCCGGCTCACGAAATAGGGCCGCTCCGGCCGCGGGCCCACAAAGCTCATGTCGCCGCGAAGCACGTTGTACAATTGGGGCAGTTCGTCGATGCGCGTCTTGCGAATCGCCCAGCCGACGCGGGTGATACGCGGATCGCTCTGAGCCGCCCACACCGGCGAGCCGTCGCGTTCGGCATCCTGGCTCATGCTGCGGAACTTCAACAGCGTGAACACCCGCCCGCGCAAACCCACCCGCTCCTGACGGTAAAGAATGGGCCCCCGCCCCTCGCATTTGATCGCGACGGCGGTGATCATCAGTATCGGAAGCACGAGGACGAGCGTGAACAACGCAACCGCAACATCGAAGCTGCGCTTGATCCCCTCGACCATGGCTCCCATGCGGAACCCGTCGGAGAAAATGAACCAGGAGGGCCGCAGCGCGATGAGATCGACGCGTCCGCTCTCGCGTTCGTAGAAATCGATGTAGTCCGTGACCCTGATTCCCGAGAGCTTGCATTGCAGCAACTGATGCACCGGCAGGCCGCGGCGATCATCCGTCGCGATCACGATTTCGGACGCATTCACATCGCGAGCAAGCCCGAGCAGGTCCAGGGATTCAACCCGTTCCTTGAGTTGAACGGACCCCACTGTCGTGAGTTGCACCTTCTCATGCACGCCGACCTGGGCGACGGGCAGGAAATAGGCGCCAAACCGCTCCTTGGCGAGCTCACGAAGCTGAACCGCGCGCGGCCCCTGACCGAGAATGAGAACGCGGCGGCGCAGCATGCCGGTGCGGGAAACGCGCGAGAAGATCGTGCGCGTAATCAGCACGCATCCCAGCCACAGCGAGGGCACAAGCAGAACCCAACGCCAGCGATAGGGCACATGGACGAGGCGATAAGCGCCGAATTCCGCGCTCGTCGCGGTCGCCACCAACAGCAACAGAGTGAGGATCAGCGCGCCGCGCAGGAAAGCCTGCCGCGCGTCGACCAGTGCATCGATGGTGTAGAGCCCGCTCGAATGCATCATCACGACGATCGCAAGCGCGAGCAGCAACGTGAATGCGACTGCGCCGCCTGCAACATGGACCACCGGATCCAGGCTGATGGCTGCAATTCCAAGATACAACACCACCGCAATGAGCAGTGCTTCTGCCAAACCTAGTGCCACCGTTGCGGCCGGCACGAAGTGGCCAAATATCCGAAGCATACGACTGACCCCCGCTGTTACTCTCAGCGTTTGCAACTGGACTTAGGAACCTATTGACATGGTGCCGGAGACTTTTCACGCTTTGAAGACAAGTGTGGTTACTATGCTTTAAGCGGAGAAGGCCTTCCCGGGCATAATTGCCCCTCGCCAACATACCTTCCCCCGTGCGCGAGATTAACCAGCATTATTGCGCATAGTTCCCTGCAACGAAACGAAAATTGGCAGCACGTGCATTGCCGCCACGGGGTTGCTAGCGGTTAGGAACGTTTATAGCCAAGCTAAAGCTTTGGCCGCGGTCTGGCACCACAGTCCGCCGACGCGCGTTATGGTTATGAAACGATTGGGGATTCAACAATGGCGACGATCCTCATTCCAGCATCGAGGGGTAAAAGGACGGCGTTAAAACTTCCGCAACCCCTTATGCCGCAGAATGTCTCCCGAGAAACAAAGCGGGAGATCGGGATGGAAGACTGCATCGCCTCCAGCGTCCTGATGGACGACGACTTGGCCGGTCAAGCTCCTGTCCAGCCCCTGCCCTGGCGCCAGTGTGCGCCCCTGATGTTTTTCGGGTCGCTCGCCTGTTACGGCCTGGGTTTCCTGGTTGCAGCCGGGTTTTCTCATATTCTCAGCCTGATCTAGGCTTACCTAGGCTCGAAAGCGCGCTAAGCCGCCCCTTTCGATGGGCCACGTTGGAAATTCCCGTCATGGGTGGATCAAGCCGCCTTATCGACTCCCGCAAAGATAGCCTTCCATCGGTTCGTTAACCCTGAGGTAGTCGTTCAGCGTCCGTTCCGCGTCGGCGGTAGCAACCAGATCCGTCGATACCGCAACGAAGGCGGAAGGACATCCGCTTCTCGTCAGGTAGGCGTGCACCTGATGCCGCTTGACGTCATAGACGGATGCCGCAGTGGTGCCGTCGACGACGTAGAACCACCACACCAGCCGGCGCTTGCCCCCGCCCGATATGGAGGCCGTATTCACCGGGACGCGCTCCGATCCGATCTGGGCGACCGCCCGGCCGCGCGCCGTAATGTTCCAATGCTCGAGATCGGCAATGCGATTGTCCGAGCGGATAAGATTGTTGTCGCGTCCACGCGGCAGATAAAGCGCGACGTAGCGATCGACCCGAACGGAGCCGTCCGTAAAAGTGTCGGCGAACTCACGGTCGGAGAGCATGACACGCGGATGCCAGTTTGAGGCGCCATTCGCCAGCCTTTGCCACGGCATCGCGACATTTGGCGCGGTGGATTTGAGCACCACGCGCGCCGGGGCCTTATCGATGGCATCGCCCAAGGCCGGCCCAACGGCCGCCAGCAGCACGGCGAGAAGCCCGGTCAGAGCCATCGCGAAGCGGCGGGCAGGCGCCATCGGCCGCTGTTCGGGATCCCTTTTCGGGGGGCTGCCGTCCCGGTCGGAAAAGATCCGCCCGATGAAAATCAGCGCGACCAGCACCATGGAAAAGAATATCCAGCCATAGGTGATGTGATCGGCCTCGATCGCAGTGGCGCTTCCGAAAGCCTCCGCGGCGGCGATCAGGCCGAATGCGCGCAATCCGTTGGCGATGATCGGGACCACGACGGAAAGGGCCATATAGATCGCCCGGCGCACCGGGCTTTGGTAAATCTCGGTGGCGTAGAAAACTCCGAACGCGACGGCCGCGACCAGGAACCGCAAGCCCGCACAGGCTTCGGCGACCGCAAATGTTCCGGCCGGAATATCGATCACGGTGCCGTCGGAAAAGACGGGAATTCCGACGAGTTGAAGCCCTTTTACCGCGAAATTTGCGGTGAAATCCTGAAGACTCGGCACCAGGAATTCGCCGCTCGGGACGAGGAAATAGAGGTAAAGCAACGGCGCCATCAGCAGCCGGTAGACGCGCCATCCGAGAATCCCCAGCAGCGTCGCCTGGACGATGGTCATCACCACGAATTGACGGATTTCCAGAACCCCGAAGACCGAGGCGGCGAACCAGGCCAGCGACAGCAGTGGAATCAGGAGAAGCGCGCGATATTCCGGGCGCGGCGCAACGCCCACGAGCAATTCCCGGCGCTGCCAGATCATGAACAGCGCAATCGGAATGATCAGGAAGCAATGATTGTAGGTCGCCGACCCGACCCAGACCTGGAAGGCGCCAACGACTTCCTGATGGAAGATTGCGCCCAGCGCCGCCAGGCAGACAGCGACCACGAGAATCGCCTTGCGCCACACGCCCCCGGCGAGATCCGTCATCCACCCGCCTTGGGTTTCCAGCGAGGCACTCATGAGGCTACTCCAAACACGGCTTCGCCGGCGGCCTGCGGCAACCGGGATTCGCGGATGCGGGACGAAGCGGTATTCCCGAACAGCCCATCCAGCACCGTGAGATTGCGCGGCCAATCATACTCGGTTTCCACGCGCGCCCGAGCCCTTTGTCCAAGCCCGGCCGCCCCGCCCGAGAGCACCGAGGATACCGCATCGGCGAATTCAATCGGCGTTCCCGCAACAAGCACATGCTCGCCGGCTACCGCGGATATGCCTTCGCAGGCCGCGGGCGTAGCGACCACGGGCGCAGCCATTGCCATCGCCTCGAGCACCTTGTTCTGCACGCCGCGCGCGATATGCAAAGGTGCAACCACGCAGCCCGCATGCGCAAGGTAAGGACGCACATCGGGCACCCTGCCGGTTACCCGCACGCCCCTCTGCTGCGCCAGCCGCTTCACCGACGGGGCCGGGTTCGACCCGACGATCCAGAACTCCGCGTCGAGATGGGCGCGCACAATGAGCGGAAAGGCCTCTTTGGTAAACCACTCCACGGCTTCGATATTGGGCCGGTAATCCATCGTGCCGGTAAAGACGATTGCGGTCGATTCCGGCGCGAAAGGCGAAACAAAGGGGTGGCCCGGGTCGAAATAGCCGAGATCGACGCCGTTGCTGAAATGTCCTGTTTTCGCCTCCGCTTCGGGGGCGCGCGCGAGAAACGCCTGGGCTTCGGCGTCCGAGACGAAAAGGGAGCGATCGAAGGCCATCGCCGCCCGCCGCTCCAACCCGAGCAGCGCACGCGATTCACGCCGGAAAAGCCAGTTCAGCGGCCAGGCGGATTTCTCGGCATAGGCGCGGTACTTCTCGGAATCGACATCGACCATATCCAGAACGATGCGGTGTGAGCGCGCATAGGGCAGTGCGTAGGGTGCCATCGCCGAGCAGTAGAGAAAGAGGTTTTCCGGCCGGACGCGCGCCATGGTCTCGGCGACGAAACGGGTCATGCGCGCATCGCGAAAATAGAATTCGGAGAGCGAGCCCCCCATCGCGAGTCCGGCCAAGCCCCGCGCGAGCGCCTGCTTGCGGTGCAGCGGCACGATGACGACGCTGGCGCAATAGACCTTGAGCGCCTCGGCGTGCTGTTCGTCCTCCGGGTCGTCGGCAAAGCAGCCGAGATGAACGCGGAAATCCTTCGCCAGATGCTTGAGCACATGAAAGGCGCGGATCTTTTCCCCCTTGTCGGGGGGATAGGGAACGCGGTGCGCCAGATAAAGAAGATCGCTCAAATGCGTCACCCGATGCCGCGAACGATGAAGGGGCCGACCAGCTTGGTCAGCGGCACCGGCAGACGCCGCCAGAGCGCGATGAAAGCCCGGAATTTGGGGTTCAGCGGATTCACGTCGGGAATCGTGTCGGCCTGAATGAGACGGTATTCGTAGGTCAGCGGTGTCGGCTCGAAACCCCAATAGGATTTGAACTTATAGGCGCCCGTTCCGACTTTGCTGCGGCCGAAATCGAAAATCTTGTATCCCCGCTCGCTGGCGCGCCGCATCACCTCCCAATACATGAAATCGTTGGCCGCCAGGTCGCGCGCTTCCGTCAACCCGCCGCCATAATAGGGCAGCACTTCATCACGGAAATAGAAGTTGAGCACCGAGGCAACGGCCTTTCGGCCATGCAGCACCGTCACCACGTCGCAAGCCTCGCCGAACTCCTCCTTGAGCAGTTCGAAATAGCGCCGCGGAAAAACCGGCGTTCCGAGATTGCGCACGCTGTGTGCATAGACGTCGTGCACCCGTCCTATGTCGGAATCGCAAGTGGAGACGAGGCCGTTGGAAATCCCCTTGCGCACCATGGCGCGCTGCTTGCGCGGAATGGCCTTGAGATTGGCCTCGGCCTGGGGATGGATCGGCCGTCGGAACGTGACGTAGAGCCCCGCCTTCTGCAGCCAATCGGGATGAGCAGGCTGTGTCGAGCGGAACTCGACACAATCGACCTTGTCGCGGGTTCCGATGCGGATAGCCTCCGCTTCGAGGGCGCGCTTGGCGTCCTCGTCGCGGGCCAGAATGCCGCCCTGAACGCAGAACGCGTTCGAGATCAGCGAATTGCCGAACAACCGGCTTTTCACATGGGTCAACGGCAGGACGCCGGCAATTTCGCCACCGCGCCGCGCCATCAGGTAATGGGTCTTGTGTCCGAACGCCTTTTCGACAACCCGTTTCCATCCCGAAAGATGGAAGAAGGTGCCTTCGGGGCGCGCGCGCACGAAATCGTCCCACGCCCGTTCGTCTCCCGCCTCGAGCGGAGACAACGAGACCGCGGGGGCCCGCGCCAAACTCTCGTCCGGCCTAACCCGCATGTCCGAGGAAAATGTCATCCATCCGGCCCCAAGCAAAATCGTCGAGGAGCCTGGAGATCCGGCCCTCCATTGCGCCGAGATTGGTGTAATGGCGCAGCCGGGATTTCACAGGCGCACCCTGAACCCGCGGCTGACCGGGATCGATCTCCCAAGGATGACAGTAGAATATGCAGGGCACGCCTTCCTTCCGGTTAACGCGGGCATAGGCGCCGCGTGACAGCCCATAGGGCAGGAGCCGGAAATAGCCTCCTCCCGACGCGGGAAAATTGCGGCCCCCATAGCGTACCGTCGTCATCGGGATTTCGAGTATCGGCGAGCGCGAGGGCGTGAACGGCGTGCGCGGCGCATCCGGGACGCCATAAAGATCGTGTGCGACCGGATAGACGCTGGAGCTGTAGACGAAGCCCTCTTCCGCCAGCAGATCGTAAGCCCACCAGGTCTTGGGTCCGATCGAGAAGGTGGGCGCCCGGTAGCCGCTGACCGGTCCGCCCGCGATATCTTCGAGCAGTCCCTTGGCCCGCCTTATGTCCTCGCGGAATTCGGCCGGGGTTTGGGTATCGATGTTGCGATGCGCATAACCGTGGCTCGCGATTTCATGGCCTTCGGCCCGTATGCGGCGCACGATTTCGGGATACCGCTCCGCTACCCAGCCGAGCACGAAGAACGTTGCCTTGGCGCCCTTCTCCGCGAACAGGTCGAGCATCCGGCTGGTGTTCGCCTCGACCCGGCAGGGCAGCGAATCCCAATTTGCGCGGTCGATCACATTGGCGAAGGCGCGCACGTGGAAATAATCTTCCACGTCCACCGTCATCGCGTTCAGAAGCCGGCCTGCGCCGGCCGCGCCCGCGCTATCGCGCGGCGCGACGCGCGCAGGAGACGCATAGGGAGCTGCCTCGCGAAAATTCACCGAGGCTGTAGTTTCGGACACTGGCTGCACGGCGATCCGTCTTTCCTTTACGCGACTTAAGACTTGAAGGCGGGCAGATGCTTCACGGCGATATCGAGTGCGCGCGTGATGGCCCGGTCGTGCTGATACATTTTTTGCTCGATGCGCAGAATCCGCGGCATGACGTCGTCGCGCAAATCGCGAATTTCGCGCAGGAAGTTCGTGTCTATTTCCGCCATCTCCAGCATCTGAACCGGCTTGACGGGCTCAAGCTGGACCGTCCGGTGCGAGGGGATCGGCGCGTTCTGCTGCAGGGGGCCGAGTTCGTTGGCAAGTTCGTTGCCGACGCTTGCGACCATCTCGCGGTCTATGGCGTGCTTCTCTTCCAGGAAACCCAAGAGCAGAAGCCGCGAACAGAGCGTATTGACGCGGCGGGGAATGCCGGCGGTGTAGCGATAAATCTCCGCGAAAGCATCTTCGGAGAAGCGCGGATCGCCGTTCCATCCAGACCGCTTCAGCCGGTGTTCGATGTAGCGGCGGGTATCGGTTTCGGTCAACGCGCCGAGATGACACGAAGCGGTGACGCGTTGGCGCAATTGCTCCAGGTCCGGGCTCGAAAGCACCGCACGGAACTCCGGCTGACCCAGCAGAATCGACTGTAAAGGCGAGGCCCCGCTCACCATCAGGTTGGAGAGCATCCTGAGCTCTTCGAGCGCTTCGGTCGTCAGACTCTGAGCCTCGTCGACGATCAGCAATGCACGCTTGTGCTGTACGCTGAGGTCGGAAAGGAATTGCTTCAGACGCGTAATCAGCGACGCCTTGTCCATGCCTTCGCGGTAGATCTGGAAGGCAGCGCCCACCATGCGCAGCATGTCGTAGCTGTTGAGCTGGGTGGTGACGATGCGGCCGGCGATGTAGCGCGACGAGTCGAGCGTCGAAAGCAGATGGTCCACCAGCGTCGTCTTGCCGGCGCCGACTTCACCGGTGACGACGACGAATCCCTCGCCTTGCGAGATACCGTAATTCAGGAACGCCATCGCCTTGGTATGCTCGGCGCTGCCGAAGAAGAAACGGCTGTCCGGCGTCAACTGGAACGGCATGCTGGTGAGAGAATAGAACTCGGCGTACATGGATATTCCGATCAGAAGGTTTTCATCAGGCGAATCGTCACGCTGTTGGCGGTGAAGCCGTTTCCGGCCGTTCCCGCAAGGCGGCGATTGAAGTCATAGCGGAGCGTGGCCCTCAATGTTTGGTTGATCCGGTAATTGGCGATGGCCGCCGCCGTCAGAAGTTTCGCGCGGTCGAGGCCGGGCGAAACATATCCGGTTTCGAGCGTCGTGGAGACATCGCCCGACACCAAGGTGCTCACCGAGGCGATGGCGCCGTTCAGCTGACGGTAGGCAGGCAATGAGCCCGTCAGAGACGTCAGCTCGATGTGATAGGCCCGGATGCTGACCGTATAGATGTCCAGGTCGCTGTACAAAGTGGCGCGCGCGACCTTTGTCCGGAAGAAGCCGTTCTGGCCTGCGCCGAAGAAATTCATATCGCTGAGCGGCAACCCCGAATTGGCGTTGATGTCGCCACCGTAATCGGGGGCATAGCTGGGATCGTTCAGCGTGCCGATCGCCGGATTCTGACTGAAATCGACGCCGGACGAAGGCCCGCCCGGACCCACGCGCGAGGAGGCGTTGCTGGAAATCAAGCCTTGCTGGGTGCTGGAAATCGAATTCGTGTAAGCGCCGTAAAAGGTCGTGTTCGGGGTCAGCACCCATTGGATTTCGCCGGAGACCCCCGTCTTCAAATCGTGGCGGCCGTAAAGCAGCAGGATGGAGGAGTCGACATTGGGCTTGAGGCGAAAGCCCGCGTCGAATGTGGGTCCCTGCCCGGTCAGGGTCGCAAATCGTTCATCGGCGAGCCACTCATAGCCGCCACCGGCGATCCCCGAAATGCCGCGCGTGAACTGGTACTCGTTGATAAACTCGCTAAAGGCCTTTTTGAGGGTGCCGAAGCGCGTGGTCGAAGTGTCGGATGCGTATCCCGTCAAATCGCTCATCAAGGGAGCCGCAAGCGTTCCCTGCATCCTGAAATCGCCATGGGCCTCATTTTGCGTCGTTCCGCCAAGCGGATTGATGACGGCTCCGGGTATGACGATGGCGCCGGTGTTTCTATCCCGCCAGAATTCGTTGAAAGCGTAACGCACATCGAGGATGCCGATATCGCCGACCCGCGACTTCGCATCGGGCGAAACGGTCAGGAGATAAATCTGACTGGTGTTCGAGCTATCGAGGAGCAGAGGGTTCGTCGTCTGCACCTGGCCGCGGACGATCTCGTCGGCCTTGCCGTGGACATCGAGATACAAGAAATCCGGAACCAGCGTCGCATGCGCCGTGGCGAAGCCGTACTGGGAGATGATGCTCCGGCGCGTGACGTTCAACGCGCGCCTGACCAGAGCCTGGTACGTGAAGATGCCCGTCAGCTGCGGCGCGTTGGCGCTCGCCGTCAGGCCCGCACCCAAAACCGAGATGAGATCGGACTGTTTGTTGGTCTCCGAATGCCTCGCATTGTCGGTGGCAATTTCCGCCCATGTCAGATGCGGAACAAAGAGCCATGCCGGGGCGTTGGGATCGCCCGCGCCGCTCGCAACCGCAAGCAAATCGTCATAGAGATTGGTGGCGTCTCTGGAGCCCGCCGGTGCTGCCGCAGGCGCCGTCGCGGGCGGCGGCGACGTTGTCGAAGGAACAGCGCTGCCCGGCAGGGACCCGCCGGCATCCGTCGCCGCTGCAACGAGCACCAGGGGCACTCGCACGGCGTCCGCGGATGGCGGGGGAAAAGGCGTCAGCCGCAGGGTTACGGTGCTCGTCGAATCGTTCGCCGTCGCATCGACGGCCTCCGCAACCGCGGCCGAACTCAACCCGGCGAGCAGCAGACCGGCTGATGCAGCGCAACTATTGCGCCAGGTTGACCGACGTGAACGCAAGCGATTCCCACCCCGAATTTCTCACCGCAAAGAGTACAGTTTGATGAAATCCTACTTCCGGTAATTGTAGCTGTATCCGTAGCCATACTTCCCGAACTGGTCGGTCAGCACGGCTTCGGCTTTGTTCAGGACCAGACTGACGCTCGGGCAGGCATTGATGAGACGCAGCGACGATTCGACCTGATCGCGGCTGGTATCATGGGCCGCCACCACGAAAATGGTCTGACCGACAAGCCCGGCGAGGATGGCCGGCTCGCTGCTGACCAGACAGGGCAGTGAGTCGAAAATGATGAAGCGGTCGGGATAACGGCGCGCCATCTCCGCCACCAGGCTCCCCATTCTGCGGCTCGACATCAGTTCGGGAACTTCGGGATGGGCCTTGCCGGCCGGCAGAATGCTGAGATTGGGGACATTGGTATGCAGCAGAACGTCGGCGAAGCCCAAATTGCGGTCGGCCAGGAGGTCGATCCAGCCGGCTTCCGCCTTGATTCCGAGATAGTTCAGCATCGACTGCCGATACACATCGGCGTCCACCAGCAAGACCTTGAGGTCGCGCTCATAGGCGATCGAAAGCGCAAGATTGATGGCGGTGTAGGTCTTGCCGTCGCCGGGGTTCGCACTCGTGATCATGATCACGCGATTGAGGTCGTTACCGATCACCGCCGAACTGGTGCGCGACGCATTGGCGAGCACCTGGCGCTTGATGACCCGGAATTCCTCGACCGTGCGTACAAAGCCCGCCGAGGGGAGCGAGATGCCGTTGGCGGCAAGGCTGGTCGGGCTGATATTGACGGTCAGGGGCTCGCCCCGGCGCGGCGGCGCATCCCGGAGGCGGGTTTCGCCATCCTGGACCGCGGGCTCGCTTGCCCGCAGCGCCTGCGCCAATCCGGCTCCCACGGGCGCCTCCAGTTCTCGCTCGCGCGCTGGTGCGGTCTCGCGCAGCGGCGCAGCCTCGCGGACGGGAGGAGTCTCGCGGACGGGAGGAGCATCCGCCGGCGGCATGGGGCGGGCCGCTGCGCCGCTCAGTCGCGCAGCCGCGCGCAGGATAAGGTCAGGCGACTTGTCACTACTCATAGAACCACCCCATAGACACCGATGCCCATCAGCATCAGCGCGCCATACACAACCAAAAGAGCACCGCCTACCACGGCCGCACCGACCGTTCCGGTAACGAACCGCCGCGCCATTCCCGGCCGCTTCACGAATGTCACCGAGCCGATCACGGGCAGGCCGAGACCGCGCAGGCGGCCGGAGGACGAGAACGTCGCGCGCACGAGTTCCAGCCCGATGGGGAACGCGACCGCGACACCGAGGCTGAGGATGAACACGAGCGAGAACATTCTCGGCAGGTTCGGAGATACTGGGTTCACCGGCACCTGAGGCGGATCGACGATGCGGAACTGGGTGCGGTCGGCCTGATCGTCGGCTGCCTGCGAGAGGCTGGCCGATTCGCGACGCGCCACCAGTTCGTCATGATTCTTCTTAACGACGTCGTAATCGCGATCGACATCCTTCGCCTTTGCATCGATGTCGGGAACCTGGGCCACGAGCGCCTTCACGCGGTCATATTCCGCCGTCGACGCATCCAGGACCTGTTTGGCGGCGGGGAGTCGCGTCTCGGAATCCACGAGCCTCAGCCTTATCTGCTCATAGGTCGGATTTTGGATCTGAACCATGGGGGTGTCGGTCGAGGAGGTGTCGGTATCGGAATTTGCCGCCGCCTGAGCAGCCTGGGCCGCCTGGGCCGTTTGCGCCTCGAGGTCTGCGACCTCATTCTTGGCCGCAATCACATCGGGATGCTGGTCGGTGTATTTCAGCCGCAAATTCTGGAGGGTCACTTTGGCCACGGCCAACCGCACTGGCAGCGAGGTCGCCGAAGGTCCGGCAGCCCCGCCCCCGCCGCCCTGGGCCTGCGCGGCGCTGACTTTCTGGAACTGCGGGACCTGTTTCAACTCGGCCTGCAGCGTGTCCCGGGTCACCTGGGCCTGACGATAGCCAAGCCGCGCCTGCTGCAATTCCTGCTGCAAGACTTGCAATTTGGGAGTGCCGGACGCCGGATCGGCGAGGTAATCGGCAAATTGCTTGCGGAAGTCCGCGCGGCGCTGCTCGGCCGCACGCAGCTGCTCCTCATAAGAGGCGATCTGGTCATCGAGGAATTTGCGCGCCTTGTCCATTTCGACGCGGTTGGAGCTGGCCGCCTTTTCCGCGAAAATCGTAAGCAGCGCATCGACCAAATTCTTCGCTGTTTGCGGGTTCGCAGCCGTATAGGAGATGGTGAAAAGATTCCGGCTCTGCGATTGCACGTTCACATCGTCGGTGAGCTTCTCGACCAGCGCGTCTCTCTCCGCCGCGGATTTGCCGACATCCATCTGCGCCAAATGCATCGCCTGCTCCAGATTCGGGCGGCTCAGCAGCGTGCGGCGAAGATAATCCGTGGTCTGATTGGTGTTCGGATCGACCACCAAGCCTTTCAGCAGAGGCGTGAGAAGCCCGTTCACATCGACATAGGCGCGGGCGTCGGACTCATAATGGCGCGGCAGCATCATCACGCCGGTCCAACCCAGCACACACACGACCCAGCAGGTCGCGAGCGCAATCCATTTGTGCCGGCGGAGCGAGACCCACTGCTCCAGGAGCATCAGTTTCACATCCGATAGGGAAGAAGGGTTCATGGCTGCTTACACCTTGCTTTGCTGGACTCGAACGCCACCGTAAACATTATCCCCGCGTCAGAAAAAGCGTTGGGGGATAATGAGGATTTCGCCAGGCTGCATATCCACGTTCTGGGTGATGTCTCCATCGCGCACGAGCGAATCGAGCCTCACGCGAAAGGATTGCTGCTGGCCATTGACCTGCCGGACGAGCACGGCCCTGTCGCCATCGGCGTACCGGGTCAAGCCGCCCACCTCGATCATCACGTCAAGCGCGGTCATGCTGGAGCGGTAGGGCAGGGCCCGTGGTTGCGCAGCCTCTCCGATCACCCGGATTTGCCGGGTGAAGAGGCCGACGAACTGCGTGGGAATAATGGTGACGAGCGGGTCCCTGATATAGGGTTTGAGCTTGTCCTGAATCTCGGCGCTCAACACCTGGGGCGTCTTGCCTACGGCAACCGTGTCGCCGACCAGCGGCATGGCGATGCGGCCATCGGGCCTCACCGGCATCTGCCGCGTCAGATCGGCATTGTGCCAAACGAAGACGTCGAGCACGTCCCCAGGGCCGATCACGTATTCCGATGTGGTTGGAGGGGTTGTGTAGGCGGTGCTCGACGGCAACGGAGTGCCTCGGCCCGCGCATCCCGCCAGCAACACCATGAAGGCGAGCCACAGGGCTTGAAAAGGTTTTCTCGTCAAGGTCTAAACCCCCTACTATTCGTGCCGCAGGATTGATGTATTGCCCGCGGCTCTGCTCTACAACAATGACCTTGTAGAGCCAATGAGCAACATCGGGTAACTATTGAGAAACGCTACAAGATGCGAGCTCCGTTAGCAATTGCATTCCCCGTCATCTGTCTTAAGCTTTGTCTAAATTCATGACCCCGGCGTCCCCCGCAAGTCTGAGAATTGTCACATTCACCACCCTGTTTCCGAACAGCGAACAGCCCAATCATGGCGTGTTCGTCGAGAACCGGCTGCGTCAGCTTGTCCATACCGGGCGCGTGAACGCTCGTGTCGTGGCTCCGGTTCC
>Ga0265334_10000596_pt1 | contig 18250 bp, 11 predicted proteins | sample 42023metaG_FD_192442 | JGI IMG/M metagenome (GOLD analysis project Ga0265334, IMG submission 192442) | Rhizosphere microbial communities from Carex aquatilis grown in University of Washington, Seatle, WA, United States - 4-20-23 metaG | ecosystem: Host-associated > Plants > Roots > Rhizosphere... | reverse complement strand
ACGGGGACGGCCGTCGCGGATTCCGGGGCGTGGGGCTCCGCTCGGGCGGGGTGAGGCTCGTGGACCCGGACGGGATCCCGCTGCAGGCGGACGACGACCCGGCCCGGGCGGACGGCGACCGCCGGGAGTGATCGGCCCGTCCCAGGGGCCGGCCGGCGCGGAGACACCCGATCGGCCCCTGGCGGTCCGGACAGGGCACGCCTGGTGATCACGTTCCGATCGGAGATCGCCAGGGGGAGACGCCGAACGGGTGGCACCGACGCCGGAACCTCCAGCGCGGCGTGGCCGATGCCGACCTGCGGTATGTGGGCCCACCCTGCGCCCGGTGGCCCGGAGGCGTCCCGACGCGCCGGCGCGAGGAAGGACCGATGACGTGAGCCTGCCCGGTACCCGAGAGGTACTCCGAGGATCGGACGTCCTGCCTGCGATCAACGCCCTCGTGCGAATCAGCGTGGGTACCTCGACCAATCCCGAAGGACCCTGGCGGGCCACGGACGTGCCGTCCCGGATCGAGGACGTGCAGGAGATGTCCGCGGTCCAGGCGCAGACCGAGCTCTACGTGGCCGCGCCGTGGTACCCCGGCAACGTCGAGCCGATCCGGCCGGACACCATCTGCCTGGTCTTCTGGACGACCGACCGCGGGCTGGTCGAGTTGCCCACCGCCTTCGGTGGGGACACCGCGGTCCGGGACGGCGTGCTGGTCTGGCGCCTGCGGGTGATCGGTCCGGCGGTGCGCGTGGAGCGCCGCAAGTTCTTCCGCGTGATGCTCGCCATGCCGCTGGCGCTGCAGATGCTCCCGAACTCGCCCAGTGCCGGTGCCCGCGCGGCGACCGCCGGCCAGGGCCAGCGGACCACGATCGCCGCCGCCGGCGACATCCTCGTGGAGGCCACCAGCATCGATGTGAGCGAGAGCGGCCTGCGTTGTCTCGCACCGCCGCCGGTGCTGCCCGTGGGTTCGGACGTGATGGTCGGCCTGGACATCGAGCAGTCCCGGCTGCGGCTGCGTGCCGAGGTGATCCGTTCGGATCCGGGCCCGAACGGTCCCCGCGATCCCTGCGAGACGGTGCTGAACTTCTGTGACGCCGCTGCCTATTCCGACGCGATGCGGCGGCTGGTCTACGCCGAGCAGCTCCGCCAGCGGCGGGCTGGCCTGCACTGACCAGGCTGCCCTGACCAGGCTGCACTGACCAGCCTGCCCTGACGAGCCTGCACCGACCAGGCTGCACCGACCGGTCGGCTTCGCCGGAGCCGAGGGGCCCTGCTCCCCTCGGCCTCGACGTCGTCACCCGGTCAGGACGCCTTGATGCTGTCCCGGACGAAGGTGCCGTGCCCCTGCAACCAGGAGTCCCAGCCACCCGACACCGGTGCACCGTTGCGCAGGATGTTGCTGGCGTCAGTGCCCTGGTCGAGCTTCCAGGCGGCCCAGGAGATGCCGTTGGTCTTCATCCAGTCGATCCAGGCCTGTGCCTCGGAGGTGCACACCTGGCCGTCCAGACCACCGTCGGCGTTGGTGGCGCCCCATTCGGTCACGAACAGGGCGATGCCGCGGCTCATTGCGGTCTCGCCCTTGGTGCGCAGCCAGGCGCCGTGGCTGCAGGAGTAGAAGTGCAGCGTGTACATGAGGTTGGTGCCGGACACCGGGCTGCTCGCGGCGGTGTCGACGTCCTGTGACCAGTTCGGGGTGCCCAGCACGATGATGTTGTCCGGGTCGACGGAACGGATCGCGGCGACGATGGCCTGGTGGTAGGTCTTCACCGCGGGCCACGCGGTGTTTGTCCCGTTCGGTTCGTTCCAGTCCTCCCAGATCACGTTCGGCAGGTTCCCGTACCGGCTCGCCAGATCCGTGAAGAAGCTGATGGCCTGCGACTGTTCGTTGTTCGCGTGGTCGGCATGGAAGTCCACGATCACGTACACCCCCGCGGTGACCGCGTTCTGGATGATGGTCTCGACCTGGCCACGAGCCTTGGTCGGGTTGCTCAGGTACGCGCCGGAAGGCTCGACCCCCATCGCCGCGCGGATCACCGAAAGCTTCCAGTTGTCCCGCATCCAGGTCAGTGCCTGCAGATTCTCCGCGTACGCCTGGCTCTCCCAGTTCAGCCACATGCTGCTGACCCCCTTCAGCTGCACCGCTGCGTTGTTGCGGTCGCAGAGGCGGGTGCCGCAGACATGAAGCTGGCCGTGGATCGCCACCGGTGTGCCGGACGGCTGGCTGGTGCTCGTGGTGCTCGTGGTGCGCGTGGTACTCGGGGTCGTGGTGGTCGTGGTGGTCGTGGTGGTCGTGGTGGTCGTGGTGGTCGTGCGGGTGGCGGACGTGGTGGCGGTGGTCCGGTTCGTGGTGGTCGTTCCGCCGCCGCCCCCGCCGCAGGCCACGCCGTTGAGCCGGAATCCGGTGGCGGACCCGCTGCCGGAACCCGAGCCAATGAAGCCCAGATCGATCGCCCCGCCGGAGGCGACATTGCCGTTGTAGGACGCGTTCGTGATCGTGGGGCTGGCGCCCAGCGTCCAGTTCCCGCCCCATCCCTGGGTCACCGACTGTCCCGAGGGCAGGGAGAAGCCGATGCTCCAGGACGTGAGGGCGTCCCCGGTGTTGCGCACCGTCACTGCCCCCTGGAAGCCGGTGACCCAGCTGCCGGTGACCGTGTAGGTGGCCGTGCAGGAGACCGCTGCCTGCGCGGGCGACTCTCCCAGGGTGAAGACGCTTGCTCCCGTGATGATCAGTGCGGTGACCGCGGCCGTGCGCAATCGCCGCTGATGGCTGGTGAGCCGACTCATCCGTTGTCCTCTCCGGGTTGTCCCTGCCGGGGCAGGGCAGCCCACTGCTGCTGCCCCGCCTGGCGGGGCGTGCTGCGTCGTTCCGCCTCGATGACCAGCGCCTCGTGCCTGGCGATCGCCGTGGTGGTGCGACCGGGTCCAGGGGGGTGGACGGGCCGACGCCGACGTCGAGGGCAGGCACAGGGGCGCGGCGGATCTCCGCCCGGCACAGGGGCGGACCTCCGCGACGGAATCGGACCGGACGGCTCTGGCCGACCGACCGAGAAGGTCGTCGAAGCGATTGGACCGATCCAATCGGCGGTGAACATAGGCTCCCCGCTGGGGGCTGTCAAGCAATCCGGTTCGGTCGCGGGGCGCCCGGCAGCAACAGCGTGGAGGGCCGTGCGCGGGAACGCCGGTAGGCTGGCCCCGCGGACGAGCCGGACAGGCGGCCGCGTCGGGAGGTCCGCCTCCCGCCGAGGAAAGTCCGGACTCCACAGAGCAGGGTGGTGGGTAACACCCACCCGGGGTGACCCGCGGGACAGTGCAACAGAAAGCAGACCGCCCGGACCGGCGGCTTCGGCCGCCGATCCGAGTAAGGGTGAAACGGTGGTGTAAGAGACCACCAGCGTGCCGGGTGACCGGCACGGCTCGGTAAACCCCACCCGGAGCAAGACCAGACAGGAAGCGTTCGAGGGCTGCTCGCCCGAGCTTCCGGGTAGGTCGCTGGAGGGCGTCGGCAACGGCGTCCCGAGATGGATGGCCGCCACCCGGTGCGTGCACCGGGTACAGGATCCGGCTTACCGGCCGGCTCGTCCGCACCCATGCGCGTTCCTTGCCGGTACCGTCGCGCCGGCGGGGTGTCGGCGCCTGTCCGAAGAGCGCCGTTGGGGATGTCGTGAGGGATTCGTCACGCGCGGGTGCGTTCCGTGACGAACGTCCGCACACGGCAACTCGCCGGGGGCGGAGGATGGGGCCCGTCCGGTTCCGTGACCGGGCCGTCCGGACCGGTCGTGGCGATTGCGCCAGGTGGGTGCCTGCGGTGTGACTCGCTTGCGGGCCGGTGTCGCTGTCTGTTGCCGTGGAAGCAGCAAGGTTCCATCGATCAGGTGTGGGAGGACAGCGATGTCGACGGCCGAGCGTCGGATGGCTGCGCGTGCCAACCAGCGGGCGGCGGCGTTCATTCGCTTCCAGATGCTCGGCGACCACGAGGCCATGCACTACGTGTTGACCGACGCGGGGGAGGACGACACCGCACGGCTTGCCTTCGTCACCGCCCTGGCCTCGATCGCCGGATCCGTGGCCAGTTCGACCATGGGGCGGGAACGAGCGCTCAGCTACCTGCAGTCCGTGGCCGAGAACAGTGCGGCCCTGTCCGCGGCCGATGACATCGACCGCTACTTCGACTGACGAGTGGTGCCCGGTTCGTGCCGGAGAGCTCGGCCCCGGTGACGCCCGCTGTCCCGTGGCACGGACGGCCGCTCCTTCCGCCCCAGGGGTGACCGCGGGGTCGTCCGGCCGACGCGTCGAGCGATCGAGCGGGCCTACCCCAGTTCCGCCGCGAGCAGGGCCGCTCCCACGATGCCGGCCTCGTTGCGCAGGGCCGCCGGCACGATCGGCGTCCGCAGGGTGATCAGGGGCAGGTACTTCTCGTGCTTGCGGCTCACCCCGCCGCCGATGACGAACAGGTCGGGCCAGAAGAGATTCTCGAGCACGGTGAAGTAGCGCTGCACGCGAGGAGCCCAGGCCTCCCAGGAGAGGTCCTCGCGGTCCCGGGCGCTGTCGGCGGCCCGCAGTTCGGCGTCCTCCCCGTCGATCTCGAGATGCCCGAGCTCGGTGTTGGGCACGAGTCGGCCGTCGAGGAACAGCGCGGAGCCGATTCCGGTGCCCAGGGTGACCACCATGACCACACCGGGGACGCCCTTGGCCGCTCCGTAGCGCACCTCGGCCAGTCCCGCGGCATCCGCGTCGTTGACGACGTGCACGTGCCGGTGCAGCTGATCGGAGAGCAGGGCGTCGACGTCCGCACCGATCCATTCGTCGTCCACGTTCGCCGCGGTGCGGGCCGTCCCGTGTTGGATGACCGCGGGAAAGGTGACGCCCACCGGGCGGCGTCCCGACTGGCGGCCGAACCGGTGCACGACCTCGGCCACGACCTCGGCGACCGCCTTCGGTGTGGACGGCGAGGGTGTGGGGATCCGTACCCGCTCACCGGCCAGGGTGCCCGCGGCGAGGTCGACCGGGGCGCCCTTGATGCCCGATCCGCCGATGTCGACGCCGAAGCCGCGTCCGCTGCGGACCCGTCGTGCCTTCGCCATCCCCCAGACCCTCCGTAAACCATCCGTCGCACACCGTGTGGTGCGTCGTGTCGGTATCACCATGGCAGTTTCGTTCCGTCATCGCGACTACCGAGGGTGGTATGTGTCGTCTGTCCTCTCGCGCGCCCGGTCTCCCGGCCGTCAGACGACGGTGAGGATCTCCGCGCCGGTGTCGGTGACGAGGATCGTGTGCTCGAACTGCGCGCTGCGGCGCCGGTCCCGGGTGACCACCGTCCAGCCGTCGCCCCACATGTCCCAGGCGGCGGTGCCCAGGGTGAGCATCGGCTCGACGGTGAAGGTCATCCCGGACTCGATCAGCGTGTCATGGGCGGGCGCGGCGTCGTAGTGCGGGACGACCAGTCCCGAGTGGAAGGCGGTGCCGATGCCGTGTCCGGTGAAGTCACGCACCACTCCGTACCCGAAACGCCGCGCATATGCCTCGATGACCCGGCCGATCACGTTGATCCTCCGGCCGGGAGCCACCGCCTTGATCCCGCGCAGGGCGGCCTCATGGGTGCGTTCGACGAGCAGCCGGGACTCCTCGTCGACCTCGCCCACCGGATAGGTCGCATCCGTGTCGCCGTGCACGCCCAGGCCGTCCACGACCAGGTAGGCCGTCACGTCGATGTTGACGATGTCCCCGTCGAGCAGCACCGTCGAGTCGGGGATGCCGTGGCAGATGACCTCGTTGACGCTCGTGCACAGGGACTTGGGGAAGCCGCGGTAGCCGAGCGTCGACGGGTAGGCACCGTGGTCGAGCATGAACTCGTGCCCGATCCGGTCGAGCTCGTCCGTGGCCACCCCTGGAGCGATGTGCTTGGCCACCTCGGCCAGGGTGCCGGCGGCGACCCGGGACGCCTGGCGCATCGCAGCGATCGTGCGGGCGTCCTTGACCTCCGGCCCTCGGTAACGCTCCGGTTCTGGCCGGTCCACGTACTCGGGCCGAGGCAGGTCGGGCGGCACCGGTCGGCGCGGGCCGATGCGACCCGGGACGAGCGGGCCAGGGCGTCGCGACGTCCCCGGTCCCGGTTGCGGGGGAAGGTCGGCCAGAGGGCTCCCCACCTGCGGGGACGGCTCGGAGGTTGCGGCGGTGGACACCCCGCCAGTCTAGGTTGTCCGTTCCGGGCCGCCCCTCGGACGGGGCCTCGCCGCCGCCCCGCGTCCCCTTCTCGGCGTGTCCCGGGTCCGCTCGGGCCGTCCTGAGGACTGCTCTGAGTCTTCTGGGGAGTGTCCTGAGTCTTCGGGGGACCGTCCTGGGCCCGCGGGAGGTGGGTGCGCGGCAGAGCCGTACCCGGTCGGGCGACGCCGGAGTGCCCGTAGGGGCAAAGGGAGGTGCCCTGAGGGAAGTCCGCGGGCGCTGCCGGGCAGTTGCCGGATCTGCTGGGATGGCAGCGTCGCACCGATCTCGCGCTCGGGGCGACGTGTGGGACACGTCGTCCCCCTGATCCGCCGCGATCGGTCCCTGGGAGGATCCGGTCCGGCGGCCGGGCACCGGTGCAGAACCTTCCTTCCGAGGAGCTCCCATGCGATCGCACGCGGACCACGAGCAGGACGCGCCGGAACGGACCGCTCACAAGGCGGCCACCCCGTCGCGGCCCGGTCCTGGTGCTCCGACCCTGATGCGGCTGCAGAGGCTCGCGGGTAACCGCGCGGTGGCAGGGCTGGTGTCCGGTGCGGGTCAGCTGGCGGACGGGATCGAGGCCGGTGAGGCGGCTGCGGTCGGGGGTGCGCAGGACTTCGTGGATGGCCCTGGTGGGCTGATCGACAAGGCGGGTTCTGCGGGGGCGGCCGCGGCGAGCGGCGCCCAGGATTTCGTGGACGGCCCGGGTGGGTTGATCGGTAGTGCGGGTTCGGTGGGGGCCGGGGAGTGGGCTGCGGCTGGTGGGGCGGCTGCGGTCGGGGGTGCGCAGGACTTCGTGGACGGCCCTGGTGGGCTGATCGACAAGGCGGGTTCGGCGGGGGCGGCCGCGGCGGGCGGCGCGCAGGACTTCGTGGACGGCCCCGGTGGGCTGATCGACAAGGCGGGTTCGGCGGGGGCCGGGGAGTTGGCCGCCGGCGGCCTTGGTGCCGCCGTGGCCCTGGGTCCGGAGGGGATTGCCGCGCAGGAGGCCCGCATGGCTGCCGGGCCGAGCGGGCACGGGAAGGGCGCAGAGCAGGGGCAGGGAGCCGCTCCGCACGCGGCGGGGGCCGGGGCGGCGCACGAGGCCGCACACGCGGGGGGCGCCGGCGGGCATCAGACTCCGGGCGGGGCGGGGGGCGCGGGTGGACACCCGGCCGCCTCTGCGCACCATGCCCCTGCGTCGGCCTCCGGGGGACACACGGCCGGGCACGACTCCGGGTCGGGCGGGGACGAGGTCACCGACGACGGTGGTGCGGGCGGCGCCATGGAGGCCGCGGAGGCGGCCGCACTGCCCGGTGCCGTCCCGGGTCCTGAGGCCGTGCACGCGGGTCCGTTGGACGACATGCCACGTCCCGAGCATGAGACCACGGCAGCGGTCTACGACGAGGTCCTCACCGCGCACGATGCCGGCCAGGCCGAGCTCGCGCAGGCGGTGGCGCAGACACTTGCGGCGCACCGGGCACATGTGACCTCCGAACAGTCCCGTCTCGGGCAGGCCGAGGCCGCCCAGCTGGCCGCGGTGAGTGCCGCGGTGACAGGAGCGCGGGCGCAGGTGGCCGGTGCAGTGGCCGCGGCCCGCGACGCGGTGGCGCAGGCAGGGGACGGTGCCCGGTCCGAGCTGGGCGCCCAGCACACGGCCCAGCAGACCAAGGCCGGCACGCTGGTCACGGAGGGCTCCGCCAAGGTCCGCCAGCTGGGCGAGACGCACGGTGACTCGGCGGTGTCGACGGCGTCCTCGGTGGCGTCTTCCGTGCGCTCGCAGGTGGACGGCCAGGCCGCCCAGGCGCGTGCGCAGGGGGCCAAGATCGTCGGCAGTCTCGCCGGGACGAGCCCGCAGGCCACCGCGGCCATGCACAAGGCCGCGCAGGAGGTCGCGGCGCAGACCGCCCAGCAGATCACCGAGAGTCTGGGCACCACGGAGTCGGACCTGCGGGCCGTGGGTCCCGAGGTCCGCAAGGACATGGTCGGCCAGGGCGTGCAGTTGGGCGTCCAGATCGGCATGCAGATCCTTCCTGTGACGACCCAGCTCGCCCAGACCGTCACCCAGGCCGACGCCGCTCTGGGGAAGGCATCGACCGAGGGCGCGGCATCCGTCGACAAGGTCGGTCAGTCCGTGCTGGCGGGATTGGATGCCCTGCTGCGCACGGCCCGCTCCGGGGTCTCCCAGCGGGCGGCGGCGGGACGCGGTGCTCTCCTCCAGAGCGCCTCGGCCACCGAGGCCGCGCTCGTGCGGGAGGGCGCGCAGGCGGCGGCCAAGGGCCGGGCGTCGACCGCGGAGATTCTCGGGCAGGTGACCAGCCGCCGTATCCGCCGGACGATGGCCCGGGACCTGAGCTCCTCGATGACCGGGATGCTCCGGGATGCCTACGGCATGTCGTCCTCCCAGGCCAGGTCGGTGTCCCAGCAGATCGCCGACCAGTTCGTGCAGGCGGCCGCGCACGTGCACCAGTCGGTGACCGAGGCGGGTCACCAGGGCGCCTCGCACGCGCGGGCGATGGGCGGGGAGGGCGCCGGGCAGGCCAGCGCGGTGCAGAACCAGGTCGCCAGTCAACTGGGCTCCCTGCTGAACCAGGCGGTGGCCCAGGGCGAGCAGGCCGTCGAGGGCACCGCCCAGGCCCTGTCCGGCGCCCTGACGAACGTCGACAAGGGGTTCGCCAAGGCGGTCACCGACCTGCGGGCCAAGCTCGAGGGCCATGCCGGCGAGGCGGTCAAGAAGGCCGGCGAGCCTCTGTCCACGCTGGACTCGCGCATGAACGAGGCCGCGAACCGGGCACGCCAGCGAGTGGACGACGGCTGGCTCCTGTCCCAGCTCAAGGACGCCTGGGAAGCTCTCACCCCCGGCTTCATCGCCGGTCTGATCGTGGGCCTGCTCGTGACCATCGCCATCGTGGCGATCTGCGGTACCGGTATCGGGGCCCTGATCCTGGCCGGCGCGGTCGCCGGCGCGGCCTCGGTGCTCGCCTCGAACGGTACGGACTACGCCTGCGGCACCGGCAAGTACGCCAACGGCAAGGAGTGGAGCTGGGCCGAGGTCGGCAAGGAAGCCGCGATGGGCGCGATCTTCGGCGCGGCCGGCGGTGCCCTGGGTGCTGGGGTGACCGGCGCGATCGGTGCCCGTAGCGGTAGCACGATCATGAACTCGCTCGCCCAGAAGTACCTGGCCACTGAGGCCGCCCAGCTGGCGGCCGGCAAGGTGTCGAACGTGGTGCTCGGTATCGGGTTGGGCGTGGGCCAGAACATCGTCAACGACATCATGACGGGCGGGATCGACCACGCGTTCGACCACTGGGACCAGGGCATCCTGCTCAACGCCGCGGTGAGCGGGGTCATGGTCTCCGACCTGGTGGGCGGCAAGATCCATGCTGCCACTGAGGGGGTCCGGGGGCTCGCGGTCGACTCGGGCATGGCGTTCAACGTGAGCTCGGCCGAGGCAGCCGCATCGGCGGGTCGGCTCGCCCCGTCGGCGGAGCCAGCCAGCACGGGTGGGGTGGCCAAGACGGAGCCGATGCCGGCGGTGGACCTCGGCGGCACGGCGAAGACGGAGCCGATGCCGGCGGTGGACCCGGGTGGCACCGGTGGCACGGGGGGCACCGCGAAGACGGAGCCGATGCCGGCGGTGGACCCGACCGGGACCGCGAAGACCGAGCCGATGCCGGCGGTGGACCCGACCGGGACCGCGAAGACCGAGCCGATGCCCGCCGTGGACCCGACCGGGACCGCGAAGACCGAGCCGATACCGGCGGTGGATCCGGCCGGCACCACCAAGACCGGCACCGGACCGACGAAGACAGAGGTGATACCAGCGGTGGATCCGGCCGGCACTGGTTCCAAGACGTCCGCACCCGTGGAGGTCAAGGGGATGCGGATCGACCAGATGCTCGACAACGCCGGCAATCCGATGGTGAACCCGGACGGGTCTCCGAACGGCTATGGCATCCGCCAGGGGTTCGATGTCGTCAAGGTGGACGGACCGGGCGGCCCGGTCGCCGAGGTGACCATGAAGGTGCATCTCGAGCCCCAGGCAGGCGCCAGCGGCGCCAAGCCCACCCCCGCGGAGCTGGCGCGGATGCAGGCCGATGCGATCGCGGGTGTCGACCAGCACTACAACAATGGGCTGCAGCTGCCCAGCGGGGAGAAGCTGCAGGTGAAGGTGCAGTTCGTGGACGACCCCGCCCAGGCGCACCTGAGCGTCGACGTCCACCCCGGCGACGGGCCCACCGTCCAGAACAAGTGGTTCCTGAACGACAACCCGACCACGCTCGCCCACGAACTGGGTCACCAGCTCGGATTCCTCGACGAGTACGTGGACCCGAAGACGGTCAACCGGGGCAGCAGCAGCGCGCCCGGGGTCACCAACGACAACAGCCTCATGGGCGACTTCTGGCAGCGGGACGCCGCGGGCAATGCCGTCATCGACCCGGCCACGGGCAAGCCCATGGTCAAGCCCGGGGTGCAGGTGCACGAGCGGCACCTGGCACAGCTGGGTGGCGACATCGAGGCGGCGCGGGGGACGGCCGGGGGCGGGACCGGGGGCACGGGCACCTCCTCACCCGCCCCGGAGGCCACCTCGACCACGGGAGGCTCGTTCGCGGTGCCGGAGGAGAACGTGGCCGGATCGGGTGCCCACGGCGCCACCTCCGGTCCCGAGTCCGCTCCCACCACGGCCGGCACCGAGACGGCCCCGGCGCCCCGCGGCACGACACCCCTGGACCCGCAGGCCGCCCGGGACGCGGACATCCTCGCCGTCATGGCGGAGGAACAACGTCGGGGCGTGCCCAGCAAGGAGATCGGTGCCGAGGGCACGAGCACCGAGGGCCTGAGTGAGGTTGCCGCGAGCAAGGGCACGGGGCGCGTCTCGCGGAAGAACGGTGGCTGGGACGGCGAACCGGGCAACAGCAGCTGGTTACCGGACACCCTGGACGCGGTCAGCGCGACCAAGGGGAAGCCGATCGAGTACATCGACAACAAGCCGGACTTCACCCCGTTCGCCGAGGATCAAGTGTCGATCGGGAAGATGTCAAACAAGAAGAACAACGCGGACGACTTCACCGCCGCCCGGGAAGCGCTCATGGACAAATACCCGGGCCGATGGAACGACGAGGCCCACGTGAAGCAGTGGGAGACCGCCCAAGGCAAGGACAACTGGGGCAACAGCCTCGACTACCGGCAGACGTGGCACCACGAACCAGACGGGAAGACGATGACGCTCGTGCCGACCGTGATCCACGAGGCTGCCCAGCACGCCGGCGGAGCCTCGGCCGCCCGGGCAGGGACCACGCCGACCGTGGAGGCTCCGTTCTCGACCCACCCGCTGTAGCAACGGGAGCCGGGCGGCGCTCGTCCGGTGCGGTGACGGGCGGGGCCTGGAGATCGCCGTGCTCCGGGACATGATGGGATCGGATCCGGGAGTGCGAGGACGAACGGGCGAGGACCTGTGCCTGATGGGCGCGGGTCAGGACGAGAGAGGCGGACCTCAGCGGTGCAGACGCTCAGCTACCAGGCGGGGAACGAACACAATCCCCAGGATCCCTTCGGCCGGGTCGCGTTGGAGGTCGACGCGAGCGGGGATGTGCGTCTCGACCACCACCCGTGGAGCGGTGGCCGTACCCGGCGGACGGCACGCGTCGGCGCCGCGTTCCTGGCCGAACTGGCAGCGGCCCTGGACACCGCCGGATTCCCTGCCGCGCCCCAGGTGATGCCCTACCCCGGGGAGCGGGTCCGCGGGCTCACGATCACCGACGGGAGCGCCCGTCCCGGCGAAGCCGGATGGCCGGCCGGCGGCGCCGACCTGCTCTGGTACGACGTGTACGAGATGCCGGGGTACGGACGCCTGTTCCGACTGCTGGACGGCCTGGCCGCAGCGCTCGGCGGTCCCGACACGGGCGCTCCTGCCCTGGACCCGCTTCCGGAGGACGTGCGACCGGTCGACTGATCGGGCCGCCACCCGAACGGGCGTCCACGCGTGACGTTCCCGGCCAGGGGTGACTCCGCGGACAGGAGTGAATCCGCCCGGCCATCGCGCCGATGCAATCCCGTCGGAGTGCGCTGGGCGAGGAGTGCCGTGATGGTGTCGGAGCAGATGGCGGGGGTCCGGTCGCGGGGGTTCTCGCTCAAGGCACGGTTGCTCTGGGCTCTGGTGGTCTGCAGCCTGGCCGCGGTGCTCGCCGATGTGGTTGCCCTGGCGGGCCTGGCCCAGGTGAATTCGGCTGCCAAGGAACTCGACCAGCACTCCGTGCGGCCGCTCTCCGCGATGACGGACCTGCGTGACATGGAAGGCGACATGCGCGTGCTGGTCTGGGAGTACCTGGCAACACCCGCGAGCGGACGGGCGGATGTGGCCAAGGACGCGAAGGACACCGACGACCAGGCCGACGCCGACATCGCTGCCTACTTCGCGGTGCACGGCAGCCGTACCGATGCGCGGGCCGCGCTCATGACCCGGTTCCAGGAGCTGCTCGGCACCTGGCGGACCGTACGGGACCAGCAGGTCTGGAAGGTCGCGGACGGAGGCGACCTGCAGGGGGCTTACGCGGCCCTCGACGGGGCCCTGACGAAGGCCGACGATGCCATGGCGGAGCCGCTCGACAACCTGCAGGAGGCGGAGATCAAGGCCTCGGAGGCCCAGCGCAGTTCCGCCTCCGATACCTACCGGACCGCCTGGATCGAGATCTGCCTGATCATGGTCATCGGGCTGGTCGCCTCCCTGGCCGCGGGCGTCTTCTTCTTCCGCCGTCCGGTGAGCCTCGCCGCGCGGCTCAGCCAGGTCGTGCGCTCGCACGACCTGAGCCTGCGGGTGGGGCCGGTGCGGGACACCTCGGAGATCGGCGAGCTGTGCCGTGCGATGGACTCGATGCTCGACACCCTGGCCGAGCAGAACGCGAAGATCGAGCGGGACCAGGCCGCCCGCGAGGACCAGCTCGTCCGCAACTCCATGCGCTTGCGCCTGGCCGAGCACGAGGTCCGCCGCCGGGCCCAGGAGGTCATCGACGAGACCGGCACGGCCGTGCTCTCGGAGCTGCAGGACGTCGTCCAGCAGGCCGAGGCGGTCCGGGGCGCCGTCGGCACGATCGACGCCGGTGCCGGGGAGGCCGACCAGGTGACCCGGGACGTGGTGGCCCAGGCCAAGGAGGCCGACCGGGTCGTCCTCGCGGTCGGGGAGAGCCTGCGCCGGGTGGGCGGCATCGCCAAGATGATCGCCGGGGTTGCCGAGCAGACGAACCTGCTTGCCCTCAACGCCACGATCGAGGCGGCCCGGGCCGGTGCGGCCGGCAAGGGTTTCAGCGTCGTGGCCTCCGAGGTGAAGGGCCTCGCCCAGGAGACCGCCCGCTCCACGGGAGAGATCACGTCCACCATCGCCGCCCTGGAGCACGACGCCACGGCGATGGCCGCCACGATCACCGCGATGACGCAGGGGATCGGCGGGATCGACGAGGCCACGGCCAAGGTGGCGCACTACGCCGGTCAGCAGCGCGTGGCCGTGGAACAGCTCGACCGCTCCGTGCGCGAGGCGATGGACCGGATCGAGTCGATGTCCCGGCTCACCGAGCGCCTGGAACGCCGCCGGCACGACCGGGTCACGGTCACCGCCAAGGCCCCGGTCTCCGCGGGGAACGCACAGTACGTCGCCACCCTGTTCGACCTGAGCCAGAGCGGCCTGCGCTGCTCGCGGGACAAGCAGGTGCCTCTGAGCGTCGGCTCGCAGGTGGACGTCGAGGTCCCGCTGGGGGAGCGCACCGAGCGACTCGGCGCCCGGGTGGTGCGGGAGATCGAGGGGGAGGACGGGCCCGAACTCGGCCTGGAGTTCGTGGGCATGAGCGAGGCCGCCGCAGCGAGGCTCCGGGACCACATCGCCGATCTGTTGGGGCAGCAAACTGTACGTGCGTGAGTACCGGCACGGGTTCGGTCCGTTCGGTGGCGTGACTCTGCGCGGCGCCCCGGTGCTGCTCAGTGATCCGGTGCAGTCCGGCGGCGTGGCTCGGTCTGCTCAGCGGTGCAGCGCCGGGAGCACCTCCCGGCCGAAGACCTCGATCCACTCCCGCTGATTGCGTCCGACATTGTGCAGATAGACCCGGTCGAAGCCCAGGTCCAGATGCCGTTGGACGGCCGCGCGGTGGACGTCCGGGTCGCTGGAGACGACCATGCGACCCGCGAAGTCCTCCGCACGCACCAGCTGGGCCATGGCCGCGAAGTCGTGCGGGGAACGGATGTCCGCCTTCGCGAAGCGCATGCCCCCGTTCGGCCACTCCGCGAGCGCGTTCGCCATCGACTCCTCGTCGGTGGCCGCCCAGGACAGGTGCAGCTGCAGCACCTTCGGCATCGTGTCGGGGTCCTTGCCCGCCTCCCGGGCTCCTTCCGCGAACCGGTCGAGCAGGCCCCCGATCTTCTCCAGCGGCGCGCCGACCGTGATGATCCCGTCGGCCAGCCGGCCCGTCCGCTTGGCGTTGACGGGACCCGCGGTGGCCACGAGCACCGGTGGCGCCAGCTCGGGCATGGTCCACAGTCGAGTGGTCTCCATGCTGTACCAGGTGCCCTGGTGACGGACGTCCCGACCGGCCAGGGAGGCCGCGAAGAGCTTCTTGATCAACTCGACGGCCTCGAAGAGCCGGGCACTGCGCTCGGCCGCCTCGGGCCAGTAACCGCCGACCACGTGCTCGTTGAGCGCCTCGCCGGCCCCGACCCCGAGCCAGTGCCGCCCCGGGTACATGGCGGCGAGCGTCGCGGAGGCCTGGGCGACGATCGCCGGGTGGAAGCGGTAGCCGGGGCAGGTCACGCCGGGGCCGAGGTCGCCGCGGGTGCGCTCGGCCACCGCGGTGAGCACGTTCCAGACGAAGGCGGCATTGCCCTGTGCCGGCGTCCAGGGCTGGAAGTGGTCGGCCGCCATGCAGCCGGAGAATCCGTGCCGTTCCGCGTGGACCGTGAGATCGACGACCTCGGAGGGAGTGAACTGCTCGAGCATCGCCGCGTAGCCGACCGTGAGTTCCGCCATGCGGGCACGGTAACCCGACGGCGGGAGTCGATGCAGTCCGGCCGGCGTGGGCGCAGTTCTTCGGGCGCCACGGTCGACCCGGGGCGGACGCGTGGTGACCGAAGTCCCCACGTGCTGGTTGGATGATCGGGTGGTGCAGATGATCCCTCCCCGGACGGACGCGGAGCAGGAAGACGGCGGAGTACGCCTGACCCGATTCGCATGGCTCTCGATCGCGGCCGCGGTGGTGACGATCGGGCTGAAGGCGAGCGCCTACCTGCTCACCGGGTCGGTCGGTCTGCTCTCGGATGCCGCCGAATCGGTGGTGAACCTCGTGGCGGCGATCGTGGCACTGATCGCTCTGGGGGTGGCTGCCCGGCCGGCCGACGACAACCACCAGTTCGGTCACGGCAAGGCCGAGTACTTCTCCGCGGGCGTCGAAGGACTCATGATCTTCGTTGCCGCGGCCGCCATCCTCGCCAGCGCCGTCCAACGCCTGATGCACCCAGTGGCGCTGGAGAGCGTCGGCGCCGGTCTGGCCATCTCGACCCTTGCCTCCGTCGTCAACGGCGCGGTCGGGGTGCTCCTGCTCCGGGCGGGTCGCGTCCACCGTTCGGTGACCCTGACCGCGGACGGCAAGCACCTGCTCACGGACGTCTGGACGTCCGTGGGGGTGATCGTGGGTGTCCTCCTCGTGGCCGTCTCGGGCTGGGAGCGGCTGGACCCGGTGGTCGCCATCGTGGTCGGGGTGAACATCCTGTGGACCGGGTCCCGGCTCGTGGGGCAGTCCTTGACCTCGCTGCTGGATGCGAGCCTGCCGGCCGAGGACGTGGCGAGGATCGAATCCGTGCTGGTCAGCCTGCGCACCGCGGACGTCGACTTCGCCGAGTTGCGTACCCGCGCCTCCGGGCGCCACCGCTTCGTGACGTTGACGATCCTGGTGCCCGGCTCGTGGACGATCACGCGCGGGCACGACCTGGCCGATCAGGTGGAGGACGCCGTGGCTGAGGCACTGCCGGGGACGCAGGTACAGACCCACGTCGAACCCCGCCCCTGACCTGGCCGGGCGAGTCCCGCATCAGCCCAGCACGTCCTGAGGCAGGTCGCCACGCCCGCGTCAGCCCGGCACGCCCCGCGTCAGGACTCGTGCTCGCGCCAGCGACTGGTGATGGGCAGCCGGCGGTCCCGGCCGAAGGCGATCGGGGAGATCTTGGGGCCGGGCGCTGACTGCCGGCGCTTCCACTCGGCCCGGTCGACCATGGTGACCACGGAGTCCACCACCTCCTGGTCGAAGCCGTCCGCGAGCAGTTCCGAGCGCCCGAGCGCGCCGCCCACATACGCCTCGAGGACGGCGTCCAACAGGTCGTAGGGGGGCAGGGTGTCCTGGTCGGTCTGGTCGGGACGCAGCTCGGCCGAGGGCGGCTTCGAGATGGAGTTCTCGGGGATCGGTGGGACCTGCCCGAGGCGTTCCGCCTCCGCGTTGCGCCAGTGGGCGAGTCGCCACACCAGCGTCTTGGGTACGTCCTTGAGCGGCGCGAAGCCACCCACCGAGTCGCCGTAGATCGTCGAGTACCCCACGGCCAGCTCCGACTTGTTGCCCGTGGTCAGGGTCAGGTGCCCTTCCTGGTTCGCCAGCCCCATGAGGATCACCCCCCGCACCCGGGACTGCAGGTTCTCCTCGGCCACTCCGCTCATCGTGGTCCCGGCCGCGCCGACCCCGGCCAGGAACGACGCGACCATGGGCGCGATCGGCACGACCCGGTAGTCCAGTCCGATCCGCCCGGCCAGGTCGGCCGCGTCGTCGCGGGAGTGTTCGCTGGAGTAGTCGCTGGGCAGGGAGACGCCCACGACGTTGCGCGCTCCGATCGCATCCGCGGCCAGGGAGGCGACCAGTGCGGAGTCGATGCCCCCGGACAGGCCGAGCACCACGGAGCGGAACCCGTTCTTGCGCACGTAGTCGCTCAGCCCCAGCACCAACGCCCGGTGGACCGCCGCTTCGAGGGGCAGGGACGGCGTCACGGTGCCGGGCGCGGACGTCGCGGGTGACCAGCCACCGCTCGTGTCCGACGCTTCTGTGCTCCCGTCGTGACCGGTGCTCAGGCCGAGACCGGTGCCTCCGTCGTGACCGGTGTTCCCGGCGACGACCGGGCTGTCCACGACAGCGGGTGTCGGGGCCACCGGATGCCCCGGGCCACTCCCGGGGCGGTCGTTCAGGTGCACCCGCGCGATCCCGGTGCCGGTCGCCGGGGTGGCGACCGCGTCGGGCAGGTCGAGGTCGACCAGCAGCAGGTGCTCCTCGAACTGCGGTGCGCGGGCCAGCACCGTCCCGTCCGCGGCGACCACGATCGAGTCCCCGTCGAAGACGAGGTCGTCCTGACCCCCGACGAGGTTGACGTAGGCCAGGGTGCAGCCGGCCTCGGCGGCACGGCGCGTGACGAGCTCACGACGCACGTCCCCCTTGCCGCACTCGTAGGGGGACCCGTTGAGCACGAGCAGCAGACCGGCCCCGGCGACGTGCGTGCGGGCGACGGGTCCGCCGTCCTGCCAGAGGTCCTCGCAGATCGCCAGGGCGATGTCGTGACCGTGGGTGCGCACCACGGTGAGCTCGCTGCCCGGGACGAAGATGCGGAACTCGTCGAAGACCCCGTAGTTGGGCAGGTGGTGCTTGGCATAGCGCGCGGCCACCCGACCGCCGTGCAGCACTCCGGCGACGTTCTGCGGCCGGCCCTTGGGCACGCCCGGACGTGTGGCGCCCGGAGCGTCCGAGGTCGGGTCGACGCGGTCGAGGTACCCCAGCACCACGGGCATCGCGCCGAGGCCGGCGCCCGCCAGATCCGCGGCCAGCTTCGTGGTCGTCGCCCGCGAGGCGTCCACGAAGGAACTGCGCAGTGCAAGATCCTCCACCGGGTAACCGGTGAGCACCATCTCGGGGAAGGCCACGAGATCCGCCCCCGCCCGGGCGGCCGCGCCGCTCCAGCGGAGCACCAGTTCCGCGTTGCCGGGGAGGTCACCGAGGGTGGGATTCACCTGTGCCAGAGCAAGACGCAGTCGCGACATACCTCGAGCCTAGAAGGTGACCCCGGGGGAGCCTGGGAG
>Ga0265334_10000590_pt1 | contig 18421 bp, 20 predicted proteins | sample 42023metaG_FD_192442 | JGI IMG/M metagenome (GOLD analysis project Ga0265334, IMG submission 192442) | Rhizosphere microbial communities from Carex aquatilis grown in University of Washington, Seatle, WA, United States - 4-20-23 metaG | ecosystem: Host-associated > Plants > Roots > Rhizosphere... | reverse complement strand
TCGTCACCGTCATCCTCGAATGCCCTCGCCTCGCCCGAGCACTGATAGAACTCGACCCACAGTTCGAAAAGCCACTCGACCACAGTCCTCCGCATGGGCCTCGTCACGCGCGCGTCGTCGGCCGCGTAGTAGTCAGTGCGGGTCCCCGCGTACCGAGCATCGAGCGATGCCTTGTGCCGCAGCGAGACCCACGCGAGCGCCCTCGCACCGTCCCGACTGCCGGTGGAGCCGGCGAGCCAGCTCCTGCACACCAGCCACGACGCGACAGTCTCGCTGGCCGAGAGAAAGGCTGCGATGGACGACGGCGGTGCCCGTGACCAGTCCGCGTTGGTCGGCGGGCAGGAACGTCGTGTCGCCTCGCAGCGCAGGCGCCGCCGTCTCATCCCGGAACGCTGCTTTCCACTTGCTCTGTTTCACGATTGGTCTGGGACGCGAAGCGGGCAAAATTGTGGCTTGGATGAGGCGAGGAGGTGAAGCGGCTCTCCAGACTCACACCCGCGGATCCGTGAGTGCAGCCTAGCTCAGCCTTTTGCCGAGATGGCCCTGCCACCCCCGGATAGCCTGTGCAATGCGAGCTCCCCTGCCGAGCTGCAGTCGGCCCTGGGTGTGCCGTCTGCTGTGGGCGCGCTACTGATCCCGACTGTGGGTTCGGAGTTCCTGTCGCCCCCATTGTTTGTGGCCGCGTCGGTGCTCGCCTTCTTACCGATCCGGGATCTGCTGCGGTACGAACAGGTGAGAGGGCACCCCTCCAGCGGGCGACGCGAGACTGCCATGTGTGTGTGTCTGCTTGTTGTCCCATGCAGGTGTGTCTCAGATGGCGCCTCGACAGCAGACAGGCTGGGTGGGAGACCGTCGATCTGACTGCGGTCCGCTGCCGGAGCGACGATGGCAACTGCCAGCGTTTCCTGGGGCTGATGCATGGGAGAAAGGTGGAGGTTACCCGGCGCCTCGTGGTTCCGTTCTTCCTGCGGCTGGATCCACCGGCTGGAGCCGAACTGTTGCGCATGAGGCGTCTGGAGCGCGTCGACTTGTACGCGAGTTCTGCCGGGACCAATCGTCTGATCAACAACTGGGGTCGAATGCCACAGCTCACAACGCTGCGCTGCGCCTGCGACCGCAGAGGGGGCCGCCTAAGCCTTGATGGCCTGGTTGGTTGCCGTGGCCTCGTCAATCTCTCGCTTTGCGACGTGAAGCTCGGCTCCAGTCTGGCCTCGTGGCTCACCTCCGGAGCCGCAGGCCGCCTTTGCTGCCTCCAGCTGGACGCGTGCACCTTTGAGTGGAAGCCTTCGATGTTTGTCCGAGCCACGCACCTGCACACGCTCGCGCTGGGCACTTCGAGTCTCAACGATGCCGCACTGGCCATCATCTGCAGCGAGACGCTGCGGCTCGAGCGCCTCGACGTGTCCTTCAGCCGGGTCTCGGATCTCTTCCCTCTACGGCGGCTCCTGCACCTGCGAGAGGTGCTCCTGCGCTGCACCCGTTGCACCGACGACACTCTCAAGCACCTGTCGGCCTGCCCGCGCCTCGTGCACGTCACGCTCGACTGCGACACGACCACAGCCGGGGCCATGCTCTCGCTGCCCCCGACTCTCACGAGCCTCGCCGACGGCGACCGCGACGTCTTGAAACGGGTCCATTTGATGCGCGGAGCCCTTCCGTCACTGCGCAGGCTCGAGCTGCACAACTTCGACGGGGAGTCCTCGACGTTCAACAGCGAACTCTGTCAGGCCGTGAGCCGCCTCTCCACCGTCGACACGCTCAGCCTGAATCTCGAGAACGGGGTCGACGGAATCGATCTGTCTCCTCTGGCCTCGATGCCGTCGCTCACCGCGCTGTACATCTCCAACGTTTGGGGTGACGACGCGGCGCCAAAAAAGATCTTTCGACTGCTTGGCCCAGTCGTGGACTCGGGCAGGCTGCAACAGCTGCTCCTACCGCAGAAGCTCAGGCGCCGGGTGCCCGACAGCGCACAAGAGTTCGAGCGGCGGTGCGGCGAGGCCAACATTGCGTGCCCCGTCTTTGGGCCATGCGACCCGATCGCCGACTGGTGGCCCGACCCAGAGTGGAGCATGGACCACGTGGCCGACGCACCCGGCGGTTCTGATGGCACGTGTTTGGCCGCGGATGCATGAAGAGTCGAGCTTCTTTGGACGACGCCAGAGACGTGGGAACGCAATAATTTATGTGTTGTCGTCTCGAGTTCGCAGTCCAGTTGGGCCCGCGACTGGAATGTACTGGGCGCGAAGGGAGAAGAAAAACAAAGCGCGTGCGCAGTCCAGTGGCGTTTGTGGCAAAAAACAGCGAGCGTCGTCTGCCTCCAACACCACATTGAACCATGCCCAAACGGCGCAACCGCGCCTGTCAACGGCAGGTGCACCCTCGACAGTGCTCGCCTCGCTTCGACCCGCTACTCTTCTCGTTCACGAACGACGTGGCCTGCGGGGCGCGCCTTGCCTTTGCCGACAAGGGCATCGGCGACCAGGACCTGAGGGCCTTTGCGCGCGCGGTCCCCGTGTTCTACCCGTGGGACGCGCAGTACGACACCGTGCGCCTCAACAGCACGCGTCGGATCAACATCTTTCCCCTGGCCATCGTCATGGCTCGGACAGAGGCGCACGTCGTCGCGGCTCTGTCGTAGGTCACGCGCCACGGCTTGCTGCTGAGCACCCGGTCCGGGGGCCACTCGAACGAGGCGTTCTCGCTGTGCTCGGGCGTGGTCACCGACCAGAGCTGCCGGACGGCCATGAGCGTCGATCCCGGTTCCCAGACGTTGCGGGCAGATCCAGGCGTCACGAACGGTCTCGCGGCCCTCGGGTTGGCCGAACACGGGCTGGCGCTGCCGGCTGGCACCTGCGAGAGCGTGTGTCTGTCCGGGCTGGCGCTCGGCGGCGGCATCGGCTTCCTCCAGCGCGGCCTCGGGCTGACCCAGGACAGCCTGACGGCCGTGCGCATCGCGGTCGTCGACAGTGCGGCGGAACCAGACGCAGGTCCACGCGTGCGCGTCATCTCGGCGCGCAGAAGCGGTCCGCACAGCGACCTGTTCTGGGCCCTGCTCGGCGCCGGCGGCGGCAACTTTGGCATCGTCACGTCCCTGACGTTCCGCGTCTACAGGGTGCCGCGCGTCGTGGTGTACGACCTGCGGTTCTCGCCGGGCACCGAGCGCGACGTCAGGCTCTGGCAGCGGTGGGCCCGCGGGCTGCCCGATCGCATGACGGCCGAGCTGAACGTGCTGAGCCTCGCCTCTGCCGCCGCCGCCGCTACCCGAACAGAGCTCGTCTTCACGGGAGAGTCGATGGGAACGCTGGAAGACGCCCGGCGCCTGCTGGCTCCCATGCTCAAGCTGGGGCCGGCGTCCGTCACAGTCCGCTGCGTGCCGTACGTAGACGCCGTGCGCCACTACAACGGTCCCAAGGTCAGGCCGACGTACCGGCGCGACCACAGTCTCTTCTTGCCCGATCGGGGCCTCGGGCGGGCAGGCGTGGCGACGCTTCTGCGACTCATCCGGGAGGCCCCGGTAGGCAGCAAGTTCGAGGTCGAGACGATGGGCGGCAGGATCAACGCGCTGGCCAACGACGCAACGGCGTTCCCGCATCGACACGGCACGGGGTTCTGGGTGCTGGTCAACACGTCGTGGTCCAACGCCGAGGAGGGCACGGCCAGGCTCCAGTGGGCTCTCGGCGCGTTCCGCGCGCTCTGGCCGCACGGCAACGGCGGCGCGTACGTCAACATGGCTGACCTCGCGCTGGGCGCCGACTACCTGCGCGCATACTACGGCGCCAACATCCCGCGGCTGGTGAGAACCAAGCGTCGTTACGACCCGCGCAACGTGTTCCAGTTCCAGCAAGGGATCCCACTGCGTTTTGCCGGCGGCGAGGAGATCGGCGAGGCGCCGGCCGCGTGTGCATGCTGGTGAAGCCTCCCCCTTGCCCGACAGGTGGCGCGTTTCGAGAGGTTCGGAAAGCCTCGGTGCGGCCGACGAGAATGCGGCAATCTGCAATCTGCACCGCCTTGTAGGGCTGAAGGAGCTTCGCGGCAGGACAATCGTTGCTGATAATACCGAAGGCGCTCGGCCTGTTTGCGGTGCGCCAGGCCGCGTGCACGATCGGGCGGTCCCAGGATGTGTTCCACCGCGGCCCGAGAAACCAATCGTGTTTTATCTCTCCGGGTGTTAACGCAACCATGGTTCAGCATCAGGCGCTGCGAACGCTGCTGTCTGCGACGTGGGCGGTTTCCGCCCTCTCCGTGGCTCTCGCGGCCGCCGGGCGCGTCGATTTGGACTCGTCGATGGTCCGCGAAACAATTCTCGCACTGTCGCGCAGCTCGGATGTGGCCACCTCGACGTGGAGCGACGCAACGTGGTCCATCACCATCGACTGGCGCGCCGGTTCCGTCACGAGGCGCAATCTCGTCGACTCCGTTGCCAGCTCTCTTGGTACCTTCGTCTTTGCGCACAGCGCAGTTGGAGCTGTCAACGGGAGCGACCTTGTGTGGCTGCCTGGCGACGAGTGTGCCTGGAAGACTGCTTTCAGGACGTCGTTTCGGTGGCACTGCGCGCCGGAGCATGCGCGAGCTGTACCGTACCTCGCGGCCGTGCAGATGACCGGCTGCAGGTACTCGGCGACTCTGTGGACCGACCGCGCCTGCGGCCGCCCTGAGCCGACCGAGGAGCCGATGGAGGATCCGCGGCTCGCCCGCGCCAGGACCGAACGCTGCCTGGATCTGATGATTCGCTTGCCCGCTCACCTCTTCCGCAAGATGCCCGTGTCTCTGTGGACGCCCCTGCGCGTGTTGTCCGAGCCACTGAGCGCTGTCCAGCTGCTCTGGCGCTGGACGCCGTTCTTCCTGACCTGGGACATGCGAGACGAGGTCTGGGAGCCAAAGGATCTGCAGCTGTTGGACCAGTGTGTCCCCGGAGACGGCGGGTCACCGTCGGCGTGGCCCTTGTGGGGTCCAGACCACGTGCTGCTGACGTGTCTGTGTCTCGTCGAGTGCGTCGGAGCCGTCATGTACTCGTCGAGCGCCCTTGTCGCCACCTTGCTCTGCGTCGACTGGTACGTGCTGCGTCGCGCCTGTTTGCAAGGAAGCGTGCCCTTTGCGGGTGTCTCGGCGCTGCTCTCGCGCCTCTGTCGGCTGGATGCTCGCGCAGAGGAAGGTCTCTGGGCCCGCTGGTGCCACAACGCGCGACGACACGAGGTGGGGGGGACGACCAAACTCCCGTCCGCGCTCGTCGACTCGGTGCTGACTGCCTACTGCGGCACGGAACCGCTTCTGGTCGGACGAGCCGGCGCGGTCATTGGCCGCCCGTGGCTGGGCGTGTTGCGCGTCGTCTACATCGCGCGGCTTTACCTCTTGTTTGCGCTCTCGGTGTACGGTGTCGGCTGTCTGATGACATTGGCCATCTCGCTCGTCGACGTGGCCCTCGCGGTGGCGGGCGCATTGGCGGGTCTCTCGGCCCTCTGGCTCTGCGCAACGCTCATGCTCCTGGGTTTCGGGAGAGCGTGCATATCCAAGTAGCCCGTGCTTTTCTGTTGGATGCCGGCCCGCTCGGTGTATCGTGCGAGTCGAGGTCGCCGCGTGTCCCGAATGCTGGGTGTCCTCCGTCTCACTCCCTGGCGATGAAGGAACAGATATAGGCTCTGCAGAAAGGTTTCCACTTTTCACACGGTGCGTCACGGGACTCATGTTGAAGTGCGCAAAAAACGACAAAGAAAAACAGAAAAGTCGTCACAGAGAGGGAGGGAAAAAACACCCAAAGTCAGCTCTCCGGCATCTCGTCTGATGAACCGTCGCGGCGACACGTCGCGCAAGCGCGCCAGGGCCGCAGAGGCACAGGATCCGTCGCTGCGACAGAAAGCACCCAAGATTGCGGAAGAACAGAAAGGCCGGCCGGAGCTGACCAGCATTCCGCCAGAAATACAGTCGTACTTCGACGCGTTCCTCGGCGCGCGGAACGTTTTGGCAGCAACGAGCAGGGCGCAACGCGCAAGGGCGACAGAGCGAGACGGATGGTGCGAGGCAAGGCTGCGCTCTCGCAGTATAACGTGCCTGAGACCACGAGAGACGCTCGGCGAGTGCGCCTCGTACTGCTCCAGGCCAGACGTTTGCATGTTTCTCGGCATAGGGCGAAGGCTATGGAGCATTCTCGGCGCGCTCAGCCACCGTGAGTATCTGGACACCAACCAGATCCCACTGAGACCGGCAGGGTTCGTCGGCCCCTGGGAGATCCCGGCGGTCCCCATGGAGGAGGAAGGCAACGAACAAGGACCAGAAGCAGGCGAGTGGGATTTGCCGGCACAAGCCGAGCCACAAGTCCTTCCCGAGGAACCCGAACAACCAGAGCACGCCCCCGAAGCCCAGCCTGCGCAAGACGAAGAGCCGGTGGGTACGGTGCCTGCCGTCGACCTACGCACACCTCCGAGGGTGATTGTGACCAGGCTGATCCGCGTGACATTCAACGGCGCGCGAGTCGGCTCCACCATAACTCCGGCTCACCTCGAGATGGGGAGTGAGTCGCTTTCGAGGTACGATTCCGCACCCCCGGATTTACGTCGAGCAGAGTACGAACGAGGTGTGAGGGCTATGTGCGACCTGTGGCGGTGGTCCGACGAACTGGCAATCGAGCTCAAGCTGCAGCCCCCGTTTGTCGGCGCAGGGCGTGTCGAGTTGTATCTCCCCGAAGTCGATCGGCTACTGGGCGGCAACCGTGTTGCCTTGTGGGATGTAGTCCCAAACGGCGACTTGACGACTACTACGACCGTCCGCCTGCCTCTCAAATAGCGCTGGGACCCCTGCCTGACTGCGTGGACGCGTTCTCAAGTGTTTTGCGTCGTGCATGTACGTGAGAAACCGAGATTCAGAATCCGCCACACAGCAGGCACAGGATGAGCCTGCTCACGCACCAGCACGCCAGCAGTATCGAGAGCACGAGCGGGCACGTTCTGCCAGAACGTCGGCTTCCGCGTTTTCCAACGCCACCGTCACTGACTGGCTCTTCTTGACGACGCGTGTCTCGGAAAGGTCTGGCGGCAGCGGCTCGATTCGACATTCGACAGGCAAGATAAGTCACGGTTTGCACACCTGCTCCTCGCGAGTCGAAACTCAATGTGGTCTGGCCACACGAGGGAGGCCACTGGACACACACTCTCAGAAGATGTACCGCGCAATGGATCGTTTTACAAATCCTTGGGTGCGGTCAGTACCGAGTGTTACCGCCTTTGGCGACACGAAGTCGCCGAGGCATGGAATCAAACCAAACCTCGCGGAAGCGCTCGATCTCTGCGGGTGTTGAGCGTTCCGTGATGATCGTCTGTTGTTCCGCCGGTTTCGGTCCGTCTCGCCCAAAAACAAAAACACAATTGTCCGGACGGTCGCGCGGGTCAGCACCCAGGAGCCAGGCTCACCCGCGACTGCTGGTTTCTGCGCATGCAGGGCAGCGCGGGTGGATCAGCGCCGAGCCGAAAGAAAGGCCAACACGGCTCAGCGGCGGCGCTGACGCTTGGCGTCAGGGTCGCGTTCACATCGAACCGCTCGGGCTGAGCCCTATCCCACGACACGAGCAGGTGCAAGGACATGGAGGGGCCTGGTTTGTTGCCTTTGCTGCGCGCTTCCGTCAAGCACACACACTCACATCTGCACACATGGCACCAAGCACGATTTCTTGGATGTCTCTGCCAAAGAAGATTCTTTAAACGGTTTCTATCACTGGCCAACATGTGGGACGCGTTCGCGCTGCGTCATCTCACGGACGAAGGGAGTGATCCTGTCCCAGAAGACTCGGGCTCTCTGTGACGTGGCGCCGCCGGGAACTCTCGGAGAGAGAGCACAGACAGCGAGTTGTACGTGAAGTTGCTGACCAACCCGACGAGCGACCCGTCGCACAGCGCGCGCAGCACGACGGCGTGCGGGCCTTCCCCGACGTCGACCGTGGGTGGAACGAGCTTGTTGCGGCGGGCGTCGATCACGCTGACCGTGCCCTGCCCGGGCGTCAGATCCTGGAAGTTCGGGTGCGCGTACAGGCTGTTGAAGTTGGTGACGAGGACGAACCGGCTGTCGGGAGTGACGGCCACGCCCGCCGGCTGGATGCCCACCTCGACCGTGGCGCGGATCGTGTTGGTCCTCAGGTCCACGACGCTGACCGTCGTGCCAAAGGGCGAAAAGTCATTGCTGCCAAAGTTCGTGACGTAGGCGCGCCGGCCGTTGGGCGCAATGGCCAGGCCAAAGGGCCCGAAGAAGCCCGGGATCGTGGCCACGAGGGTGTTGGTGGCCGTGTCGATGACGCTGCTGGTCCCCGTCCCCGGGAGGCCGTCGACGTAGTTGACCGTGTACACGCGCGAGCCGTCGGGCGTGATGTCCACGGCCTGCGGCGCCTTGCGACGAGGATCGTCTGCACGATGGCGCGGGCCGCCGTGTCGACGACGTCCACCGTCGTGCCGTTGCCGCTCCCGGATCCGCCCTCCGCGCCAAAGTTGGCGACGTAGGCCGTGGAGCCGTCGGCGGTCAGCACGAGACCCGTCGGCCCGTCGAACCCCGGGATGACGGCGACGACGACGTTGGCGCGCGTGTCCACGACGCTGACCGTCGTCGAGCCGCTGTTGGTCACGTAGGCCACGTGCCGCCGCTCGTCGAGCGTCACCGTGTAGGGTTGCACAAAGCTCGAGTCGAGGATAGTCTGCTCGGGGAGATTGGTTCGGAGGTCGACCACCGTCACGCTGTCCACGCGTGGTTGCAGGTCGTAGCTGTTCGTGTTGGCCACGTACGCGGTCTTGGCGTCGCGGGTGATGGCGATGCCCATGGGGTTTACTCCCGTGTTGACCGTCGCGACGCGCCTCACACTGAGCTCGGTCCTCCTCCTCTTGCGCGCCTTGCCAGCGCTACAGGCCGACGACGGCGCAGGTACGCTGACGCTGGGCAGCACTTGCGGCACCGTCGTGGTGCAGGTGATACTCTGACATCCCTTGCCGCCAGCTGCCCGTCACTCCATGAGGATCGAAATTTATTTGCAGTTTCCTGCAGTCGATCGCTTACAAGCCGTTGCCCTGTTTTCTTCAACTTTCCGCTGGTTTTCCTGTCCGCGGCCCGGTCAAAGCTGCCACATAAATATTTTTGTCCCGATTCGTTTCCTCTCTGAAGCGTGTGTTGTCGCCCTCCCTCCCTCACGCGCACGCGATCTGCTCTGGCCGTACTGGCGCGGGTGTGGGCAGTGGTGCCACGAGCTCCGGCGGTCGACAGCGTCAGTGTCGTGGTGCGTCTTTTCGTTTCGCTGTGTCGGCGTGGCGACGATCGACATCGGCGGTCAGTGCCTGTGTCAGGATTCGGAGCGATCGAATCACTAACTTCCTGCGGACTTCCTCCTCCGCCCCGGCTGCGACTGTACGAGTATCTCGGAGGCTCACCCCCTGCTCGCCCACACAGAGCAAAAAGACACAAACTCGCGTTTTAGTTGTCTTCAAATGCGCTGCCTCTTGGCGCGCCCTTGGTCTCGCATGCGCTTCGAGTTGCGCGTCGCACCGCGCGGTTGCTTGCTGCGGTGGCGGCGGCGGCCGCTCGCGGCCACGCTCGGGGCGGCAGCAGAGAGAGGTGCGGGTGGGGGCGGGAGCAAGAGGATCGCGTCAGGCGCCGGCGGTGCTTGTCCGGGAACGCTGGCCAGCAGCTCCTCCTCCTCTTGCCCGCCGGCGTCGTCGTCCAGCAGGAACATGCTCAGCGATTCGACGTCACCATCATCGGCACCGGCCAGAGGTACGTCAATCGGGGACAGCGACAGCAGAGCCGGGGCAGCCTCGCTTGGCCGAGTAAGCCCGTCGGCGAGGCCAGACGGTGCCTGCGATGACGACGACGATGATGATGACGAAGAACTGTGCGGAGCGTCGAGTGTCGGCCAGAGGAGGCCTCGGTGCGGGGGCGAGGCCTCGGGCGAGCTCAGCAGTGAAGAAGAAGGTGAAGAAGAAGGTGACAGCGACGATGCCGGCGACCACGGTGAAAGGGGCGAAGACGGTGCGCCCCTGGGCGACGGAACAGAGGGCTCCTCATCCGCCGCCTCGGACAACGCACCGCGCATCTCCTGCTCCCACGCAACGGGCTCGTCCTCCTTCGAGCCGACTTTCTCCTGCGGATCGTCGCGGTCGCTGCCGATGTCGGCCTCGTCGTCGCTGCTCGAGCAGACCTCGACGGCGGCACCGAGACCTGCCGCTCGGGCGGCGCGCAGCGGCTCGGCGACGTCGGCGATGAACACGGCCAGGTCGATGCGGAAGGTGAAGGAGGAGCCACGCTTGTCGCAGCCTCTCTGCCCGACACCAGGGAGCTCTACCCCGATTCTATTTGCGAGCTGCGAGAGCGACAGCAGGCAGTGAGTTGCCGCTCAGCAAAAGAACAGCAAAGAAATCAGAGAACAAAATCAATAACAAGCAGAGAACAAATCAAATCACGGACTGCCCTTACCAGGCCCGCGAATGCTTCGAGGAGCTTCGTGGACACAATCGTCAGGACAACCTCGTCCGCCGACAAGTTCACTTCCCAGCGCACTTGCCCGCGCGAGCAGGCTTGACGCAGCGGTGCAAAACGACAAAGGAACTCATAGAGAACACGTGGCTGCTGCCGAACCGCATCGACAGTGAACGGGGTGGCGGCACGAGAAGGAGAGGACATCGTGAAAGGGGGGAGAGGAGGCGTGACAGCTCGGGATGTGAAGCGCAGAACAACGCGCAAAACGAGGGAGCGAGAGGACACAATCATGATCGCAAGCGACCGACCTTCTCCGTCCGTGCCGGGGGCGTCGTCTCACCACTCGGTCGTCGGCAGCTCAACAAAAGAAACGAGTGCTGAGCATGGCCACCGAGTGGTGGCCCGCCCCGCTGTCTTCGTGGTGGACGGGTCCTGGAATCGTCCTTCTCCTCATCCTCGTGCTCATTGCTCGGCTGCCGCGCCACGGCCGGCGGCGGCGGCACGCCCGGCGCGAGCCGTGCATTCAGGAGCTGCTGCGGTTTGCGACGGCCGAGGAATGCCGCGAGGTCATCGAGTTGGCCGTGAGGGAGCACGGCCTGCACTGCTGTCGCGGTCGACTCGAGGCCCCTCAGCCGAGTGTCTGCAACATCCGCGTCGGGTCGCACCTGACGCTTCAGCGCCTCGCAAACAAGCTCCTGCGCCACGTCGGTATGCGTGGTCATCTCGACGACCACTACTGGCGCATCATGCGCTACCGGGAGGGCGAAGGATTCGCCGTGCACGCCGACGCACCGATAACGAGCAGCGACCTGACTGTCACGGCGCTGGTGTACCTGAACGACACGCGGGGAGGGTGGACGTCGTTTCCGGCGCTCGGGCTCCACTGCAGACCCCAGCAGGGGAAATGTCTGCTCTTCACGACACACCGCTCCACATTCGACGCCAGCTGCCACGAGGCGCTCCCCATCTTCCCTGGCTCACCCGACAAGTGGGTGATGGGTGTGGCCGTCACCGGGGGTCCTGCTGCCGGTCCGCGTACTACTTGCATGGCCCGCCGGATCGACGACGCGTGTCCCTGCATGGCGTGGCAGCAGCACTGCTGACTTGCAGCCGCCGAAACGCATGCGAACTGCGAGCCGCCGAGATTTTCCAAAATCTGCTCCTTTGTCCGCGCGCCACATGTCAAGGAGGCGAACTGCTCTCGACCGACAAGAGAAGGAGTGGCTTTTGAATTCTGCCGCCGCGACAGGGGGAGTTCATACTCCCCGAATGTCGTACAGTAAATCGCCCCAGTTAAGAAAGTGAAAAGTCAAAGCCTTGCCGGACACGAAGCAACGATTCGCCGGCGGTCTCTGGCTTTATCAGAGCCTTCACCTGACTTCTTTCTCTGCTTCATCTCATTTTCAAGAGAGAACGCGCAACTCTCCAAAACCCACGTGGACTTTTGACGTTCTTAACTGAGGCGGTTTACTGTATCGTCAGGCTTTCGGCATCGAAACGGATGTTCCTGAAGCTCCCACGGTGCGAAGTCACCGACTGAGCGAAGAGTGTCGGTCCCGGCCCGTCAGTGCCGAGTATTCGCACCTCCGCTCGATTGGCGATTCGCCCCATGCGAAAAACCGGCCGTGGTGTGGCGCCCGAAATGCGGGTACCGCGCACTCGTTCCAGCGCGGAGAGGAGCTTCTCGAGCCACAGCCCACAGGCTCGCTCTGTCGCGCAGTACGCGGCGCAGCCTACTCGGCCTCCAGGTTCCTCCTCTACGACGTGTCCCGGTGTCGACGAAACTGGTGCCCGGGGTGGGGGGAGGGCGGGACGCAGCGTGCGAGCCAGTACCTTTCTCCCAAAGGGACGACTCAGCAGCAAATCGACGGGAACGGACGAACTCAGTGGCCCGCGTGGATCGCACACGTCTCAGGCTGTCCAGTCGCCGCGCTGAAGAGAGCGAGACTGTTCCTGAGCAGCGGAGTCGGAGCCCAGTATCTATTCGATCTGACGTCGGCAGCGGTGCTGTTTTCCACACCGCGTTCGCGCTGCCGGCGTGGGAGGCTGGCCTCCCTCCCGCGACCACGCCACAACGCCGGGCACTGCGGAACGTCAACATGTCGTCCTCCCCCGGACGAACGACCGGGGTTTGTTCTTCTAACCGATTAGGTTGTCCCGCGCGACGCTCGGGTACGGGGTCGGGGTCGTCGCGAGCAGCAACCGCACCGACTGGGGAGTCGGAGAGGCCGAAGACGCAAGGACGCGGGGAGTAGCAGGTCGAAGCCGCCTCGCTGAAGGCGAGGGCGGAGAAAGAAACGCGGTGTCGGTGGCGCCGTTGTCGCTGTCGTTCGAACTGTCGTCGTCGTTGCGGCTCCGTCTCGCGGTGCGCGGCCTGTCCCCGCGCCACGGCGCGGGCCGGTCGGGCAGGAAGACCTCGGTGGTTCGACTTCGCACCGGGCTCCCCTTCTCGGTCGCGTTCAAGGCCCGCTCCTGGAGGCGACGCACACCAGCGGGGAGCTCGGCGGTCACCGCGACCTCTACACCGCTCTTCGGGCGGACGGGACGGACCTCGGCGACCGCCAGCGTCTTGATGACGGCGTCGACGTCCTGCGCCGTCAGCACCGGCCGCAGCGCGCGCCTCAGCAGGGCGGCCGCGTCCCGGCGGATCCCGTCCACCTCGCTGGCGGGCACCGCGTGGTAGTCGAGTTGCAGCACCACGCGGTCCTCTCCCTCGCGGAGCACCCTGAACGGCAGCGCCGTCGACGCCCGAACGTACTCGGCGAACCTGTCGGTGGGATCGCCCTTTTCCCACGTGTGCCACCAGCACGCCTCGAACAGAGTCCGGTAAGCGGAGCGCAGTCGCTCGCGCTCCTCCCGCAGCGTCCTCTCGCACCGCCGCTTCTCGTCGAGCGCGAGCCGTAGCTCGGGCGATGGTGCTACGTAGCGGGCGGGTTGAGGAAGGGACCTCCCGAACCAACTTCTTCGCCCGCTGTTGCTTGACGCCATCGGACTCGATGCGTGTGCGAGACGCGGCCGGCCGAATCACGGGGCTGATCTCTCCCGGGGGTGTGGGATTTATTTTTGCCGAGGCGAGGAAGGTCCGTTGCTGCTGTGTGCCGATCCCGCTTTGACCGTTTTTCCTTCCAGGCTGCGCGATTCTGTCGCCCCGGGCGGGACGCAAGCTTCCGACCCAGCCCAAACGGCTGCCCAGAAATGTAGTCGGATCGGCAAGTTGATTTTTTTGTGAGTGTCCGTTCAGCAACCCTGTTCAAGTCACGCATGTGTGCTCGCATCGTGGTCTCTTGGTTCCAACGACGGGTGGCGCTCATCCGGCCGTATGACATTTACCCAATTCATCCAGCCCGACGCGAGCTCTCCGCAGGGTGACGACGGTCCGAGCCAGCTCGCAGAGATAGATAGAGAGAGAGAGAGAGAGAGAGAGTCAGCCGATCGCACTGCTCGGCACGGCGGGCGGGAGCACGCGGTTTTTGCTACTCGCCCGGCGAATCCTTTGTGTCGTCGTCGTCCAGCGGACTCGTCGGGGTGTGTGTTGGGCGTGTACCGCGGGCGTCCGTTCCGCGAGCGGCGGGAAGTCCAGTCGAGACGACAGAGGCGGGGGCAACGCCAAGTGATCGACGGCTCTCGATTCGGACCCGACAAAGTCAAAGCGGCCGGTCAGCAGGAAGTCCCCGACGATCTGCAAGATGTCTGCCGACAGTACGAGCAGCAGCCGGAGAACCAACTCTGTACGCAGCGGCACCAGCGCCACCCGCTCAACGGTGGACCATCCGACGCGCGCGTCCTCGTTCCACCTCTCCAGTCTTTCCAGCTCTTCCTTGTCCTCTTCGCTGAGTCCTCGCCGCTTCTTCCGGTAGTCGCTGCAGTAGAAGCGCCGCTGCTCGCTCGGCGACAGCAGGTGGGCAGTCGGCCGAACGAGACGCTCGACGACCGGCTCACAGGAGAAGCGCGCCCCAGCGACAAAGATGTGTGTGATTTGGCACCAGAGTTCCCCGGGCTCCGACACACTGCAGGCAACGACGAGCTCGGGAAACGCCCCCGTGACAAGCTGGCACTCGCGCAGCACGGGTGCCCGCTGTCGGCAGACGAGCGGCCCACCACGTTGACAAGCGGTGATACGGGCCGTGGTGTTGTCGATCATTTGGACGATGGAGTACTCGTCCCCCTCGCTGAATTCAAACGGCGCGTCGCCGAGCACGCCCACCGGGCGGCGCAGCCAAGGAGCGGACCAACCCGAGAGCCAGCGGCAGGAGTCGCACGAACCAAACTTGGCGCTGACGGCAGCCCAGAGCTCGGGGGCGATCTCATCCTCGTTTACCACGGTGATCATGGCCAGGGTCGCCATGGTCACTCGACGATCCTTCACGATCTCTCGTCTTTTTTTTGTTCGTCTCCGAGGGTGCCTAGCGATTCACGCGCGCTGATGGCAAAAGGGGGGCACAGCAGAACAACACACCTCCGCCCCGCCCCCTTCTCGACGACTGCGCAGATCCGTGTCTTGATCAAACCAGGAATATTCGTGATTCGCATCACCCTCCCCCTCTCCTCTCGCACAGATGCTGTCCTCTGCTGGGTCTGTTCTCCCGCATCCGGCGTCGCACAAGGTCTCGGACCTGATCGCTCAGCTTCAAGCGGTCGAACGGAAGCACGGCGACCTGAGCATTGTGTATTGGGACAGACAAGGCGCCTGCGCGGTGACTCCAGAGCACCTCCTGAGGGTCGGCAAAGAAGACAAAGTCGTGTATCTGGGCGGTTTCCACGTCGCGGCACACCTGGCCCAGGGGAACGATGTTGGCTGCCCGTTACCTGCTGCTGCTCCGGTAGAGCAACGCGAGTGGCGGTGGCCGCTGGGTGGGTGCGGGATGATCCAGGCCATGGACGAGGCGGCCTTTGGCGCGTGGTCAAGTGCAAAATGGGGCGACCCTGACGACGTGGACGACCATCTCGGGGACAAGAGGTGCGTGTGCGAGTGCATCGCCGCCGTGTTTGCGCGGTTCGGAGGCCCGAATGCGGATCCCGTCGAACTGCTGCGATCGATAGTCCAGAAGTGCGCCCGCTGCATCCCCGAGAGCTCGCGCTCTCCTGTACCGGCACGTGTGGCCGTGGCAGCGTCCTCGACACTCGAGAGCACCGGCAGCGTCGTCGACGCGCTGATGTACTTTGAGCTGCGCCACTTGCGCATTTTCGGGTACTGACCGAAGACGAAACTAAAGAAAAAAACCGGCCACCACCACCGTGCTTGAGATTGCTCTTGCACCCAAGCCGCACCCGCAATTGTGCAAAAAGAATAGCCCACGTGACTCTTGGTAGGGCCTTCCCGATTCTGCCAGCTCAAAAGTAACACCCTACCTACGGTTCAGAATCCGTATCCGTTTCACGGTTTGGAGTACCTCGAACGTGCATAGGAGCAGAATCGGGAAGGGCCTACACTTTGGGAGCTGCGCGTTGCTCTCAATCCTCACCGAGGACTTCGCGCAGCTGACGGACCTCGCGCGTTCGCGCCTCGTAGAGTCGTTCGAGAAGCGGTTTGGTGCGGACATCGCCGGCGACCTCGAGGCGAGGTCGCAGCCGCCGGTAGCGGGTGACTTCGTCCTCGGCGGCGTCCAGGAGCGACAGAGCGTACTGCCGCTCGTCGATGCCGACCATTTCCCTGGTCATGTAGAGGAAGAGCACCGAGACACCGACAAAGAGCAGCGTCACCTTGATCCAGGCGGCGCGCTTGGACGGCGGCGCCGCGATGGCGGCGAGCGTGCCCGCGAGGACCGCTCCCAGCGCGCCGTTCACGAGGGCCAGCATCAGCTCGCGCAGGTGGTGCGGAGTGCGCGACGGAAAACTGAGCAAGAAATCCTGGAGCCAGTAGTTGAGCACGAAACCGAGCGGAAGTCCGACCCAGAACACAGTGTCGTCCACGGTCCAGCCTGTGGCATCCGGTGGCAGGGTCTGGCCCATCGTGACGCTGCACCCCTGTCCCCGGGGTGAGCGAGAAGGCGTGGTCTGTGCACGTCTTTCTTTCTTCGGAGTGCCCTTCGCGAGAGCCGTCCGTGGCAAAAAATCGTGCCCGGCGCTGCACCCAAACGCCGCGCGGGGAATGAAGAGGCGCCAGCGGGGGTCGCGGGTCCGCCAACATCATACCCTCGGCGTGCACACAGAGACAAAGCTGGTTACGCTTGGCAGTAGCACGTCTTCCACGCACATTCACGGAAAACCAAATGATCGTGCTGGCAGCACAGAATAAATCAATCGTGATTCTCCCGCCAGTGCATTTTGTTATTCCGATGGGCTGTTCCTCGAGCAAACCACAACAGTCGCGGCCGCAGCCGGCACCGATCCAGGAGGCCAGCTTTGCGAGCCAGCAGAAGCCGGCACCGGTCGTTCCCGCGCGATCCGTGCAGACTCGACCACCGACTCCGCGTCCCCAGCAGCAGCAGCAACCCGTGTACTACCAGCCAGCGTCATTCTTTCCTCCTGTTCAAATGCAGCCGAGGGTGGTGGCACAAGCCGCTCTGTTTCTAAGCTCCCTCCTTCCAAGTGGGGTTGTCATAGATAATGTCTTTTGTTCTCCTCCATCGCTCCCCTTCGTCGCCACCGCCAACTCCCAGCAGCAACAGCAGATGGTGAACGCCGTCTACCGTGGTCCCGCCGCTCTGCCGCAGCCGCCGCCGCCTCCGTCCTACTACGCCGATACCCCGGCGGCGGCGGATCCGCCGCTACGCGGCAGTCTCCAGTACCCCGCGCAGTTCGTGGCACCCTCCCAAGTGACGTTGACCGTGCCGCTTGTGCGCCAGCCGTCACTGCTGAGCGGTCGCGACGTCTTTCTCCTGCTCGACGTTTCGGGATCCATGTGCAATCGCGACGAGGGTGCGGACCGCAAGTCCGCTTCCCGCTTCGAGGAGGCCAAGCGCGTGGCCGACATCGTGGCCCGGCGCGTGGACTCCCTCGACCCCAACGGCCTAGACCTGGCCTTCTTCTCCACCGGCTGCGACTCCTTCTCCAACCTCAAGTCCGAGGCCGTGCGCTCGCTGTGCGCGGCGCGCCAGACCGGCGGCGTCACCAACCTCAAGGCCGCCCTGGATTGGGCGTTTGGTCTGGTCGCCGGGCGGTGCGCGGCCCAGCAGTCGGCGCCGGGAGGCAGCGAGAAGAAGTACCGGGCGCTCGTCGTCGTCGTCACGGACGGGATGCCGCAGACGGACCTCTACGACGACTCCGCCGAGGCCCTCGCGCGGGCCGAACGCGAGGTCGAGAACTCGATCGTGGCCCCGACGCTGGAGATGAAGCGTCTGGGCATGCGCGATGAGGACGTCGGAGTCCAGATCCGCCAGGTCGGGCACGACGGCGCGGCCCGGGATTTCCTGAACAGGCTCGACAACCTCGCCGACACGCGGTCGGCGGATCTCGCCAGGGACGAAGCGGGGAAGCCCTTTGACATTGTCGACACGACGGCGTGCGATGAGATCCTCGAGCGCGGTGGGTTGGTGGCTGCGCTGGAGCGCGCCATAAACGACTGAAGCGGTTGCGTGCTTGTTTACCGTCTCGGTACTGGTAGTCTCCGGACATGTTTCTGCTGTCATGCATGTTGTTGAGGCGCACCGGACGCCTCCTCGTCCTTCCCTGCCGGTGCAGTTCGCCCCTGATGTCGAGGTCTTGTTGGAGCTGAAATTTTTCTGGCCGCTTCACCTCGCAAGAGAGAAAGGCCAGAACGAAACGCGACGGCATCAGGAGGCAGACGCAACAACCGTGCAAACCATCCCCCCTTCCCTCCCCTCCCCTTGTCCGAACCATGCAGCGCATCCTCATAAAGCGACATGTGTGCGAGCAATATAGTATGACCAACGACGGTCCCCGCAGTGCGTGGTGCGGGGCTCAGAATGTTGCACCATCGATAGAACTCGACGACGGTCGGACATACACTTGTCCCGCCGGATCCACTGTCGCCTTGCGGCTGCTGTCGGACGGCAGCCTGGACCACCGATGTCCGACGTTCGAA